>Ga0228536_1001186_pt1 | contig 28747 bp, 22 predicted proteins | sample SJ1Smetagenome_FD_168611 | JGI IMG/M metagenome (GOLD analysis project Ga0228536, IMG submission 168611) | Enriched culture of PCE-dechlorinating microbial communities from Ithaca, New York, USA - SJ1.S | ecosystem: Engineered > Modeled > Simulated communities (microbial... > Unclassified...
TACGGTATGAGTTTATCTGACCTCATCTTTGAAAAAGGGGGAGCTACCTTTTAGATAGTCCCCCTTAGGGTTTACTGACTCAGCTTGATTAATGATGGTCATGAAATACTGGCATGAATCTGATATGGAACACATCACTTGCGTTACCATTATTATTCTCCATGATATTCATGTGAGCCCGATGTAATCCATCATGGGCTTTCATGCTGACATTGCCAATACTTTGATCAGGCACGACCGCCTCTGCAAAAACAGGTACGGACATAACCATTACGATAGCCGAAACAACCAACATAACAAGTAACTTTTTCATTATCTTTCCTCCTTGCTGCTAGCAAAGCAAATTGCGCTATATAGCCTTAGCATTTTATATTGTTGCTAATTGGCTACAATATTATTATGTCAAATGATTCTTAGTATCAATAGTGCCTTTGTTACACAATTGAGAACTCACTCAGAGGTTTTTGTTCTTCAAAAAGGTAGGTTGAAAAACTTCTGAATCAGTCAATGGAAAACCCATCAGTAATTGGATAAAATGGTAGCAATCAGTTTAGTTGATCTCATCTCAAACCACTATTCTATAAGAAATGAATATTCCGGCGGATTTGGACAGGCAATCCGGAGCAATCTGAACAGCAGAATCCGGTGTAATCTGGACACCTGAAATCGACATGTTCAAACTATCACACTTCAGATTTCAAAGTCGCCCCCTTGTTCGCATATTTCTCACGCATTGACGGACCGGCGATATCGACCCGGTACGCACCATGGACCAGCCGGTCCATGACTGCGTCAGCGACAGTGGAGTCTTGGAAAATGCCATGCCAGGACGAAACTGGAACCTGGCTGGCAATTATCGTTGAGCGTTCCTGGTTTCGGTCCTCAATCACCTCGAGCAAGTCGCGACCGGCCAATGGGTCAAGCGTTGCCAGGCCCCAGTCATCGAGAATGAGCAGCTGGATTTTCTAGAGCTCGCGCATCAGTTTGTTGTACGAACCGTCACCCCTGGCAATGGCCAGATCGGTCAGCAGGCGCGTCACACGGTAGTAACGGACTTTGAAATTCTGGCGGCAGGCACTATTGCCAAAGGTGCTAAGCCTAAGCGGTTCTGCTCGGACAAATGCCGCATGACCTGGTGGAACTCGCACCCGGATGCCGTTAACCACAAAGCAGTCCGACAAATCACCTGCCAATCGTGCGGAAAAGCATTCACTGCCCTTGGCAATCGCGCCCGGAAATACTGCTCCCGTTCATGTTACGCCCATGCAAAGGCGGTGCGGGTATGAGCAAGGAATTGGCGATCATTCACTACCGCGCTTCGATGTCCGTTTTCAATTCTTGGGCTTCGAAAGGCATCATTTCCAAGGAAGAACTACTAACAATTGATACAATCATTGCCCAAAAATACGGTCTTTCTTTTGACAGTATATATCGCCTGTATGCCTTGATACGACGGGGTTTCAGAGTGATGAATGTAATAAAAAAGGAGGCCAAAATTGACTCGGACGATTACCAAAACAAAATTTCCACCTGCACCACCACCCTCCCTCACCCGGGTCGCCGCCTATGCCCGGGTATCGTCAGGCAAAGACGAAATGCTTCATTCCCTGGCTGCACAGGTCAGTTACTACAGCGGGTATATTCAGCAGCATCCGGGCTGGATGTATGCCGGGGTCTATGCGGATGAGGCAATGACCGGCACCAAGGACAACCGACCGGAGTTTCAGCGCATGCTGTCTGACTGCAGAGACAATAAAATCGACCGGATCATTACAAAATCAATCAGCCGTTTTGCCAGAAATACAGTCACGCTCCTGGAGACGGTACGGGAGCTTAAGGCGCTTGGCATCGACGTCTATTTCGAAGAACAGAACATTCACACTCTGACTGGCGAAGGCGAGCTGATGCTGACCATTCTGGCATCCTATGCTCAGGAAGAGAGTCTATCGGTCAGTGAAAACTGCAAATGGCGAATCCGACAGGATTTCAGCAAAGGAAAACCTGGAAACATCAGGATTTTCGGTTATGACTTAGTTGATGGACAGCTAGAAATCAACACCGAGGAAGCGGAAATAGTCCGGATGATTTTCACCGATTATCTCAGTGGCATGGGCAAAAACGCGATCGTGAAAAAATTGCGCGAGCGAGGTGTCCCGACAAAGGCAAACCGAAATTGGCAGGTCAACACCATTTACACAATCCTGCGAGATGAAAAATACACGGGACAACTAATAATGCAAAAGACCTTTCGCAGTGATCACCTGAACAAGATCAAAAAAGTGAACAACGGAGAGCTCCTTCAATACTGCATCGATGAAAATCATCCTGTGATCATCCCCACTGACATCTTTGAAAAAGTGCAGCAGGAGATCGCACGTCGCGAGAAAAAGTACATGCCCCAGCCCCGAACGCCTATCTTTTCGGAGTTCACCGGCAAAATTCAGTGCGGTATCTGCGGGGCCAGTTTTCGCCGAAAGATAGTCAACGCCGGAACTCGCTTCGCAACGGCTAAATGGGTTTGTTCCAGTTACAACACCCACGGAGTGACGGCTTGTAGTATGAAGCCCATTCCCGAAGATGTCTTGAAACGACTGGCTAGCGAGGTGCTGGGAATGGATGTATATGACCCAGAAATGGTCACTTCAAAAATCTCGAAGATCATCATCACGAAGTTCGGCGAGGTGGAATTTCACACCATGGATGGCCGTCACGAGATAAAAACATGGCGTTATCCTTCCCGACAAGACAGCTGGACCGATGAAATGAGACAAGCAGCTCAGAAGCGGAGGAGTGACAAATGATTGCAGAGAAATCGATCAGAATCATCCAACCAAAGATCAGCCGAATGAATCCTGGTCAAATACATATTCATGCCAAAAGACGTGTTGCAGCTTATGCCCGCGTTTCGACAGACAGCGAGGAACAGGCGACTTCATATGAAGCCCAAATTGATTACTACACCAAATTCATCAACGATCGGCCTGACTTTGAGCTCGTGGGTATTTATACGGACGAGGGTATATCGGCACTCAACACCAAAAACCGTGACGGATTCAAGCGCATGGTTGCCGACGCCCTGGCTGGCAAAATTGATCTGATTGTCACCAAATCGGTCAGTCGGTTTGCCAGAAACACGGTCGACAGCCTATCGACGGTCAGGAAACTGAAGGAACATGGTACTGAAGTGTTTTTTCAGAAGGAAAATATTTACACCTTCGATGGCAAGGGCGAGCTCCTGATCACGATCATGTCATCCCTGGCGCAGGAGGAAAGCCGATCCATTTCGGAAAACGTCACCTGGGGACATCGCAAACGCATGGCAGACGGTAAGGTCACGTTGCCTTATGGTCGATTTCTCGGTTTCGAGAGGGGCGAGGACGGTATGCCCCAGATTGTCGAGCAGGAGGCGGAGATCGTTCGATCAATATTCCGCATGTTCATTGGTGGCAAAACCTACTCAGCGATTGCTAAGTGGCTGATTGATCAGGGCATCCCGACGCCAGGGGGAAAGAAGATTTGGCAGGTCGCCACAATCCGATCGATCCTGACCAATGAGAAATACAAAGGTGATGCAATTCTGCAAAAGGGATTTACGGTCGATTTTTTAACCAAGCAACGCAAGGTCAACGAAGGTGAGATTCCTCAGTATTATGTTCAAAACAGCCACCCCGCGATCATTGCCCCGGATGAATTTGATGGCGTACAGATCGAGATCGAACGCCGAAAGAAACTGGGTCGGCCAAACAGTTGCAACAGCCCGTTTTCTGCCAAAATCGTGTGCGGTGAATGTGGCGGATTTTATGGCGCGAAGGTATGGGGCAGCAACACCAAATACCGGCGAGTAATTTGGCGTTGTAATGAAAAGTACAAGGGCGAGTGCAGATGTACGACTCGGCATGTTACGGAAGACGAGATCAAGGCGCAGTTCCTGGTAGCGATAAATGAGTTGTTGGGCAACCGGGATGAGGTGATTGCTGATTGCCGATTGGCCAAAGACGTGTTAAGTGACTGTTCGGAGATCGATGCTAAGATAAATGTGCTACGGCGGGAGATTGATGTGATTGCTGGTCAGTCGAGGAAATTGATCAGCGAAAATGCCCATGTTGCCTTGAGTCAGGACGAGTTCAATGAACGAAACAACGAATATCTCGAACGTCACCGGATCGCGTTGGAACGGATAGCCGGACTGGAGGGCGTGAAACACGAACGGATGAACCGAGTTACGGTGATTGATGGGTTCATTCGGGAGTTAAGGATACGGTCGTTGGTGATTGATGAGTTCGATGAGCGGCTTTGGATGGCGGCGGTTGAAAAAGTGACGATAGGGGCTGATGGCAGGATGGTGTTTGGGTTTAGGGTGTGAGAGTTTGACTAGCTTATAGTCAATAATTGAGATTGAACCCTCTAATATAACTACTCTACCTGGATTTGGCTGACTATAAGGTATATAAGGTCTGTTATCGCTGCGTAAGAGCATGACAATGACTATGTTTCGAGCCAGCCAAAAAATAGACGTGTCAACAAATCTGAAATAGCAGGACATATTTTGATAGCTGTAACCCATGAAATTAGCAAGTTACAGCGCATTTCGCCCTCTTTAATCTCCAAAAGCCATGAGGCATTGGGATAAAATCTTCGATGATTTTTTTCAGCCATGTTTGAGAAAATACGAGTCTACCTAGGTCGGCGGTCATCAAACACAGGTAGCTTTGGGAAATTTTGATGTGGCTCATTCTGATACCAGTATGCGACAGTCGAAACATCGTCTTGGCGTTCAAAAAGGCCGTTTTTAGATACTCCAATTTGTTGGACAGTCACTTTCAAATCTTTTTCAAAACAAATTGGATCCATTATGTGCCATCTGTAGAGACCGCGCATTGGCGGGCACTCAGCATTGTGATACGGATTTGTGGATGTTTGATCATAAATTGAGTAATATGGATAGCCCATGAATGGAGTTTGAAACAGGTTTTCAGTTGTTTTTCCATTGACTTGGGTGGCAAAACTCCATGCGCCCCCAAAATAATCCTCAGTCCCAGTTCCGCAAATGGTTGGATAATCAGTGTCACCGTCCAAATAGAATTTAAATTCGCCCTCACCCCACCAGTATCTTTGTAAAGTTGATATAGCCATATAGGTGCCGATGTAATGTCCAGCACCCAGGACTTGATCAAGTATGACGTAGTCTTGCGATAATGTTGTCAGTTTTTGACGTCGCCACTGGGCATGAAAATATGCTGCATCATTTGGGATCGCACTAAATAAGGTATAGTCAATTTGGTAGAAAAAAGCCGGGATTGATTCGGAGAATTGGTTTTCTAAGGTAAGCCGGGCACCTTTCCTGAACGGCATTGGAAAAAATGAGTTGAATCCTCGGGTTGGGTTGACCACAATCGGTAATGAGTTTATAACACAGCCTTGGCCGAAACCGTTACAAAAGAAATCTCCAAGGGGACATTCCACAGATGGTTCAAATTCTCCATCCCAATAGATGCGCAGCACCAGATCACGAAGTATAAACGGACTAGAGGGTGTATGGTCGGTCACAGTCATCCAGATATGGGTGATCACTCCACAGCCATCAATCTCGCCAAGTAGAACTGTCTCACCAGGTTTGACCTCCGGAATGCATGGACTGCCTTTTCGGGAAGGGCCAAGAACACTACTCTTCATTCCGCCTCGACCTTTTTCACCGAGTGGGTTTTCGGCGTTGATAGCACGACTTTGGCCGTGGCGGATAATTGGCAAACCGCCAAGATGATTCAGGAAAGGATTGTACATGGTTCATTCCCCTTTCAAGCGAAAATTTACTTTTGATTGAAAAATGCCGTTTTCAACCCTTAGCCGCGCCAGCTGTCATGCCAGCGATGACCCATTTGTTGAGCAGAAAGTAAACCGCAAATGGCGGGATCAAAGAAATGCAAATAGCCCCAAATGTCGCACCCCAGTCAATATTGCCATATGCTCCTATATAATCTTGCAAACCAATTGACACGGTCTTACGAGCTGAATCACTGATGAAAGTATTAGCAAATATGAAATCATTCCAAATAAAAATGCTATACATTGAAAGGACCGTGATCACAGTATTACGGATCAACGGCAGCATGAGTCCGAAAAATATAATCAAATCATTAGCGCCATCAACAATTGCTGCTTCGATAATTTCGTCAGGAATAAACTTAAAAAAGCTGACGAACAGCATGATTGAAATCGGCAACGCAAATCCGACCTGCGGAAGTATCAGCGAAATGCTTGTATTTAGAATATTCATCTTGCTGTAGAAAATAAAGAGTGGAATCAAGGTGACCTGGATAGGGATCATGATTCCCATTGTGAAAAAGGAAAGGATCAGTCTGTTGACTTTGAAACGGTACTTACTTATTGCAAATCCTGCCCATGCGCTTAGAAAGACAATCAAAATCAGGGCTTGGCCTGTGACAACCATCGAATTCTTCATATAGATCCAGATATTACTCTTTGAAAGGACACGCCTATAGTTGTCTAGTGTAATGCTATCCGGCAGAGCAAATGGTTGTGAGACAAGTTCGAGACCTGGTTTGAGGCTAGCCACAAACAGCCAGACTATCGGGTAAATTTGGATGAATAAAAAACCAATGACCAATGTATTGAAAAGGATTGTTGTGATGAGGTTGCCGTTTTTCAAACGCTTAGTATGCATTGCTTCATTCCTCAACCTGGTTATTTCTATATAGAAGATTGATCAGCCAGACAACAATAAAGCTTTCCAGCACTATGAAGACTGCAATTGAACTTCCATAGCCAAATTGCAAACTTGAAAAAGCTTTCTTGTACATGTAGGTCGTTGTCAGTTCGCTGAAGTACCCCGGACCACCATTAGTTAAAAGGAATGGAATATCAAATCCTCGCAGAGCCCCGGTCAGGCACATGATCAATGACATTCGAATGACTGGAATAATCATTGGTATTTTAATATACAGCAAAAGCTGCAACTGATTTGCACCATCAATTCGTCCAGCTTCTATAACATCATTCGACAAGGCAATCAGAGCAGAATAGAAGATGACCATATAGAGACCGATAAACCGCCAGCCTTCAGGAATGGATACAGCAGGAAGAACCGTGTGGATATCAGAAAGCCAAGGTTTGACCAGTTGGCCCTGGCTTAACTTAACAGCCAGGATATTCAACAAACCCATCGGTTCAATTGAGTAGATACTCCTAAAAAGTTGGGATATAGCTATGGTCGTGATTATGCTCGGTATATAATAAAGTGTCTTGATCAGGTTGCGGCTTTTGCCAATGCCTGTAAGCATGATTGCGACAAGCAAACCAATAAACACCTGCATGCCTACCACGATAGCCAAATATTTCAAATTGTTTATCACCGCTATCCAGAAAACACGGTCGCGATACAAGACCTCATAATTTTGTATACCTATGAATTTCCAGTCTTTGATTCCGTTCCATTGGTACATACTTAGGCGAAGTGACTCAAGGATCGGATAAAACACTGAAAAGAGATAGAAACAGAGTCCTGGCAGCAGGAAAGTAAGATAGTATTTTTTGCTCTTAAGTATTCCCATTTGTTCAACTCCGTGGGTTGGCCTATTGTTTGATCAGTTTGGGGGCACCACTGACATTCCAGTGGTACCCCCATTTGTCTTGATTATTTTGCAACATTATTGGCAATCGTGGTGTCCATTAAGTCTGCAAAGTCTTCCGGTTTCATCTGTCCCATCGCTACAAGAATCATATTGTCATTCATCACAGACAAAGAGTCTGGGTCGAGGTACGTGTCCCAGGGTTTAAGGAAATTAGTACCAGAGTTTGCCATGTCGTTTTCTATTCTCAAATAGAGATCAGAGAACTGAATATCCTTAGGCAGTTCTATCTTCATTGGTGACATCTGGTTGCGTTTGGCGTAGGGAACACCATAGTTTTTTATGAGGTAATTGATGAAGCCTCTAGTATTAGCGTCAAATGTTTTTGTGTTGAAGGCCATTCCGATACCAGAGTTCATGCAAAATTCATTGGCGGCAGTCTTCGCGTTATTGGTCATTGGGAGGTAAAAATAATCGACTTTCCCACTCTGATAATGGTCTAGCATCGAGCCCTGTTCCCAGTCACCCATATAGTACATCGCTGACTTTCCATCAAGAAATAGATTGAGTGCAGTGACATAGTCGGTCGAGGCAAACCCCTCATTGAAGTACTGGCCAACATCTGCGAGGAAATTGATGCCATCCATTCCGGTCTGTTCCTTGAGGGAGGCCTTTCCGTCGCGAACATTGATGATATATTCATTTCCAGTTGCCCTGAAAGGAAGCATTGCTAGATATCGCATAACAGGCCATTTATCAACGCCATCAACCGAAATTGGTATTATGCCATTATCTTTCAAGGTCTTGCAGGTAGACATAAATTCATTCATGGTCTTAGGAGCAGTCAGATTGTACTTGCTAAAGATCTCTTTGTTGTACCAGGTCATTTCTACATGGTATTCCAGCGGCAATGTATACATTGTTCCATCGGTGAACTCCTGGTAAGCTAAGGCAACCGGTTTGAACTGGTCGTACAGACCCTCGTCTTTAAGGTATTTTTTAACATCGACAAGCAAGCCTTGATTTACTAATTCCTGGCAATACGGATCGGCGTCAATATCAATAATGTCTGGCATGTTGCCGCCGGCAATCAGAGTTCTCAGCTTCTGGAGATATGAAGTGCGATCAGTTGTTGTTTCAATTTTTAGTGAGAAATTTGGATCGACTTCCTCGGTATATTTCTTGGCGATTTCACGAACGGTTAAATCGATCGCTCCATCAACCGGTCGTGAGGCCAGCCAAGTCACTTCTTTCTTGGTTGTATTGTCGACAGTTGAGTTTGTTTCGGCGCTTGATGATTCTGTCGCAGTCGATGCCATTGAAACAACAGCCGATGAACAACCGCTGAACAGCCCCAAAAGCATAATAGCAGCTAACAATGCGATGGACACCCGGACTTTTCTACTCATCTTTCTTTCCTCCTGTACTAATGTTCCAATTGATATTGTTCCAGACCTAGTTGGCCTTGGATCACATAAATTCCGATATAACCACCCCGGTGGTTATACATTCGGGTCGACAATGCAATTTCGTCATTGACATACAGGACGCAGGCGCTGTCATTTTTGACTACAACAATCTCAAGTGACTGTCCAACCTTCAGCGGCAGATATCGCTCAAGTTCAACCAAAAACGGTCGATCGCCACCTTTCTGCCACTGGTAATTGCCCTGATTCTGACGTGGCCAGAGATCGAATGCGATTCGGTTATGCTTGATATCAAATTTAAAAAAATAACCATCTTCGAAATTCTTATCGGTGTGAATTGCCAGTCCGAAACCTGAATTTGGGGTGAGGATATCTAATTTACATGCGAATCTGAAATCGCTATTGATTTCCGCTAACAAAGCACCACCCATATTCTCTGTCTTCAAAATTACCTTCGGTCCTACTCGTTCCACTATACAATGCGAGACAGAAGCCAGTTCAAGGACGGATTTTGCCGGGGTCGAAATTGAATAGGATTCAGGCTTGCGGACTTTCAAGATACCAGAATCGGGATCAGCGAAAATCTCATGGATAACAAGCGTACCACCCCAGTCCCATTGTCCCCAATCCGAGAATCCAGACTTAGTGGGAATCCAACCAAAACCAAATCTTTTCAGACCATCGGATGCTGTCTTGATTGCATAGCATGCCCGGGCATCAAATGTATCTTGTTCCGGAATTACCCAGGGGCCAGCCAAGTCACGTGCCATCCGGTAATGCGTTGTGAACCGGTCTGTAAATGTCGAGAAAACCAGGTACCACCACTCTCCTTCCTGAAAAACCTCCGGACATTCCAATGTTTCATACATTGTCGGATTATAGAAAGCATCGCAGTACTGCCAATTCCTTAAATCGATAGATTTGCACAAACCAATGCATCCGCCTTGCTTTAGTGGGTAATCCTTTAAGCGAGTCGTCACGAGCATCCAATAGGATTGATCTCTATCATTCCAAAATACATAAGGATCACGCCAATCATACAGTCCATATCGGGATTGATCCGGTCGAAGTATGAAATCCTCCTCTGTCTGCCAAGACAAAAGATCATCACTGACGGCTTTCATCACAACTTGGATTGGTCGCCCATCAACTTGGATATTCTCGTTGAACCCAGTATAAAAAGCATGAAAACGACCGTTAGCATCCTGGATAACGGATCCAGTAAAAATATCACGGTTAGATTTATCCAGCCCGCCCGGAAAAAGTGAGATGCCTTTGTAATCGAAGTGCACAAAGTCATCAGTTGTTACCAGATGCCAAGTCGTATTTTCGGCAAACCGGTCTGGTACCTTCCTAGGATCATGCAGATAGTAAAGGTAGTAGGTCCCTTTGTGAAAAAAGGGAATGACATCACCGACCCAAGCTTCACTCGGCTGATAAAAAATCGAATCCATAGCCTCTCCTAGCAATGTGCATAATACAACTTTTAGTGTGCATTTTGCACTCTTATCTTTTTAACAAATATAGCAAACTGCACTGTTAGTGTCAACATTATTTTGTCTTTGCTATGTGATTATGTGAATAAAACAGCTTTTGCGGGTTATAAAGTTGACGTTTTAAAGAGAGCTAGTATGCATTTGCACTCACTCGATTGCTTTTCGCACATTGAGTTATATAATAGTACCTGAAGTTGATTTGAAATCATGCTCCATTAGAAAAGAATATCTACTGGGAGAAAATATGCGCACAACTGTAAAGGGCATCGCAGAAGTCTTGAATATTTCTCGCAACACAGTCTCAAAGGTTATCAATGACCAACCCGGTGTTTCTCCAGAGACTCGCAAGCTGGTTTTAGAGAAAATCCGCGAGATGAATTATCAGAACTTTTTAGACATGGCAAACGAATCCAAATCTAAAACCATCATGACACGGGGATCGATATTGTTTTTGACCAGTGCTTCTGTCAACAATTCTGATTTTTGGATAAACGTCATGAAAGGCATTGAATCAGTTCTAGACGAACAAGGCTTCAACCTTGTTCTTGGCGTAATGCAGGCAAATGAAATCGATGATCTTAAGTTCCCGACCGCGCTGACGGACAGGTCTGTTGAAGGGGTTATTCTTGTTGAACTCCCTTCCCTTAAAGTCTGCAATGAGCTTATCGAAAAGGGCATACCAACGGTATTCGTCGATCCTCCCTGTGGCAACCTTGTAGGCCGGGCTGATATTGTGATTATGGAAAACCGACAGAATCTTAGGAAGATTATCAGGATGCTGGTCGAGGCCGGCCATTACGACTTTGGATTTGCAGGTGAAGTCAATACTGAAAATGTTGGCATGGGATTTCGGGAACGCTATGAGGCATTGGTTAATGTGCTTGAAGAACTACAATTATCGTTAGATCCTTCATGTTCTTTTCTTTGTGAAAGTCCAGATAGTTTTCTAGACCATGCCAAAATCATTGCAAAATTGAAAGTTATGAAAAAAATCCCAAGTGTGTTTGTTTGCGGCAACGACCTTACTGCCATACACTTAATGAAGTCCATAAAATCTTTAGGATTGAGAGTGCCAGAAGATGTTGCTTTTGTCGGCTTTGACAATATTCACGATTCGCAGACTTGCAGCCCGCCATTAACGACGGTTAACACCCCGAAAGAATATATTGGCATGATGGCTGCAAATAAATTGATCGCCCGAATCGAGCATCCCGATATCCCATACGAGTATTCTCAATATTCGACTCAGTTGGTTATCCGGGAATCAACCGGCAAGTTATTATCAACTTAAATTTCTCTTGTGTTAAATACATTGAAATGATAATTGATTTATCTTGGATAACCACATGGAAAATCTTGAATATCTTGATTAGATGCTTCTCACCGATTCCCTGATAATAAGCATTGGCTCGATTTTCTCATTAATCGGTGGGTAGCCCTTTTTATGATCAAAAAGATATTTAATAGCCCATGCGCCCATTTCATAATGAGGCAATTGTACAGTTGTCAGTTTGGGTATTAGAAATTCTGATAGAACTATTTGGTTGTCATAGCCGATCACTGACAATTCTTTAGGTATCTTGATCCCTATCGAAGCCGCCGCACTATATACGCTGAGGGCGCAACGGTCATTGTAACAGAAGATCGCTGTTGGTCTATTTTTTAGTTCAAGTAAATTTTGAGTCACTCTAAAGACCTTGTCTCCCTCAATTTCTGTTTTAATTAGTAGATTGGCATCAAATGCTATTCCATTGTCAGATAAGCACTGTTTATAACCCTGTTCCCTTTTTATCGTAGCCGGGATATCCATAATGTTGCTGATATATGCAATGCGCTGATGATTGTTGTCAATTAGATATTTCACAGCCTTATAAGCACCCGAATAGTCATCCGGAACAACGCCCGGCACACTTCTGTGCGAATCGAAGCAATTGATTAGAACGGCAGGTATATCTCCTAAATTATCTGGAATCTGGAAATCATGGTGGTACATTGTTGCAAAGACGATACTTTCCACCCGATAGCTTAACATTTTCTCTATTGCCTGCTCTATCATGTCTTTTCGATTATCAACATTAACCAGCATTAAAACCTTATGATGATCCCACGCAACATCTTGTGCTCCCTTGACAATACTGCCGGCAAAATTGGTTGTCACTAACTCATCCGTGATGAACCCAATAACCCCGGTATCCCTATTCTTCAAAGCACGAGCGAGCGCGTTTGGACGATAGCCTAGGGCATTACTGGCATCCATAACTTTCTGTCTTGTTGTGTCAGGGATGCTCTCAGAAGCTTTCCCATTCAAAACGAGCGATACAGTTGATTGGGATACACCAGCCATTTTGGCCACATCTGTCATGGTTGGCATTTGATTTTTTATTCTTTTCATTTTTGAAGCTTTCAGTTTTAATCAATCAGGCATACCCTTCGTTTTCAATAAAGGGTATGCCTGACAGTGACAGATCATCTACTAATTATAGTCTTATATTAGATTTTATACAAAGTGTCAATTTCTGAAGATATATCTCCCGTTTCAGGATTGAGCGTTTGGCTGTATGTTCCCCAAGCTTTGCCATTGATCCAAAAGCTTTTAAAGCTCGAGCGGTTGATCTTTGGATCGAAACTCATGGTTCTCGACAGATGATCGAATTCGAAGCCACTTAATGCCGGAATCAGTGAAAAACTAGACATCGGGCGAACGTAGTGGTGGCCTGCTTCAGTTTCGCTCCAAGGATTTCTTTTATAGCCATCATAACGATCCCTGATTGCTTTGATGATCGTTAATGCTTCTTCGATCATCCCTTCATGGATCATACATACAGCCACCTGATATTCAACACCCGTCCAAACCTCATCACAATAGGCAAAAGCAAAACGCGGCCTTCCGCCATTCGGCCAAGAGCAAAGTACTAATCCGGACTCTTCATTTAGCGCATATGTTCTTTGAACATTTGGGACTTCATCCATTGAGTTTCTAAAATTGTATTTATAGATGGATTGCAGAGATTTCTTAACATGCTCTTTTGGAAGCACATACCCTAGCCCTGCAGCATGGCACATAAATTGACCAAGTAACTGGTCTGTTAAGCAACCTGTTCCATACTGGTAGCGATAGGCATCAACATCGTCGATCTTTTGAATGTAATATTCTCCATTGAAAAGCAGTTCGTCAATTTTCGGCATAGCCATTTCAAAGAGCGAGCGATATTTCGAAGCAGTTTCTGTATCACCCAAGTATTCAGCCATTTCAGCGACACCCTTTATGGCACCAAGGTATATTGTATTTGTCATTGTGTTAGGGCCATAAAATTCGATGTCATAAGTGACGTGCATCTTCCCGTCCAAAACGCCATCATGATCTGTATCCCATTCATTTATGGCATATTCAAGAGCCTTGATAGTATTGTCCCAGATAGATTTTAGAAAATTTTCATCTCCGGTTAATTTCCATTCCCGATACACACGAAGAATAGATCCGAATTGTCCATCACAAGAGGGGATCATATCCCAGCGGCTTTCGCCAAGCACCTTTCGAGCTCTAAAAGGCATCGCACCATTAGGATCCAATTCAATATTGAACTCAACATTCCGCATTGTGATTTCCAACTCTGGAAAAAGAAACGCAACCGACTGCGCATAATTCCATACATGATTGACATTACCTTGACCGCAGCCGATGTGGTCCCTGATTCCTTCCCATCCCAAGAAATTGCCATCTTCTATTCTGAAACAACAATTACTCTTCATTGATACAATATTCGCTGATACTGCATCGATTACATATTCTGGTATTGTAGATGAATATAACGCATTTTCAAACTTTCGAGAATTGCCATCCAGATAAGGCATGTTGGCGATAACATAGCGACTGACATCCCAGGCATTCTCAAATTTGGTTGCATAGTAATTAAGAATGACATCGTATTCACCTTTTTGGTAGCGTTCAATGTCTTCATCGTATTCGATCCAACCTTTTGGCCGATTCGGAAAATACCAAGACAATACAAATTCGAAGACTTTCTCTTCACCAGGTTGTACTGTTTCATAGCTGCCAAGCGAGCCGATTTTTTCACGCAAATTTAAAAAACTAAAATTGTAATGATCTAGAAGATCACAACCTTGGCCGCCAATTTCCTCTGGTTCGTCAAGTTGACCATCAGCAGAAAAATCATCCCAAAAATCCTGGGCGTTGTCTGTCCATTGTCCATGCAGCCACTGGGTTCGCTTTACAATATTCCTATTTGTAGTAATCAATGACATACTGCCATATTTCACGCTCTTTTTATCAAGGTTGACAGCTGAATAGTAAAGTCCTTCGAACCCATCATCCTTTCGATATTCGTTTTTAACCTCATCGACCAATTTGACGTTGTTAAAAACATCATATCCATTAAACCCAACAACATTGGCTATTGAACCAACAATAGATACATCAATAGCTTTTAGGGTTGGATTTTTGACATAATATCTTATAACAGCAGTAGGTATTCCCGAATTATCAGCATCCAATGGAATAAACGGGGTAAATGCTTCCATTTTCACTTTAACTGGTACATTTCTGTCCTCAAGATCAACATGAACAAATGGCTGTCGGCCAGTCAAGAACGATTTTTCAAATCGCGGGATTCCAGCCAGTTCACCGTTTAAAAATCCATGGGATTTATGGTAAGGCGGAACAATTCTGGATTCAAGGATTCGGCTGACCGGTTCTTCGTCTTCGCTTTTTGCCCAAATTGCAAAAAACGAGAAGGGCACGAATTGACCTTTTCCTGGCCAATTGAATATTTCCCAATCCTTTAATTCGCCTCGGGCACCAATAGAAATGTTTCCAGTCCCTAATCCTCCCAAGGGGAATGCTGCAATTCTTGCATCACCCGAATATGAAATTGGATTTCCTTTGCTGAATAGTTCAATCTTTGAATAAAGTTTGCTTTGCTGCATGAATACAACTCCTTGATAATTATTATTTTTCATCCTTTAATGCCTGTTTGAACCATGCTTTTCATAATCCATTTCTGTCCGAAAATGAAAATCATGAGCACCGGTAAAATCGATAGTACAACAGCGGCCAGTTCAAATTGATCCCCAGTGGAAAACGGCTGACGTATTGCCAGAATTCCAACTGGCACAGGCATTTTCTTTGTCGAATTGATCATGACAAATGAAGTGAAATAGTCATTCCAAGAAAACGAAAACACAATGATCGCCAGCGAAGACAATGATGCCTTAGCTTGTGGAAGCATAATCGAGAAAAACGCTCGAATTGGACCAGCTCCATCAATCGCAGCGGCCTCTTCAAGATCTCTTGGGATCGATTTGAAAAATTGCCGCATCATAAATATGCCGAAAGCGCCAGCTAGTCCGGGACACATTGCCCCCATGATCGAAGGCAGTGTGACTGCAAGATGAGTATCAACAATTTTCAAGCTACTCATAATTTTGTAGATCGGCACGATGGTTGCCTGGACAGGAACCATCATGGACATAAGTATCAGAGTAAACATTACATTTTTCCCAGGAAACCTGAAACGAGCATAGGCGTATCCTGCAAACGCTCCATGTACTACCATCCCGATCATAATGACCAATGACATATTAAGGCTGTTTTTCATGAATGTTGAAAACGGAATGCTGATTTCAAAAAGGCGCTTGTAATATGAAAAATTCAACTCTCGGAATGACGGCGGAAGCCATTTAGGTGGTAATGAAATCGCTTCCTTGAAAGGTCTTAAAGAAGATGATAGAACCCAGAGAAATGGTGCAATTACGATAAATGCGCCAACAACAATCAGGAAATATATGGTAATCTGATCCCATTTAATTGCCCTTCGAAATACTATCGATTTATCCTTCATAATGAACCCATTTTCTACTGTAACTAAATTGAATCCAAGTAATAATTGAGACTGCCAGCAATAACATTATCGACAATGCTGTCGCTGATCCGTAATCATATGACTTGAAAGCTTTTTCCTGAATTAACATTACAAGGCTTCTACTCGAATCACCTGGTCCGCCATTTGTTAGAACAACGATCGATTCGTAAATTCTCATTGCACCAGTTAAATGCATGATCAGCACAAATAGTAATGTGGGAGAGAGAAGAGGAAGTGTGATCTTGAAAAATGTGCTTAGTATGCCTGCTCCATCGATTTTTGCTGCCTCATAATAACTTTTTCCGATACCTTGTAAGCCAGCCAGAAAAAGAAGCATTGCCATGCCTGAATTTTTCCATACATCCAAGATTAAGACAGATATTTTTACGACATCGGGATCACTCAGCCAACCAATGTTGGAAATATTCAAAATCGATAGATAGTAGTTAATTATCCCAGTATCTTTCTGAAACAGGTATTGCCAGATAATTGCAACAAATACAAGACCAACCAATGAAGGAAAAAAGTATAGCGATCTAAAGATAACCGAGACTGAACGATTCATTTTATCATCCAGAGCTATCGCCAGAAATAGTCCTACAAGAGTATTGCCTAATGTTGCGAAAACTGTGTACCATATAGTATTCCCAAGAATCACACTAGTTCGGGAATTCCTGAAGAGATCGATGTAGTTTTGTAGACCCACAAAAACAGCTTCGCCAGTAAATACATTTTGCTTCTGAAGGGACAAGTAAATTGCATACAAAATAGGAAACAAAACGAAGATAAAAAATCCGATGAAAGACGGTAATGAAAAAAGATACCCGATGATTGCTTCCCTTTTTCGCATTGAACTGGCCTTTAATAGCCGCTTTTTATGCATAAGCCCCTCTCAGGAAAAATTGTTAGAATCTGTTAATGTAATCGAATGAGACAGATCCGAATTCCCAGGCAAGGACTGGGCAACAATCACTTGCCTGGGAACGTTAATATTCTATTTTTTGATAACTGCTTCAACCTCGGTTTGAGCCTGAGCCAACGCATCAGCCGGAGATGCAGAACCTGTGATTGCATTCTCTATTGCCCGGATTGTAGCCTGTTCAAGATCACCAAAGAACGTTGGTGCTGCGACGGGAGTAGAATTAGTAACAGCTTCCCATAACAGTCCAATCGAATCTGGGACTGTGCCCATAATTTTTGAATCAGTTGCCAAATTTTCTGTCGGAGGTATCTGTTGACCTAGGCTTGCGGTCGCCGCAAGAGTTTCATTACTTGTGAATTCTTTCACCAAATCAAAAGCAAGCTCTTTGTTCATGGTGGAGCTACCTATCCCCCAGGCGGCTCCACCATATACTGTTCCTGATTTCTTGTTCATTGGCCACTGTACACAATCGAAGTCTCTTAATCCGCCACTGGTCCAGCTGTTAAGAACCCACCGTCCAGCTCCTACCATTGCGAGTTTACCTGCGGCAAATTGACTATAGATGTCAACGCCTTTAGGATCAGGCGAGATTCCATCTTTTACTAGACCCGTAATAAATTCGAGAGACTCAACCATATTAGGATTTGTCAAATCTGGCGCAGAATAATCTTTGGTACATGGGTAAGCATCATTAGTTACCCACCAGGGAGTCAACTGGAAATAGGCAATGGGAAGTCCGAATCCATAGACCTTGTTATCACCTTCTCCAAAGGTCAATGCTGCTGCTTTTTGCCTGAATTCATCCCATGTCCAGTTTTCAGTTGGATATTCAATGTTCTTAGCATCAAAAACGGCTTTGTTGTAATACATCACCATTGTCTGCGAACCATTTGGGACAGCGTAAAGTTCCCCATCTTTTGAGAAACCTTCAAGCAAAGGTTTTGCGAATGTCTTGACTCGAATATCCATTTCCGAATCAGACGCAATCATTTCATTCAAAGGCAGGATCAAATTGTTGGCTAATGCCATCTGTGCGCCTTCTAAACCAATATTTATCAAATCAGGTGCATTTCCTGAAGTGCTCATCGTAATCCATTTTTCTATGAAATTGGACCAGGATTCGACTGGAGTAATCGTCTGCTCAACTTTGACGCCTGGATGAGCACTTTCAAATCGCGCGATGGCTTCGTTAAAGATCGCTTCTTCTTCCAAGTTACCCCAGTTTAAAACCTTCAGTACAACTTCCTGAGACTGTGGCTGTACAGTTGAAGAACTTGTTTTACTTCCAGCTGTATTACTCCCAGCATCTGTCGAAGCATTACCGCACGCAACCAACGAAAACAACATCATCAACACAAGTGAAAAGGCAAGGATTTGTTTTGACTTCCAGATCATAGATTTCCTCCTAAATTTTTATTAATACGAATTACTAATTCGTATTACCAATTGTTTCTATTATATATTCCTAAAATTCTTTGTCAACAATGTATTCCAACCAACAATCGACAGACATATATCAGGACTCTTTTACTAGTCCAACTATCGGTCTGTCGATCTTGAGGTCATTACTGTTGATATGTCACAATGACATTATTTTTGATGTTCCAGGTTCAGTTTTGAAATATTTCTAATAGCAATTTCCATGTTGCGACAAGACATCATCAAGGTTGGGTATTTAAGGAATCGCTCATCTTCTCTGGACACAAATAGTTGCTACTACGTTGGTGAAGGATACAAAAATCAAACTCATACTTGTGCGATGGTAAACATGATATTTTTACCGGACATCGGATCAAAGAATCCACTTGGGCAGGTGAAAATTCCATTGTCGATGTAAATTAATTCGTCGCTTTCAGAATCCTTTATGCAACGGACATTTTCGCGATCAAAGGTTCCTGTTGAATAGTAAACTTCGATATATGCACTTTTACCATGCGGACTGAACAGAAAAATATCCTTGGATAGACCACGATCACTGGTAGTGTCATCAAAATCGGAAGTGCTCAATCTTCGCCAAGATAGTAGTGCTTATCGTAATCTGAAGACAAACGGTCCAACATGTTCCCACGTAACCAGTGAATAATTTGGTACCAGTTGACGTCATATTAGTGGCTCAACTGGTACCAAATTATTCAATAAGTCAATTGTGATTCAAAACATTAATAGAAATGTATCTGCAACTGTAGATAATCCCCATTTTCCATGCATACATTTGTGTAAAATGGTTACTTTAACAATCATTACACCAGCGTCTGCTGATATATTTCTAATACCGAATCCATATCTGGCATTGCAGGAATAGCACCGCGCTTCTGAACACATAAAGTAGCAACAGCATTTGCAAAAGCAACAAAATCAGCTGACAAATCGGCTGTCAGGTTATGTGGATGGATCCCGCTCTTAGCTAATTTATAAAGAAACCCACCCCAAAATGCATCGCCAGCCCCAGTTGTATCGATTACTTTACAATCATGTGGACGAATCCTTTGACTAGTCTGGCGATTTTTGATTAAGGCTCCGTTTTTGCCAAGGGTGACCACAATGGTACCTATCCCATGGTTAAGAAGTACTTGCGCAGCATCTTCCGGCGTCTGTTTACCAGTTAGCAGTTTAGTCTCTTCATCACTGATCTTAATCACATCAACCAGATGAAGCACTGAACGCATTTCTGCAACAGCCTGATCTTGGCTTTCCCAAAGTGGCGCACGGTAGTTCGGATCATAGGATATAATGGCTCCAGCGTCTTTCGCTTGTCGAATAGCTTCATACGTCGCTGATCGAGCAGGTTCATGTGTTAGTGAAAGAGAGCCAAAATGAAAGACCTTTGTATTTTTTAGCAAATTGATTGCAAGTTCACTGGGTTTCAGCCGAGTATCAGCTCCGGGTTTCCTGGCAAAAGAGAAGCTCCGCTCGCCAGCATCGTTGAGTTCTACAAATGCCAGTGTTGTGAAATATTCTGGATCGATTATCAACCCTTGAGTATCGACCTTTTCAGTCTGAAGGACATCTCGAAGATATGTCCCATGCATATCCTGTCCGACTTTACCAATGAAAGCCGTTTTCCCACCTAACTTTGAAATTGCACACATAACATTGGCTGGTGCACCGCCTGGATTTTGTTCAAAGAGTTTCATCCCAGCAGCTGAATTACTACTGAATGTAAAGTCGATCAAAAGTTCACCCAAACCAACTACATCATACACATTCATCATCAATATCCCTCACCAGACAGACATGATCTCGTATGTCTGAATCCGGTCAATCATCAGGTCGCCATCAATTGATTCAATCCAAGTTCCATGACACGTTGAATCAGGGTAGATATTGCCAGATAACACCGTTTTGTAGCCACTATTCTCGTTGCCGTCAGTATAGATTTCAAGCGAAGATGTGTCTGAGAATATTCGAACTTGCAACTTATCGTTTCCCGCGTCCCTGATTACTGTATGACAGACCCCTTGGCTCCATCCATCTGCGTTGTTGCGATCAAAGATAATTTCACAAGTCTTCAAATTCAACGAGATCATGGTCTGTTTTTCTTCATTGGATCGAAGCCTTAAATTGATCATCGTACAGTTAGATTGTTTCAGATTAATATCCAAAATCAATTCATAACTGATTCCATCTCCTGCATCGATTGCCTTTGTTTCTCCTGAAGATAGGTGAATGTCGTTGTAATTTTTAGGACTTGTACGTAATTTTTCAATTTCCCCAACCGGCTTGAAAGTTAAAAGATTATCTGATGAATCGAGTGATACTTCTCGTGGCAAGGTCATTGCCCCACACCAGCCCTCTTGATAGGTTGGTCCAAAGTCCTTGTACCAAGGCATCCAGTCCCAGTTGTTTGCCCAAGTCACCATGACCCGTCGCCCTTTGTGATCAAGCGTAGATTGTGGAGCATAGGCGTCAAATCCCCAGTCGACTTCACCGATACTGGTATAATTGAGCTTACCGGTCTTGTAATTCAGATCCCCTACCAGATAAATTGCTTTACGGTCGCGGACATGCATCGGCGAAAATGTAATTGCATGCTTTTTACCAATTTTGAAGACATCAGGACACTCCCACATTGTCCCGAGTTCGCCACGACTTTCGGCTAGAACATTGACATATTCCCAATTGTAAAGATCACTGGACTTATATAGCACTGCTTTACCAAGCTTATCCTTGCTAGTACCTAGGACCATATACCATATGCCATCATGACACCAGACCTTTGGGTCGCGGAAGTCGTCGGATCCAACAGAGGGGACATCCCGAATGATGGGATTGTTTGCATACTTCTCAAACTCGATGCCATCGGAGCTTTTCGCGATACATTGAGTCTGGACAAAGCCATCACCATAATTTGTTGTAGCTGTATAGAAGGCATACATTTCACCTTCATACTCAACTGTGCTTCCTGAGAAAACACCCCCACGAGGATGATCATCATAAGGCTCGCTCGGTGCCAGGGCAATTGGTAAATGCTTCCAATGGAGCAAGTCCTCACTGACTGCGTGCCCCCAATGCATGATTCCCCATTCCGAAGAAAACGGATGGAATTGATAGAACAAATGATATTGTCCTTTGAAATAGATGAACCCATTTGGATCATTGCTCCAGTATACGGGTGGCATAAAATGATATCGTTGGCGATACTTGGCTTGATCCATTTTTTTAATAGCTTCGGAAACTGATTCCTCTGCTATATTAAGTCGTTTCTGATGCTTAATGTCCATTGTGTTCTCCTGATTTACATTGGTGAAGCGCGCAACTTTCATAGGTAAATACACCGTATGAAAGCGGTTACTTTATACAATGTTATTGAGATCGGGCGATTCGCTCTATAATTGCCCGATCAGAATAATTTGACTATCTTATTCAGTGATTCTTCTGATTTTCAGCGGACTCACGACGAGCCTTCGTTTCCTTTTCCCTTAATACTTGTTGACGAGTAGCCATGTAGCTTTCGAAACGTTTTTCATAATTATCATGGGCTTTTGTCATTTCTGCATTCAGTGCGACGCCCTTTGTCTTGAACGTTGGAATAGACGCAATAATTGGGAGTCGCTCCTCTACTGGCTGAATTGTAATGTTTTTTGCTGGTTGAGTTTGGTACCAGTACGCAGTCGAACTCCAGTCATCAGCCAAATGGTTCGCGTGTCCATGTTCCATTGTCACTTTCAGAGATTGGTTAAAACGGACTGGATCAGTAATATGGAAGCGATAAGATACCTGATATCCGGGCATATCGCTTTCATGAATGATCGATCCGTAAAATGGGAAAGCATTTTTCTGCATTCCCCAGGCATGGTTAAAATAATCCTCACAACCTGTTCCAATTATGCTTGGCAACTTCTCACCATCAATGAAGAACATGTCGTCACCTTCTCCCCACCAGCTGCCTTGGAAATGAAGCACTGACAAGTTACAGCCTACATAATGGCCAGTTCCCTCTGCATCTAAAACAACATAATTATCATTGCCGTCGAGATTACTGACGCTATTTACTTCGGGGGTGTTGACCTGAAGCTCCGGTCCCCAACCATTACATGGCAATTCCCTTCGCCAGCTGGCATGAAAATATGCCAAGTCACTACCAAAAGGTTGGTTGTAAGTTTCGTAATCAATATGAAAATAAAGAATGAATGGCACGTCGTTTTCATTAATAATTTCAATTTTGGCCTTTTTATTAAAGGGCATTGGGAAATAGCACGCAACAGATGCTGGGCCGCCGAATTTTTTCGACTCTTCTGGCTTCACTGAAACATTCATCGGTAATGAAGAATAGTTACCAGGCAAGCTATGACCGATTCCAAAGAAATCTCCAAAAGGGGTGAGTACACTCGGATAACTAGAGTCATCCCAAGTCATTTTTATTAATGCTTTTCGATAATAATATGGGTCATATGCGTCCCATACGACTCCAAGTGCAGGATGGATTTCATTGACTGGTGCAGCATTGCCATTTCCTACAGGATCTATCAGTCCTGGAGCAGCTATTCTCCGACAAGATGAAGTCATCCAAATATGAGTAATGCAACCTGGTCCATCCAATTCACCCAACACAACGGTCTCGCCAGCAGGAATCATCCAATAATCCTGATTTCTTCCACTTTGGTCCCAGCTTGATACTCGTTTGGTTTTAGCGTCGTTTACTTTGACTAGGTTCTTAAAGAGCCCTTCAACGTTGTTCATAAATAATACCCTCCGAAAATTTGATTAACCTTTGACAGCCCCTGCTGTCATACCTTCGACTAAATAGCGTTGGAAAATTCCAAAAAACAGAAGTTGCGGTGCCAGAATCATTACGCTTGCAGCTACCATTCCTGCGTAGTCAACACTATATCTCCCCTTGAACATAGAAGCCCCAAGTGAGAGTGTGTATTTTGATTGTTCCGGAATTAGCGTTGATGCAAATGGATATTCATTCCATATGTACAAGACGTTGAAGATAATGATGGTTGCAATGACTGGTTTGGCAATAGGGACAAGGATGTTGGTAACCAATCGGAATATACCACACCCATCAATAACAGCCGCTTCATCTAGTTCTCGTGGTAAAGTATTCAAGTATCCGACAAAAAGAAGCGTGTTAAAAGAAATTGAAGTAGCTATGTATGGAATAATTACAGCGGTATATGTGCGAGTTAATTTAAATAGGATGGTTAGTCGGTAGACTGGAAAGAGCAAAATGAACGGAGATATCGTCAATCCTACAAGTAGGAATATGTACAGGCTTTGTTTGAGTTTTTTGTTTTTGAAGTGCATTCTGGAGATCACAAAAGAACTCATGAATGTTATTACCAGTTCGATAATCAAGGTAACAATCGCAATAACCCCTGTGTTAACGAAAAGTCGCGGTAAATCCAGTGTATTCAAAGCTCTGATGTAGTTATCGAAATTGAAGGAGTTTGGCATTGAAAGCGGCTCACTCAAAATCTGCGGATTGGTTTTGAATGACATAATCAGCATCCAAAGCAAGGGCAGCATAACCATGAATGTAAGTACTAGCATTAGAACATACTGCAGAATCTTCTTGGCAGTTTTGGACATTTTGACCTGATTCATGTTTACGCCCCTCCTTCCTGGAATTTTTTCGCAGTAATTAGTAGATAGACAATCGAAAAGATCAAGGAAACAATAAAAGCAGCGACTGCAATTGTCATACCATAACCATATTCGCCACCCTTGAACGTTGTTTGATAACTGTAGGTAACAAGGACCTCAGACAAATGGTTGGGTCCTCCATTGGTCATCATTAAAACTGTCTCAAAAACCTTGAAACTGCCAGTTATAACTAACACAACTGCAATCGAAATTGTTTCCCGAAGTGATGGGATTGTTATGTTGACCATCTTTCTGAAACCATTGGCACCATCAACATCTGCAGCTTCATATAGTTCTTGAGGGATCATCTTTAATCCAGCAATAAAAATTGTCGTGATAAAGCCAAGTTGTTGCCAGATAAAAACAATCGCAAGTGAGTATGGAGTATAAGTTGGTCCACCAATCCATTGAATAGTGAGAAAATCTAGATGAAGCAATTTGAAAATGTTATTAAGCAATCCAATATCTGGTTCGAAAATATATACCCAGATGATACCGACGATAATTGGAGTTAAAATAGCTGGAGAAAAAACAAGAGATTTTGCAACATCGTTTCCCTTGAGTTTCTGGTTAAGCAAGTTTGCAGCCAGAAACGATAGAACAGTAAGAAATACTACTGAAAGAACAAAAATTATCATACTGTTCTTTAGTGATATCCAGAACACTGGATCTTGAACAAGTTCGATATAGTTCTCAACGCCATTGAATTTGGGTTTGCCTATACCTGAAAATTTTGTAAAGCTGTAGTACACGGCTATGATTATCGGAACGAAAATGTAGGTGATATATATTGCCAATGTTGGCAACAGCATAAACACCATTATTTTTTTATTACCGAGCAGACGCATTGTTTCTCACTCCCTTGACACGAAAGGCGTCTGAACCTCCCGCATATACTATTATATCTTGCAGATCAGTTCAGACGCCTCACAATTGTCAAACAATATATTCTGAAACAATAACTCTAAAATTATTTTGTTTTTGCATCAATAACATCCAGTGCTTTCTCAGGGGTATATGTTCCGACCATCACGCCATAGATGCTGTCGTACATGGCATTTTGCTGTGCCTCGGGAATCACCAAATCAGGTTGGGCAACGGGGCTGACCCAATCAGGCAGGGCGAGTTGTTCAAGTACAGCATTGAAAGCAGGGCTGTTCTGAGAGGATTTGCCATTGAAGTCAATTGAAGGAACGACCAGAGTATCCAATGAAATTTGAGCAGCTTCATCGCTATAGTAGAAGTCGAGGAATTTAAACACAGCCGCTTGAACTGCAGGATCTTTTTCAACATCTTTGCTTACAACCCACGGTGCTGAGGATACTTTCATCCGAACCTTCTGATTCCCAATACCATCCTCAAAGACGGGTCCCCACCAGAATCCGGCATCTTCTCCAAGAGCATTGCTAACATCACCAGCAGCCCAAATTCCAGCATCAAGCATCGCTACTTTTCCGTCCAAGAATGACTGAACTGATTCGAAATAGTCTGTGATTGCAATGTTTTTGGGAAAAGCGCCTGCATCACGTAATTGTGCGATTTTTTCATAGTATTTAATAAAATCAGGATTGTTCCACTTTTCAGTACCCGCCTGAATGGCATCAATTTTATCAAAATAGCCATAACGTGCATATCCAATTAGGAAGGCCCAGACACTAAACGGGCTTTTTGCGCCTTGAGCAATTGTCGGGATACCATTATCATTAAATACTTTTACCATATCGAGAAGTTGGGAGAAAGTTGTGCCCGCGACTGGTTCTTCGACATTATATTGCTTGAATAGAGCCTTATTGTACCAGAGGCCTGTGATCAGCGGTTGATATGGCAACCCAAACTGGAATCCATCAAGATTCGAAGCTTCTTTCATGTTGTCTGCAAGCTTTGTCATTTGATCGGTGTTTTGAGCCATGTAGTCCTTGAGGTCAAGCAAATAGCCCGCTGACGCCATTTCTTTTGCAGTAGCTGGCAGCATCCAGAAAACATCTGGTAACGAGCCTGCTTGGGCTGCCATTTTCATGTTCTGGACATGGGTGTCCGTGTCAGCTGCGATTAGGTTTACTGTGATGTAGGGATATTTAGCTTTGAATGCCTGAATAATCTGCCAGGTCGTACTTTCTTGTTCTTCCGGGTTAGCAACATGCATACCAATGTCAATTGTAACAGGGCCAGGTTCGGTTTCGGTCGGGGCTACTGTTGTTTCGTTAGTTCCCGCCGATGACTCGGACGCGGAGGCAGCTGTAGTGGTCGAAGCCGAGCTGCAGCCAGCGACTATGGATACAAGCATAGCCAGAATCAAGACTAGGACACCAAACTTTTTAATCATACTCATTTCTCTTCCTCCTGATAGTTTCGATTGGCCACAAATCCTCACCGGTGATTTGGTATATGGCAACCGGTTGTTATATTTCTGAGTATAGGCGCCTCAGAAACTTGTGTCAACCGGTTGCGACACTCATTTCTTAACAGAAATTGTAGAAAGTTTTTGTGCATATTGCTCATAAGCCAACCCGTTGCTATATATCATTTATTATCATATACTTTGTATTAGATAAAAATGCAGAACCAATTGCGCTTATAAATATAAATGGTTCTTGGGTAAAGGAACGGGGTAATGCATGTCGGTTGTTACTATAAAAGATGTTGCTGAAAAAGCTCATGTATCTGTATATACTGTTTCCAGAGTGCTAAATAAACGTGGTTATATTTCACAGGAGACCTATAATAAAGTAAACGCCGCGATTGAAGAATTAAATTATTCTCCAAATCAACTAGCACGCAGCTTGTTCCGACAGAAAACCAATATTATTGGCTTAATCATTCCAGATGTTAGTCATCCTTTCTTCGCTGAATTGACCAAACAAATAGAAAAATATCTCTACCAACGCAATTTTAAAATGTTGCTTTGCAATACAGTCGGCGAAAGCCATCGTGAACGAGACTACATCCATATGCTTAGACAAAACAAAGTTGATGGAATCATTATTGGTAGTCATACCTTAGAGCTTGAAGAGTATGAAAAACTTGATCTTCCTATTGTTTCACTTGATATGGATCTTGGCAGTAATATCCCATCTGTTGGTTCAGATCATACTATGGGTGGCTCTTTGGCCGCAGAAGAATTGATTCGCTGCGGTTGTCAGCGAGTAGTCCAAGTAATGGGCGACAAACGTGTCAGAACACCTTCTCATATGCGACATTATGCATTTTTGGAAAAATTAGAAGCGAACAACGTACACTGTGAAACAATTGAATTGCGCGAAGGTGAGTTTGACCCTGATAATTATTCAGATGTAATAAAGGAAACATTAAGGAAATATCCAGATCTAGATGGGTTTTTCGCTGTAGATTTAATCGCAGCAAATTTCATTAAAATTGCATCCGAACATGGTCAATGCATACCTGAACAAATTAAAGTTGTCGGTTATGATGGGATAAATATTGCGAAGCTATATAATCCCCAAATTTCAACTATTGTTCAGCCTATCAATGCAATCGCGAAAACTGCTGTTGAAAAATTAGATAACCTGATAAACAAGAAACCTGTGTCAAATTTCAAAGAAGTACTGCCAGTTACTTTTCAAATCGGACGAACCACATAGTTATCATGCCGTTCAATAATCTAAACCGTTAAAACTCAAACGCCTACTTCTACAGGTACTTACCCCCTAAAACGGATAACAAAAATGAACACTTCTAAGGATAAAATGAGGTAAGGGTTGAACATTATGCGTAGTTTGGTTATACGGGAAACAGCTCTTAATATGTATTTCAACCATAGCCCTTTTCATGCTGTAACGTGTCGGTTGAAACCGAAAAACAAAGCGAATGACAGCTGGTTATTGTTTAGGCTATGTGCTTAAGATGATTAGGCAATTTTTTAACGTTTCCCGGCTTAATTAATAGGATAGCGGATAGCGAACGAAAACTGACTCTAAACGAACAATCTCATTTTCTCTCTATTTCGCTGTTTTTTGCCATTATTTAGCGATTTTTGCTCATGCACCGAAAGTCGATCGTGCACCCTTAGCCTGTTAACTAACCGGTGCATTTCTTCAATTGTTCAACGATCCCCTTGACGCCAATTCGCGCGAAATATTACGTCTTTTGCAGAAACGTGGTTATTTTCGCCACTTTTATTAATCACTTTACTATCACCAAATCCCCGAAAATCCCTGATACGAGCCACTTCCGGGCATAAAAATACCACCTGCTGACAGAAGCGATTCTATCAATAGATGGTACTAGAGTTGGCAATAGTACAAAGAATTGATACAATGCACACCCTTAGAGGCGGAGATCGTTGGTTTTTGCAGGATCGTTGGTTAATTGGGTATCGTTGAGGAGT
>Ga0228536_1001191_pt1 | contig 28624 bp, 27 predicted proteins | sample SJ1Smetagenome_FD_168611 | JGI IMG/M metagenome (GOLD analysis project Ga0228536, IMG submission 168611) | Enriched culture of PCE-dechlorinating microbial communities from Ithaca, New York, USA - SJ1.S | ecosystem: Engineered > Modeled > Simulated communities (microbial... > Unclassified...
TCCTCCGGATGACCCATCCCCACAAATCCCGATATGGCGACCGTATCCCCACTCTTGATCAGCTTGACCGCCTCCTCGGCAGACATGAACTTCGCCATCTGTAGACCTCCTCTCCCTTTCGTTCTCCATTCCCTGAAGTTGGTGCCAAGCCAGGCAGCGTCCTCTGGCGACATTCATCAAAGGCAAGGCGCGTGCCAACCTCGGTGCCTATGGCACTAAGGGTCTGGTTTCTCAATAAAAACGGGAGAAGCGTTCACAATTCAAGAGGAGCTGCACCGGTTCTCCGGGCGATGCGCCTTCACATCGAAACAGGACGACGGAGAGTGGATCTGCTGCAATTGATGATGTGATATCAAAAAGTTAGAAGATTCGATGTAGGATCGACTCGCTGATGCCGGACTGCATCGATATCAAAAACCGGGGTTTCCTCGCGACAGGGGAGGGAATGAAACATTCGGAGATGAGCACTCATTGAGGGGGGGCAATATGCCGCTCTCAAACCTTCAGCCGGGGGTCGTCGAACAGGCCGGGAGAGGATTGCGTCTCGAGTGGAGACGGGATCCGGTATTTTTTCATCTTGCGCACGACGGTAGACTGGTCGATATCCAGGGCCAAGGCGGCTTTACGCGTGCTGCCGTGTTTTTTGAGCGCCTCTTCGAGCAGCTGTCGCTCGATTTGTTCGACGGCCCGCTGCAGGGAAACGTCGTGCGGCAGAACCAGGCGGCCCGCATCGGTCGGCATGGGACCCTGCATGCAGGCCGGCAGATGGCGGGAATGGATTTCCTCGTCTTCGGTCATCACCAGCATGCGCTCGATAACGTTTTCCAGCTCTCGGATGTTTCCCGGCCAGGAATAGGAGAGAAACCGGTCCACCACTGCCGGGGAGAAGCGCTTGTTGAACTGATAGCGTTTGTTGATTCTTTCCAGAAAATACTGGACGAGCAGGGGTATGTCTTCCCTGCGCGAGCGCAGGGGCGGGATCTCGATGGACACCACGTTCAACCGGTAGTAGAGATCTTCCCGGAAGGCTCCGGACGAGACCATTTCGCGCAGGTTGCGGTTGGTTGCCGCCACGATCCGCGCATCGACCGGAATGGACTTGATACCGCCCACCCGGATGACCTCGTGGTCCTGCAGGACCCGCAGCAGTTTCACCTGGAGATTGACGGACAGGTCGCCCACTTCGTCGAGGAAAAGGGTCCCTTTTTCCGCCAGTTCGAACATGCCCGGCTTACCCTGTTTCTTGGCCCCAGTGAATGCTCCCGCCTCGTATCCGAACAGTTCCGATTCGAGGAGATTTTCGGGAATGGCGCCGCAGTTGATCTTGATGAGCGGACCTTCATTGCGCTCGCTGAGCCGGTGAATGGCGTTGGCGACCACCTCCTTGCCGCATCCGGACTCCCCGGTGATCAGCACGGTGGAATCCACCTTGGCCACCTGTGCGGCCATTTCCAGGACCCGCTTCGTCTCCGGGCTCCTGGCGACGACGTCGCAATCCCTGGTGATCTGTTGCAGGCGCATCTGCTCGAGCTCCGCGGCGTAGATCTCGTTCAATTGGCGGGTTTTCTCCAGGAGATCCTTAAGATAGATGATTTCCGTGATGTCGCGAACGTTGACGACCACGCGGCGGATTTTCCCGTCCGTTCCCCAGATGGGAATCCCGGTGGCCATGATTTTCTGACCGATTTTCTCTCCCCGGGTCATCTCGAGCATGATCGTGATTTTTTTTCCGGCCTTGATGGCCGTCAGGGCGGCGGATTCGGTGTAGAATTTCTCACTCACCATGTCCTGGGCGGCTCTGCCGATGGCAAAATCCCGGTGAATGCCGCAGATCCGCTCCCATGCGCTGTTGACCATCAACACGTTGCCGTCGCCGTCCGTGATGAACAGACCGTCGTGAGATGCCTCGAGGACATCCTCCAATTCGCACGAGGAACACTTGTTCTCGGGCCTTTCAGGTCTTTGGCTGCCGGAAATGCCGGCGCCGCGCTTGACAACCATGGTAGGTACCTCCCGATGAGAAAGTGCCTGCCCCTTTCCGATGATCGACGACTCCCGTCGGGCATCGGTCGGGGATGAACCGACCCGTTGCGCGGATAATGCGGATGCAAATCAAGTGCCGTATTGACCGATTGAATGCTGAAATCATGGATGTTTTGAAATTCGGGCGGCATGAGACCGGAGTGGAAGACACACGGCGCGCAGGGTAAAAAAAAATACCGGTAGAAGGCATGACGGCCCAAGCGTGCCCTATGATGGGATCGGACGCGCGGCCCCCGGTGTATTCCCGCAGGGCCCGGGGCGCCGAATAGGCGGAGCAGGCGGCGCGGGGGGGGCGGGGGGATGTCCGATTCCGAGGCATCGGCTTCTCGGGGAGTGGAAGAAGGTATTGCACAAGCCTCTTTCAAGGAGAACGCGACATGATGGGAAGACGGAGTTTTCTGTGCGCGCTTGGGACGGGTGTGGTGCTGCCGCTGATTACAAACCGCGACGATCCGAACCGGCTGGAAGACCGGAGGGTCCACCTCATCGACGTTCACATCGCGGGGTTCCGGTACTACGAGGGCGTGAAGGCGGAGGTGGCACGTTCGCTGCGAGCCGGAGATGATGTGATCCTCAGGCGGGAACCTGAGAACGCCTATGATGAGAAGGCCGTCGAGGTCTACACACGGAGCGGCCTCAAGCTGGGCTATCTGCCGCGTGGCGACAACAGGGTCATCGCTTCACTGGCCGATCAGGACATCGACCTCCGGGCGGAGCTGTGCTTTCTCGATTCCGGGGCGGGATTCCGGGAATGGCCGGGGGTCAGGGTATACCAGCTGATTTGAAGCGAAGGGTCGACATCCGTACCTCGGCGGGAACCCTGGTTAAAGGATAAGAGATGGCCGTTGCGGGGAAGAGGGGGGATGGCCCGGCACACCGCCGCTTCGAGGGCGGGCGGTGAAGGTTGGCTTTCGGTCCGCGCAACGGAACCGGCGGGGGGGAGGAAGGATTCGTGCAATGTCGAGCACGACCGGCACCTCCTTACCCGCCAGGCGGGACGGGATTGACTCAGGGTTCTTCCCTGACGGCCTGCCCGCGGGAGGTGAAGGATATCCCCTGCTGGGTCGCGGTGCTGATCATCACCGATTCGATGAGGGGCTCGGCAACCTTCGTTTCCGAACGCCATCGAACGATGAAGTTGGCGCCGGCCCCTCCACTCCGGTCGGATTCTTTCACGATATAGTGAATCGAGGCCATGGGGGCGAGCTTGACCGCTGCTTTCAGATAATTGGCGAGCAGCTTCCCGTCGTTGTCATGATACTCGACCGCGGTGATGGAAATGGGATGTTCGGGATCGGTGTTTCGGACGCTGAGGGTTACCGTGAGATAGAACGGGACCTCCCGGTCCCCGTGGTAAATGTGAGAGTAGGCGGGGACATAAACGGTCTGGCCGCGCAGCAGTTTCACTTCAGCCGCGGCGGGTTGCGCGAGTGCAAGGATCAGTGCGATCAGGGGCACCACAAGGAGTGAGAATACGGCGCTCTTGTTTGTTTTCACAAGGGTTGATGGCATGACGGGTTCTCCTTTCATGCTGTGTGGAATTCCTGAAGAGCGTTGAACTGCTCGGGTTTTCCGAGCACCGCGATCATGTCGCCTCGGGCGAAACGGAAGTCGGGGCCGGGGTTGGGGTGCAAGGTCCCGCCGCGCATGACCCCCACGATGGAGACGCCGGTGTTTGTCCGGATGTTCAATTCCCCGATGGTTCGATCGTTCAAAGGGCTTTCCGGACCCAGGGTCATCCAGTTCATCTCGAGCAGGCGCCTGGCGTCCCGAAGCAGTGCAACGGTTTCACACTCCTGGTTTCGACAAATGGGAGCGTAGAGCTCACGGCGAACCGCGTCGGTGTAGCGTAGGATGTCCGTGGCCGGAACATTGAGGCTGATCAGGGCTTGTCGGGTGATTTCCAGGCCGGCTTCGAATTCGGGCTGTACCACCTCGTAGACCCCTTTTTCATGAAGCACCTTCATCTGTTCCAGCCCTTCCGACCGGGCCACGATACCCAGGCGAGGGTTGAGGCGACGGGTTTGATCGACGATGGCCTGCGCCGACACGATGGCGGGAATGGTGATCAGGAGAAGGCGGGCCCTCTCGATGCCGGCGGCTTCCAGGACCGCTTCCTGGCCGGCGTCGCCGTAAACCACCGGGAACCCGGCTTCCCTGACTTGCTGGACCTGCCGGTAATCCAGTTCCACCAGCACGAAGGACAGTCTCAAGGAATGAAGCACCCCCGCGACATGGCGGCCGATTCTGCCCGCTCCGGCGATCACCACATGATCGTGCAGGCCGGTCTCCGGCAGATTGATGGTTTGGAGCGGTTCGCGTTTGAACCATCGTTTGCGAAGTGAATACAGCGGAGCGGTGAGGCTCGAAACGAGCGGGGTCAGCATCATGCTGATGATGGCCGTGCTGAGCACCAGGGAATACATCTCCGTTGACAGGGCACGGTCGGCGAGCCCCACCCGGGCCAGCACGAAGGAAAACTCGCCGATCTGGAACAGTCCGAGTCCCACGGCCAGAGGAACGACATTGCCGTATCCGAAGATTCGCGCCAATCCGGCGAAAATGATCCCTTTGCACGCTGAAACCAGGAGCACGAGCATCAGGACCGTGTCCCAACGGTCGAGAAGAAACCGCGGGTCCAGGAGCATACCGACAGACGTGAAGAAGAGGAGCGCGAACACGTCCCTCAGAGGAATGATGTCGCTCAGCGCCTGGTGCCCGTAGTCCGACTCGCTCAGGACCATCCCGGCCGCGAAGGCGCCAAAGGCGAACGAAAGACCGACCAGGTAGGTGGCGTAGCCGATGCCGAGCCCCATCGCCGTGATGGTCAGGAGGAACAGTTCGCGCGAATTCCATTGAGCGACGTACGTGAGCAGTCGGGGAAGCAGCCTCGTGCCAAGCAGAACCATTGCAGCCAGGAAGACGATCGCCTTCATCGCGGCAAGTCCGAGAATCGGCAGGCCGCTTTCCGTATTGTTCAGTTGAGGAAGGAGAATCATCAGGGGCACGACGGCCAGATCCTGGACAATGAGCATGCCGATCATCACGCGGCTTGAAAGGGTGCCGAGCCACCCTTGGTTCATCAGTGTTTTCAGGATCACCATCGTGCTGGACAGGGAGATCAGACCGCCCAGCCAGAGCGAAGAAATCGTGTCCCAGCCGAGCAGTTGTCGCCCGATGACGAAGCCGCACCCGATGGTGAGCAGCATTTGGATGGGTGTGCCGACCAGCGCGACGGTGCGCACGGGTTTCAGCTTGGTGAGCGAAAATTCCAGGCCGAGCGCAAAAAGCAGAAGCGCCACGCCGATCTCCGCCAGCAATTCGATGTCGTGGATTTCGGATACCGTAACGCCCCCGGTATGAGGGCCGACCGCGATTCCCGCGACAATATAGCCCAGCATCAGGGGCACCTTCAGCTTGTTCGCCACGATGCCCCCGATCAGGGCCGCGACCACGATGATGACGATGTCGGAGGCTATGCCCATGCCGCGCTGTGCTCCTTGGTAGCTGCAAAAGTCCATCAAACCGGCGTCTACGGATGTGAAGCGACACTATATCATTTTTTTGAGAAGGGGTCAGGCCCGCAATGCTGTGATGAGGCCCCCGATGCTGCAATTTGAGTCGATGGGCGGGGAAGGATGCTTTTGGCCATGCCCCGGCGTGCCTTGTAGCCCGCCGCAGAGGCGACCTTCCGGGATGGGATCCGACGGGTGGAGATGCATCCGCTTATGATTTCCCTGGAAATTTCGGCGAATCCTCATTCTCTCCCCGCAACAGGCCCTTCGCCCTGCCTCAGGTCTTTCGGGAAAAACCACGGAAAATTTTCGACTACCAGTTCCTCGCGCTCGCGACCTGTTGATACGACCACGCGGCGACCGGTGCAAAGGGACTCGCGGGCAAGGCTTCTTCAAAAAGGCCGTCCATCCCGGCCGATCCGTTTACCCATGGGCATTCCACCCGGTGCAGGCGCCGTCGGAGATCCCGACCCCGAGACGGCCGTATCGATCCTTGCGGGCAACAGAGCGTCTTCCCATTGGCAATTCCAATTGGACAAATCGATATTAGTCATATAATGGCTGATTCACGGTGTACGGATGCGTGCGACCGGAGGCCGGTGCCGCTTTCATCCGGCGGCTTCAACCGAGTGACCGGTCGCCTGCGGCGGAAGCTCGGAGGCTTCGGGCCGCGGAACAGCCCGGCTTCTAAATTCCCAAAGCGAGTTGCGTCCGGGGATTCCGAGAGGCGAAGCCTGTTCGCGGGCTGGAGGCTTAGGCCTGCCGATGTGGTTGCCGGCTGGACGATCTGACGGGTTGTGGTCGGGTCAGGCAGCCCGACCAGGGTCTTCGGGGCAGCCGGTGACGCGCGGGCCCCGGCTCGAAAGACAACGAAGGCGGTGTTTGAAATTCCTGCCTTTCGAACACTGCATATACCGAGAGAAGGAGGGCGGGTGTGTCCAAAGTAAAGGTGGAATTCATCAACACATGCTCCTGCTGCGAAGAGTATGGGCGGATCATCCGGTCGGTGGCATCGGGGCATGGAGACAAGGTCGAGGTCAAGATCTACATCGCCGGCAAGGACTTCGATTACCTGAAGAAATATGGGCCCGTCACGAGAGGGACCATGATCATAAACGGTGAGAAGCGCCTGGATACCCTCTCGCGAGAGATCATTGAAAAAGCCATCACGGACGCACTGTCGAGGAGCGGGGATTGATCGCCGGGGTCCTCAACAGGGTCTTCACGGCGTTTTTCGATATCCTCAACGACGCATCGGTCTGGCTGGTGCTGAGTTTTGTCCTTGCGGGCACTCTGCACAGTTTTCTGCGACCGGAGAGGCTCCAGAGGATGCTGGGAAACGGGAGGCTTTCCTCCATCATGCGGGGTACGGTTTCAGGAATGTTGCTCCCCATTTGCAGTTGCGGGGTCATTCCGCTGGGACTCGGCCTCTACTATTCCGGCGCGTGGCTCGGCCCCACGCTGGCTTTCATGACGGCCACCCCCATCATCAACCCCGCGGCGGTACTCCTGGCCTACGGACTTCTGGGGCCTCAGATCGCCACGATCTATCTCGTAAGCGGCTTTGTCGTCCCAATGATCGTGGGCATGGCGGGAAACCGGTTTGCCGGCCCCGAATTGCGGGCGCCCGGTATGGAGGAGTTCGTGAACGTGCCGGCGATGGAGCACGGCGACGGCATTGGGGCGGGCCGCAAATTCATTTCCGGCCTTCATTGGGGTTTCATGGAACTTGGGGTCATGGTGAGCAGGTACATTATAATGGGAATCTTCCTGGCGGGCGTGATCATCGCCGTCATTCCCAGAAACACGATCCAGGAATACCTCGGAAACCCCGGCATGATCTCCCTTGTCGGTATCGCGGTCCTGGGGGCCGTCATGTACGTGTGCGCCGTGGGGCACATCCCTTTTGTGGCCGCATTGGTGGCGAGCGGCGCCGCGCCGGGGATTGCCGTCACTTTCCTCATGACGGGCGCGGCGACCAATCTTCCCGAGCTCATCAGCATTTACAGGACGATCGGCAAACGCGCGGTAGCCATCTACACACTGACAATGGTCGGCGCCTCCATGCTGATCGGCTACCTGACCAACGTGCTGCTGTTGAGGGACTTTGTGCCGTTTTTCAGGAACGATCACGCCACGGGAACGATCGGCATGGCGAAGAGGCTCATCGTGGCCGCTCCAAAACCGCTGGAATACCTCTGCTCGGGGGTCATTCTGGCTCTTGTTGTCCATGCGTGTCTGCCTCGAATCCGGCAACTCCTCACCGGCGCGGAATGCTCCCGATGAAGCGGTGGAAACGCTGCGGGACCTGCATGTGCTTCGTTCTGGCGTGCCTGGTCGCGGCCGCCTGTGGAGAAAGGCCGAAAGGAGAGAAAGGGACCGAGAAAGCCCAAACGCCCGTGTCCGGAGTGTTACTGGAGCACCTCAAGCGGTGGAACCCGCAAAGGGAAGTCATCAAGTGGGCGGAAGCCGACCTCGACAACGACGGGCGGCGGGATTGCATCGTCATTTACCGCGTCGGCAGCGAGAAGAACATGATGCGGGTCCTCCTGGATCGCGGCGGCGGTTTTGTCGATACGAACGAGGTCCCCGCACCGTATTCCGACCAGACGATCCAGTTCAGGGACATCGACGGGAAGCCCCCGATGGAATTCATCGTGCAGGGGGCGAAGGGCGCCAAGATGGGTTTTGCGGTATTCAGGGTCGAGGAGGAACGGCTGACGGACCTCTTCGGCGAAGGCATGGAGGACTGCTGCTAGGGATTGGATGCCCGAGGCCGGATAGAGGACCCCGCGAATCCGGAACAACGGGTTTGCCTGTCCGTCATCCGGCATCACTTGTTCCAGGAGGGGGAGGGGACGAGGCGATGAAGAAGGCGAATGAACGGTTATCAGTTCTGATTCTGTTGATGGCGTTTACCGGTTTCATAACGGGGTTCCCAATCTCCGGCGGATCGGCGCAGGCTGCCGGGGAATCGGCTTTGCCGGTCGCGGACAAAAACTACGTGGTGAAGCTGGGCTACTACAATTGCGACCACATGACGGCGGCCCCGGTGGCCAAGGATGCCGGCATTTTCGACGAACTGGGCCTCAAGGTGGAGGTGATCGGCAACGCCAAGGTTCCGGAGGCCATGGCCGCAGGGCAGATGGACCTGGGTTACATCGGCTTCGAACGGACGGTTCGCGCCTACCTGAAGGGCTGCCCGATCTTCATCGGAGCCATGAATCACCTTGGCGGGTCCTACTACCTGGTCCTTCGCAACGACATTTACGAGCAGTACCGAAAGGATCGCAGGGTGCTGCTCGGGAAAAAGCTGGCCCTCGGAACCGAACCGGAAAAGAACAGTCCCGAGTGGGTGACGTTTACGGGAAAGATCGGTCTTCCGCCCGAGGGGAAGAACTATGAGACTTTCAACATGTCGGACAAGGACGAATTCCTTGCCATGAAGACCGGCAAACTGGATGGGTACATGACCTGCGATCCTTGGGGGTCCATGGCCGAATACGACCGGAGCGGACGCATCGTACCGGAGTTCACCATCACCAGGATGCCTTCGGGCAAATGGGGCGCGTGCTGCGTGCTTTCGGTCAACAGGAATTTCGCCGAAGCGCATCCGGAACTGGCCAGGAAAATGATCCTGGCGCATTCGAAAGCGATTCAGTTCATCTACGCTCACCCGCTGAGGACCGCCGAGATCTTTGCCAGGAACTATTCCGTTCCTCTCGAGGTGGCGCTGATGACCATCTTCAGGAAAACGGTCGCCGAGGACCGCACGATGCGCTGGGATATCCACGAAGAAAATATTCGGGAAGCAGTCGCCTGGAATCTGGGGACGAAGACTCTCGATCAGGCGGCCGCCACAAATGATTATACCGACACGAGGTATCTGCGGGAGGCAGGAACGGAGGATTTTGAGCGGTTCATCAGGGAAAAGGTGGATCCCGTTTTTCCCCTGGGCATGAGCTATCCGGATTGGAAGAAGAAAGCGTATGCGGTCGAGGGGAGAGAACTCCAGGCCGCGCTTTGATGAAGGGCGGCGTTCCTGCTTTCGCTCTCCTTTCGTTCGTCATGGCGGCCGCCGTGGGGCTGTTTTCCATGCAAAGCGAAGAGCGGTTGCCGTCGGGGATCCGGATTGGAGTGCCCGATGACTCGGCAGGGCTCGTCATTCACTGCATCGTGCGCGAAAGAGGCTTCGAGGCAAGGAAGATCGTATCGGATTACGATCCGTACGTTATGAAGGACTGCTGTGCCGGCACATCGGAATGGGCTTTTGGAACGAACAGGCTCGACGTGGCGCTCATGTGCCCCGATGCGGCCCGGCGACTCGTGGAAAAGAGCTCGATGTTCGAGATTGCAGGGCCCGCCGTCCTCAACTCGGACGTCCTTGTGATTCGCCCCGGGGCCGTGCCGAAAAGGGTCGGGATCGCGCACAGGCGCCTGTACCAGGAGAGACTCGTCACGGAATGGTTTCCCACCGGCTGCTCCACGGTCCCGATGCTCCCGGCGGGTCTTCCCTTCGCCTTTGAACGGGGCGTCGTCGATGCTGTGGTCGTGGATGTCCTGAAGGCATTTGCTCTTTCGGGAGAAAGGATTTCCGTGCGGCGAAGCGGAGCGGACGTTGTCACTTATGTGCTCGTGGCAAGAAAAGACTTTGTGTCGAGCCCGGCGCACCGGCAGTTCCTGGAACGATATGAACGGGTGGTGAGGGAACTCGACGACGCGGAAAATCTTGCACGGGCCCTCGAGGGATACAAGGCGGTTCGGTGGACGGACCGGGAGGTGGAAGAGTGGAAGAGATTGAACGTGAGATTCGTCTTTCCGCCGAAAGCCGGGGCATGAGCAAGGAAGACGCGCGACGTCATGCCCGACGCAAGCAGATTGTCTGCAACATTATAACATTCGCGACGGTTGTGCTGATCTGGCAACTGGCCGCGACCGCCTACAAGAGCGACCTGTTGCTGCCGCCCCCATGGAAGACCGCCAAAGCCTTTTTCTTCGCCGTTCATGACCCTGACACGCTCAAGAATCTTCTGCTCACCCTGGAGCGCGTGACGATCGGTTTCGGCATCGCCCTGTGCGCGGGGATGACCCTGGGGTTCCTCATGGGGTACTCGAAAACGGCCATGCAACTCATCGATCCCGTGCTCGGCACGGTGCGGCAGGTTCCCATCATGGCCTGGGTCCCGCTCACCATCGTCTGGTTCGGGCTCGGGGACGGCCCGACCGTGTTTCTCATCGCCATGGTCGGAGTCTTCCCCATTCTTCTGAATACCATAGCGGGGGTGCAATCCATTTCCGCCGACTATTACAACGCCGCCCGAACAATGGGGGCAGGGCCGTGGAGCATCTTCAAGGACGTGATGGTGCCTGCCGCCATGCCGGACATCCTGACCGGAATGCGTCTCGCGGTGAGCGCCGGGTGGATGTCCGTCATTTGAGCGGAGTTCATCGCGACGAGTGCCGGGTTCGGCTACTCCATGGTGGAAGCGCAGACGAGAATGGAAACCCCCCTGCTGATAGCGCTGATGCTCATGGCGGCCCTGGTCGGGTACGGCATTGACCGGCTTCTTTCATTCGTCAACGGGATGCTGACGCGCTGGAAGTGCGCGCGGCAAGTTTGAGGAGGGGGGCGGAGGGGTGCTGAGCGTATGCGCCTGGACGTAAAGAGAGTGAGCAAGGTTTTTAAGGCGGACGGGGGCGAGAGGACGGTCCTCGCGGACCTCAGCTTTACCGTCCGGGATGGGCAATTCGTGACCCTGTTCGGCCCCTCGGGCTGCGGCAAGACGACTTTGCTCAGCATCATTGCCGGCTTTCAGCCGGCGTCGGGGGGCAAAGTGGAGCTCGACGGATTGCCCGTCACAAAGCCGGGGCCGGACCGTGCGTTCGTTTTCCAGGATTATGCCCTTTTCCCCTGGATGACGGTCGGGCAAAACGTCCTTTACCCCCTGCGGCAGCAGAAATTGCCTCGGGACGAGCAGGAGGCGCGCCTCGGGAAGCTGCTCGACCTGGCACATTTGCAGGGGTACGAGAAGCTGTTCCCGAACCAGATCTCCGGCGGCATGAAGCAACGGACGGCGGTCATACGGGCTCTTGCGTGCAATCCTCGAGTGCTCCTGATGGATGAGCCCCTTGGTGCCGTGGACTACCTGATGCGCCGGGAGCTACAGGAGGAACTCGAATCCATATGGCTCGAGGATCGAACGACCGTTCTCATGGTGACCCACGACGTTGAGGAGGCGATCTATCTGAGCGACCGGGTGATCGTCATGTCGGCTTACGGGGGGAGAATCGTCGAGGACATGAAAATCAGGCTCGAACGGCCGCGCAGGCGCCGGGGGCAACAGTACCACGAATACCGGGACCATCTCACGGACCTGTTGAGGGCGTCTCACCAGGAGGGAGAAGACATGCCCGGGGAGAAACTCGCCGCCCTCTGAGCGAGGCCGGAGTCCGGAGGGTGCCTGCCGCGGGTTCCGGGGGAGAAGCCGCGATGAGTGTCGCAAGGCCCGGGAGCCGCCTCAAGACTGACGTCGATGCGGCCGGAGGAGGGAATGGCATGAAGGGGGTCGAGACCATGCGGTTCAAGCACTACCCGCTCGAGCGGTTGATGATCGAGAGCATTGCATCGAGACTCACGCCTGACGAGAACGCCTGCCGGTTGTGGTTGATGGAATATACCATCGACCGGGGAATTCCCTACAACATCGACAACGGCGCGGGATCGGAGCCCCCCGGCTCGAAATCCTCGGTTCGAAGCCTCGCGGAGAAGCGCGCAATCGTCGTGGGTCCCGATGGAAACGTCAATTTCATTTACCCGGTTTCCGCCCTGACCACGCAGCACAAGGTCCGCTTGAGCGACGGTCGGTCCTTTTGGGCCATGTGTGCCGTCGATGCACTCGGAGCCTCTTTCACGTTCAAGCAGGATATCCGGGTTGAATCGAGCTGTATCGAGTGCGGTGAACCGATTCACGTCGAGACTGAGAAGCGGCGCATCGCGAGGCTCTGTCCCGAGTCGGCGCATGTTCTCCACGTCGATCTCAACAAGATCGCGAACTGGGCGGCAAGTTGCTGAAACATCATGAATTTCTTCTGTACGAAGAAACACTACGACCAATGGACGTCAAACCGCGGCGTCAATGAGGAGGACGTCTTCTGCCTGGACGCCCGGGAAGCGATGATCGTTGCGGGAATGCTCTTCACGATGGAGGAGTAATACAATTCAACCTGGAAAATAGTCTCCCGGGTGAATCTGTTTTCATGCCTCGATATAGGGGATTCTCTGCCTGGCTTGAGTACGGCGCATTTCGGTGCACAGTGAAAACAGCGGGGAGATTCCGGCGACGGCCCCGGAGGGGAGGGCGGTCGGCGGATCCGTCGGTACATTCGGTCAAGGGAGTCTGCGGGGTTGCGGGCATTGCGGGGGGAAAGGAATATCGATGAAACGGAGCGGAAAGATTCTTGTCGTGTGCCACTGCCTTCTCAATGCCAACGCGAAAGTGTATCCGCTGGCCGGGACGGCGGGAGTCTATGAAGGTGTTTTGAAAGACCACATCGAGGCGGGAGTCGGGCTTTTGCAGCTTCCGTGCCCCGAGCTCACCTACCTTGGCATCAACCGGTGGGGGATGACCCGGGAGCAATACGATCATCCCAATTTTCGGTTGCACTGCGAGTGGCTCCTGGAGTCCGCGCTCAATCAAATGGAGTCCTTCGCACAGGCCGGGTTCGAGATTCTCGGGATCGTGGGAATGGACGGCAGCCCGAACTGCGGCGTGAACCGGACATGCCTGGGGTACACGGGAGGAGAGATCGGGGCCCCGGGTGGGGTGGCCCAACAGGTCGATGCATTGAGGATGAGCGACGGCCCCGGTGTCTTCATGGAGGTTTTTCGGGCTGCTTTGAAGAAGAGGGGAATCAGGGCGAGGTTTCTTGCCGTCGACGAGGTAACCCCCTCAAGTGGCGTTTTTTAAAATTCGGGAGGAAAAACATGAGGATCGGGAAGATGATGATTGGATTGTGGATGTGCTTGTTCCTGCTGACGCTGCCCGTCGTTGCTGCCGCGGATGACTCCTGGAGCAAGGTTCAACAGAGGGGTGAGCTGATTGTCGGATTTTGTGCCCAGTACCCTCCTTTTGAATCCAAGAATGAGAAGACGGCCGAATTCGAGGGATTCGATGTCGACCTGGGGAAAGCCGTCGCCCGGCAAATGGGAGTGAAGGTAAAATTCGTGGACGCCGAGTGGCAGGGCCTCCTCGCGGGGCTGAAAAAGGGCGACTACGACGTCCTGATCACTTGCATGTCGAAATCCGAGGCCAGGAACGAAAACGTCAACATGAGCGACGTCTATTATACGCTGCCGGACGTGATCGTTGTCCGGCAGGACGAGTCGGTCATAAGGGACAGGGATGGGCTCAAAGGGAAAACCGTCGGCGTGCAGCTTGGATCGGGGAGCGAGCAACTGGCGGACAAAAACAGGGAGCTCTTCAAGGAAATCAAGCGCTACAACTACAATCCCGAAGCTTTTACGGATCTCAAGCACAAGCGCATCGATGCCGTGATCGTCGGCTATGCCTATGCGGTGAACCAGATCAAGACGGACCCGTCGTACAAGGTTGTGGGGAAGCCATTGGCTGAAGCGGACATCGTGATCGTCGCGGCCAGGGGCGCAGACGCCTTGACGGCCAGGATCAATCAGTCTCTGAGCGCCGTCAGGACCGAAGGGACCTATCAAAAGATCCTCGATCAATGGCTGAAGGTCGATTGAAAGCCGGATCGCAAGTATGGAAGGATTCCGATTCGGCATCCTGCACGATGCCGCCCCCTTGATACTGGAAGGGCTCCGGGTGACCGTATACGTCTCGCTGCTTTCGTTTGCGCTTGCCCTGGTCATTGGGGTTGCGGTCGGAATCTTGAGGTCGAAATCGTCCCGGCTGAGGGTGGTTTTTTCACCTTATGTCGAGCTGTTCAGGGGAACGCCGCTCCTGATCCAGCTGTTTTTTATTTATTACGGTCTGCCCACCATGGGCCTCACCCTGGACAGTTTCAGCGCGGGCGTTCTGGGGCTTGGACTGAACGGAGGCGCGTATATCTCGGAAATCATCAGAGGGGCTTTGCTCTCCGTGGACAAAGGCCAGCAGGATGCGGCGTTTTCTTTTGGATTCTCGTGGCTTCAGAGCATGATCTACGTGATTCTGCCCCAGGCCGTCTCGGTGGCCCTGCCTCCCCTCGTGAGCTCCTTTTCGGCTCTGCTGAAGGAGTCGTCGCTGGTTTCCGTTCTTGCCATAACGGAGTTGACCCGGGTCAGCCAGCTCATCTATACGCGCACTTTTCGCGCCCTTGAAGTCTACCTGGCCATTGGGGTCCTGTATTTCCTGATGACCTGGTTTGTTGCCCGGCTCTCAAAACGATTGGAACGGAAATTCCGGGTGAGCGGGCGGATCCCGTGACTCATGGGGCGGGGTTGGGCCTGCAGTGCCGCAACAGGAAGGGGTGAGCGAAATGGGAGGGTTGCGGCCAAGGGGGGATTGGAGCCGTCCCCGGTTCGCGGCGAAAGGACGTACGGGGTGGACATGATCCGGCGGGAATGTCTCGGACGGTCGCTTTCTCGGGTTACGTCCGCCTGATTTTGGAGCGCGGGGCATGGCCGCCGGCCATGACCCGCGCCTTCCGCGCCACGCGCTCTCAGCGGGGCATATGGCACGGGCGTCGAAATTCCGGTCTCGAAGGCCTGGCATGAAGAGCCTAAGGGATGTCTTCCTCAAATATCTCCCTCCGGTTTTCCCGCATGTCGATGACATAGAGAAACCTGGCTTTCTGCCCGAGTTGTTCTCGGATCTCTGGGAGTTCCGTCCGGTCGAGGCCTCGCACCCGGATATGAAGCCTCCGCTTGCCTTTGGGGGTGCGTTCATAGGTGGTCAGGATGCTGGCCAGCCGCCCGCCGCGCGTCCGCAGAATGTCCGTCAATTCCTTGATGGACCCGGGGCGGTCGTCCGCAAGCAGGCCGAAGACAATTCCTCCCCGGCGATGCCCTGTCACTGACAGGAGCACCCTGTTGGTGTCTCCTGCGGTAAACACCCCGATGGGATGGTGGTTCCGATCCACCACAACCACGCCTGGGACTTCATTGTTGAGCATGGCTTCGGCGGTTTCTTCCACGGTGTTGTCCATGGGCACGGTGACGGGGGCCCGCGACATGACGTCCGAGACCTTGAAGCGTTTCAGTGCCAGGTCCGGGGAGAGGCCGCCCAGGGAAAGGCCGCCGCTTGAGGCCAGGGGTTTGAGATTCAGGGCGGTGACCGATCCCACCAGCTTTCCTTCGTGCATGACCGGCAGCATACTGATATGATTGTCGTTGAGCAAGTCGATAGCCTGCCCGACCGAAGCGTCGGCATCGACGGTGATCAGCGTCTCACTTATCCAGTCTTTTATCAGCATTATTGCTCCTTTGAGAGATTAAAGACGGGCGGCGACTCACACGCTTCCTTTCGTCTGTTCGCTGATTTCCCTGTACCGCTCCGTCTCGGAGTATTTCTTGGCTTCCGCTTTCTTCACATCTTCCGCGGTGAGGTGAATCCTGCCGCATGCTGGGCAGTAGAGTTCCTTGCTGGACACATTCAATCTTGCCGCCAATTCGTCGACGGTCATGTGAGGCACCGCCCCACAGGCCGTGTCGGCCGCTTCCACCGTAACCTTGGTCCGTTTTTGCCTGGGTTCCTTGGAACTCATGTCAGCCCTCCCTGTTTATGGTGGCCCCGTCGACCTTTCTGTCGGTTCCGGGCACACTGGAAAACACGATAACAGCCGGTTGTTGTCCGGTCGCACCAATGCAATGCAGCCGGCGTGGTTGCGACCCGAGACCCGGCCCTGCCGCGAGGAGCGCGAAGGGTATGAAACCGGACTGCGACACCCGCTCACAACCGTCGTGCGCTTCGCGGTGAAATAGCGCCGGGCGGTGATTCACAGCGAGTGCGATGTTCGGAGCACCTCGCCGTCCGACTTCCTGATCGTAATGGTAACGCCATGATCGCCGTCCAGGCGATGGGTGGCACAGGAAATTCAGGGGTCGTAGGCGCGCACCGCCATCTCGATCTTGTTCAGGATGGTTTCATCTACCACCCCTCCGTGAATCAGGGCGCGTGCCGCCTGATTGACGCTCAGGTTGATGGGGCCCAGGTTGTGGGTCGTACCGACGATCAGGTTGGCTTTGGTCACAATGCCTTCGGCATCGGTGGTGTAGTCGTGAATGAGCGTGCCGCGCGGGGCTTCCAGGCAGCCCACCCCCCGGCCCGCTTTGGGTTCGACCCTGGCGCGCACATTGGGGTCGGTGATCTCGGGATCTTCGAGCAGTTCGATGGCGTGTTCACAGGCATAGACCTCCTCGATCAGGCGTGCCCAGTGGTGGAGCAGGGTGAACTGGGCCGGCCGGCCGAATTTTTCGCGGAACTCCTCCAGTTCAGCCTGGGCGCGCGGGGTCGCCATCTTATCGGCCACATTGATCCGCGCCAGGGTGTTGGAACGATAGATGCCCCTGGGCTGGGCCGGGTCCAGGGAGAAGCCTTCTTCCCAGCAGCGGGCGTAAGGGAATTTGCCGAAGGAGTACGGCTCCACGTGTTCCCCGAGGTAGTCGAGGTAATCCTGGGGGTCGAAATCGACATAGGTCCCGTCGGCCTTCATGAGCCGAATCTTTCCATCATAAAGGTTCAAGGCGCCGTCGCCATCCACCGTTCCGATGAACCCGGTCTTTATGACTCCGAGGGACGTCACCGCATCGAGGTATTTGGGGAACACCTGGGTCTTGGCGAAATCAATGGTGAACAGGGCAAAATCCAGCACCTCCCTCATTTTGGCGAGAAAATCCCGGCGGTCTTCTTCGAGCAGAGGACGGGAAAACCCGCCCACCACCCCGGCATGGGGATGAATGGCCTTGCCTGAGAATTTTTCCAGGATCATCTTGACGGCGTATCGTGTCTGCACCACGCGCCTGGCCAGTTCCGGATGAGCCTTGGCCACTCCGATGACGTTGCGCACCCCGTAGGCGCTGTCCGGTCCCATGACGAAATCGGGCGCGGCCAGGAAGTAGAAATGCAGGATCTTGTCTTCCGAATGCGAAATAATCTGCATCAGCTTCCTGAGCTTGCTCCCGGCCGGAGTCGGAGTCACACCGAAACAACGGTCGACGGCCTTGTTGGAGGCCAGGTGGTGCTGCCACGGACAGATCCCGCAGATCCGGTTGACGATGCGCGGGAGTTCTTCCGCCGGCTTTCCTTCAACAAACTTCTCGAAGCCCCGAAGCGACATGAAGTGAACCTTGCTGTTCTCGACTTCACCCCGATCGTCCAGCTGAATGGCAATGGCCGCATGCCCTTCGATCCGTGTGATGGGTTGGATATTGATGAGCTGTCCCATGGTTTGTGCCTCCTAGGATCTGCGCGTAGGCCGGAGCAAACGATGGCCCCCGGCGAATCTGAGTAGGGAAACGGTTTCCGGCAGGGAACCGAGGTCGATGCCGTTGGATGCCAGAGCATTCAGCATATCGAGCCGTTGATTGCCGTCCTGTTTCACCGGACCGTAACATCCGCGACAGGGCACACGGGCCGTGAGACAGCGTGGCGTAATGGCGTTTCCGCCACACCCGGCCCTGGTCACAGGGCCCATGCAGAGCATTCCCTGTTCGAGGATACACCGCATCTTGCTCAATGGTTCGTCGGGGCTTTGCTGATGCGGCGCCTGCAAAAACCGCCTGAGCTGCTTGACCTGTCCCTTGCCCTCCCGCACCGTGGGGCAGTGATCGCACACGCTCCTGCCGGGGAGATCGAGGGCTTTGCCTTCAACCAACGCAACCAGCGCTGCAAAGATTTGGTCCGGATGCGGAGGGCAGCCCGGCAGGTAGACGTCGATTTTCACTTTCTCATCGAGGGCATAGCAGGCGTCGAGGAGAGCGGGGACTCCCTGGTCGGGGAAAGCTTCCGGAGGGTCTGTGGATTCCGTGCCGTAATAGCGCTGCAGGGTCTCCTGGTTGCTGTAGGAATTACACAGGGCCGGGATTCCGCCGTGCGTGGCACAGGTGCCCAGGGCTACGACGACCTGGCACTTCTCCCGGACCTGGTGGAGGACTTCCAGGTGTTCCTCGTTGCGTACCCCGCCGCTTACAATCCCCACGGTGGCCTCGGGGATCTCCATGTGCTTCCCTTTGCCCAGCTGGCCGAAGTACTTGTGATCCATGAGCACCGGGCTGTGGACGAACTCCACCAGTTCAAGGACGTCCAGCAGCCGTTCACCCATGTCCACAATGGATATTTCGCAGCCTGAACAGGAATTGAGCCATTCTTGAACAACTTTTACCGCCATGGATCACCCTCCTCAGGATGCTGCGGCTTCTTGGGCCTTCTGACCGAATGGAGAAGGTCCGAGCTCAATCAGCTTGTTGGTCATTTCAGTGACGGCCTCTACGAATCGATTCGCTTCCGCGGAGGAACACCACACGAGTTGAAACCGTTCGGGCTCCAACCCCAGGGCGTCCACCATCTCGGCGATGACGCGGGCGCGCGCCTGAGCTTTGTGATTACCATCCAGGTAATGACATTCGCCCAGGTGTCACCCCATGATCATGACGCCGTCGGCACCCAGCGTAAAAGCATCGACAACCAGTTTGGGGTGCACCATGCCGGAGCACATGACGCGCACCAGCCGAATGTTGGGGGGATATTGCATGCGTGAAGCCCCGGCAAGGTCGGCGGCGGCATAGGTACACCAGTTGCAGGTGAAACCGATGATCTTGGGTTCGTAATTCATATGTTCCTCCTTATCAAGCCGTTAGAGCCGCCCGGACTTGGGCGCCGATCTGTTCCAGCGAAAAACCGGCCACCTGGACCCCGTCCTTGGGGCAGGTCGCCTGGCACAGTCCACAGCCCTTGCACTTGGCAGTGTTCACGTCAATGTGGGCCGAGCGTCGGCCATCGGGTTCGGTAGCCGAGACCAGGCTGATAGCCTGGTAAGGGCAGACATCCAGGCACAGGGCACATCCGTCGCACGCGGCGGTGGGCTGCGCTTTGATGGATTCGAGCAGGATCCGGTCGTTGGCCAGGATCGTCAAGGCCCGGCCGGCAGCCGCCTTGGCCTGGGCGACAGCCTCATCGATCGGCTTCGGGTAATGGGCCAGGCCGGCCATGAAGATGCCCTCGGCGGCAAAGTCCACGGGTCTGAGCTTGGCATGCGCCTCCAGGAGGAACCCGTCGGCATCGGTGGAGAGCTTGTAGAGTTTCGCCAGTTCGTCGTTGGCCGGATTCGGCACGATGGCGGTGGCGAGCACCACGATGTCCGCAGTGATGCGCTGAGGTTCGTGGAGCACATGGTCCCACACGGTCACTTCCAACTGCCGATGATCCGTAGCCGAAACCTTCGGCTTTTCGTGCAGCTCATAGTTGATGAACACGACCCCCTTGGCCCTGGCCTTCCGGTAGAGCTCCTCTCGTTCGCCGTAGGTTCTCAGGTCGCGGTACAGGATGAACACCTCCCGTTCGGGCTGTTCCTCCTTGAGCTGGATCGCCGCCTGCACGGAATGGGTGCAGCACACTCTGGAGCAGTACATGCGATCCTTCTCGCGGGAACCCACGCACTGGATGAAGAGAAAGGTTTTGGCATCGGCGAACCGTCGATCCCCCATCATATACAACTTGTCGAACTCGATGGCGGTGAAAACCCGGTCGTAGGAGCCGTAACCGTATTCGGTGGGCTGATAGGCCTCGCCTCCTGTGGCCAAAACACCCACTCCGTGTTCGATTACCGTTTCCGTGCGGCCGTTGGTAATGGTGGAGCGGAAGTTGCCCACGAAACCTTCGGCATGGGTTACGGTGGATTGGAGATGCAGAGTGATGTGAGGGTGACTCCTCACCTTGGCGTCCATCTCCTGGATTGCGGGTTCAAGAGCCTCGCCCCTCCAGGTGTGGTACAGGTGGCGTGCCTGGCCTCCCAGAACATTCGTTTTTTCCACCAGGTGCACGGGGAAGCCGTGATCGGCCAGTTCCAAGCCTGCCGCCATACCGGCCAGACCTCCTCCGACGACCAGGGCCGAGCGGTTGACGTCGAAGGAAAGAGCGGGAAGAGGACTGAGCAATCCCACTTTCGAGACGGCCATGCGGACCAGGTCCATGGCCTTGGTCGTGGCTCTTTCAGGATTCTGGGCGTGCACCCAGGAATCCTGGTTGCGGATGTTGGCCATCTCGAAGAGGTATTCATTCAACCCCGCCGCTTTCAGGGTCTCACGAAACAAAGGCTCATGGGTCCTCGGGGTGCAGGCTGCCACGACGATCCGGTTGAGCCCTTTTTCCCGGATGCATCCCTGCATGGCCTCCTGGGTATCCTGCGAGCAGCTGAAAAGGTTGCGCTCCACGTGCGTCACGTGGGGAAGGGTGGCGGCAAATTCGGCCACCTTTTCCACATCCACCACTCCGGCAATATTGCTCCCGCAGTGGCAGATAAAAACCCCGATGCGCGGCTCCTCGTCGACCACGCTACGTTCCTCCGGATAGGTCCTGGCCCGGGTCAGAAGGTTGCGAGCCTCGGCCAGCCCGCGTGTCGCCTCAGCCGCAGCCGCGGAGGCTTCCATGACGGTTTGGGGGATATCCTTGGGGCCGGTGAAGGTGCCGCACGCGAAAATGCCCGGCCTGGAGGTGGCCACCGGATTAAACGAGGACCCCTCGACGAAGTTGTCAGTGTTGAGAGCGATGCCCGTACGCCGACCGAGCTCAACGGCGTACGGCGGGGTGCACAGGCCCACCGACAGCACAACCAGGTCGAATTCATCTTCGAGCTGCCGGCCTCGGTCATCGATGTAGCGAAAATAAACGTTGTTGGAATCGAGCACGGGTTCAAGGGAGTGGACCCGGCAGCGGTGGAAATGAATCCCCTGTTGTTTCGCCCGTTCGTAATAGCGCTCAAACTCCTTGCCGTGAGTGCGCATGTCCATGAAGAAAATGGAGACATCCAGATCCTTGATATGGTCCTTGGAAATCATGGCTTCCTTGATGGCGTAGGTACAGCAAACCGACGAGCAGTATCCGTGTGAGGCCTTGTTGAGGTCGCGTGAACCGATGCACTGCAAGAACGCCATGCGGCGTACCTCCTTGTGGTCGGACGGGCGCACCAGGTGGCCTCCAGTGGGGCCGGAAGCCGACAGCAGCCTTTCCAGTTCCATGGCCGTGACGACGTTTGGATACAGGCCGTAACCCCAGGTGCGGATTCTACTCGGGTCAAAGGTGGCCGAACCGGGTGCAAGGACCACGGAGCCCACCAGGACCTCCTTCTCCACCGGCTTCTCCTCGTGAACAATCGCGTTGGCGAGACAGGCATCCACGCACTGGTAACACTCGGAGCATATTCCACAGGACAGGCAACGCCGCGCCTCCCGTTTGACCTGTTCTTCATCGAAACCGAGTTGAACCTCGTTGAAGTTCTCCGTGCGCATCTTCGGTTCAAGCCGCGGCATGCGCTCACGAGGCATCCGATCGTAGCCTTCCGTTCGGACTTCCTCCACCGCCTTCCATTCCTTTTGTCGCCCTTCCCTCAGATCCACACCCCGTATGAAACGATCGATGGATATGGCGGCCTGCTTGCCGGCGGCAATAGCCTTGATGACGGTCTTTGGGCCCGTTACCGCGTCGCCTCCCGCGAAAATGTCGGGATCATGCGTTTGCAGGGTCAGAGGGTCCACCCGCATCGTGCCCCAATCGTTGAGCTGACAGGTGCACTCGGGCGTAAGGCAGGCCCAGTCGGATTCCTGCCCGATGGCTGCCACCAGCGCATCCACCTCCAGCACGAACTCGGAACCGGGAATCGGAATCGGCTGTCTCCTTCCCGAGGAATCCGGCTCTCCCAGTTCCATCCTGATGCACTCGACCGCCTTGATCCTGCCGTTTTCTCCGAGTATCCGGGTTGGATTGGTCAGAGTCATGATCTCGATGCCTTCCTCGCGGCATTCTTCGATCTCCTCTTCGTTGGCCGGCATTTCCGCAAAGCTCCTCCGGTAGATCACGAAAGCCCGGGTCGACCCGGTGCGAAGGGCGGTACGAACGGAATCCATGGCCACATTGCCCCCGCCGATGACCGCAACCCGATTCCCGAGTGCAATCCGCTTTCCGAGATTCACGTCCCTCAGGAAGTCCACCCCGGGGTATACCCCTTCCAGGTTCTCGCCTTCAATTCCCAGAGCCTTGCATTCGTGAGCCCCGATCCCGAGGAAGAACGCCTTGAAACCCTGCTCCCTCAACTGTGCAACGGTGACGTCTTTTCCAATTTCGACCCCGGTCTTGAATTCGACCCCCATCTCCCGGATGACTTCGATTTCTCCCATGATCGTGTCCCGCGGAAGCCGGTAGGAAGGAATTCCGACCGTGAGCATTCCCCCGAGGACGGGCAGTTTTTCGAAGATCGTGACCCTGTATCCCTGGATGGCAAGGTAATAGGCGCAGGTCAGACCCGCGGGGCCGGAACCGATGATGGCCACTTTCTCTTCGCGCTTCTCCTTCACTTCGGGAATGAAGCGCGTTTCCCGGCGTGCATCCAAATCCGCGATATAACGCTTGATGGAGTTGATCGCCACGGGCTCATCCACCCCCCCGCGCATGCACTCGGACTCGCATGGGTGGTGACAAACGCGTCCACAGACGGCTGGCAGAGGATTTTCTTCCTTGATCAGCTTGAGGGCTTCCTGGAACTTTCCCTCAGCCGCCAGGGCTATGTATCCCTGAACGGATATATGAGCCGGGCAGGTCGCTTTGCATGGAGAGGTTCCGGCTTTCTCGATGGCGAACGAGCCGGGCACCGCCTGGGCGTACTTGCGGTAGGCGGCCCTTCGCTTTGTCATGCCGCTTTCGTAATCGTCGTCCACGGCCACGGGGCAGACGCGGGCGCATTCACCACAGCCTGTGCACTTGTCCGGATCGATGAACCGAGGTCTCTGGAGAAGCTTGACTGTGAAATTGCCGGGTTCCCCTGTGACGCTCACCACCTCGGAGAGGGTGTGCAATTCGATATTCAAATGCCGGCCGACCTCGACCAGCTTCGGGGCGATGATTCACATGGCGCAGTCGTTGGTGGGAAAGGTTTTGTCCAGCTTGGCCATGGTCCCGCCGATGGCGGACTCGCGTTCGACCAGGTGGACGTAAAATCCTGAGTTGGCGGCGTCCAGGGCCGTTTGCATGCCCGCGATGCCTCCCCCCACGACGAGAATGGATCCATTGATGGGATTGGTCATAATGCGTCTCCCTGAAGCAAAAAGAATCACTGCTCTGCGGATTTTCCGGGTTCCAGGATCAAGGCGTCGGCCACCAGTTCCCAGATGTATTTGACTTCGATGTCGAGGTCGTATTCCTTGCGCAGGCTTTTCATGATCTGGTCCCGGCAGTTGTGGCAGGAAGTGACGACCAGTTTGGCCTTGGTGTTCCTTATCTGACGTTGCTTGATACGACCGTAGAAAACGCGTTCTTCGCGAAATGGCAGGGCCCAGGCGCCTCCTCCTCCGCCGCAGCAGTAGTTGCCTTCGAAGTTGGGGTACATTTCGGTGAAGTTCGGACAGCACTGTCGCACGATCCATCGCGGCTCTTCGAAATAGCCGACGCCGAAGGTTTTCAAGGATTTTCTGCCGTAGTTGCAGGGATCGTGATAGGTGGTGAGCTCGGAATGCAGGGCAGGATCGACCTTGATGCGTCCCGACTTGAGGTACTCCATGAGGACGTCGAAAATGGTGACGATCTTGAATTTCTTGATGTCTTCCGCGTACCATTTCTCCAACCCGAACCGGGTGGCATAATAGGCGTGGCCTCATTCGGGCAGGACAAGCTTTTTCGCCTCCAGACGGTACATGTTGTCCACCAGGCGGCCGACCATGATCCGCATGGCCTCGTCGTCACCGGTGAACAGTCCCCAGTTGACCCCTTCCCAATTCTCCGAAGGAATGGTCCAGGATTCCCCGGCGGCATGGAAAATCTTCCACCAGAACTTCATGTCGTCCGGTTCGCCGAAAGGTTCCTTGGAATTGACGGTGACCAGGAGGTTGGCGCCCTGCACGTCGACGGGAGTGGCGAAACCCGGGCAGCATTCTTCAGCCAGCTCTTCACCGACTTCCACGAGCAGGTCAACGAACTCGGATTTGGGTATGCCCAGGTTGTTGCCGCGGCGCAGGGCCATCAGCACCCCCTTGTGCAGAGGGCCGGGTACCTTCTCGCGTTCCCGCAGGCCGCGGATCCGTCGAAAAAGTTTGACCAGTTCCACATTCATGGGACAGGCTTCTTCGCACTTGCCGCACATGGTGCACTTCCAGGTCCAGTTGGAATCAACCACTTCCTTGGTGCGTCCCAGCACCACCATGCGGACGATTTTGCGCGGATCAAGACCGTCCACGCCGGAGATGGGACAGGCACTGGCACAGCTGCCGCAGGTCAGGCACACGTCGGCCCATTGGGGATCGGCCCGTAGAAGATTGTCACGTATCCCGATTGTTCTCAATTCGGGGGCACTCGTTGTGTTGATATTCATGGTTTCCTCCTTGACGGGTAAAGACTCGACATCCCATTGTGCCAACTGGGTGAAAACGCTTTCCGGAATGGACTGAAAGCGGCAGAAGCGGCGCAGGTCTTCAAGCTGGATGTAATACTTCTTGGCAACCGTGCTCGTGGCGCGCAAGGTGCCGTTCTTGATCCAATTGCGCACCGTGTTGCGATGCACGCCGAGCTTTTCGGCAAACTCTCCCACACGAATCTCGATCATGAAACCCATCCCTCGGCAGTACAAGGGAGCCGTAGCCACATGCAGAGGGTGGCGGCAATCGGGGGTCGCGACGTTTCCCCCCGGATTCTTTGGGGAATGTGAACGATCTGCGCCGACCGGGCGCGGATCGCCTTGAGCATGTTCGCGTTTCGAAACCGGCGACAAGCAAACACCCTGGGCTTCACCCGGAGAAAACAGTCGATTTCGGAAATTCCGCCGCGTTCCTCTCCGGCTTCGTCGACTGCGATGTCCCGAACCGTCCGACGACAGTTCCCGTCCACCAAAAGGAAATTGAACCGCAATCCGGCCGTACCCGCCTCGACGCGGACCGCGCCGCCGTGGCTTCCCGGGTGGATACGCAGCCGAGCGGCGAGGGCCGGACCAAAGCCGTCATCTCCCGGTAATGGCTTGCCGCAAGCCAAAACCGCGCATTCCTTCGGGAATGGACCCTGAATCATGTCGTTTGACTCGATGTTGAGTGACGTCGCCCGTGGTGCTCGAGCCGCATTGGCACACCGCCCGATCGACCGGGACAACCAAGCGATCCACCGATGCCGCCAGCCGGTCGGAGGAATCCGAACCTGCCGGCAGGCGGCGGAAACTACCTCTGATGAAAGCTGCCGTGGAAGCTGCGAAGCAGAAGCCGGATCACTGGGCGATAGACTGGGAGGAAAATGAATCGGGAGTGGGAAATGAGCAAATCAGCCGACAATGCAAGGAACTCGATGCTGCTGGTGAAACCAATCCGCTTGAAACTTCAAAGAAACCGACAGGCCGCCGTCATGAAACCATCGCCTGTCGTGAGAAAAACCCGCACTTCGAAGTGTCTGCCGCCCTCCCTTCCCCGAAAACCTGCTTCATCGGTCCTGCGCCGTCTTCAAACCGACTTTCCAGGTATTTGCATTGTGGTTGTGAGATCGGATAGTGCCAAATGTGCGAACTGTGCAATCGTGTTGTGAGTGCAATTCTAGAACGAGGTTTTCGGAAGTCAAGCATAAAATGCACATTCAACGAAACTTTGAGGGGCACCGGCGCGACGCGGAGACGAAAAGGTTTGACGGGCAATACAAGCGGTCTTTGCCGTGGGCTCCCGGACGACGGATTTCCCGGACGGTCGATTTACGCCTGCGTCGCAAGGATCGGGATGCGGTTGTTCCGCGTCGGTCGCGCGCGCACCCGGCTCAAGGACGGCATCGGGACGATCCGGGCAATCGGGGGCACTCTCGACGCCCGGAGAGGACAACCGTCGCTCGACGCGACCATCCGACAGGCGATTGCGAACCTGTCCAACTCGGGGAATCATCTACCAATGGTAGATTCGTCAGTCCATAAAAGCGCGCCCAGCCTCAATGATGCGCTGTGGCACTTTCCTTGCTATCTAATAACCATACAAAACAAATGCCGATCCCGTAATCCCATAGTCATCAGCTCAGGTGAAAAGGAGGGCGACATGGGTTTTCCCGGTCATCCCACTACGATTTCGCCCAAGTCCGAGCCGTCGCCCGGCACCTGGAAGGGAATCGTCCTCGCCGGCGGCGCCGGTACCCGGCTCTATCCCACCACCCGGGCCGTGAGCAAACCGCTCCTGCCGGTCTACGACAAGCCCATGATCTACTACCCGCTGTCCGTTCTGATGCAGGCGGGGGTCCGGGACATCCTCGTCATCACCACCCCCAAGGATCTGCCCCGGTTCCAGGCTTTGCTCGAGGACGGCAGTCAGTGGGGGGTGAAGTTCTCTTACGTTGAACAACCGCACCCGGCCGGAATTCCGGATGCGTTCGTTCTAGGACGGGATTTCATCGGCAACGACCGTGTCTGTCTCATTCTGAGCGACAACATCTTCCACGGGGACGGCCTGGAGACAATCCTTCGGCGGGCTCTGCGGCTCAAGACCGGAGGTCTCGTCTTCGGGTATTGGGTACACGATCCGCACCGCTACGGCGTGGTGGAGTTCGACGGTTCCGGAAAAGTCATCGGCATCGAGGAAAAGCCGTCCGTTCCGAAATCGAATTTCGCCGTCACGGGGCTGTATCTTTTCGACAGCAGGGTTGTGGAAATCGCGGCGCGGCTGGTTCCTTCCGAGCGCGGGGAATTGGAAATCATCGACGTGATCAGAGAATACCTCCATCTTGGAGAACTGCAAGTCGAGCTGCTGGGGGGCGAAATCACGTGGATGGATGCGGGGACCCACGAGTCGCTCGCGGAAGCATGCACGTTTGTGGAAATCGCCGAAAGCCGCCGAGGCGTCAAAGTGGCATGCCTCGAAGAGGTGGCCTACAGGATGGGGTACATAGGGCCGGAGCAGGTCCGCAGTCTTGCAAAGCCTCTTTCCAAGAACGGTTATGGCCGGTATTTGCTGCAAATGGTGGAGAATCGGACGTCGTGACGATGCGCTCCGGAAGGGCGTGCCAATCCGGGGGTTCATGTTGAGAACCGCTCCCGACCAACTCCTTGCCGCGATAACCGGGGACACGTCCTTGCCGGTCTACGCCGGGGTGAGCGTCAGCCATGTTCACAGGAAGGCGGCACTCTCGGCCAATCGTCCCATTCCCCGGTTCTTGCCGGGAGAGAATCCCGTCTTCTCACATAACAGGAGGTATCTCGATGAAGCGAAACATTTCAGTGATCTGTCTTGTCGGCCTGGTCGCCCTGACGCTGACCTTCTCCTTTCCCGTCTTGGAGCAGACGGCCGGATGGGGCACGGGGTCCTCTCTCGCAGCCGAAACCGGGTCCAAAGAGCGGACCCCCGGTACGAGCAACATCTCCGACTCCGGTAAAGGCGGTTCGAACGAGCGGCCCACCAAACCGAGCAGAATTCCGGAACCCGCCACCATCGTCTCGATCCTTGCAGGGGTGGCCGGCGTGGCGTTGTTTGTCCGGTGGAGGAAAAAGGGCAGGGGCTGATACCGGTGGGTGTTCGAGCTCACGGAACGGGGGATCGCCGCATAATAAGGGATCAACCGAAGGAGGGGCTGACGGGGATAAACCCCGTTCCCCGTCCCGTGGGCACGGAGGAACCGTGCCCACCCCGGGGATCCCGGCAGTCGCGCATAAAAGGGGCGGACTTTATGCCCGCCCGTCGAATGCTGCCGTTTTGAACGCCACTGTCCATGGCGCCGGCGTCACCACAAGGCATGAAAACAGACTCACCCGGGAGTCTGTTTTCCAGGTAACTGCCCATGGCGCCGAGCGCCGGCCCGCAGTGCATCAACGGCCGGCCCCGAGCCTCACGTTGTCGATTCTGCCGCTGCCGCGAACCGAGAATCCATTCACTTCCAGGATCTTTACCCCCGGCTGTGCCCTGGACA
>Ga0228536_1001194_pt1 | contig 28554 bp, 21 predicted proteins | sample SJ1Smetagenome_FD_168611 | JGI IMG/M metagenome (GOLD analysis project Ga0228536, IMG submission 168611) | Enriched culture of PCE-dechlorinating microbial communities from Ithaca, New York, USA - SJ1.S | ecosystem: Engineered > Modeled > Simulated communities (microbial... > Unclassified...
TTGCCTACACCTTCCTTCAGATTCCACCTCGCGATGGACACCCTTGGTGTTCAGCTATGTCTTTCCCACTACTAGGGCAGACTAGGGACTTTAACCCTTAAGATTGCGCCCATGCTGGGCGCACATTCAAAGGGTGGACTGGGATGTCCACCCTTTATTATTATTATTATTATTATTATGTGTAAGATGAAGGTTGGCTCGTTTAGTCGGACCGCTCACGGCCGCTTGGCCAGGAAATGTCCTCAAAACGACCAACCTTCAATCTTCATAAGGTAATGGTATATTCTTAGCTATAAATCATCAATACAACCAGGGGTGGACAACATAGTCCACCCTCAATATACTAAAACATTGAGTCGTCTACGGAATCAAGATATGCCTTGATCGGACCTACAACTCTTTCAATAGTGCCGTCAACAAATGGATTGTCGAGCTCCGCCAGCTCAACGAGCTTAAGAAATGACATGCTTCCTCCAGCCTTGCATAGTCTTAAATAGTCCTCCCAGGCCTTTTCTCTGTCCTCTCTGCTCCTTACCCAGAATTGGAATGCACAGACCTGAGCAAGTGTATAGTCGATGTAATAGAATGGCGACGAGAAAATATGACCTTGTCTGAACCAATATCCACCTCGGTTCAAAAGATCGTTGTCTTCATAATCCTTCGATGGCAGGTACTTCTTTTCGATCTCTCTCCATGCAGACTTCCTCTCATCCGGAGTAGCATTTGGGTTTTCGAATACAAAGTGCTGGAACTCATCAACTGCAACACCATAAGGTATAAAGGTCAGTGCGCCGGCCAAATGGCTGAATTTGTACTTTTCAACCTCTTCCTTGAAAAAGTTTTCCATCCAGGGCCATGCAAGAAACTCCATGCTCATTGAATGGATCTCACAGGCTTCCAGTGTGGGGAACTTGTACTCAGGCAGCTTATGATCCATACTCATAAAGGTTTGGAATGCGTGACCAGCCTCATGTGTCAATACATCGATATCTCCGCTGGTTCCGTTGAAGTTTGAGAAGATAAAGGGCGACTTGTAATCAGGGATCACGGTACAATATCCTCCGCTTCTCTTGCCCTTCTTTGCTTCAAGATCCATTAGCTCTCTCTCTGTCATGAAGTCTATAAAAGCTCCTGTCTCAGGAGACATCTCGTGATACATCTTTTTGCCGTTTTCGATTATCCAGGCTGGATCACCCTTGGGATTTGCATTTCCAGTGACGTACTCTAAAGGTTCATCGTAATAGGTGAGTCTTTCCACACCTATCCTTTTTCTTTGTCTCTCCTTAAGCTCCTCTGATAGGGGAACCAGGCTCTCATATACTTGCTTTCTGTAATTTGCTACCATTTCTGCATCATAGTCAGTCCTGGAAAGTCTGGCATAACCCATTGGTACATAATTCGGATATCCCAGCTTCTTTGCCATTGAGTCCCTTACCTTGACCAACTCGTCATATAACCTGTCGAACTCCTTCTCGTTTTCCTCGAAGAAACTCATGACCTTCCCTGCGGCAGATCTCCTTATTACTCTGTCCCTGGACTCCATAAAAGGTCTCATCTGGCTCAGGTTTCTGATCTCTCCCATAAAATCAAGCTGTGCTGAAGCAATAAGCTTGTCGTATTCTGTGGAAAGCTTGTTCTCCTTAACCAATTCCTCCATTATCTCCTCGCTGAAGGTCTTTATCTGAAGCTCAGCCAGTTTAAAGAACTGTTCTCCCCATTCCTTCTCCAGTTCAGCCCTGAAGGGAGACTTTATAAGTTCTTTGTAGTAATCAGTCACCAGCTTTTCATACCTGGGTCCATTCTCGTCCATAAAATCCTGCTCTGTCTCATAGAACTTGTCTTCAGTATTGATCGAATGCCTTATACTTGCCAAGGTTACCATGGTTTCAAAGTAATTCCTTAGAGTAGTTACTTCGTCGATCACCATACTTTGCTCTGTGGCACTTTTTGCATTCCTGAACTTCTCCAAAAGCTCGGTAAAACTTTTTTCCATCTGATCTAAATCAGGTCTGATATACTCATAATCTTTAAATTTCACGAAACCCCTCCTCTCTTGTCACCCTTCCATTATACTACTTTTTCCCATTTTTCAACATCTGTTTTGGATAGTGGCCTCTGCCGCCTTAATTGTAATGGACTCACCCTTGTTGTATAATATATCCAAAGACAAAAGCAAGGAGCAATGAAATGGATCATGATAAATTACAGGAGCTGGAAAATCTGGCGACTGAGAAACTAATAGACTATATAAACAAGGATGGAAGGGCAAGCAAGCTGTATCAGGAGAACTACGAGGAATATGAATTTCTTGATATGGAGGGATCTCATATCCCCTTCAATCTTTGGCTTTGCTGTGACTACAGGGATCAATCCGGCAGAGGTTTTGTACACAGGCTTATTGAGACTGACAGGAGTATTTCTCCCATCCAAAGAGAAATACTTATTGGAAAAGCAGAAAGCTTTGTAACCATACTCGAGGTCAAAGACTTTGATGAGCCCTATGCAGTAGTATTTGACGTACTTAATCATGTGGAGTACAAACTGTTGGAGCCGAGGGTATCAGTAATACTTAAAAAGGGGGATTACCTTCTTGCAAGGGTTGGTAAGGTATTGAGCTCTGTGAGGATGCTTGGCGAGGTAAACTTTATTCCAAGATCAGTGCTTCCTTATCTGTTAAGGGCAGTTATCAGACACTACAATGATATAGACATGACAAGAGGCGATATGAAAAGCTTCTTAAAGAGCAATTCGCTGTTTCTTTATGAGTCCTATTATCAGACTGCGTATGAGAACTACGAACCTGATGAGGAGGACATGCTCCCAATCTACGATGAGATGGATGAATTTGAGGAATACCTCTCCCTAAAAAGCTCCCAGGAAGGAATAGAAAGACATCTCTCAAATCTTATCGAGCTATACGAGTACGAGCTTGCAGATGATGGTGCCAGCCTTAAGGACCTAAAGAAGGTCAATCTCAAGGAAATGCTTCAGGATATGATCAGCGAAAAATTTATAACGACTCCGTTGATGCTCAACAGCTATTTTTCAACCCTTCGAGAGTATCTGGGATTTCTTGCAAAGAATGACAAGACATACAGGCGATCACTGTCTGAATTACAGTCTCTAAGCCAGGAGAGATTTCGATATGTCAAGGAGATCCTGAGACAAAACAGACTTTCACAGGGAGACCCTTTGTTATCCATAAGACTAAGGGAAATTGATTATAAACCCACCAACACCTACCTTGACGACTTCGACAGGTTCCTCCTGTATGTTTATGAAACTCCGGTTGAATTGACTGAAACCAGGAGAACTGTCAAAAGAAAAGACCTAAACGGGTTGTTGAGACTTCTTGAGGGTGAATACCCTATGTTCCCCTCAAGGAGGGGTTCAACCGGGATGACGATCCTTGATTTTTTCAGTAAGATGGGTGTTGATCTGAAGCTCCTCCGAGTCAAAGAGGGCCAGCTTGTTGTTACGTCAAGGACTGATGAGTATTTAAGTCTCTCCCGCGAGGATAAGCTTACCATGCACTTAAAATGCTTCTGGAAAAGTGGGTTTATCAGGGGAGTGTTGGGCATTAGTCTTGCAGATGCAAGGCGGATAAAAAAAGCATACCTTCAGATAACCTTACCTATGACGTCGTCAATGTTCGAGCTTTTAGAGCTGTCAGATGCAGAAGAAGACCGTGCAGCCCATTTTGTCCGCCTTCTCAACTACATGGGTATCGTAGATCAGAAAAGCTGGGGTGAGGATTTTGTTCAAACGCCGATCGGAAGGCTCGCACGAGCTCATTTCCAGGAATGGGACAGGCCAAAGCGGGATAAGGTAATACACATAAAGCAATACAAAATGAACAAATAGTGGCGGAGGGATAAAATGGATAGGTTGGAAATGATGGATTTCACAAAATTCAAATTCCTGTCAGGTTTAAATGCTTCACCTGGCGGTTCAAGAGTCGTCTTTACAGTTCACACTATGGATCATGAGAACAACAAATATCTTTCGAATCTATTCCTCCAGAGCAGTGACGGAACAGTCAAACAGCTTACTGATACCAACGAAGAAAAGGCCTCAATATGGTTAAACGAGAATGCTCTGTTGTTCCCTTCATCAAGGGACAAGGACGTTAAGGAGAGGAAGGAAGCAAAGCATCCATTAACATGCTTCTACCGTCTTAAACTCGATTCAATGGATGTGTCCAGAGAATTTGAGCTTCCTCTTGACGTCAGCAGGATAGAGGCGTTGGGAAATGACAGGTACCTTCTTCTTGCATCCTTCGATAAAAGGATGGGCAATATATGGAGGATCACCAAGGAGGAGCTGGAAAAAAAGGTTGAAGAGCTTAAGGAAGAAAATAATTACGAGGTTCTTGACGAGATTCCCTTTTGGAGCAATGGTGAGGGTTTTACCAATAAGAGGCGAACCAGACTGTTCCTGTTCGACAGCACCAAGAATGAGATAACCCCCTTAACTGACGAATTCACGAATGTAGAGAGCATCCAGCTCCATCCCTCCCTGGGAAAGGCTCTTCTAATAACATCATCCTTTATTGATAAGATGAGTCTTAGTAACGATTTGCATCAGCTGGACTTTTTGTCCTTGAAGCTTGAGAAAATATCACCCATCGAGGATTTCCTCTATGATTTCGCAGGTTATCTAAAGGATATGATCGTTTTTGTCGGGAGAACGAAGAAAAACTACGGAATAAATGAGAATCCCAAGATATATCTTACTGAGGATGAAGGCTTGAGCTATGTCAAGCTTCATGATCTTAAGCACGACGTATATAATTCCGTTGGTTCAGATTGCAGATATGGAGAAGGAAGATCCTTTAAGGTGGATGATGACTATCTTTACTTCGTAAGCACACTTGGTCACTCCTCAAATCTCTATCGGATCGGACTTGACGGTATACTTGAGAGAATTACAGCTGAGGAAGGCTCCGTAGATGATTTTGATGTCAACGGCGACTCTGTTTTTATAATCGCACTCAGGCAGCTTAAGCTTCAGGAGCTTTATTCAGTGAAGAACCGAGATGAGGATCAGCTTACAAACTTCAACTCCGATTCTCTTAAGGATAAAACTCTGTCATTGCCCGAGGCTATGGTGTTCCACAATGATGACGTTGAGCTCACAGGGTGGGTTATGAAGCCGGCAGGATTTGATGATAGGAAGTACTATCCTGCCATACTCAACATCCACGGGGGTCCGAAAACTGTTTATGGTACAGTTTATTTCCATGAGATGCAATACTGGGCTAACAAGGGCTTCTTCGTGTTTTTTATGAATCCAAGAGGAAGTGATGGGAAAGGAGACAAATTTGCAGATATCAGAGGAAAATACGGCACCATCGATTATGATGATCTGATGATTTTTACCGATAAGGTCCTTGACTCATATCCGAATATCGACAGGTTCAGGGTTGGAGTTACCGGAGGATCTTACGGCGGCTATATGACCAACTGGATTATCGGTCATACCAATAGATTCAGGGCTGCAGTCTCTCAAAGAAGCATAGCTAACTGGACCTCCTTTTTCGGCACCTCAGATATTGGATACTATTTTACCGAGGACCAGAATACTGCTACTCCCTGGAATAACCACAGAAAGCTTTGGGAGCATTCGCCCTTGAAGTATGCAGATCAAGTTCAAACACCAACACTATTTATACATTCAGAGGAGGACTACAGATGCTGGCTTGTTGAGGGCATTCAGATGTATACGGCTCTGAAGTATCACGGAGTTGTTTCAAAACTTGTAATGTTTAAGGGAGAGAATCACGATCTTTCAAGATCAGGAAAGCCTAAGCACAGAGTGAGACGACTTAAAGAGATAACCGAGTGGTTTGAGAGATACCTGAGATAATTCACATTTTCGCAACTCACAATGCACAATTAGATCAAATGAACAATGAACAAGATTCTTCATTATCGTTCAAGATGACAATCAAAAAGGTCGTTCTGAGCTTTAGCGAAGAATCTTGCTATTTTATTGGCTTCCCAATATTTTCACTATTCACTATTCACTGAAATTGATATTCCTCCCCATCATCCGGGACGAGTAGTGACCCGATAAATCCATTTCCCTCAGCGAAGCTTCTTAACTCCTCCCGGGACAGAGTCCAGTGGTTCATGGCTTCCATGTGAATTGATATTATCGTTGCATCGGGTTTTACCTTATGGACCTTGAGTATATCCTCCTTACCCATTACAAGCATCTCGCCCATGAGGACGTTACCTCCGCCGTTCACAACAATAACCTCCGGTTGATGAGTTTTTATGATCTCATCAATTCCGTCATACCAGACTGAATCCCCAACGACATATAAGGTCTTCTCTTTAGGATGGGAGAATATTACTCCACAGACATCTCCAATTACCTGGAGTACTTCACCCCTGCCATGCTGGCCCGGAGTTCGAATAAGTTTAATCTCGTGAAATCTTGAATCCTTTCCCAGTATCTCAACATCCAAAAATCCCGATCCCTCCAGCTCTTTCACAGCATCTTCATTCTCAACGTATATCTTTTTATCCTTTGGGATCATATCCTTTGCAGCAGGATCAAAATGGTCAAGATGCATATGTGTTATCACAACGGCATCGACATCTACTATCTCCTCTGCAGATATGGGCAGGTCAACTATGGGGTTTTTCATATCCTTTCTCAAGGAGTCTCCAAACGCTCTGAAGGATCCCTTGGCTCCAAGTACAGGATCTATTAGAAACCTCTTCCCTGCATACTCAACTAAGGTAGTAGCATTTCTGATGAGTCTTATCTTCATTTACTCGTCTCTCCTTTCAAAAATATATGCAAATGGTTTTAGAATGGCTGTTTAGAGGTATTAGGTAAGTAGGTGATTTTGATGAAAAGCTTTCTAGGAAAAATAAAAAACAAAATTTTAGTTGTCTTCATAGACCAGCTGCTATACAGGTTTGCCAAACACAATGTGGTATGGTCAGGGGCTTCACTTACTTATTTTCTTATTTTATCCCTTTTCCCTTTCCTTATAGTGCTTCTGAATATACTGAGTTACACATCCCTGGTACGAGAGAGAGCTGTACTTGATATGCTGCAATTCCTGCCTCTTGATATCCAGTCAATAATAGAGGGTTTTCTGAATGACCTGTCAAGCTCAAGCAGCCAGGGACTGTTGTCAGTTGCAGCCTTTGTTGGTCTCTGGACCGCTTCCTCAGGAGTCAAAGCTATAATAAAGGCAATAAATCTAGCCTATGACTATGCTGAAAACAGGCACTTCCTGAAGCTAAGAGGGCTCTCAGTACTTTTTACAATTGCACTGTTACTCATGATCACACTGGTTATGATATCTTTGATATTAGGTCCGGTTTTAGGAAGGATGCTATTTGAAAGATTTGGGTATGGGGATTCCTTCACATCCCTCTGGAATTACCTTAGATATATCATACCGCTGGCCTACATGATACTAATTTTTGCACTTCTTTATAAGTTTAGCCCAAATATAGGGAAAAATTTAAGGATACCAATAAGAGAAGTGCTCCCAGGAGCTGTGTTTACAACAATTGCATGGGTGTCGCTCTCACTTCTTCTATCATACTACGTTTCAAATTTTGGTAAATATGCCATTACCTATGGAAGCCTTGGAGGAGTAATCGTCCTCCTGATCTGGATGTACTACAGCAGCATAGTAATAGTACTTGGCGGTGAGATTAATGCAACTCTTGAGGATATGAGGAAAAATGGACTTAAGGTCAATCCTGACAAGAGTGCTTTTTATAAGAGCTAAAGGAGTTAAAAGCATTGGGGCCAAACCGTCCCCAATGCTTTTATCCATTCATAGTTGCGAAGACCAGTCCTGTTACTTCCTTTGCACCAGCTTTCTTTAGCTGACTTGCGCATGACTTCAGAGTATTTCCTGTTGTATAAATATCGTCGATCAGAAGTATCCTTTCCCCAAGCATGCTGGCTCCATTTCTTATGGAAAAGGAGCCTTTAAGGTTTTCCTCTCTCTGGTATTTGGTAAGCCTGTTCTGTTCCTTGGTCCATGAAGACTTCACAAGGCTTTTCTTATCGACTGGTATGCCCGTCCGTCTCGAAATCTCCTCTGCCAGGAGCTGTGACTGATTGTATCCTCTTATTGCCTCTTTTCTCCAGTGTATTGGCACCGGGACGATAAGATCAAAGTCTGTTAACGACTCCTCGATAATCGTCAGATACATCATATGACCAATCGGTTCATATAGATAGCTTTTGTCATTAAATTTGAACTGGTGCACCAGCTCCCTTGCGAAGCTATTGTAGAAAACAGAGGCGTATACCCTTTCTATCGACTCATCTCTTAATAAAAATCCCCTGTGCATAGGCTCATAATTATCCCTGCAATCCCTGCAAAGTCTCCCTTCAAGATAGGGCGTTTCATCCTTACAAAAATAGCAAAAGTTTTCGGTAGGAAAAAGAAGCTTAAACAGCATTACATACTCTCCCCTCAGTCACTTATTATGAAATGAAAATAATCTCTCAGCTTTGTATTCAGAGAGGAATACCTCTTTGCGATTTGATTATTGCGTATCATCATATGCATGTATCTCTTATCCCCAACAAGGATAACAAGGTCCCTCGCTCTGGTAACAGCTGTGTAGAGTAGATTCCTTGTAAGAAGCATAGGAGGCCCGCTGTAAACAGGGATTATCACTGCCGGGAACTCACTTCCCTGAGATTTGTGGATGGTAGTTGCATATGCAAGCTTAAGGTCGTCCATCTGTCTCATCTCATACTCGACCTCTCGGTCATCATCAAACAAAACCGTAACGATGCCCTCTTCCTCATCTATTGATTTTATGAATCCAAAATCACCGTTGAATATTCCTTCTCCCTCTTCATAGGGCCTTCCATCAACATCTACGGTCCACAATGCCTGATAGTTATTTCTAATCTGCATAACCTTATCTCCAACTCTGTATATCTCATCTCCAATAAGCTTTTCAGCTTTATTTTTTGCAGGTGGATTCAACGCCTTCTGAAGTGATTTGTTCAGTGCGGCTACTCCAGCATCTCCTTTTCTCATTGGAGTCAGTACCTGTATATCCCTTATCGGGTCATAGCCGTAAAAGGATGGCAGCCTTGTGGTAGTGAGCTCTTCGATCTCCTCCTTTATCTCCTGACCTGTGGACTTATGGATATAGAAAAAATCCTTACCCTTTTCATTAAGCCTTGGCGGCTCTCCCTTGTTTATCAAGTGTGCATTTACAATTATCATACTTTCCGATTCCTGACGAAATATCTCATCGAGTCTTACTACCCGCACTACACCGGAATCTATTATGTCCCTCAATACATTTCCCGCTCCAACTGAAGGCAGCTGGTCCACGTCCCCCACCATTATAAGTCTGGTCCCTGGCTTTATGGCCTTAACAAGATTATTCATGAGTAGTATATCCACCATAGACATCTCATCTATAATGATTGCATCGGCGTCTATAGGGCTTTCTTCATTTTTGCTGAATTGAAGGTTCTCATTCATATAGCTTATCTCAAGAAGTCTATGTAGGGTTTTTGCCTCCATCCCAGTAGCTTCGGTCATCCTTTTTGCGGCACGCCCAGTTGGAGCTGCCAGGACCACCCGTTTGCTTTCTTTTTCCAGAAGATCGATTATCGCAGTGATTATAGTCGTCTTCCCGGTACCTGGTCCGCCGGTTATTACTATCGTACCATTCTCAATTGCGCCTTTGATAGCAAGCTTTTGTTTATCTCCAAATGGAAATCCTTGCTTCCTTTCAAGCCGCTCGATCCATTGATCGATATCTTCCAGGATATCCTCCCTTTGGACTAAACTAAGCTCAGCCAATGCCTTGGCAACATTATTTTCAGCTGTATGATACGGCATATAGTATATTCTTGTTTCCTCTCCTGATGGAGTGCTATGGAAGCTCTGTCTAAGCAGTAGTGTAGTTAAAGCTCCTTCAAGACCCTCTTCACCAATCTGAAGCAGCTGCATGGTCTTTTTAATCAGCTCATCCTTGGGAAGGTAGCAGTGCCCCTCTCCTGCAGCACTCATCATGACGAACTTGAGGCCCGCCTCAAGTCTGTATGGAGAGCTTTTATCCATTCCAAGCCTAGATGCGATCTCATCAGCAGTCTTAAAGCCCATGCCTGATATATCCTCAGCAAGCCTGTAGGGATTCTCTCTCACTACATTTACAGCATCTTTTCCATACTGCTTATATATCTTCATGCTTTGATTTATGCTTAAACTATAGTTCTGAAGTGCAACCATCACATCCCGCATTTCCCTCTGATCGTCGTAGGATTCCATTATCCTTCTTAGCTTCTTTTCCCCAATCCCTTCAATCTCAAGAAGCCTCTGTGGATTATACTGGATTATGTCAAGAGCCTCAGGTCCGAAGTGCTCAACTATCTTCTTTGCTGTCTTTGGACCTATGTGAGGTATTAGTCCGGAGCTAAGATAGTTTTCTATTCCCTTTGTTGTAGTGGGCATAATGGATTTTAATGAATCAAACATGAACTGCTCTCCGAAGCGGCTGTGGTAACCCCACTCTCCTTCGAGTGCCACTGCCTCGTCCTTGTGCAGGAAAGGTGCTATGCCGACGATTGTAATGCTTCCATCAGATGTATAAAGCTTGCCTACTGTGTATCCGTTTGATTCATTTCTGAATATTATATCCTCGACTATTCCCTGGATCTCCATATCCCCACCTCCTTTGCTATAGGAAGATTATAACATAAAAATGCCTGTATCTGACATTCTAAATAAGCCAGATACAGGCATTTCATACTATTTTATGGCTTTTTTCAAAGTTTCAGCCTTGTCGGTTTTCTCCCAGGTCAGATCCACATCTGTACGTCCGAAGTGACCGTAGGCTGCTATTTTTCTGTAGATCGGCCTTCTCAGGTCAAGATCTCTGATTATTGCTGCCGGCCTAAGATCGAAGTTTTTCTCAACAAGCTTTCTTATCTCTTCATCGCTGATTTTTCCTGTTCCAAAGGTCTCCACATTCACTGAAAGCGGATGGGCTACACCTATGGCATAAGCAAGTCCTACCTCGCACTTGTCTGCAAGTCCTGCTGCAACGATATTCTTGGCAACATACCTTGCAGCATAAGCCGCTGATCTGTCCACCTTTGTGGGGTCCTTCCCTGAAAAAGCACCGCCTCCATGTCTGCCGTAACCGCCATAGGTGTCAACTATGATCTTTCTACCTGTAAGTCCCGCATCTCCCATCGGTCCACCGATTACAAACCGGCCTGTTGGGTTTACATAGAACTTGGTGTTCTCGTCTATCATGTGAGCAGGTATTATTGCCTTGATTACCTCCTCAATGATTTCCGCCTTAAGCTGTACAAGATCGATGACAGGACTATGTTGTGTCGATACGACAACATTCTCTATTCTCACCGGGGTATTGTCATGATACTCGACTGTGACCTGAGTTTTACCATCAGGTCTAAGGTACTCCAGAGTTCCATTTTTTCTAACCTCTGCAAGTCTTCTTGCAAGCTTGTGAGCAAGAGATATTGGGAGAGGCATAAGCTCCTCTGTTTCATTACAGGCAAAGCCAAACATCATGCCCTGGTCTCCTGCCCCAATCTTGTCCAGCTCATCCTCTGAAAGCTCCTTTTGCTCGAGAGCCTTGTCAACTCCCAGGGCAATATCAGGTGACTGCTCGTTAATTGAGGTCAATACCGCACAGGTGTCTGAATCAAAGCCGTACTTAGCTCTTACATAGCCAATTTCTTCTACTGTCTTTCTTGCAATCTTGGGTATGTCCACGTAGCACTTTGTCGTTATTTCTCCAGCCACCATAATCATGCCTGTGGTAACCATTGTTTCACATGCAACTCTTGCCTCAGGGTCCTGCTCAAGTATCGCATCAAGGATAGAATCAGAAATCTGATCGCAGATCTTGTCTGGATGACCTTCAGTAACGGACTCTGATGTAAATAACCATTTCTTCATTTGTTTCCTCCTCTTTCTTAAATAATAAAAAAACCCTTCCAAAAGGAACGGTGTAAGTTTTCACTACACCTCATCTTTCAGAATCTTCATTCTGTAGGAATTAGCACCTGTATTACCAGGTTGCCGGGTTTCATCGGGCCTATCCCTCCACCTCTCTTGATAAGGTAATCAAGATATTTAATTTTCACTGAGTGATATGCTATCACAACGAGTATGAGTAGTCAATAAAAAATGTATAGATTTTTATTGATTTAATGAAAATTCGTTTATAAAAAGCACTTGCTTTTTTCCATGACTCAGCTTATAATTAAATAGTTGACACAAAACGTCGGGGTGTAGCGCAGTTTGGTAGCGCACGTGGTTTGGGACCATGGGGCCGGGGGTTCAAATCCTCTCACCCCGACCAATAGGAAATGCAGTGATCATCGCGATCACTGTGTTTTTTCTTTTTTGTGGGTATAAACTAAAAGATAGAGTGCAATAATGGGGATTTCAGGTATTATCTTAATGAAATTGGGTAATATTGCTGATAGGAACATAATTTCTAAAGGAGGATTTATAAATGAGTAAGTACCTAATACTGTATAGACACGGAATTGCAGAAGACAAAGAAACTGCTGAAGAAGACGACCTGAGGTCACTATCAGCACGTGGCAAGAACCTGCTGAAGAAGAGCGTCTCAGGTTTTAAAACCATGATAGGCAGTTATGATAACATGAGGATTTTTTCAAGCCCTACTCTTAGAGCAAAGGAAACAGCTGAAATGCTCGCAGTCGAGTTGGAAATTGATGAGCCTACGTACCGTGAGTTCCTTGGAACAGGAAGTGGGGTCAGCAAGCTTAGAGGATTGTTGAAGGAAATTGAGCCCGGAGAGGCTGCAATAGTAGTTGGGCAGCAGCCATACCTTTCTCTTTGGAGCCAGGAGATATCCGGGACCTTCCTGCGTTTTAAGAAGGGAACTGCAGCATGCTTCAAATTCCCTGATGAGGAAATGGGCGAGACGAAGGCAGAGCTTCTTTGGTATCTTCAAACCCGTGAATTTGTAAAGATAAACGATAAGTAGTAATTAATTTAATTGATCCAATACGAAGCTGCTTAGAGATAAGTTTACCTTATCTCTAAGCAGCTCGATTTTTATTGAACGCAATTTCTGAATATTACTCTACAGCTTCAATACTGTAGATAGATTCTTGATCTTCCGATTTACTTCCTATCCTACAATGGACTCACTAATCCATAAACCAAGCTTATCACTTATCAACCCAGTAGATAGGACACGATATCCTCAGCAGCCCTGAGCCCGCTGTTGATCGACCTTACCACTAGTGAAGCTCCTGACAGGGCATCCCCACAGACAAAAATCCCCTTCCCCTTCAAATCCGCTACAGAGGCTTCTATTATATTACCTCTTCTGTCGTATTCAATGCCTAGTTCTTCAAGCATTGGCAGATGTTCCAGGTGAAGGAAGCCCATTGCTATAAGTATCAATTCTGCCTTAATGAAGAATTCACTTCCTTCTATCTCCTCCATGTTCATGGAACCGTCTTCTTTCTTGACCCAATTGACTCTGGAGCACATTGCTCCCTTAAGCTTTCCATCTTGGTGTACGAAGTATTTGGTATTTACATTAAAATCTCTTACACAGCCTTCCTCATGGGAGCTTGACACCCTGTTATACCGTGGATAGTTTGGCCATTCTGGGTTATGTTTCCCATCCCACTGATATGGCTGCGGCATGATTTCTATTTGAGTGATGTTTTTAGCCCCCTGTCTTCTTGCAGTACCAATGCAGTCTGAGCCTGTGTCGCCCCCGCCGATCACGAGGACGTCTTTATCTGAGGCATTGATCTTGCTTTCCCCCTCCAGATGATTGTACTGACCCAAAAACTCAAGGGCCAAATGGACCCCCTTTGTATCTCTTCCAGGGATATTAATATCTCTTGGCTGACCTGAACCCATGGTTATCAACACTACGTCGTGATTATCTCTGACCTCATCAAGAGTAATGTCCTTACCCACCTCTGTGTTTACAAGAAACTTGACCCCCGCTTCTTCCAAAACCTTTATCCTTCTGTCCACAACACTTTTAGGCAGCTTATAATTGGGAACTCCATATCTTAAGAGACCACCTGGTTTTTCCTTTTTCTCATATACTGTGACTTGGAAGCCCTGTGCTGTCAGCTCATTTGCAGCAGCCAATCCCGCAGGCCCTGAGCCTATTATACCAACCGTCTTTCCATTTTTTTCTTTTAATGGAATGTTTACCAAGCCAAGCTGGAATGCCTTTTCAATTGCATAAAGTTCAAGCTGTTTTATGGTAACCGGCTCCATAGTTATGGAAAGAGAGCAGGAGTATTCACAAAGAGCAGGGCATATCCTCCCAGTGATCTCAGGGAAAGGGTTTTTTATCGTAAGCTTTTCGTAAGCAGCTTTATAATCCTTCCTTAGGATACTGTCATTAATTTCAGGTATGTGATTTTGGACAGGGCACCCCAAGGCAAAGCAAAAAGGTATGTCGCATCCCATGCACCTGGCTGCCTGTCTTTTAAGCTCATAATCTCCATTTGGAACGATGATCTCCTCAAAGTCTTGTACTCTCTCATTAACGTCTCTGTAATTTATATCTTTTCTCTTAAAATCGAGATAACCATCCTTAGTTGCCATTCGGACCTCCTGTGTTTATACAGTAAATATCACATTAAACTTTTGACGCTTCCGAAAAACTCCTTACGTATTCTGCAGCTTCCTTCCTAAGCCTTTCCCCATCTCTAGACAAGTCGTATTTAAGGCCTTCCCGATTGCACTCTGATGGCTTCTGTCCATTTTTATTCCTTGTTTCGCTGCAGGTGGAAAGCTTTTCAATGTATGAAATAAGGTCTTTGTAGCCATGTATGTAGGCTAAATGGTGTATTGTATTGCCATCTCCATCAGCACAGGATGTATCGCTTCCATTATCTATTAAGTATTTTGCAATATCTGTCCAGCCATAGACCGCAGTCTTATGCAGAGGCAGCTCACCTTGCCTGTTATGGATATTTAAATCTGCCCCATTTTTGATCAACAGCTCCACAATATTTGCGTAGCCATAATAGCAAGCCTGATGGAGCGCTGTGTCTCCGAGGTTGTTCTTATTGTTTATGTTCTTTGTCTTAGCGATCACTGTCTCAATAAGCTCGATAGGAGCATTTGCCCTGCATAGCTCAATTAACGGCGTATTGGCATCTGTATCTCTCTTGTCTATATCTACACCATGCTTTATCAATTCTCTGGCAGAATCCAGTTTATTGTTTCGTATAGCCTTAAGAAGCAGAGTTTCCCCTTTAATATCCAAAGCATCAAGATCAAAACCGGAAGCAACCAGAACTGCCATCTCCTCAAGTTCCTCTTTCAATACGGCTGTTTCAAGCTTCTCATAAATGGATTCGTTTCTGCTTACATCGATGTAATTCATCTTTGTACCCTCGCTTTTTTCCGTTTAAATATGATGTTGGGTTTCATAGTAGGCTTTCCATCGATAACTTTATCGGGAAGTCCGTCTACAACTTCTTCCCAATCGGGGTACATCGCCTTCAATTCATCGATCGGTCCTGCATCAAGCGCTCTCATTGGGCAGGCAGCTACACATGCAGGCTTAAGGCCATCCCTGATCCTGTCAATGCAAAGGTTGCATTTTGTCATCTTAGGTGCATCCTTTGATGGCAGCTTGCTCTTGTCGACCTTTTTATAGAACTGGGGTGAACCCCATTCACAAACGTCGCTGCATCTTTCACATGAGATGCACTGCTTAGTCTCATCTATCATTACTATACCGAATTCATTTTCCTTGATTATCCTGTTCATAGGGCAGGCATCAACACATCCCGGCTCACTGCAATGATTGCACGATACGCTAAGGTTAAGCACATCCACGTTTGGAGGTCTGTCTCCAATCTCTGTGGAGTATACTCTTCTCCAGTTTTCCTTCATATGGAATTTGCTGTACTCTGAAAAATTTATCTCTCCCGTACTGCCCATAAGGTTCTCATACTCTGAGGGCTCATCGTAGAGATTCGTGTCAAGCCAGGTCAGCTCAGGCGTAAGATGAGCGTCACCCCTCTTGTCCTCATTCCAGACCTTGCAGGCTATAACGCACGCAAGACAATTTGTACATCTGGTCTGATCAAAATAAAAGCCCCATTGCTCCATTATTTCACCTGCTTTCTATTGTTTTATATCGGCTTATTCTTGCTTACCTCGCAAAGCGCACCCCCGGCATTTAATCCCAGTCCACAAAGAAAGGGGTCCAGAACGCCTGAATTTCTCTCGGCAGTGATGGTGTTGGTGCATCCCCCAACATCCACCGGCACCAGATGCTTCTCCGATACGCCGTCGCCGTCTGAATCGAACCAGGCTTCGAAAAACTCCTTTTGACTTGGCCTGTAGGTCATCCCCTGACCAATCGATACAACTCCCGGCAAGATCCTGTTTGTTACTTTAGCCTTTATTTTAATACAGCCTGCATCATTGAAAACATAAACTAAATCTCCATTTTCTATACCTCGCACCCCGGCATCGGACGGATGTATTTCCACCACATGAGGTCTTTGCTCTGATATAAGAGCAGAATTTCCGAATGTAGAAAGTGCCCTATGGGATACATGTGGGGTTATAAACTGGATTGGATACTTAATTCCCTTTAGCCCATCTTTACCTCCGTTTTCAAGAACGTCTTCATAGCCCTCCTCCGGTCTTACATACTGGGCCCGGCATGCCTTAAGCACTGCGCGTCCTCTCTCATAGTAATAAGGAGAGAAGAAATTTATCCTTCCTGTATCAGTATCAAACTCACCTGGAGCAATATTGGCCAGTTGAATATATGTTTCTTCTTTGGGTACTGGCAGCTGGAAATTCCCCATTTCTTTGACTTCCTCAAAGGAAGGAAGGGTAATCTCTGGGTCAATCTTTTTATATTCATCAGGAATTTTCGCTTTTTCCCACTTGGCCTTCAATTCATCTTCGGTCATCTGTGTTTCCAAATCCAGATCCAGGCCCAGTCTCTTGGCTATTTGGACATTGATCCATTCATCGGGCATGGCTTCATACATTCCCTCTACTTCTCCAGTTGCTAGATATGTATCTCCGACGGTCTGCTGGATGAATTTATTTCGTTCAAAGTCGGTTATAACAGGGAGAACGACATCAGACCACGTTGCAGTTGTTGACATGAATCTTTCATAGGACACGACATGCTTTAATCTGTCCCAGGCTGCTTTCTTTCTGTTGATATTCTGGTATTGGTTGAATACGTTGCCTCCGGTAGCGCCCCGGACATACATGTCGACCTCCAGAGCACCATGCTCCCCAATATCTATCCCGTTCATTCTTTTGATGTCGTCCCTTAGCTGCTCAGAGCTTCTGCCATCCTTGCCCGTCAATAAAAACTCGTTGATTTTAAAGGATGAGAACATGATGGGTTGATAAATACCCTCCTCGCGAGAGGGTTCCTCCATCTCCACTGAATAGCCATCGTCTGCTCTTATTTCTCCGAAACCTCCACCTCTCTTTATTGTGTTCCCTGTCATGGCACTAAGAGCGATTAGCATCCACGAAAAGTACATGCCGTTATGAGTCCTTTGAGGACCTGTAAGCCTTGAGCATATAAATGACGGCTTTGTTACGGCATATTGAACAGCGAGATCTTCAATTGTCTTCTCATCTGTACCAGTAAGCTTTGCAGCCCATTTAAGTACACCTTCATATCCACCGTGCTCCTCCTCAAGGTCGTCGAGATACTCCACAAAGGATTGTCCTTTAGGAACTTTGAAGGTCGTACCGAAATATGGCTCTCCAGTAACAGGATGCATCTTTTTAGATCTGCTCGTAACCTCATCCCCAGGATAGAATCCGAAACAATATTCTCTTATAAACCCTTCATCATGAAGGTTTTTTCTATATATCACGTTAGCCATAGCCGACAACATTGCCCCATCTGTACCAGGCCTTATACAGATATGAGGTGGCACCTCGTCCTTGCCTGTTGCAAAGGTCGACACTGTCTCTGTTGATCTGACATCCACAACTGTAATTGGCATTCCCTGTTCCTTTGCCTTGATCATCGCAAAGGAGAGATAAGGAACAGTCGCCTGAGTGTCATTTCCCCAGATAAGGATAAATTTGGAGTTGAAAATATCCATGACAGGATTCCCGCGGAGAGTTGCATAATCTCCCAAAGCCGCAAAGGTTGCTGCACGTAAATTACCTGAGGACGGATTCCCGAATCTTGCAAGATAAGGCCCAAAGTATTTGGCAACCCCTCCTTCATCCCATATTGGAAGGTAACCCAGTTCTCTTTCACGTTCCATAGCTTCCTTGTACCAGCCTGCTATCCTATCCAGAGCTTCATCCCAGGATACCCTTTTAAACCCTCTCAGATCTCCCCTCTCGCCTGTTTGTATAAGAGGATGCTTCAGCCTGTCAGGGGCATTGATCCGTTTTTTCTCAGAGAGACCAAGCAAACACGCCCTTCTCTGAATAGGCCCAAGGGATTCATCAAGTGCTTTGCATCCTTCTCTTGGTATATCACCTGCAGAGGTTATTCTGCCGACTCTTCCATCCTCCATATGAAGGTTTAATAGACATCCTCCACCGCAGTGCATTGGATGAAGAGTTCTCACTATTTTTTTCCCCATATCTATCTTTCCTTTCCTAGGATACCTTGGAGATGTTCCCATTATAGTACTTTAAATGAATTTCTCTCATATATTCGATATTGTACCATTAGTTCAGGTAAATATAAATCAGTGCATCTGTATAAGTGGTAATTAATTTATAGTTATTTGGATTATAACAAAGATCTGAAGCTCATCTGCTTCAGATCTTTGATTTTTGCTAGACTATATTATATTCACGAATTTTGTAGCGATCAAGAACCTTCTTTATGTGTTTTTCATTAATGTTTTAGATGATACCCTAATTAATTTCTAAGTACTTCTCCACCTTTCTACTTACTTCATCAAATATTTCATCGGTGCAGAAAATTGCTATGCTTTCTGTCCAGCCAGACTTGAGTAAAATAGTATTACTGTTAGGCTTATATTTCACACCCGTTACATTGCTCCACTTCATAAAAACCCGCTGTCTTGATTGGGCAAGCAAACCAGCGCCAACGGCAGCTGGTTTGCCTGTCAATGTCCCAAGCAGCATTGTAAGGGCATTCATTCTTGTGTTCTTCCTAAACTGCTCTGCTTGAGTGCTTGCCAGAACACCCTTTTCATCCAGAATGAACTCCATATTGTAGGCTCCTTTATATATAACCATTATGTATATATAGGTCATTAGGAATAAAAGTGCTATGAGACCTAGAGAATACATCAGGTACTTGATTTCTTTGGTTGAGACGATCAAAAATATGATTACTGCACCAAAGGGTATTCCTATTGCCAATCCCAGTTGCTTTAATATGACACTATTCCTGAATATGGGTACGCTTATCATCCATTCAAGCTTCTGATCCATGTTTTTCACCTCTTTTTTATTGATGTTGGTATTTGAAAATAAGAAGAGACAATATCCTCTGCCTCACTACACTATAGAAGAATTATATTATGTTATTGTAATTATATATTCCGAAAAAGTTCTCAGCAATCGTAATCAAGGGATCACCTTATTCTGTCACGAGGGTATGTCTTTCATGGCACAAATAAGACTATCGGTCAAAGACCAGTTCTACTAACGGTAATCGCCTATCGCATAACGCTTATGAATCCCTGTAACACATTCGTAATGTTATTGTAACCCCTTTGACCCCCCTTCATTATATAATAGTCATAACTACGGACATAAGAAAGGGGAACGATATGAGAATAAGAAAAACAACAGTCTTGATTATGCTGATAGCCGCAATTATATGGCTAAGTCCTGTCTCTGTTTCAGAGGCTGCAAATATACAGCTGCCGGAGAAGATACACGAAACAATCAATGAAACACAAATATCACCTGGAGTTGTTCATGAAAATCATCAGAGATTCACAACCAGCGGATGGTGGAATATAAACGTATTGAGGGTCGATCTGACCGATAAATATACCAGTGTTGGGAGTCTGTTCAACCCAGCCGGACTCTCCTCGAGAGACAGCATTGGCGGAATGGTTGAGAAAAAGAATGCTATCGCCGGAATCAATGGCGATTTCTACAACTTCCAGCCTATTCCTAATTCGCTGGGTGCATTGGTGGATGAAGGAAGAATAATATCCTCACCAAATCACCTCCCTGTATTCTATCTTATGGATGATGAAGCCTTTGTTGATTACTTTACAACCAAAATTACTCTTACCAACTGGCGATCTGGTTATCAGCTGCCTGTCACTACCATAAACAAGGTTTCTACAAACTTTGATACTATTATGATGTTTAATTCCAATTGGGGTTCAAAATCGATCGGCAATAGATTCCACCAGGATCTGACAGAGTTTCTGGTAATAAATGATGTAGTTGCAGACAAAAGGACAGGAGGAGCACCTTTTGATATTCCTCTCGATGAGAATTCTTTCGTCATATCGTCAAGAAGCTCATGGGTAAATGACTTCCAGCCAGGAGACAGAGTACAGCTGGATATGAGTATCTCTCCTGATTTAAGGAGTCTTCAGTTTGCCATAGGAGCAGGAGGTATTATTCTTAAGGAAGGACAAGTCACAAATACTGATGTTGTTGTGTCCGGGAATCATCCAAGAACCGGAATAGGTATAAGTAAGGATGGCGAAGAAATCATCCTAGTGACTATCGATGGAAGGGACAGCTCGTTCAAGGGTGTCTCACAGGAAATGTTTGGAGCAATACTAAAAGATCTGGGTGCCTGGAATGGTGTCAACCTGGATGGTGGAGGCTCCACTACAATGGTGGTTAAGCCAAACGGTGAAAATAAGTCCATCGTGGTTAATAAACCCAGCGAAGGAACTCAGAGACTTGTTGTAAATGGCGTCGGCGTGTTCAGTTCAGCACCAATGGGCAAAGCTGAACAGATTGAAATCGCCTCACAAAAACCAAGTGTTTTCGCTGGTGAATCGACTGCCTTAACGATTAAGGTATATGATCAATATCATAATCTTATAGCCACAAATCCTTCAGATGTTAGATGGAGAGTTTCTGGAGCGGCTGGAAGGGTCAGTAATGGGTCCTTTTACGCAGAGAGCTCAGGAGTGGCAAAGCTTACTGCAACCTATCAGGGTGCATCCGGAGAAGTGACTATAAAGGTACTGTCCAGTGCTGTTGAAATTGAAGCTGCAGTAGACAGCTTTAATGTGGCTATTGGTGGGTCGAGAAATATTGGAAAGCTAAGCGGGATAGATAAATCAGGATATTCAGGTGAGCTGTCCTATTCCAATGTATCAGCATCTGTAACAGGCGGTATTGGAGAGTTTAGGGACGGCATATTCTATGCTTCCAGGAATATAGGTGCAGGATCTTTAATACTAAAATCTGGCGATGCCGTTAAAAGCATAAGGGTATCAGTTGGTTCCCAGACTATACCGGTTTCTTCCTTTGAAGATTTCTCAAGCTTCAGGTTTTCAGGGTACCCTGCTACAGTAGTCGGCTCTGCTTTACCATCAATGGAGGCAGTAGATGGAAGAACCAGTATTGAGCTTTCTTACGATTTGTCAATAGGAGAAGGAACAAGAGCTGCTTATATTGAATTTTTGAATTCGCCTAATGGGATTTCACTTCCTGGATCCCCGGTAAGAATTGGACTAATGGTCAATGGCGATTCTTCTGGGACCTGGCTGAGAGGAACTCTAATAGACTCGGCAGGAAAAAGTCATGTGATCGATTTCTCCAAGGCAATAGACTTTACTGGCTGGAGGCAACTGGAAGCGTCTGTGCCTGACGGGGTTGTTTATCCAGTGAGTCTCCAGAGGGTATACGTAGCAGAGGTCAATGAACAGAAATTTCCTTTGGGCAGAATTTTGATCGATGCGCTTACTGTGCAAACACCTACACCCTTTAATGATGCAGAAGCAACAATTAGCACCAAGGTGCAGGATCCTCTTGAGAAATCAGTCCAGGGTGGGTATAGACTGGTGGTATACTCGGAACCTGCCATAACAGGAAATACACTTTTCTCAAGGATCGTATCCTCCTCCAGACTTACCGGTCTTATACAAAGACTAAATGGAGCTAATATTGGAGTGCAGCTAGGGAATATGAGTCAAGGTTTCAAGTCTTCCATCTCTCACAGCAGAGTTTTGTCAGGAGGGTCTGTGTATGGTATCCATAGGGAAGGAGAGTTTGCAGTCATAACACTCCAGGCTAATTCCGAGGGTATAAGAGCGCAGGACAGCAGTCAGTGGACAAGACTTATAAAGGATATAAATGCTGCAGACAAAAATCTTGTGCTCGTTCTAAACAGGACAATTTCAAGTTTTAGCGATTCAATGGAGGCCTTGCTTCTTCACAATCTATTGGTTGAAGCAGCTGAGTCCGGTAAAAATGTATATGTGGTCCAATCCGGTTCAAAAAATACCTCTCAACTCAGAGATGGAGTAAGATATGTAGAATTGACAGGCACAAAGGCTTCAACTCCTTATGAGCTATCTGGATATTCTTACTTTGAGCTTGCGATCGATGGAAGAAATTCAGGATATCAAGTAAACAGTCCGTTCAATCTTTCCAGATAAAAAATAGGCTTCTTAAGAGATCCCTTCTCTTAAGAAGCCTATTTTATTTAACTGCTAGCAGCAGTTCGAGCCTTTATCCTTCCTGAATTTTCGACTAAAAGCATTCAGTTTACTCTCAGCTATCCAGGTATTGATCAATGCATTTGCACATCCTACACCCGACTCAACCTCTATGGCGTTTACAGGGCAATTGACATCACAAGCACCACACTCGATACAATTATTTTTTCTAACCAAAGCTGCCTTCATATTACTGATCTCAAAAACGTCATGCGGGCATACAATTCTACATATCCCACAGCCTGTGCATTTCCCCTGATCAAGTTTTATTTTCGCTACATCCTTGATATATTCCATTTTTCACACCTCAAATTCTAACTATAAACGCACTTACTATAATAAGGCCTAATCCCAGTATAAAAGCTGAACCTATAAGGGGTATGGCTCTCATAGTTTCCTTCTTAACTCCGGATAAAGATGTAAAGGTTGTGCTTCCTGTGTAATTCAATCCCATGAAGCTTATCGTGGATGTAGATAAAAGGATATTTGAAGCTGCAGTAAACATATTTCTTGAAAAACCAAAAGTTTCAGGAAATACTACCAGGATAAACGACCAGATAAGGCCAGGTATCGCAGCTTTTGCTGAGAACATCCTGAATGGAAGTATGGGCAAAATAGCCGGGAAAATCAATGTACCGATCAGGACTGCAATAAAATAGGCAAAGGTGCTCTTGATTGAGCTCACCATAGCTCCTAAAATACTCATATTCCCCTGTAACAATCTTACAGAAGCAAATAGGATAAATATTGGAATCAAGTACCTTAGAGCTGAGACGGTCTCAACCAACGCTACCTCCATCCTGTTAAATAATCCAAAACTTACTCTCCTCATGTCTTCTGAGGCAATATTCCCATTTTCAATATACCGGATAATATCGCTGGAATATACAGGACCAAATTCGACCTTGAATCCGGTGTATTTTGTAACCTGCCAAGCGCTTACTCCCGGTGCTGATAGCTGTGGGATAATGACCGTTTTGTGGTCCACCAGACTGCTTAGCTTGTGTTTCTTTATCCTAAAAATCAACTCCTCAGTAGAAAAGGTTCCTTTACCTGCAGCACACCAGACATTCACTCCCTTCGTGTCTATAACTAAAAGCCAGGTATCCAAACCAGTCAGCTTTTCTCTAAGCTTATCGATAGTTAGCTTGTAGTTGCCTGTGACCAATACAGGAGACTTCCTGTCCGGTTTTCCAACAGCATAAACTCCAACCGGTGCTGTATAGTTATCTCTTCCTATACCTATTCTCATCAATAGCTCCCAATGCTTATCAAATGGAAATATCTCAGTGGAGAGAATCGGCACTCTCCCGGAGTCAGTGTCCAAATCACCGGTAATAATATGTCTTATCCTTTCATCGCTGTAAGCGGTTTCTTTTTGTCTGATCTTTTCTTTTAGTTTTTCCTCCAGACTGGAGGGCTTCTTCTCTTCAATAACTCAGCAGGATCTATTATTTGATACTTCCATGTGACCACCCTTTCCCTCCTAAAATAAATCAAAACCGCACAGGTTCAATAGTAATACCAGTGCGGTCGTTGTTCAAGCAATTGATTTATCTATTGAATTTTGATCTTTCGCTATCCTTCATGCTTTTCTCCAGATATGCAAGTGAGTCAAGTGATTTCCCCGTCCCTATAGCAACACATTCCACTGCATTGTCAGCAAGACGTGTAGGAATACCTGTCTTCTCTTCTATTAGCCTGTCGAGACCATTAAGCATTGCGCCGCCGCCTGTGAGATAGATACCAACATTGCTTATATCTGAAGACAATTCAGGTGGGGTTTTTTCAAGGACCTCATGTACAGCTTCCAGGATCTCATTGACCGGCTCTGCAAGTGCGTCCAGCATGTCGTTTGATGAAACAGTAACTGTTATAGGTAAGCCCGTAAGAAGGTTTCTTCCCTTTATTTCCATAAACTTTTCTTCTTCAAATGGATATGCGCAGCCGATTTCGACCTTTAAGGCTTCTGCAGACCTCTCGCCTATCATCATATTGTATTTCTTTCTGATATATCTGATTATAGCTTCGTCACATTCATCTCCGGCAGTCTTAATGGATTTACTTACGACTATTCCACCAAGGGATATAACGGCAACATCTGAAGTTCCTCCACCTATGTCTACTATCATGTTTCCGTTTGGCAGAGTGATGTCAAGACCTGCACCAATAGCTGCTGCAATAGGCTCTTCGATCAGGTAGGTTTTACTTGCACCGGCTTCATTGCTTGCTTCCATTACAGCTCTCTTCTCTACCTCAGTTATCCCGCTGGGAACGCATATGATGATTCGAGGTTTGAGCCACATCCTTCCGAGGGCTTTCTGAATGAAATATTTCAGCATCCTTTCGGTGATGCTGTAGTCAGAAATTACGCCATCCTTTAAGGGTCTTACAGCCACTATGTTGCCAGGAGTTCTTCCTAACATCTTTCTGGCTTCCTCTCCTACAGCAAGAAATTTGTTGGTGTACTGGTCTATTGCAACAACGGATGGCTCCTTCAAAACAATGCCCTTTCCCTTGATGTATACCAATACGCTGGCTGTACCAAGATCTATACCTACGTCTGCTCTCAAAGCGCTCATGCATATCCTCCTTTGCCGGAATTTTCCTGTTAAGTATGTAAAATAAAGGTCCTAACAATAACTATACTTAATCTTTTTGTCATTATCAAGACCAAATCTTTAAAAATGCTTATTCTATCTTATTTAGCTGTTCTTCCTGTATATAACGGCACCTAATCCTGTGAATTTTGCTTCTATCCCGTCATACCCTCTGTCAATGTGATATACATTTTCTATCTCAGTTATTCCATCTGCAACAAGCCCTGCGAGAACCAGCGCTGCTCCAGCTCGAAGGTCTGATGCCTTTACGACTGCACCCTTAAGCTGCTTGATCCCGTTTATTATTGCAGATCTGTCGTCTATTTTAATGTCAGCTCCCATTTTCTTAAGCTCGTCCACATGCATGAACCTGTTTTCAAACACAGTTTCGATAACCACACTGGTGCCTTTAAGAATAGTCATAAGAGCCATGAATTGAGCCTGCATATCGGTAGGGAATCCTGGATATGGAAGTGTTTTTATGTCTATTGCTTTAAGTTCACTATTTCCGATTACTCTTATGCTGTCGATACCTTCCTCAACTGTACACCCAGCTTCCTTAAGCTTAGCTATAATTGGCTTCACATGGCTGTTAATAACGTTTTCAATTACGACGTCACCGCCTGTTATAGCAGCAGCAACCATAAAGGTTCCGGCTTCTATCCTGTCCGGAATGATGGAATGCCTTGCTCCACCCAGCTTTTTTACTCCCTTGATCCTTATCGTAGAGGTTCCTGCTCCCTTAATATCAGCACCGAGCTTATTGAGGAAATTGGATAGGTCGACTATTTCAGGCTCCATTGCCGCGTTGTCAATAATCGTCTCTCCCTCTGCCATTGTAGCAGCCATCATGATATTTTCAGTTGCTCCTACTGAAGGGAAATCCAGGTATATCTTATCTCCTACAAGCTTCTCAGTATAGGCACCTATATTACCATGATCAATATCAATAGTAGCACCAAGCGCCTTAAAGCCCTTAAGATGGAGGTCTATTGGCCTTGTACCTATAGCACAGCCACCTGGCATTGAGTTCTTGGTCTTTCCCATTCTCGTAAGCAACGGACCCATAACAAGGAATGAGGCTCTCATCTTGCTCATAAGCTCATAGCTGGTCTCATAGTTATTGATACCTGCAGAGTTTATCCTTATGACTCCCTCATCCAGATAATTAACCTTACTTCCAAGCGAAGTCAATACCTCGCACATTATCTCAACATCCTTGAGCTTTGGAACGTCCTCAAGTATTATATCCTCTGTCCCCAGCAGTGATGCGGCAAGTATGGGAAGCGCAGCGTTTTTTGCACCGCTTATCCTCACATTTCCTTTTAATGGAGGGCTCTTCTCTACCATGATCCTATCCAAAATATCTCCCCCTAAATCATATGCATTAAGTTAAGGCTCTGAGCCGTATAAGTCAATATAAAGTATCTGTCGACATAGTTCTAACTTTATTATTATATCATTACTGGATAGTTTTTGCATTAACAAAAAAGCACCCCTGATTTACTCAGGGATGCTTTGCTGATTGAATATTAAACTTCCATCTGCACCATGTCTTCAGGGATGATAAGGGTAGCCTCTGTGGCTGCCTGTACCTCTTCCACTGTGAACTCAGGATTGATCTCTCTTAGGACTATGCCTTCCTTTGTTACTTCCATGAAGCCCATCTCTGTTACTATATAGTCTACCTGGTGGGCTGCTGTAAGGGGAAGGGTGCATTGTTTAAGGATCTTATGCGCTCCCTTTGCTGTGTGCTCCATTGCTATTGTTACTTTCTTTGCTCCTGTTACAAGGTCCATTGCCCCTCCCATGCCGGGTACCATTTTACCTGGGATCATCCAGTTGGCTAGGTTTCCTTTTTCGTCTACCTGGAGGGCTCCAAGGACTGTCATGTCTACATGGCCTCCTCTTATGATGCTAAATGAGGTGGCTGAGTCGAAGAATACTCCGCCTGGAAGGATGGTTACGCATTGGCCTCCTGCATTTACTATGTTCATGTTTTCATTGCCTTGCTCCGGTGCAGGGCCTACTCCTATGAAGCCGTTTTCTGACTGGAGGAATATGTTGGCTCCTTCCGGAAGGTAGTTTGCTACCAGGGTTGGCATGCCTATCCCTAAGTTTACTACGTCTCCGTCTTTTAGCATTTTTGCTACTCTTTTTGCTATGAATTCTTTTATCATGTTTTTATCCATTAGTTTGCACCTCCGTTTACAAGGTGTGTTACGAATATACCGGGGGTGACTACGTGGTTGGGATCTAGTTCTCCTACCTCTACTATTTCTTCTACCTCTGCTATTACTATTTCTGCTGCTGTTGCCATGAGGTGGTTGAAGTTTCTTGTTGCCCCGAAGTATACGAGGTTGCCGAATTTGTCTGCTGTCTGGGCTGCTATTATTGCTATGTCTGCTTTTAGTGGTCTTTCAAGAAGGTATTCTATTCCGTCTAGCTCTATCTTTTGTTTGCCTTCTTCTACTACTGTGCCTACTCCTGTTGGGGTGAGTATTCCTCCCAGGCCTGCTCCTCCTGCTCTTACCTGTTCTGCAAGGGTGCCTTGGGGTATCAGGATGACTTCTGTTTCTTTTTCGTTCATTTGTCTTCCTGTCTCTGGGTTTGTCCCTACATGGGATGCCATTATCTTTTTGAATTGTTTGTTTACTACCATTTTACCTACTCCGAATTCGGGGAAGGATGTGTCGTTGCAGATTAGGGTAAGGTCTTTTACGCCTTTTTCTACGAGCTTGTCTATTATTCTATGGGGATTGCCGCAGCCTAGAAAGCCGCCGACCATTATGGTCATGCCGTCTTTTACCATGTCGACTGCCTGCTCCATTGTTATTTGTTTGTGCATGGGCTTTTTTCCACCTTTCGTTTGTTGGTTGTCTGTTGAATGGTTGGTTTGTTGGTTTGCTGGTTATCAAGTGAACAGTGAATAGTGAACAGTGAATAGTTTTTTGTTTTTCGTTATTCACTATTCACTTTTACTTATTCACTATCTCTTCACTACCATTGCTATTCCTTGTCCGCCTCCTATGCATAGGGTTGCTAGACCGTTCTTTGCGTCTCTCTTTTCCATTTCATGAAGGAGGGATACAAGGATCCTTGCTCCACTTGCTCCTATGGGGTGGCCTATTGCTATGGCTCCTCCGTTTACGTTGACCTTTTCCATGTCGAAGTTTAGGTCTTTTGCTACTGAGAGGGCTTGTGCAGCGAAGGCTTCGTTTGCTTCTACAAGGTCTATGTCTTCTATTTTCATGCCTGCTTTTTCAAGGGCTTTTGTGCTTGCCGGTATTGG
>Ga0228536_1001196_pt1 | contig 28460 bp, 24 predicted proteins | sample SJ1Smetagenome_FD_168611 | JGI IMG/M metagenome (GOLD analysis project Ga0228536, IMG submission 168611) | Enriched culture of PCE-dechlorinating microbial communities from Ithaca, New York, USA - SJ1.S | ecosystem: Engineered > Modeled > Simulated communities (microbial... > Unclassified...
AATCGACCACTTTTCCAGCCTGACATTTGAAGAAGTTTGCCAGCAATTTTTCTGGCAAACCGGATTATCCGGTAAATTACCCTTTGTCCCTAAGAATATTGGCAGCTGGTGGAATGCCAACGAAGAGATCGACCTCGCCGTTTTGGGTGAGAAGGATGCGGCCCTGGTGGAATGCAAATGGACCAGCAAACCGGTAGGAATTGATATTCTGGCGGAGTTGGAGCGAAAATCCGGCCTGGTCAAGCCTGAGTTGAAAAATCGTCAAATCCGTTTTGCGCTGTGCTCCAGATCTGGATTTACCCCTCAGCTTATGAAAGATATTGAGCCGCGATCCGATGTCATGTTATTGGATTTACCAGATATTGTAGGGTCAGAAATCTCATAAGTACGGGGGGTTTGCTCATTTCCGCTGATATTATCCCACTCGATCGTGTAATATACGGAATCGTTGATGCGAAACTGTGGGAATAAACGCGCTGCGGTGTTTTCAGAAATTATGGAAAGATCCTTGGCGCGGCAAATCCAGATTTCCCAGAGTTTTTCCTTGCTTTATGACTTGTACTCTATTTTCGTTGACAATTTTCTTGACCTCACCTATGATTATAGAATATCCCCTCGCGAGGTAGCTCATGCCCGGAAAAATTGTCAATCACTTCCGCATTTTGCTGGCCCAAAAAGCAACCAAGCAACAACAAAATATCGCTTTGATGGACGTGCAGCGCGAGACAGGTGTTGCCTGGTCAACACTGAACTCTTGGGCAAATAACCAGGTAACCCGCTATGATGCGCCGGTGATTAAGGCCTTATGTGAGTACTTTGATTGCCAGGTGGGGGATCTGCTGGTTTTTGAAAAAGAAAATCCGATTGGTTGATGCTCAAATCTATTCAACAGAAGAAACGAAAACTATGTCTCTCAACGAAGCCGATACACGTGCACAACTCATTGATCCAAAACTAAATATCGCTGGCTGGACACGCACCCAAGTCACGCGGGAGCACTTTTACCGCCCCGATTGGGAATACACAGCAGGCCGGATTATTTTGCGCGCCGGAAAAGCGGAAAGAATGCCGCCGAAACGCGTTGATTATATTCTTAGGTATACCGACAGCTTTTCGATAGCAGTTGTTGAGGCGAAAGAAGAGGGAAAACCGGCAATTTCAGGACTGGATCAGGCGAAAGGATATGCTCGTGACCTGGGAATCGCCTTCGCTTATACAACCAATGGACATGACATTATCGAATGGGACGCGTTTTCCAACACGACTCGAGAAATAGATCATTTCCCCAACCCAGAGGAGTTGTGGAGCCGCTGGCAACTAAACACAAATCTTGTCCCTCCTACTAATCCTACAGACCAGAAACGAACAGGGGAATTGAGAGCTACCTATAATGCAGCAATCTCCGCAGCCCGTCGGCGTAACCCATTATTACATGCTTATGCGCCAACCGACCTGACCCGTGGCAAGGAGCCACGCTATTTTCAGGAGTCTGCGATTCGGGAAAGTATTCTGAGAATGATGCGCAACCAGAAGCGTATCCTCCTTACAATGGCTACCGGTACTGGAAAGACCTTCGTGGCTTTTCAAATTGTCTGGAAACTGGTTAAGTCTGGTTGGTTGCATCATCGCAATGGGCAACCCGCTCGGGTTCTATTTTTGGCTGATCGGGTTGTGCTGCGGGATCAGGCTTACAATGCTTTTAGCGCATTTTCCAGTAGCCAAAGTGACCCTCGTTTCTTAATCGATGGCCAGAAAAAGCTAAGCCTCAACCGTGATCTCTACTTTGCCATTTATCAATCTCTATGGAATGAAGACAGGAATGGGAAGCGGCTCTTTGAACAATTTCCAGAAGATTTTTTTGATCTTATCATCATTGATGAGTGCCATCGTTCAGGGTTTGGCACCTGGAAAGAAATTCTAGACCGTTTCAGTTCTGCCATTCAGCTGGGTATGACCGCCACACCCAAGCAGGAAGAAAGTATTGATACTTACCAATATTTCTGTCAGGAAGAACCGGCGATCCCCGCCGATCCAAATGATGCCAGCAAGGGTGAAATTCATCCGCCCGCATACACGTACAGCCTTGGTCAGGGGATCGATGATGGCTTTCTGGCAACCTACAAAGTTCATCGAATCTATTCCGATGTAGATATGAATGGCTTAAACATTCAAGAGGCGATTGAACGAGGCGCGGATATCATTATCCCTGAAGGGGTTGACGTACGACCCAATTATTTCACCCAAAATTTTGAACGGGATATTCGGGTGCCGGGTCGGACAGAAACATTGGTCAATCATCTGGTTCAATTACTGCGCCGGTTTGGTCCCATGCACAAAACCATGGTGTTTTGCGTGGACATGTTCCACGCACAAGAGGTTGCGCGTTTATTGAATAATGCTTTCGCAGATCTTGGATTTGGTGAAGATTATGCTGTACCCATTGTAAGCGAAGAGGGCGAGCAAGGTCGTCGATGGTTGGAATACTTCCAGGATAGCGATAAAAAGCTGCCTGTGGTTGCGACGACCGCCGACCTGCTTTCCACCGGTGTGGATGTACCCTCGGCGCGCAATGTGGTTTTCATGAAAACCATCTCCTCGCCCATTCTTTTTAAACAAATCATTGGTCGTGGAACGCGCATTGATCCGGATACAGGCAAACTGTGGTTTCGGATTATTGATTATACGGGGGCGACCCGTTTACTTGACCCACGCTGGGACAAACCGCCGGTTCCATCCGAGCTGTCTTCGGAAAACCGCCCCTGCACCGCCCGATTAACCGGCACAGTACGGCTGGCCGAAAGTGGCGAAATTCTGATCGGCGCGAGTGTTGCAGTCAGCGCCAGCCCCAACGATCAGCGTGGACCAATCTTGACCGATGACGAGGGTAGGTACTTGTTCGAGCAGCTTCCCGCCGGCGATATTTCTGTGGCAGCTTCCGGGCCACGCTTGACTCGCAGGCAGATACAGGTGGAAACCTGTGAAAACGAAACCACCGTGTTGGATATTGAGCTCAAACCTGCATCCGAAAAGCATGAGAAGATCGAAGTTAAAGGATTAAAAGTAATCATTGCCGAAGAGGCCACGTTTGTAGTCGAAGGTATGAATGATCCCATGACGCTGGAACGCTATGTAGATTACACACGCGACAAAGTGCTTAAATTTGTTCCCGATTGGGAGGATTTCCGCACTGCCTGGCAGGATCCTCAAAAACGGCAATCACTGATCGAACAACTCACCCGTTCCAGTGTCTACCCGGATGTGCTGGTAGAAGTTTTAGATGAAAAGGACGTGGATGAATTTGATTTGCTGTCGCACCTGGCTTATGGTCGGCAATTACGCAACCGGCACGAACGAGCGAACGGTTTTCGTAGCCATGAGTACTCCTGGCTGCAATCCTTATCTCCACAAGCCCAGGAGGTGCTGTTGGCGCTGCTGCAAAAGTACGAATTGGGTGGGCTGAAACAGCTCACAGACCCCAATATATTCCGTGTCAGCCCCTTCCGAGAAATGGGAGAGGTGCGTGGAGTGGTCAAGCGCTTTGGTGGTCAACCGCAACAATTACGCCATGCGTTGGATGAGATGCAGCGGCGTTTGTATGCATCTTAACTTAAATTGTTTCTAAAGGTGGTTTATGACGACTCGACGAGTAAATGAAACCCTGCGCAGTGATATGTGGCGGGCTTGCGATATCCTCCGCCGCGACAATAACGTTGGCGGGGTGATGCAGTACATTGAACACATTGCCTGGTTATTGTTCCTTAAGTTTTTAGACCAGGAAGAAAAGAAACGTCTGGAGACCGCCGCGCTGTCAGGGGAAACGTATACACCGGTTTTACAAGGTGACCTGGCCTGGGACGCGTGGGCCAGCCCTGAGAAAATCCGCAATTGGAAAGCCGATGAATTAATCCAATATGTGCGTGGTCGCCTGTTGCCTGGTCTGGCCACGTTGACTGGCGCTCCGTTAGCCCGCACCATCTCGCGTATTTTCTCCGATGAGAGCGGCGGCGACCAGAATGTGGTGCGCAATGTGCCGGTGTGCGCTTCGGGGTATAACCTCAAGGATGTCATCGAGATCATCAATGCAATCAATTTTGACAAAGAGGATGACATCTTCACCATCACCAATTTCTATGAAGACCTGCTGCTAAAAATGGGCACTGAGAGCGGAACTGGCGGCGAATTCCATACGCCACGGCCGGTGATCAAATATATGGTGGAGGTCATCGACCCACAAATCGGTGAAACCATCTATGACCCGGCTTTCGGCTCCGCCGGATTTCTGGCTGGCGCTTACCTGTACCTGGAAGCCAAGGCGCAATTAGCTGAAGATTTCGACTTTTTGCAGGAAAAAGCTTTTTACGGACAAGAGAAAAAAGGCATTGCCACCCTGCTGGGCACCATGAATCTGGTGCTGCACGGCGTGGCTGCGCCCAACCATGTCATCCGCGCCAATACACTCGAAGAGAACATCAAGGGCAGCGTCTCTGAACGCCATGATGTGGTACTGACCAATCCGCCCTTCGGGGGGACGGAAGGACGTCACATTCAGCAAAACTTCCCGGTGCAGACCAATGCCACTGAACTGCTCTTCATGGAGCACATCATCAAGAAACTGAAGAACACACCCAACGCGCGCTGCGCGATGGTCGTTCCCGAAGGCACGCTCTTTCGCGGCGGCGCCTTTGCCGAAGTGAAGAAGGATTTGCTCGAACAATTCCATCTGTTCGCGGTGGTCAGCCTGCCGCCCGGCACGTTTTCGCCTTATTCGGATGTAAAAACCGCTCTGTTGTTCTTCAAACGCCCGGATGAGGTGATGGAAAAGAACCCGCAGGCGCGCCAGGAGACCTGGTTTTACGAGATGCTCTTGCCCGAAGGGTTGAAAAAATTCTCCAAGGGCAGCCCGATTGCGGATGAGCATTTCACCGAGCTGCGCGCCATGTGGAAGCAGTGGCAGGGCTACCTGAACGGCAAAAGCGAACGCCCCTTTGAACTGGCGGAGGACATCCGTGCCCGCTGGCAGGCGCATTTTGCCTGGGAAGCCTACCGCAAAGCGCTGGAAGATGGCGACGCCGAAGCAGAACGCCCCCAACCCACGCCGGAAGACGGCCCCGCCGCGCGCGCTGCGCATGCCGCCGAAGGTCCGCGCCCGCCAGCACCCTACACCACCTGGGTGGAAAGGCTGGAAGACCTGGCTGCCCGGGGCTATGACCTGAGTGCGCGCAACCCCAACCAGGACGACCGCATCACCCTGCCCCACCCGGCGGAAATTACTGCCCGCTTAATGGAGCGGACTCGAGAATTCCAAAGTATTTTGGAGCATCTACACTCTGTCGTAAGTAACGGGGGGGATGAACAGTGAACGGATATTGGGAAATTCCTAATGCATGGGATTGGAAGGAACTTGGTTCAGAAAGTGTTTGTGAAGTTATTATGGGACAATCACCTCCAGGCGAGAGCTACAATCAAAGTGGGGAAGGTATGCCCTTTTTTCAGGGGAAAGCTGACTTTGGGGAGGAATTTCCTAAAGCAAGATACTGGTGTACAGATCCCAGGAAAATATCTAGAATTGGAGATATTTTATTATCTGTACGTGCTCCAGTTGGTCCCGTTAATTTAACTCCGTATACATGCGTCATCGGACGCGGGCTAGCTGCGCTTCGCCCTTCAAAAAACATTGATACTAGGTATTTGTTTTATGGGCTGAAAACTTTAGAAAAAGTCGTTGCATCAAAGGGGACAGGAAGCACTTTTGGAAGCATTAGTAAAGACAAGTTATCCGAAATTTTGTTTCCTATCCCCTTTCATAACAATGCCCAAAAATCCTTAATTTTTCAACGCCAAATTGTGGCGCGGATTGAGGCGCTGTTGTCCGAGGTGCGGGAGATGCGGGAGATCAATCAAAGGATTATTGAGGATACAAACAGCTTATTATTATCAACACTAGGTCAACTTTTTCCAAATCCTGACCGGTTACTTCCTGAAGGTTGGAGGTTAAAAACAATTGAAGAGATTAGTAAAAATCCTCAATATGGATTTACCACGTCTGCAAAAAGTGAACCGATTGGGCCAAAGTTCTTAAGGATTACTGATATCCAAAATGGAATGGTCGATTGGAATACGGTTCCTTTTTGCGAATGTAACCAACGGGAAGTTGACCGGTATCGATTATTTGATGGCGATATTGTCTTTGCCCGAACGGGCGCAACAACCGGGAAAACCTTCTTAATTTCTACTCCCCCTGAAGCGGTGTTCGCATCCTATTTGATTCGATTACAAATAGAAAGGGATGCGAGTCCAGATTTTGTATATTGGTTCTTCCAATCCCCATATTATTGGAGGCAAATAATTCCAAGAGGTGGCGCACAGCCTAACATGAATGCGCAGTTATTGAAGAAAGTGAAAATACCCGTTCCAGAAAACCCAAAGATACAAGAAAAAATCATTGCTCAAGCTTATTCTATCCAGAATGAAATCCTTCAAATGCAAAAGGATCAGAATGCAACAGGAAAAATGATTCTTGATTTGGAGCAGGCAATTTTGGCGCAAGCATTTCGGGGAGAGTTATAGGATATGGAAGGAATTCCTGGATTGTTGAATCAGGTTTGGGCGGAGTATCGCAAAGGTGGGGTCACCGACGACATTACCATCATCGGCCAGGTTGCGGAGATCTTGTTGACCATCCAGGGTAAATCCGGGCTCATATCTCAGAGCAGCACCCAAAAAGCAGAGGTTGACCGCAGCCGGATCACAGACCTGCTGCTGCAAGCGGGCAAACAAAATAACGACGACGCCGGCGACTTGTTCGACCGCTGTGTTCTTTTCCGGCTGGATCAAATGCTACCCGGCGGGCGCTACCCTACCCCGCGGCATATCGTCCAATTGATGATTGCTTTGGCAGATACCGAGGGCAAGCAGGTGGCTGATTTTGCCTGTGGGTCGGGTGGTTTGTTGATCTACAGTGAAGGCAGTGAACGAATCGGCGCGGAGATTTCGCCGGAATGGAGGCAACTGGCACAAGCCAATGCCGTATTACATGACCAACTGCCAGATATTCGAATAGGGAATGCGCTGCGGGTGATCCGCGAGGACGAAACCTTTGAGCGCGTTCTAATGAATCCGCCTTTTGGCGAAAAGATCAAGAGCGAGTACGGTTCCCGCAGCGAAACTGCCTTGAACGCCTTTGCGATGGCCCACCTTGCGGATGGCGGAAGAGCTGCGCTGCTGGCCCCCAGCGGGCTACTGTTCAGCGGCAGCCAGTTTGAAGCGAAGTTGCGCCAGCGAATGGTCGAGGAAAATTATTTAGAAGCGATCATCGCTCTGCCTGCCGACGCATTCCAGCCTTTCAGTGCTTTACAGACCCATCTCCTGCTGGTCACCCGGACGCAGCCTGATGAAAACGCGCTGACCTGGTTTTTGCGCCCGGCCTACGACGGCTATGTCAGCGGCCGCGGGCGAGATTTGACCCAACCCCCGCAAACGCCCAACGATCTGACCCTCGCAGAAAAAGCGGTTCTTGCCAGCCGGCAAATGGTTCAGGCAAATGGGGATGTACCTTTTTCGGTTCAGCCCCTCATGCATGGAGAAGATCTGCTGGGCGTGCTGGTTAAATTAGAAGAAAAAGCGCTGCTTGTCAATCTTCGATATCTGCCTGGGAAGAAAGGCAAATTAGAAAAAGGCAGAACGGAAATCGATGAACCGGCGCTGCTTCTTTTTGAAGTCCAAGCAGGTGAGCATCACCCTTTCTGGAGATACGCCATCCAGAAAGATTCCGCGCCCCAAATAGTAAACAATCAAGATGCGCTCATTCGCGACCGACTATCCTTAAAAAAAAGCGATCCTTTACCGCTGCCCGATCTCTACCAGAACCAGAGCACCAATACAGGGAAAAGTCTATCCGCTGAAAACGCCCTGGGGCATGGGGTCGTGATCAAGTGCGGGCCGTATGGAAAAGCGGATTTGTTGGGGGTGGCGGTTCCCCGCCAGGCTTTACGTGCTTTGGATTACGCCCTGGATCCGGATCGTTTCGTGCACGCGCCCGAGATCAGCCCGGAGTTGCGCTTACCACACGATATCCTGCGCGAAATTCATGCCAATCAGCAAAACCTTTCGCATCGCATGGACCGATTGGCCGGCTGGCTGGTTACCGATCCGCATCGGCAGACATCTATTCCCGCCCCAATTATCAACACAGAGATCTTTGGGCAACTCGACGAGGTTCAGAAACAGGTTTGGGTAACAATCGAGGCGTTGACGGAAGATATACCGGATCGACCGGGCGTTAAAACCGCCACGCCATTCACGCCAGATGACATATTTGACAGAAATAAATTAGTCAGCAAGGGTGTCATTCAACTATCCCTGGAGATTTTTGAAGCCATGGGGTTAATTGTACCCATTACGTACCCGCATCCCGTCACCGATGGACTGCTACCAGGCTATCGTCGGGTGCAGGAAAATGACATCTGGTTGCAAAGCCAGGAAGGGGACGGTGTATGAGAATTTTGCGTTTATACATCGGCGACTATCGCGTATTAAACAAATTGGACATGCGCTTCGATCCAGGCCAACCAAAAGAGGTGAAAGACCGTAACTACCACCTGGATTTTTTAGTTGGTGTCAATGGGACGGGGAAATCGACGGCTTTACGCCTGCTTGGGCGTATTTTCAAGGGTGTACAAAAGTCATTTGATGAATTGAGGGACTTGCCTTTCGTCCTGGAATATTTCTTGGAGAGTCAGAATACAAAGGTGTGTATTTCAAATATTCATCCAGAAGAACTGACGCCTCTTGAAATGTATTTTGTTACTACAGCATCAGGTTTGAACGAAGCATACGAAACTGACGAGCCAGATGAATCACATCTCATTGATAATGTTCCTGCTAACCTTCTACCAGAACGGATCATAGCCTATACCACAGGCAATGAGGTGGAATGGTCAGCTAATTCCAGCGATACTGTTTTTGATATTAGTTCATTAGAATCCATTAAAAGTTTGCCTGTTCATGAACGTCAATTGAAAGAATTGCCAGGCTGGCTGAGCGAGAATGATCCAACTCGGCAAGAGCAGCGAACAGAGGATGTTCGTTTTCGCTTTATTCCTCAGGCGCAACTGGTGTTGGTTGCGTTAAGCGGCCTTTTGCAACACAGTATGCGTGGTGAAAAAGAATCGCCCCTTCAGTGTGTATTGAAAGAAACCGGGATCAATAAATTAACAGGCTTTACCCTCCACTTTAAATTGCCTTACGCAAGTGATGTTGAACGGGGAAATCTCTGGCAGCAGATGGGACAACACGCCACACGCGCTATCCGCAGTGGCAGTGAATATCGATTAATCTACGACCTATCCAATTCCAGTCTAGCTAGTAAGCTTCTTGAGTCTAATGGCGGTGCCTTGCCCTTTTTCGAAACCCTTGCAGGTTGGTATAGCGGTGAAAATCCAATTCTGTCGAAAGTAACCTTACTTATTGAACGAACACCAATTGAACCTCAAAAAGAGGGGGAGGAAGAGAAGATTCCACCCCTGCATACCTGGAATTGGCTCAGTGATGGTGAGCGCAGCTTCGTCGGACGCATGTGTTTATTTTCATTGTTCGGTGAGGTCGAATCACTTATCTTGCTCGACGAACCGGAAGTCCATTTTAATGATTATTGGAAGCGCCACATCGTCAGTACCATGCACCAAGTATTCGAAAAGAAAATCGGAACCGCGGTCAGTCACGTTTTGGTAGCCACCCATTCCAGCATTTCACTCAGCGATGTTCATCCAGAAGATATTTTGGTATTGGAGCGGCAAGATTTAGTCACAAGCGCCACGAGTATTCCAAGAATTCAGACCTTCGGCGCCGATCCGAGTGAGATCATGGTACACGTTTTTGGCGCGCCGTATGCAGAAGGCGCTTTTAGCGTAAATGAGATCGAAAATTGGTTGAATGAAATCTCCCATAAGACGATACAAGAACAAAGAGATTATCTTAGTTCCGTTGCGCCAGGATATTGGGCATATCGCATTCGTCGTGAGATGACGGGAGTTTCATTAAAATGATTCACGATGTGCGCCTTCCTGAAGATACAGAATGGTATCTTTGGCAAATTGTACAAATTCAGATGGATGTGCTTAATTGTGCATCAACATTACCAGGAGGGTTCACCCAAGGGGATCTTCAAACAGCTTTGGGAACAACGGCCCAAGCCCCACGAGCTGAAAACATATCACAATGGGTTTTTAATCATAGGGAAACAAGGGAAGGACTCCTGGCTTTTTCAAATCACAATATTCCAGGTGAAAAGACTACCCTCGTAACCGAAATGCAAAGAGACGTAAATCGACTTTATTCAGGGACTTTGACCGAAACTTTCGAGCGCCATTTTCCAATCCCCACCAGAGCGAATCCATTACCAGGTTATCTGGATGGCGCTCAGAAATTTCTGATTTATTTCTACGATTACTTAGAAAGTGGTTTCCCTGATTTACTTTTTGCTGGAAATAAATTCAACTATCTAAAATTTGGTCGAGATCAATTCTTTGATGCATTCGAGCGTGAGAATCCGGGACAATATGTCTGTGCCATTTGCGATGAGCACCGCTTCATGACGATTTTACGGGGGAAACATTTTAGCGACATCGAGCATTATTTTCCAAAGAGCATTTATCCCCATCTGGCTTGCCATCCCTATAATTTGATTCCAATTTGTAAACCGTGCAATACCGCTCATTTAGATAAAGATCCATTGTTGGCAAATGACCATCGCCGGTTGCTTGGAGAAATATTTTTACCTTACCGAAATGAAGGGGTCATTAAGCAAGGGCTGGTCAAGCTAAATTGGCAAAGAACGGTAAATAATCCAAAGACTCCTATCCTCAGCATATCCTCGCAAAAAGAACCCGGTGATGTGGTTTTTGCAAAACTACAAGCGTTTTCAGAAATATATGATATTCCTGGTCGCTGGCAAGGACAAATTCACCAAATTGGCGAACAGCTATGGCGTTACATCAGACAGTATGTGCGAATCGAGATTGAAAGCGGTAAAGATTTAGACCTACTCCAATTAAAAAGTGAACTCGAACGACTTCTTGAGTACTTTTTTGAAGATTTGGGAAAAAGCCCTTGGGCATTTGTTCTGATTTGGTACTTAGGACATATTATGGTCGAAGAAATAGAAACAGGAATTCACTCCAAGAAAGAAGATAGTCCTTTTCTGGATACCGTCAAAGATCTTTTGGAAAACCGTAGTAAAAACGGCCTAACCGGTCATCGCTTACGGGCCAAAGAAATTATTGAAACTGCCCGGACCCTTTACCACGAACAGCCGCAACCATAATGCGCACAATAGAAAAAGGGAAATCAGATGCAATTTAAAGATGCTGCGTACGAAATTCTAAAAAAAGCCGGTCAGCCCCTGCATTACAAAGAAATTGCTGCCAGAGCTAAGGAAGCCGGGCTGTTGGAGACCTTGGGACGCACGCCCGAAGCTACTATGGGCTCCTTACTTTACACTGATACCATCAATCCGGACTCGCGCTTTCGACGTGGTGACGAGCGGGGTACTTTTGTGTTGAAACTAATCGCATCCAGCACCATACAACAGCAGATCGAAAATATCCAGGTCCAGATCCAGAAAGATCTACGCAAGCAATTGTTGAACATGGCACCACAAAAATTTGAAGAACTGATCCGCTTACTCTTGGAGCAAATGGGATTTGAAGAGACAGAAACCACTCCTTATAGTAATGACAAAGGCGTGGATGTGCGCGGTGTATTGCGTTCGAATCCACTGAGTATCGTCAAAGTGGCAATCCAGGCCAAACGGTGGACAAATAATGTTGGCGCGGGAGTGGTACGTGATTTACGCGGGTCGCTTAAAGTGGCGGATTCAGAACAAGGCTTAATCATTACCCCTAGCGATTTTTCTTCCGGCGCGAAAGAGGAAGCACAGGCCAGTGGAAAAACGCCGATCCGGCTAATTAACGGGATTCAGCTGGTTGATCTATTGATTCAATACAATGTGGGTGTCAAAAAAGAAGAATATGTCGTGCCAACCATCGACAGCGAATATTGGACAGAAGTTTTGGGCGTCGCGATCGTTGAACCTGAAGTCCCTGCCAAGGGTCTAAAAAAAGAGAAAGCGCCCGTTCAGGTACAAATAGCCTTTCCAGTCAATATTCAAGCCAGTTACAGAGATCACATTTATCAAGCACAGCTCATGAATCTGAAAGGCGTTGTGCGGTGGAATGGGCAAGATTTTGAAACCCCCTCCAGTGCAGCAAAAGCTGTTGCGTTGGATTGGAAATCCGTAAATGGCTGGGACTTTTGGCATTTCCAGGACCCAGAGACCGGGAAACTGGAAAAGATCGGTAAACTACGTAAATCCTAATGTTTAGAATAAAACCGAAGGATTGTTAGTGATTTACAATCCAAATAGAATCGATCAAGGGTTTTGTTGTTGGATTATTTTTTATGAATGATTTGTATCCCCAATGGACTGCCGAAATCATTGAAAATACGGTGGCTGGTGAAGACCAACTGGGAATCGAGGGAGCTGCCCAGAGCTACCAGCAGGAAATTCTGCCGGGTATTATCACCGTTACAGATCATGCCCGATATTACAGCTTCTATGCCTGGATCCTGTATCGCTTTATTTTTGGAAAAGAATCAAAAAGGCTCATTAAGGATTTCCGTGGAACCTTCTTCAAACGCCACGAGATGGCGTTAATTCTTTCTGGATATTTGCATCACAGCAATGGCAATCCATTTTCAGGTATTGTTGGCAGTGGAACCAATAATGTCAAAGTAAAACGGTTTTGGGGTACAGCCGATCCTGTTTCATTGGATCAGGACTATTTCCAAAATAAAGAGGGGGGATTTGGCCAATACTATCGTACAGCGATGATGGCGATGGGGATTATCGAAGAGCAGGAAGAGCCACGTCTCGTCTATCGGTTGACGGAACGTGGTAAAGCATTGGCAGAAGCTTATCAAGCTTCAATTTCAGATACAAAATATTTTCAAAATCTGGAAACCCACGGGCAAATCTCACAAATCAGTAAACAAGATGCGGAAGAATATGCTCAGGTGGGATGTTTATGCCCCGAAGCAATTAATCACGGGCAAGACCGCAAATTGTTACTTGACACCTTCTTCCGACTTGATGAACCCCTAAATTACAACAATCCCCATGTGCGCCGGCGTAATTCGCTCGGCGTTGCATTGGATATTGTCTATCAGGCAAATGGGCAATTCCAACGCGATCAACTTCGTTCAGCTTTGTACATCGGAGAATTCTCACCAGGCATTCATTATTTGCCTGCCAATGACTTAACAAATTGGGTACATCGCTGGAAAATGGTGGAAGTTCGACATATGTTCACATTTGGTCTTCAATGTTTATGGGCTGCATTTTTGCTCGAATTACGCTCAAAAACCGACATAAAGAAAGAAGATTGGAAGAATTGGGTTCAAAATCAATTAATTGAGTCTGAGTGGAATCTTTCTGTACCACAACTTGCGGTAAAATTTTGCGCAGAAGCTGGATTATCAGGTGATTATGGCACCCTGTTGAGCCGGGCCAAAAATGATTTAGGTATGGGATCTGGCCTGGATGAGTACTCTTTGTATGTTAACGCGTACCGCAACCAGACCAATCCTGTTATCCTTTTCAAAACTGGCATCCGGATACTTCTTCAACTTTTTCTGCGTTATTTTCCCGAATACCACAGCCAGGATCCAATCTGGAAGGAAATGGCGGAAAAACCACGCCTACCTTTAGGTAACTATTTCCATTCCATGGATGAAAAACTTGAAGACCTAAAATGGTCAGTAATGGAATGGGTACCCTGGATCTATCAAGAGTACATTTTTGAACAACATGAAATGATCGCTTTGGAGAAGTTTCGTTATCAGGAATACGATACTTTCAAGTTTTATTATGAAGATGGAATCTTTCACTGGCCCACAGGGAAAACCCCATACCAAGAACCAATTCGCTTGGCTGGGAATCGATTGAACAACTGTATTACGATGTTGGTTGATCTTGGGCTAATCCTACAGGGTGACTTGGGACTTTTATCACTGTCGTCAGAAGGTGAAGTTTATCGCGAAAAAATATTAGAGGGGTTTAAAAATGCCGATTAATCTTAAATCATTTATAGAAGATGAATCGGCAGTAAAATCCGGAGGTTTTTCAGGCGCTGTCTTTTTAACATATACGCTTAATCTGGGATTTTTTGAGCAAATCATCGCTCCTGCGCTTGAGCGAGCTGGCTGTTCAAACGTTTTGATAATTACTGATCCAGATGGCTACGCTGAAGCTATGGAGATGGGTCTGAGAAATGTCATTTATGCTGGTTTACGGTATGTCTGCACACCACTTCCTCGTAAAGGGTATGGTGTCCAACATTCCAAAATACTATTGATGGCTGGTGCAAATCAAGGAAGATTATTAATTGGCAGTGGGAATTTAACTTTACACGGATATAGTCGTAATTTAGAAATATTCTCCCGCTTTGAATTTGATCCCAAAAATCCAGATCCAGACGCAAAACAGGCTTTTCATTCTGTATGGAACTTATTGCGGGATCTCTCGCAAAACGAGAAATTTTCTCCTTCAGCTCAACGTCAATTAGATGTAATTTCCACAAATGCAAGTTGGCTCCTCGATCAAACCCCTACTTCTGATTCCTTCTATGTTTGGAACAATTTCCATTCATCTATTTGGTCACAAGTCATGGATTGGAGAGAAAAATCAGGTCTACTGAATTCTCCAGTAAAAGAACTGAAGATTTTTTCACCTTATTATGACCAGGACTCTGGAATGCTGCGCAAATTTACGGAGACTTTTCTTCCAAATGAAGTGAATCTCTATGTAAGTCGTGAGAATACTACGTTGAATGGTCAAGCACTTCTTGGTAATTGGTCAAAGGATTTTCCGGATCCTCAGTTATCTGACATCAGAGAATCGAGGGCTAATCAAAGCCAACGCCTTTTGCACGGAAAGCTGATCGTTGGAATTGAGGATGCTGGTTCATGGTGTATTGCTGGCAGTGCAAATATGACCCGCGCCGCTTTCGAAAATTCCTGGCAAAATGGGTCGAATCTGGAAATGGTAACTTTTCGTTGGTCTCCTGATCCAGCTGCTTTTCATTATCTGTTCGAAGATCCGATATCAATTACACCCATTGCGATCAATTCTCTTAATAATTCTGATCTCACAACTCATTCAGAAAACCCAAGAAGAGTAACTGAAGAAACCGTCCTGATTACGGAACTTACACTCAACAATAAAATTCTATCTGGTAGGTTAGGCCAATGGCCAGTTACTGGTGATGAAAAGGTGGAACTGATATTTCTAAGATCAGGTCTGAAATATTCAATAAAAATTGATAGAGATTTGCGTTTTCAAATTCCATTCACGGACGAAATTCGAACGAGTGAATCTGCATTAGTACGCGGAGGAGGAATTGAATCCCTACCAAGTTGGATTGATATTCCAGCAATTCTTCAAGAATATGGATCCCGCTCCTATCGTGAACGGATTCAAGCTAAACTAGATACAGTTGTTGGAGCAGAAACTTTATTCCACGAGCTTATGGAATTCTTATTTGATCGTGCTATTCCAGATCAACCTTTGTCACAAAATTATCGTCGCTCATTACAAAGACCGCAAGATGATAATTCGGATGACGAGGAAACCGGTGATTCATCCCCGGCTTCGGATATCGAACGATTTGTAGTTCCTGAACGAGATCCTACAGGATTATTCCAGATTGGGAAGTATACTCGGCTCCCGTATAACCGTAATATTCGAAGCTTACGCGATCTTCTTTCCATTGTTCTTTTGAGACTTACTTCAACCCCCATAAATTCAACTGAGACGAAAGTGGATGAAGATAGTGAAGGAAGCCAAGGAAAAGAAATAAATCCTGAGGGTACAGAGACTGAAGAAGGCCAAATCAATGCCCGCCAAAGATTATGTAGCTATTTAATTGATTACTGTAAAAGATATTCAAAACGTCTTTGCGACATTGATTTTATTGAGAAAATCACTCCTGAAATCTTACTGGACAACCACCTAACCTTATCTCGAGTATTACTTGAGTTCAACAGTCATATAATCGAATTCGGGCCAGATGATTTTGCACGCTGCACCTGGTTAATTTGGGCACCTCTATTTTCCCCATCCATTGTTGGAATAGATGAAAATTCAACCTGGCAATTATTTGAAGATAGAGGAATGAAAACCAATTTAATAGAAACATTGAATAGAATGGATATCTTTCCTCTCTTGGTTGTCATGACCAGTATGGCAATGGGTCAACCACCTTCTTGGTCGTCCGGACTACATACGCCAAAAGTAGTTTCAAAGTTTTTAGCAATAAATAAAATGCTGCTTAAAGTAAATTCTTACCTACCCTTTAACGTTAATGAATTAACCAATCCAATAAGTTTTGGAATACAAAAAGTAAATTGGGATGAATGTATCCGTACTTTCTCAAGAATCATGGAATATCTTCCCCCTGCAAGAGAAAGACTATCTCCATTATTTGAATGGATTGAAAATAACAATGACCAAACTAAACAATCAGAAATCATCGATCAGATAAAAAAGGCAAATTTAGTTGCCGAATTTGAAATGTACAAGGAACAGCCCAAAAAAATTCTTGGCATTCTTACAGAACCTGATGATGAGGGATTAATCTATTGCCCCAGGTGTGGAGGTTCGCTCCGCACTAACACAGTCATCGAAATTAATCGGGGAAAATTAGTGATGTGCAGCACTAGTTCTGACGCCTGGTTGTATAAAACAGAAAAGCCAGCAAAGTTAGTATTATAAAAACAATTACCACGCTGTTCTCCCGTTCCCTCTTAAGTCACTACGGGAATGTCTTGGAGAGAACGATCGGTCAGTTCTTAGCCCTTAATTCCTGGATAAGATAAAATTGTTAGCAATCAGGCACGATTATTATAGGATGGCTCCCGACAACATTCTCAACCTCACCCTAAATACCTGGATCATTTCCGACACCCATTTCTTTCATGAGAACATCGGAAGATACTGCAATCGCCCCCAAAACTGGCAGGAATTGATTATCAAGAATTGGAATGATCTGGTTACCCCAGACGAAACCGTTCTGCACCTGGGCGATTTCGCTTTAGGAAAGAAAGGCAATTTTGAGCTGTTGACCAGCATTTTGAATGGTAAATTGTTCTTAATCCAGGGAAACCACGATCGGTTGAGCCAGTCCTTTTGTGAAGCACATGGCGTGACCCTGATTAAAAATTCATTACTGGTTGAATTAGAAAATCACATGAAGCTGATCTTTTCACATCGTCCGATCGTTCCTCTTGAAGCTGGTTGGATCAATCTACATGGTCATGTTCATAATGTTCCACCGCCACCTGAAGGTTCCAATCTGGGACCGAACCATATCAATATGAGTGTTGAGGTCAGGGAGTATCGTCCCTGGCGGTTGGGTGATATTCTCAAATCCATCAAGGACCATCCAACAGAGAACGAAGTGTCACTCCGTTGACCCGTTCCCCCTTAAGACTCTAGGGGATCAAAGTGGATGGAACAGAGTGCACTCCGTTCCCATGGATCAAGATGGTTTTTCCTTGCACAAAAAAATATGCCAATTTTTTTGTGCAAATATTTCCAGTCTCTCATCTGCTAGATTCATCTTTTGACCTATGTATGGTGGTGCAATTTATTCCCATTTAGAGTCAAGTTTTCGGGATATAGGGGTCATTCTCGGTCGAATAGTATTTCCATATCTCTATACGGTAAAAGGCGCTTCAGCGCTCTTCCTGTTCAATCAACGTCTGCGGTAAGGTCTGCGTCAACGTCTGCGGCGTGTCAACAAGGCGTCTGCGGCACGTCAGCAAGGACGCAGACCTTTATTTTTTGTCGATATTTTAAATTTGTCTTTTCCCGGACTTTGAAATCATTAGGCAAACAATAGGATACGTCATCAGGATTTTTCGGTCATTTAACCTTCAGGTCAGTTAACCTAAATAGCAAGGGAAATGCAATAATTCTCTATCGCTGGACGATCCTTCACTTTCACTGTATGATTAACTTGTAGTAAATCGCATTCTGTGAGCAGTCCGTGAAACTCGATCAATCCCGTTTGGAATATTACATCACTCCCGAACAGGCCGCCAAACAGCTTGGGTTGGATCTGGATTCCATATATCAATTGGTAGATGAGGGAAAACTTCAGGCAGCCGTGATGACCGATGGAAGTATTGGCATCAGTCAAATCAGCGTCAACAATCTGCTGCCCAAGGAAGCCTTACCTGAGTACCAGCTCAACGCCGGCCTGAAAGGCGTTCCAATCAGCATCAATGAAGCCGGCCGGAAATACAAGCTCAACACTTCTACCCTCACGCGCTGGATGCAGCGCGGTCTAATCCACCAATTGGGCAAAGAGGGTCGAAAGACACTGCTGGATGAAGCGGACGTAGCATACTGTGCCAGAGTCTATCGCCAAAACAGTGGTCAGGGAAAATGGGCATTTGATGATTCGGGGCGGCCATATAAAAAAAAATCCCCCGAATAATTACTACAAGATATTGATTATCATGGAGTAATATGCTACAATAAATTCAACCGATGAGGTTGATTTTTTTACCTCAATTTACTCCAAGTTAATTTATATCTTGTAGAATAAAGGAGATTGCATGACAGAAACAATGAATTTTGGACTTGATCTGGGAATGGGAGCGCTCAAGCTGCATGGGAATCAGCAGAGTATTCAATTGATCTCTCAGGTCGCTGTCAATAATGGCCCGCTGGTAGGGCGCATGCTAGGGTTGGGCAGTTCCCGCCTGCCGTTGCGAATCGCTTTGCCGTTGGGAAGCATGTTCTTTGTTGATAGCGGCGCACACGACAGTGGACGGCCTGTAGAAAACCTGAGCATGGATCGTTTTGCCGGTTCACCGGAAATGCTGGCGCTTTTCTATGGGGCATTCACCCGTTTGATCCTGCGATCGGGGGATATTTCTCAGCCGGTCAGCATCACCTGTGGTTTGCCATTGGATACCCTCTCCGGAGAGGAAGCACGAACCACGGTGGAGAGCATTCAGCGTTGGATGAAAGCAGAACACACCTGGAAAGCCAATGACCAGGAATACCACCTGAATGTGGCTGAGGTTCGGGTTACTTCTCAGCCGGCTGGTGCTCTGTTTGATTATGTGCTGGATGATGAAGGCAAGATCGTTCCTGAGCGACGCAGCGCATACACCCAGGAGGTTGGGATTGTATCCATCGGCATGAACACCACCGAATTGCTGGTGGTGCGTGAAAAAGTTCCGGTTCAACGATTTACGGGTGCTTCAACCACTGGTGTACGCCGGCTTTTGGAGCTGGTCAACGGTCAGCAGCTTTACTCCCTGGGTGAATTGGACACGCTCCTGCGCGCCAATAAACTGGATATTTCGCAGGCACTACCAATCTGGGAGCGTGAGGTCACTGGAGAGATTGAAAAGCGGTGGGGCAAAGCCTGGCGGCGTTTCACGGCTGTGATCCTGGTGGGTGGTGGGGCGATCCTACTCAAGAACTCATTGCCGTATTTTTTCAATGGTAAAGGCATCCTGGCGGATGATCCCGTTCAATCAATTGCGAGGGGTTTATGGAAATTATCGCTATTTCAGAACCACAATCGAAAAAACTAAGCATGGGTTCAAAGCGCGGTCGCCCAAAGCTGGATTGCCAGGTTCATCAGATTCGTTTCACACTGAGCCTGCGAGTAGGGGAAGATGATGATCTGCTCTTCTTCTTTTCCGACATTCCCGAACGGAGGCGAGCTGCAGCCTTGAAAGCCGCTTTACGAGCGGGGGGTGTTTCACTAAAAGCCGGATCCGTCCCAATCACGGATGATCTTGATCTGACCATTCAGGGTCTGGTATTTGGATAATCGTTTTTCTGGAGGAAGATATGTTTCTGCTGAAGGGATTTCAGTTGGTCTTCAAGATTTTCAAAAACGCTTTGCTTCTATTGGTGATGGCAACCATCCTGTTTATCGCTTATCGGGGCAATCAACCGATGAGCGTTCCCCAGGCACCACAAGGTATAACCTATTTTGAATTCATGGCAGATCGGATCGATGCTGCGAAAACGGTCAAACCGTCTCAATGCGGATGGGGAATGATGCTGTCGCTGGCAGCCCTTGGGCCAATCTATTCGGTCGTATACACAACGGTTGCGGTCAATCCAGATAGTGCATTGGCTAAGAGAACCGCTCCGGACCCGGATATAGCTCGGGATGTTACCGGCGCAGCCTGGTACGAAATCCCGGACATCTGGTGGAAAACGATTGAGCGATTATCCTGGACGATGCTTGGCAAACCTGCCGCGTTTGGTTGTCAGTTCCGACCAGTCCAAATCGCTGAACATAAGAATTGACCTGCCACCTTGGATCATGCCTGATTTATTTGTAGAATAAAATTGTAATCGTTTCGGGTCGCTGATCTCCTTGGACATCAATCAAATCGTAGGAGCGGCCGCATAACACAGAACTTTGTTATGCCGGTCGTTTTCGTTTTCCCAGATGACCTTTGTGTTGTTGTTAGCAGTAAATATCAAACCATTTGGAGACTTTGATGTCCGATCCCATTCCGCCCAGAGATATTGATGCCGAACAGGCCTTGCTCGGTTCAATCATGATTGCACCTTATCTATTTGAAGATTTGGTCACTATCGTAAAAGCGGAGTATTTCTATCGCGACTCACACCGCTGGATTTGGGAAGCAATGAATCACCTGTTGGAATCTGGGCAACAGATCGATCATGTCACCTTATGTAATGCCTTGAATACCAGCGGAAAACTAAAGGAAATTGGCGGGCCGGCATACATCACAGGGCTGCTCAATGCAACTCCGACTTCCATGCACGCCGAGTCTTACGCGAAGATCGTGCGTGAAAAAGCATTTAAGCGAAAAGCGTTGGAGGTCGCTACCAACCTTGCGCAAAATGCGATTCAAGATAAACCGCTTTCTGATGCTCTGCAGCAAATGGAAGAATTCTTTGTCAACTCATCCGCCTTGTCGGGAGTCATGGAGCGAATGGTTATGACCGCAGAGAAATTGTGTTTATCGGAGATGGGTGAATTGACCTGGATTCTCAAAGACTGGATTATGGCCGGGGGAATCAACTTGATCGCCGGAATGCCGGCAGCGGGAAAGAGTTTTCTCGCGCTGGACCTGGCGATTGGCATGACTTCTTCGGGTGTGGCGTGGGATAACCGGCCGGTAACCCAGGGTAAAGTGCTGTATCACTTCCTGGATGGCAGCTACCGGGGTATGCGCTCGCGGGTTCTTAAATTGTGCCACGCGCGGGGTATTCAACCGCCTGCGAACCTGATTTTCGACTTTTCTCCGCTTAACCTGAAAGTTACTTCCGAAGTACTGGCCTTACGTCAACGCATTCACCGGTTGGGTGCCTCAGTAGTCATTTTTGATGTCATGGCCAAGTTTATGCCTGGCGCTGATGAAAATTCTGTGGCGGAAATTTCACCGATGATGAACACCCTGCGTGAAATTGCCAACCAGACCGGCACGACTTTCATTCTGATTCATCACCTCAATAAGGGTGGAAACACCGATCTCTCCTATCGCGTTCGGGGTTCCTCCGATATTTTGGGGTCTGTCGATACCGCCATTGTGGTTGCGCACGAAAACCAGCATTCAGCACGTTCAATGCGAACGATCATTCCACAAAAGGTGCGTGAATCCCTGCCACCTGCGCAGTTGCAGTTTCAAATTGAATCGACCGAAGGGAGCATCACGCTTCGATTTTCTGAAACGATTTCTTCTGAATTGGTGCGTATGCCTGGTCAGGCAGAATTGATCTTTGCGGATATTCTGGAATATCTGCAGAGTTTACCGGCGCAGGAATTCAGGAAGAACGAGCTCATCTCAGCACTCCAAATCAACAGCAGCGCCAGAACGATCGACCGGGCATTTTCAAAACTCAATAATGATCCGCGTATCAGAGTTACAAAACGAGGATCTTTCAACACCTATCAGTGGGAAAAGGATACGCCAGCCACGCCATTCCCTTAAGGGGTTGGCATGGCTGGCGTACGTTTGTTCGATGCAAAGTTTACAAATAACAAAGGAGAAGAATGTCAGAAAGCAAAAATATCTCAAATTGCCGGATTTCCAGGAATGTCTTGATCAAAGCACCTGGTTTGCTGCCCATGCTATACACAACGCGGGAAATCGCTGAAGACCTGGACGTTCCTGAAACCACCTTGCGGGATTGGCTCAATCATGGCGCGCCACATAGCCGGGATGAATCCAACCATATCTGGATCGACGGCAAGCAATTTGCCGCCTGGGTTGATAACCAACGGAACTCCAGAAAGAAGCCCGCCCATCAGCTTCAAGCAGGGGAAGGTTTTTGCATGCGCTGTAATACGATCGTCAAAATTCAAAATGGGGAAATTCGCCCTGTCAAAGGCCATCTGAGTCATTTGAAAGGCAAATGTCCCATCTGCGGCGGGATTGTCAATCGCGGGATTTGGAATGCTGGATCGTCAGAATTATCTCAAGGTTAAGTTGTTCCTGAAATTTTCACGGGAAGTTCATGGCCGTTCATCGCTTCAGATCTCTACAGATTTCGAGCATCTAAAAGTGCTGCTTTTCTGGGCTGGATCACAATCGTTTGGATCGGTGCTAACTATCAACACCAGTCTCCCTGATTTCCTTTTTCAGAAATTCGAAAACGGATTGGATCAGGCAGTATTACAGAGCATCATGAATACCAACCAGCGCTTCCTCTTGTGGGTGAAAGCCATGTTCCCGGTTGAGTTTCAGAATGTCCGGCTGAGCTGGATTATGAAAATTACAGCAATCTCGAAAGGAAAGGAGGTGATTATTTGAAAAAACGACCAATTATCATTACCGCGACCAATGCCATCACGATCCCTAAAAAGGTTCGTAACCTGTTGGATTTACAACCTGGTGACTGCCTGGATTATGAAGTCATGGCAAATGGTTCAATCATTTTGGTGCGCAAGGAATGCTGCGATTCGCCGTCGCTCCATCCAACATGCAAACTTCCCTGCCAGGCCCCAAAATGGAAATAACCTGAATGGCTGGAGGAAGGGTTTATTGAATCCCATCCTCCAGCTCTGGCGTAAAGAGAAAATAATCGTTTTTAGAACCTCAAGTTATCTACTGGGCTGGCTTTCCGATGCACTCGTTCAATGTCCATCTCAGCGATTTGAGCATAATGACGAACCATATCCAATGAGCTATGGCCTAAGAGGGCTTGCAGGGTAAAGACATCCCCACCTGAACGGAGGTAAGTGATTGCAAAAGTATGCCGGAATTTATGTGGATGAGCCCCTTTGACACCCGCTTTATCCGCCAGGCGCACGATCAAATGACGCAGGCTATTGGAGTTAAACGGATGATTGCCACGATTGATAAATACTGGCGATTCTGGGTCATCGCGATCTTCACGGTCAGCCAGATAGCGCCATACAGCCCGGCGGGTGCTCTTGCCAATGAATACCGTGCGGCCGCTGCCGCCTTTTGCCCCACCTTCGTCTCCATGCTTGATGACAACTTTACCGGTACGCAAATCCAATTCGCCGATTTTCAAACTGCAAAGCTCGGAAGCTCGCAAACCGGTATCCAACATGAACATGATCATGGCTTCATCTCGTTTGGCGGATGGTCGCCGGGTGACAAAATTATGGCGATTGATCGGATTGTATTCACGGGAGTAGGCACAGGCTTTGAGCAGTGCAGCAAGATCCTCTTGAGTAAAGGCAGCCACGGGTGCTTCTTTGTAACGCGGTCCCGGGATGCCTTCCATGGGATTCTTGATTTTGAACTCTGCGACCGCCCAACCGAAGAAAGCTTTGAAAGTGATCCAGTGGTTTCGCAGCGTTTTGGGGGAGAGTTTGCGCGGTGGTGCATCATGCGCAGGATTCGATTTGGCAAAGGTGTGGGGAACGTACTCTGTGCGCAAATAGGTCATGTAATCGAGCACATCGGCAGAGGTGATCTTCCCTACCGGTTGATCGCCGATCTTTTCCATCCACTTACGCAGCACCCACTCATACGAATCGACCGTCCGTTGGCTTAAGCCTTCGGCGGTTTTGTATTTAACGAACCCGTCAATACAAAGAGAAAATAACAGGCCTGAGGGATTACGGTTCATCGAAAAATCCTCCTAAAAGTGATTTTTCGTAACCATCGACCCTCAGGCCTAGTGCGAAGCCTCCCTGTGGGATCAAAAAACCGTAGCCCCAGGGACTACGGTTCTCGTTAGTAGCGGGGAGTGGATTCGAACCACTGACCTCCGGGTTATGAGTCAAAATCCTGAATCCGTGCCATTTGTGCGGCGGGCTCTGCAAATCAGCCGACCTGACGAACTCTGGTCCACGCTTGCCGGGCACGCTGCGGTAGCTAATCGATATTCGTATAGTATCTGTTTTACGTGGGTTCGTCAAGTACCTTTTCTTGCTTTTCTTCATTCCTCTTTCCAATTCAATTTATTCAAATCTATTTTCTCGTGGGGGATTCGTCCTCCCTGATTCAATAATCGTGCATCGTACTATTAGTTGTTGATTCCCCAGTCATGGGTGTTCCACAATCTTATTAAGCCTGCATAAGGTAAGGGCTAATCCTTTTCCCCTGCCCGTCTATTTGCGCACCTGTTTGCCGGCTTATTTTGTAAGGTTCGGAGAGCTATTCAAGATGCCAGGTAAAGACTTAGATTTTTTTATTGCTCAAGATAAAAAGAACCCCGTTGAACTTCGAGGTTACGTTTGGAAAGTCATTATGGATCCAACCAGGGTCGATGATGATCCGGGAATGTTCTTTGGGAGGTTATTTCGAATGATCGATATCCGCCTCAACCGGGACGAGAAATCAACCTGGCCGGAAGGAATCGTGTTTGAACACATTACCTCAGGATGCCGCCTTTCTTATAAAGATGGCTTGTTGATGGATCTGACAAATTCCAAAGTCATTCAGAAAAAACCAAGAATCCGTGATCGAAGCCGGCGGTCAGGTTGCCGAAACCAAACAAAAGGTGAAAGCATGGCGCGAAAACAAAATCATATTTCATCAACCAGCCAGATGCGTCGATTTGTGTTGATTCGAGTGGAGGATCTCACCGGAGTTTCAGGGACTGGTGAGGTAGCAGAAGGAACTGTATTTAGCAGTGGCTTGGCAGTCATTCACTGGCTCAGGGAACCTTATGCCATGGGTGTTTATCAGACTCTCGAAGATGTCATTTCTGTCCATGGTCATGAAGGCCGAACACAGCTGCAATTTATCGATTAAGGAGAAATCAAATGACCACAAAAATCATCACCATTTCGAACCAAAAAGGCGGGGTAGGAAAGACAACCACCGCCGTAAATCTGGCACATGCTCTCACTCTGAAAACTAAACAAGTGTTGTTGATTGACCTTGATCCTCAAGGACAGTGCGCAACCAAGTTGGGTATGGATAGCCAAATGGGAACGTATTATTTTCTGACAACCCAACCAGGCTCTCCAAGTGAAATAACATTTATCCGCCAATGGGTCCGTGATACAGGTCGTGATTTCTTACAGTTGATTCCAGGCAACTCAATGACCTCCGCTGCGCAAATGATGTTGGGTGTCCAGGATCAACCGATCTCCTACATAAAAGGTCTACTGAAAACATTCACTAAAGATCGGTTTGATTACATCATTTTCGATACCTCCCCATCAGTGGGTGGCTTACAGGAACGTGCAATCTGGGCGGCTGACCTGGTGATTGTTCCTACTGCAACAGAATTCGCATCATTAGATTCTTTAGCGAAGACAGTCACAACTATCCAGACCTTGAGGAACAAAAAGAATTGGCAAGGGGGATTGCTGGGGATCTTACCTACCTTTTTTGATGGTACCAACGAGTCACGCGACTCACTTCAGGATCTGCAGGCAACATTCAGCGACAAGGTGCTTTCTCCCATTCATCGGGCGACTGTCTTGCGTGAATGTTGGTCTGAGGCAAAGACCATTTTTGAGTATGCGCCAGAAACGCGGGCTGCCGAGGAATATAAAGCTTTGGCAACTCTCGTATTGAAATATTAGAGGTCACGATGGCAAGGCGAGACGCATTTACAGGTCTACGTGACCCTAATCCAATAACCGAGGTTGAGGAGGATCAACAGCAAGAATCTACTATGATCCCACGCCAGCCCTTGGATTTAATTCCCACAGCAGATTTCAGGAAGAAAAGATCCCGTAAGTGGGAACAGGTTCATCGGCTTGAAACTGTAACGTACCGGGGAATACCTCAGCAGGTTGTGGATTTGATTATCAAAGATGCTCAGTCTCTTTCGGTTCCTAGAGATGAAGTCGTTAGGGCGTTTCTGGAATATGGCGCAAGACTTTACCGCAATGGAGAGATCAAACTTTTAGCGTACCCCAAGGCGCAGAGAATGACCTTGTACTCTGAAGCCAATGAAGGAAGCACCATCTATCCTGCTCAAAAACCGGCAAACCATAAATGGCTGGCTGATGCATTCCCAGTTCCGGAAAAGAAAGCTGGTGGAACCAAAAAGAAAAAATCCAGGAAAGACCAAGGTGCCATCCCCCAATGGGAGATAAGAGCGACATTCCGAATTCCAGCTTTATTAAAGGAAGAAGTTCGGTCGATCGCGCGGGAGCATACTTTACCGGTCGGAGAAGTTGTCTGTTTCTTCGTTATAGAAGGTTCACAGGCTTTTCACAATGGAAGCTTAATCCTGCAACCGTCTCCTAAGACAATAGGGAAGACTTTATTTCTGGAGTGATGCTAATGGCCTCCATCCTTTCCTGGAAAATCAAAAATTTCCTTTTCACTCCAAGAATCACGTCTGCGTCCATGCTGACGTGCCGCAGACGTGTTGCTGACATGCCGCAGACGTTGACGCAGACGGAGTTGCTGACGTTGAAACCACAGGAAGCCCGTAGAGGGGTCTTTTCTGGAAGAAATGGGATAACTACCGTTCTTCCAACATAGGCTGTAGATGTGCCTTTATTTCGCTTTATTCGAGATTGATTTTTTTATCAATAGGGATTTCTTTTATGAATGCAGTCGTTGAATTTTCACCGCAGAAGGCTTGGCAAGCGGCAATTGCTAACCTCGAAATGGATATGTCGCGGGCGGCTTTTAGTACCTGGTTGAAGCCAACTCATCTGGTGAATTTTTCAGATGACACCTTTGTGATCGGCTGCATGAATTCGTATGGCCGTGAGTGGTTAGAAAACCGATTAACGACCACCCTGCAGCGATTCCTAATGGGGGTGATGAACAGAGAAGTTAAGGTTCGTTTCGTTGTTTGTGACCAGGAAATTGATGATGGGGATGATCTCACTCAGAAAGTTGATCCAGACCAGGAAGATTCTCAGGACAATCCCATTGAGTTGGACATCCATTACAGCTCCATCCGGAATTACCTAATTGAGCCAAGCCGGGTAGTTCGCTTACCGGTATATTACCTGCGCTGGCTGCCATACGTCGGATCACAAATGATTTTCTTGATCTTGGCATTATGGCAGGAATACTACCTGGCGAGCAGTGGAAAGGCTCGAAAAGGGAGCTGCAAAGTTGCCGTTCGCGCTGAGCGTATTTACCAATGGGCTGGGATCAGCCGAGCTCAGTTCTTTCGCTTGTTACAACCCGGTAGCAGTCTGGGATGGTTTGCGAGAAAGATTGACACCGATCATGAAGTAGATAAACGCTCAGGAAGAGCCAAAAAGTCCTCCAACAAATATGAACTATTCGAATCCCCGCTGACACCTGGGGATGCTGAAGATTTGAAAACTTTCTTACTGGCTCATGGTATCCAGGATTCCCCTCAGTCTGCTTTGCAATTGGCTATCAACGCGAATCCAAAGGACATCTTGCATTATCCGGCGCGGCTCCCTCAAGAAGAATTCGACAAAATGATTCCACACTATCAGACCGTTCAGGATGTTATCCGGGAATTGATTGGTCACCGGCTCGACGGAGAACTTGGGACCCTGGCAGATCAGCTTGCTGACCGATTGTTAGGTCAGGGGGATTTCATCCTGGTCACGTGGTATTTTCTCAAAAATTGGTTACCGGTTCTCGGAGCAGATGCTGCCATGTTTGTCCTGGTTTTGCGCAATCTGTGCTACTTCAATGATGAGACAGGCGAGATCCGAGATGCAGTCTGGATTGAGGGTGGATATCAAGCTATCGCAAATCGTCTAGGGATCAATAACGCTCGCGTGGTGGCAAACTGGCTTCCAGCCTGGATTGAGCGAGGAAAACGTAAGGATGAATTAAGTGATCGTACCGTTGATGAATTTTCTCGCCGGCAACGTCTCCAGGATCTATTAGCCCTTTTTGTTGAGCGGATCGATCATCGGATCAATTCTGAGGGCAGCTATAGTTGGAAATTCAAGGTACAGAGGATTGATCCACTCACTCCACAACACCAAGCCATCCAACAGGCT
>Ga0228536_1001199_pt1 | contig 28248 bp, 26 predicted proteins | sample SJ1Smetagenome_FD_168611 | JGI IMG/M metagenome (GOLD analysis project Ga0228536, IMG submission 168611) | Enriched culture of PCE-dechlorinating microbial communities from Ithaca, New York, USA - SJ1.S | ecosystem: Engineered > Modeled > Simulated communities (microbial... > Unclassified...
GCGCGGATCGGGAATCCTCAGCGCGCGGCGTCGTAGCCGTGGACCACGAACTTGCGGCCGTGCCAGGAATACTCCCCCACGTCGCTGAAACGCACGTTGAAGCGCTCCACGGCCTCGGCCCAGGCCCGGCGTTCGCCCAGTTCCGGGTCCGCGCCCGTGGCCTGCCACTCGTCGAACAGGAGCATGGCCCCGGGGACCAGCAGCCCGCGCCCGAAGCAGGCCTCCAGCACCTGCAGGGCCGAGAGGTACAGGTCGCAGTCCACGTGCGCCAGGGAGAAGCGCGTGCCGGCCGGAATCCGCGCCAGGCTCGCCTCGAAGAAGCCGGGCGTCACCACCAGCCGTTCCCGCGTCAGGCCGCAGGCCGTGATCCGCTCCAGCACCCGCTCCACGGAGCGCACCCGGAAGGCCCCCGGGCCCCAGGCCCCGGATCGCACCAGGGGCGTGTCGCGGTCCACGTCCGAGGTCGCCTCGGGCAGGCCCTCGAAGCTGTCGAAGAGGAACAGGCGGCGCGGCGGGCGGCCCAGGCCGTCCTCGGCCTTCATGATCCCGGCCAGGATGGCCGCCGAGGCGCCCGTGGCCACGCCGAACTCGGCCAGGTCGCCGGGCAGGGTGTGGGCGTAGTGCGCCGCCAGGCAGAGCTGCCGGACGCGCTCCTCCTGGATGATGCCCCCGAAGTCGGCGGGCAGGTGGATGGATTCGTCGTAGACCTTGAAGGCCGTCACGCCCCGGGCTTCGAGCGCCTCGACCATCTCGGGCCAGTGCACCGAGGCCACGAGGATGAGGTCGCGGGCGGGATCCGGGGGCTCCAGGCCGTCCAGGGCCAGCATCTCCAGGCCGTCGAAGGCCCCCGACCTGCGGCTGTCCAGGTAGCGGCGCACATCCACGTCCGGCCGGTCGGCCCGCAGCCTGCGCCGCAGGCGGTAGCCCGCGTTGCCCGCGCCGTAGATCGTGATCCGCGCGCCCGGCGCGATCTCCTCCAGGGATTGCAGAAAGACGCCCATCGCCGCCTCCCGGCCGACGGACCGTTGAAAAAGAACGCGGCGGCCGTGAGCCTTTCAGGGTCTTGCCCGCGCGTTTTTTGAACGGCCCGCGAAAAAGATTTTCCAACGCTCCGCTAGAGTATCCGCTCCACCTTCAGCCCGGCCGCGCTCTGTTCCAGGGCCTTGGCCTCGCCCAGGACCACCACCTCGCCCTTGTCCTTGAGGGCCGCCAGGGCCTCGCCGAAGGCCGCGAAGTCCGCCGGTCCCGTGGAGAGCACCTCCTCGCGCACCTTCTGGCGGAAGGCCTCGTCCTCGCCGTTGAGCGTCCGGGCCAGGGAGGCGAAGCCCTTGGCGTCGGGCAGCATGTAGCCGTCGATCTCGCCGATGGCCCCGATGACGGCCTTTTCCAACTCGTCGCGGTCCAGCTTGAGGTTTTTCAGATGCTGGGCCGTCTCGTCGAAGGCCTTCAGGGTGCGGTCCACGTTGGGGTCGCGGTAGGAGACGAAGGTGCAGGCCCCGGAGAGGCGGTCCAGGGAGCAGAACGCGCCGTAGGCCCCGCCCTGCACCCGGACGCGCTCCCAGAGGTAGGAGGCGCGCAGGAGCTTGCCCACCACGTGGGCCGAGCCGTCGAAGCTCCAGCCCTGGTCGAAGAGGTTCAGGCCCTTGCCCACGTAGTTCACCTGGGCGGGCAGGGCCAGGCCCTCGCGGGCGGGCAGGGACAGGGGCGCGCGCTCGGCCGGGGCCGGGGCCGGGGCGTCCGGCAGGGCGGCGGCCAGGTCGGCCACGGCGGAACGCGCCGCTTCCAGGCCCTTGGCGTCGCAGGTCACGTTCAGCGCCAGCCCGGCGCGCCGCACGAGGATGTCCCGCAATTCCTCCAGGTCCGCGCGCACGCAGCCGAAGTCCCGCTCCACGCGCTGGGCCAGTTCGCGGATGAAGAACAGGCCGGTCACGCCGTGCATCCGCTCGTCCATGAGGTGCGCCCGGCCCATGCGGGCCTTGAGCCGGGTGGCCACGATGCTGTGTCCGGCCGGGACCAGGCGCTGCTCGCGGCGGGCCTTGGTCTCCATGACGATCTGGCGCACGCGTTCGCGGTTGCCCAGGTCGGCGGAGGTGAGCACCTCGGCCAGGATGTCGCAAAGGTCCGGGGCCTGGGCCAAGGTGCATTTGCCGCGCAGGAAGAGCCGGGCCGCGGCCTCGGGCCCGGGCCGCGAGGGAGTCACGAAGGTCTGGGGCGCGATGCCGCCGGTCTTGCGGGCGATGCGCTGGGTCAAGGTCACGAAGTCGGTCTTCGCGGTGCCGGTCTCCAGCAGGACGCGGCCCAGGAGGGGCGCCAGGGGCAGCAGCCGGTCGGGCACGGCCGAGAGGTCGAAGCCCAGGTCCAGGTAGAGGATGCCGTTGGTGAACAGGTCGTGGAACTGGGCCGGTTCCGTGCCCAGGGCGACGGTTTCGGCGGGGATGACCGCGTTCTCCAGGGGCAGGTCCGAGAGCTGGAGGCGGGGGATTTTCGCCAGATCCTCGGGGCTGTCCGGGGTTTCCTGGAGGCGTTCCAGCTCCCGGGCCTGGGCCTCCAGCCGGGCCATCCGTTCCGCGTCCAGGCGGGCGGCCACGGCGTCCAGGCGCTTGCGTTCGGCGGTCTCGCGCCGGGCCGCGAGTTCGGGGTCCGGGTTGAGGACCACCAGGGCCCGGTGGGAGTTGTCCAGGAAGTGGCGGCGGATGAGGCCCTCGAACACGGGTTCGCCCGAGGTCAGGCGCTCCTTGAGCGCGGCCAGCGGGGTTTCGAAGGGCAGCAGGGCCAGGGGGTCGCCCTCGTGCAGCCAGGAGGTCAGGGCCTGGAACATGAGCGAGAGCCCGCGCGGGAACGAGCCGGTGTTGTTCTCGCGCAGGTCGAACTCCACGGAGTTCACCGCGGCCTCGATGTCCTTGGGGTCCAGGCCGTCGTCGGCCAGCCGCGCCAGGGTGGAGAGGACCAGTTCGGCGGCCTCGTCGGCCTTGCCCCGGGCCATGCCCTTGAGGCCCACGGAGAAGTACATCTGGCGCAGGTCCGTTTCCAGGCCCGCCCCGGCCAGATCCTCGCCCAGGCCCGAGTCCATGAGGGCCTTGCGCAGCGGCGAGGAGGGCAGGCCGATGAGGATGTGCTCGAGCACGTTCAGGCCCAGGTTGAGGTCCGGGTCGGCGGCCTCGGGCAGGCAGAAGTTCAGGGTGAACATGGACTTCTGGCCCTCGCCGGGCCCGGCGGCGTAGGGCCGCTCCAGGCGCGCGGGCTCGCGGAAGGGCTTCTGCAGCGGGATGTAGTGGCCCGGCCGCCCGCGTTCGAATTCCGAGAAGGCCTCGTCCAGGATGCGCAGCCGTTCCACCGGGTCGTCGTCGCCGTAGAAGAAGGCGAAGGCGTTGGTCGGCTGGTAGTGGGCCCGGTGAAAGGCCATGAAGTCGTCGAAGGTCAGGTCCGGGATCTGCTCCGGGTCGCCGCCGGAGTCCAGGCCGTAGGTCACGTCCGGGAACAGGGCGTGCTGGGAATACTCGTAGAGCTGGTTGTCCGGCGAGGAATAGGCTCCCTTCATCTCGTTGAAGACCACGCCCTTGAAGTTGAGCGGGCCTTCGGGAGTCTCGGGGTCGTAGTGCCAGCCCTCCTGGCGCAGGGTGTTCTCGGTGAGCCGGGGATGGAACACCGCGTCCAGGTACACGTCGATGAGGTTGTAGAAGTCCTGGACGTTGGTGCTGGCCACGGGATAGCAGGTCTTGTCCGGGAAGGTCAGGGCGTTCAGGAAGGTCTGGAGCGAGCCCTTGAGCAGCTCCACGAAGGGCTCCCGCACCGGGTACTTGCGCGAGCCGCAGAGCACCGAGTGCTCCAGGATGTGGGCCACGCCGGTGGAGTCGCGGGGCGGGGTGCGGAAGCTGATGCCGAAGACCTTGTTCTCGTCCTCGTTGAGCAGGGAGAGGAGACGGCCGCCGGTCTTGACGTGCTCGTAGACCTGGGCGCGGGTGCGGATCTCCGGGATGTCCTGTTCGCGGATCTTGCGGAAGCCGTGGATGAGCGTCATGGGCGGGAATCCTCGTTTTTGTCGGCGGCCGAATCGTTGTGGGACGGTTCTTGACGCTGGCGCGCCAGATGATTATTATTATCAATTACCGGGAAAATCTAGTGTACCCTAAATTCAGAGCAAGGAGAAAGCAATATGTCCTGCGGACACGACGATTATGAGGAACTGCTTGAATGCGCCAAGGTGGGCCTGCCGGTCCGGGACTTCACCCTGGAGGTCTATGATCCCACCGAGGGCGGCTTCGGCGAGGTCTCCCTGGCCGACCTGAAGAAGCAAGGCAAATGGACGATCCTGGTCTTCTATCCGGCGGACTTCACCTTCGTCTGCCCCACGGAGCTGGCCGACCTGGCCGAGAGGCACGCCGATCTGGTCAAGCTGGGCGCGGAGGTTCTCTCAGTGTCCACGGACACCAAGTTCGTGCACATGGCCTGGAAGAACGACGAGCGCCTGCTCCAGAACGTGCGCTTCAAGATGGCCGCCGACCCCAACGGCGAGGTCTCGCGCTACTTCGACGTCTGGGATCCGGCCTCGGGCCTGGACCTGCGCGGCACTTTCATCATCAACCCCGAGGGCGTGCTGGTCGCCTCGGAGGTGAACTTCTACAACGTGGGCCGCAACGCCGATGAACTCGTGCGCAAGATGAAGGCCAACGTCTACCTCAAGGACCATCCCGCCGAGGCCTGTCCGGCCAAGTGGGAGCCCGGCAAGAAGACCCTCACGCCCTCCGAGAAGCTGGTGGGCAAGGTTGCCGACGCTCTCGATATGTAGGAAGATGCGACCGACGGTCGGGGGGCTTCGGCCCCCACGGCCCCGGCCGGAAGCCGCGGGCTTCCGCGCGTCCGGCCGCCGTGCGACGCATTGCGCGCCCCGCGCCGCCTCGGCCCGGAGAACGAGACGTTCGGGGAAAGGATCGAGATGAACTGGAACGCCGCCCGCTACGACCGCTGGTTCGAGACCCCCGAGGGCCGCTTCGCCTTCGCCGCCGAGCGGCGTCTGCTGGAGGCCATGGTCGCGGGCTGGCCCCGGCGGGGCAAGACCCTGCTGGAGGTGGGCTGCGGCACCGGCCTGTTCCTGGAGTTGCTTTACCACACCGGCTTCGACGTCACCGGGGTGGACCGCTCCGAGGCCATGGTGGCGGCCGCCCGCGACCGACTCGGCAAGCGGGCCGACATCCAGGTGGCCAACGGCGAGAGCCTGGGCTTCTGCGACAACGAATTCGACTACGTGGTGCTCTGGAGCGTGCTGGAGTTCTGCGACGATCCCCTGGGCGCGCTGCGCGAGGCCGCGCGGGTGGCGGCGCGGGGGGTGCTGGTCGGCTTCCTGAACCGCTGGTCCCTGTACTGGCTGTCCCACGGCCGCAACCGGCCCGGCCGCACCCTGGGCCAGGCCCGCTGGTTCTCCTGGCCCGAGATGCGGCGCATGGCCGAACAGGGCCTGGGGCGTCCGCCGCGCTACGCCCGTTCCGTCCTGCCCGGTCCCACGGCCACCTGGCGCGACGCCGCGCCCTGGAAATACCTCAACGCCCCGCTCTATCCCGTCTGCCTGGGGGCCTTCGCGGCCCTGCGCGTGGACTACGTGGACGAAAAGCCGCTCACGCCCGTGGGCAGCCTGAAGATCGAGCCCGCTGGCCTGGGCTGACCCGCGTCACGTCCGCCTCGCCCTTACCGCGCGAGTTCGCGCCGTTTCGTCACGCTCTCGCCGCCGATGCCCCAGTTGTCGGTGTCCACCTCGTCGATGATGACCACGGTGGTGGCCGGGTTCTTGTCCAGGACCTCCACCAGGAGGCCGGTGACGCCCTTGATGAGCCGGGCCTTCTGCTCGGCGGTGGCCCCGTCGCGGGTGATGCGGATGTTCACGAACGGCATTGGAATCCCTCCCCGGCCGGGCCGGTGTTGAATACGCGCGGACCGCTTCCGCGCTTCATGAAATAAGCTGAACCCCTCTTCGCCTTTCTATGACTCGGCGAAGCCGAGGTGGGCGAGGGCGTAGGGCTCCTCTTTTTTGCGTCCCTTGCCGCAGACGTGTTCGATCTCCAGGGTGAGGACGAGGCAGTCGCGCAGACGGTGCTCGATGTGCTTGCGGCCGCGCTCCTGGAACGCGGGGGCCAGCCCGCGCACGAAGGCCGCGAGCAGGGCCCGCTTCTCGTCCGGGTCGTCCACGATCTCCACCGGGCCGGAGACCATGGCGCTGGCGTAGGCGGTGCTGAACTTGTCCGGCAGGGTCTCCGGGTTTTCCACGGCCACGAAGAAAGCCCTGGGCCGGTGCTTCAGGCAGTCGATCTTGCGGCCTTCGCGGGCGCAGTGGAACAGGAGGCGTTTTCTGCCTCCCTCGTCCAGTAGGACGTGATTGATCGGCACGCCGTAAGGGTCGCCGTCCGGGCCGACCAGGGAGAGGAACCCCCAGGTGCAGCGGCGGAGGACGGCGAAGGCCGTCTCGTCATCGAGTTTCCGTTTGGCGCGACGCAACGGGTGGTCCATGTCGGTTCCTGCCCCGGGCTCTTTGTTTTTCCCGCAAACGGGGGCAAATTCCCTCTTCGCCTTTCTGGAATGGGGCGAAGCCCCCCCCGGCTTCGCCGGTTCATGGAACGGCGAAAGCCTTCTCATGCCTTTCTGAAACGGGGCGAAGCCCCCCGAAGGCCCAGTGGTAGCGTTTTTCCCGTGGATGTCCAGATTCGGCGGAAAGGTTTTCCCTGATTTTTCGGGGAGCGGGCGATGCCCGTTTTGACAAGTCGCCCCTTCCTGGACTAACGGATTTCGTTTGCACCGGCCGGGAATCTCCGGCAATAACCGGCGTTGCGAGAGGGGCTTTCGGTCACATCATGAAAATCCAGAAAATCAAAGGGTTCGCTGACCTTTTCCCGGAAGAGGCGGCCAAGTTCACGTTTTTGGAATCCCGGGCCCGGGAGATCTTCGGCCGCTACGGCTTCGGCGAACTGCGCACGCCGCTGCTCGAACACACCGAACTTTTCGCCAAGTCCATCGGCGAGGACACGGACGTGGTGGGCAAGGAGATGTTCACCTTCCCGGATCGCAAGGGCCGCCTGCTGACCCTGCGGCCCGAAGCCACGGCCGGGGTCATGCGGGCCTTCATCGAGGGCGGGGACTGGCAGCCCGGCCAGGTGCGGAAATATTTCACCACCGGCCCCATGTTCCGCTACGAGCGGCCGCAGAAGGGCCGCCAGCGCCAGTTCCACCAGATCAACGCCGAGATTCTCGGGGCGAACGAGCCCCAGGCCGACGCCGAGCTGATCCTCATGCTGCGGACGTTCCTCACGGACATCGGGCTCACCCGGCTTTCCGTGGAGCTGAACACCCTGGGCTGTCGCGAGTGCCGTCCCATGTTCCGCCAGGCCCTGACGGCCTTCTTCGCCGGTCTGGACCGGGAAAAGCTGTGCGAGGACTGCCGCCGCCGGGTGGAGACCAACCCCCTGCGCGTGCTGGACTGCAAGGTGCCGGGGTGCAGGGAGCTGACCAAGGACGCCCCGCACATCACGGACCACGTCTGCGGCCACTGCCGGGAGCACTTCGACACCGTGAAGGCCCTGCTGGACGCCGCGCGGGTGGCCTACACCCTGAATCCCCGGCTGGTGCGCGGCCTGGACTACTACCAGCGCACGGCCTTCGAGATCACCTCCGGCGAGATCGGCTCCCAGACGGCCGTGGCCGGGGGCGGCCGCTACGACGGTCTGGTGGGCTCCCTGGGCGGCCCGGACGTTCCGGGCGTGGGCTTCGCCTGCGGCATGGAGCGCCTGGCCATGCTCCTGGAGCACTGCCCCGAGTCCCGGCCGGACTTCCATCTGGCCGTGCTCGACGAGCGGGCCGTGAACCAGTGCCTGATCCTGGCCCAGGGCCTGCGCGAACGCGGGCTCTCCGGCGAGGTGGCCTACGCCCCGGGCAGCCTGAAGAGCCAGTTGCGGCGGGCCAACAAGTCCGGCGCGCGCATGGCCCTGGTGGTCGGCGGCGAGGAGTTCGACAAGGGGCTCGTGCTCATCAAGGACATGGGCGGCGCGGCCGACCAGCGTCACGTGCCCCGTGAACGCCTGCTGGCCATGGTCGCCGTGTCCGGCCTGGAAGCCCTGCTCTCGGCGGCCCTGCCGGAACGAACCGAGGAATAACACCGCGATCGCGAGGAAACATATGTCCGAACCCATCCAGGAAGAACGCTCCTACGACGAGTACCGGGTCATCGAGGATCTGGCGGGCTGGCGGCGCACGCACCACTGCAACGCGCTCACGGCCGCCGACATCGGGGCCGAGGTCTGCCTCATGGGCTGGGTGCAGTTCCGCCGCGACCACGGCGGGCTCATCTTCATCGACCTGCGCGACCGCGAGGGCCTGACCCAGTGCGTGTTCAGCCCCGAGCACCCCGACGCCCACGAGCGGGCCCACGCCCTGCGCGTGGAGTACGTGGTGGCCCTCAAGGGCGTGGTCCGCGCCCGGCCCGAGGGCATGAGCAACCCGAATCTGACCACCGGCGCGGTGGAGATCGTGGCCCGGGAATGGAAGCTGCTGAACACCTCCGAGACCCCGCCCTTCCCCATCGAGGACCGCGTGGACACCTCGGAGATGCTCCGGCTCAAGCACCGCTACCTGGACCTGCGCCGTCCGAAGCTGGCCCGCAACTTCGTGCTGCGCCATAAGGCCGCCCAGAGCGTGCGCCGCTTCCTGGACGCCAACGGCTTCCTGGAGATCGAGACCCCGGTGCTGACCAAGTCCACGCCCGAGGGCGCGCGCGACTTCCTGGTGCCCAGCCGCCTGAACCAGGGCAGCTTCTACGCCCTGCCCCAGTCCCCCCAGCTGTTCAAGCAGCTGCTCATGGTCTCGGGCATGGAGCGCTACTACCAGATCGTGAAGTGCTTCCGCGACGAGGACCTGCGCGCCGACCGCCAGCCCGAGTTCACCCAGATCGACATCGAGATGAGCTTCGCGGACGAGGCCATGGTCATGGGCCTGGCCGAGAACATGGTCCGCGCCGTGTTCGCCGACACCCTGGGCCAGAGCCTGCCCGACCCCTTCCCGCGCATGACCTGGCACGAGGCCATGCGGGACTACGGCCTGGACAAGCCGGACGTGCGCTACGGCCTGAAGCTCGTGGAATGCACGGACATCGTGCGCGGCTCGGAGTTCAAGCTCTTCGCCAAGGCCCCGCTGGTCAAGGCCCTGCGCGTGTCCGGCGGCGGTGAGATGACCCGCAAGGAGATCGACGAGCATACCGAGTTCGTGAAGATCTACGGGGCCCAGGGCCTGGCCTGGATCAAGATCAAGGAGGGCGAGTGGCAGTCGCCCATCGCCAAGTTCCTCTCCGAGGCCGAGCGCGCCGGGCTCACCGAGCGCCTGGGCCTTGAGGTCGGGGACATCGTCTTCTTCCAGGCCGCGGCCCCGGACGTGGTCAACGCCTCCCTGGGCAACCTGCGCGTGCGCATCGCCGAGGCCGCCGGGCTCGTGCCCGAGGGCAGCTTCGCCCCGCTCTGGGTCACGGACTTCCCGCTCCTGGAGTTCGACCCCGAGGAGAAACGCTGGGTGGCCCGCCACCATCCCTTCACCTCGCCCCAGCCCGGCCAGATGGACCTGCTGGCCTCGGACCCGGGCAACGCCCTGTCCCGGGCCTACGACCTCGTGCTCAACGGCTACGAGGTGGGCGGCGGCTCCATCCGCATCCACACCGCCGAGCTCCAGCAGGCCATGTTCAACGTCCTGGGCATCGGCCCGGAAGAGGCCGAGGCCAAGTTCGGCTTCCTCCTGGACGCCATGAAGTTCGGCGCGCCGCCCCACGGCGGCATTGCCTTCGGCCTGGACCGCCTTATCATGATCCTCACGGGGGCCAAGTCCATCCGCGACGTGATCGCCTTCCCCAAGACCCAGAAGGCCACCTGCCTGATGACCGAGGCGCCCAACGTCGTGGCCCCCAAGCAGTTGCGCGAACTGGGCATCCGCATCCGCGAGGACGTGGCCGAGAAGAAGGACGAGAAGCAGGAAGAGAAGAAAGACTGAAAGGCCTCCGGGGTCCGGGGGGCCCGCGCCCCCCGGACCCCGGCATCGGTGTCGCGGATTTCCAGGCCGGAGGCGAGCCTGCGGCTCGTCCGCTCTGGAAATCCACGCCACGGCGGCCTTTTGAGAGGAACTGCCTATGTTGCTGGAGATCGTCAAATACCCCGACCCGCGTCTGGGCGAGAAGTGCGCCCGGGTGGCGGAGATCACGCCCGAGCTGCGCGAACTCATCGGCCACATGGTCGAAACCATGTACGAGAAGGACGGCGTGGGCCTGGCCGCGCCCCAGATCGGCGAGGGCATCCGGCTCATCACCGTGGACGACACCGGGCCCAAGGAGCGCAAGGCCCTGCGCATCCTGGTCAATCCCGAGATCGTGGAGGGCGAGGGGGTGAAGGAGTCCGAGGAGTCCTGCCTCTCCGTGCCCGCCTTCAGCACCAAGATCAAGCGCAAGGAGACCGTCACGGTCAAGGCCCAGGACGAGAACGGCCAGGATGTCCGCATCCGGGCCGAGGGCCTGCTGGCCGTGATCCTCCAGCACGAGATCGACCACCTCGACGGCGTGACCATCGTGGACCACGCCGGACGGCTCAAGCGCGCCCTCTACGACAAGAAGATCGCCAAGTGGCGCAAGAACCGGGAACAGGCGCAGGCGTGAAGATCGTCTACATGGGCACGCCGGATTTCGCGGCCGTGATCCTGAAGCATCTGCTGGCCTGGGAGGGCGGCGAGGTTCTCGCGGCCTACACCCAGCCCGACCGGCCCTGCGGCCGGGGGCTCTCCTGCAAGCCGTCGCCGGTGAAGGCCCTGGCCCTGGAACACGGCCTGGACGTGCGCCAGCCCCTGAATTTCAAAGACCCGGCCGAGGTGGAGGCGCTCAGGGCCCTGGAGCCCGACGTGCTGGCCGTGGCCGCCTACGGCCTGATTCTGCCCCAGGCCGTGCTGGACGTCCCCGCGCTCATGCCGGTGAACGTCCACGCCTCCCTGCTGCCCAAGTACCGGGGCGCGGCCCCGATCCAGCGCTGCATCCTGGACGGCGAGACCGTCACCGGCATCTCCATCATGCGCATGGAGAAGGGCCTGGACTCCGGGCCCATCCTGCTCCAGCGCGCCCTGCGCATGGGCGGGGACGAGCACGCCGGACAGGTCCACGACCAGCTGGCCGAGATGGGCGGGCTGCTTCTGGTGGAGGCCCTGGAGCGGCTGCGCGACGGGCGGCTGGCCGTGGTGCCCCAGGACGATTCCCTGGCCACATACGCCCCCAAGCTCTCCAAGGACGAGGGGCTCATCGACTGGAACCGCCCGGCCCAGGAAATCCACGATCGCGCGCGGGCCATGCATCCCTGGCCCGGAGCCTTCTTCCAATGGTCGCCGGACGACAAAAAACACTTGCGCCTGACCCTGACCCCGGGAAAAATAGGACCGGAGCCGGAGCGCAAGGCCGAGCCCGGAACGATCCTGGGCGAGATGGACGGCCACATCGCCATTCAGACCGCGGACCGCGTCTACCTGACTCCCTCCGTGCAGCCCGAGGGCAGGAAGGCCCTTTCGGCCTCCGCCTTCGCCTGCGGCTATCTGAAGAAGAACTGCTGAACGACCGGACGACGCCCATCCCGAACACGACCGTCGCCTCCGGCCGCCCGGCGCGACGGAACGCCAGAGAAACGCATGGAACATGACGCGCGCAAACGGCTGTTCGTGGGCCTGATCCTGGGAACCTGCCTGCTCGTCTGCGCCATGCTCGTCCTGCTCTGGTGGGTGCCTTACGTGGGTCTGGCAGCGATCCATCCCCTGGCGCCCTGGGGCTGGGGCCTGATCGTGGCCGTCCTGGTGCTCCTGGTCTGCTGGTCCGGGGCCGGGCTGCTGCTCAATCTCGTGCTCAAGCGCTCCTTCCCCTTCGCCCGTCGCTTTCGGGGCGTGACCATCAAGCTCTACCTGCCGCTCATCACCCTCCTGGGCCGCCTGTTCGGCATCCCCAAGGAGGACATCCGGCATTCCTTCGTCAAGGTGAACAACGAGCTGGTGCTCTCCGAGGCCGGAGTCTACCGGCCGGAGGAGATCCTCCTGCTCATGCCCCATTGCCTCCAGAACAGCCGCTGCGAAATGCGCCTGACCTACGACATCTTCAACTGCAAGCGCTGCGGCAAGTGCCCGATCAACGACCTGCTCGGCCTGCACGAGAAGTACGGCGTGCATCTGGCCATCGCCACGGGCGGGACCATCGCCCGGCGCATCGTGGTCCAGAAGCGGCCCCGGCTCATCGTGGCCGTGGCCTGCGATCGCGACCTCTCTTCGGGCATCCAGGACACCTACCCCCTGCCGGTCTTCGGCGTGCTCAACGAGCGGCCCAACGGCCCCTGCCTGGACACCCGCGTGTCCATGGAGCGGCTGGAGGAGGCCCTGGCGCGCTTCCTGGCCCCGGAGCACCGCGAGGGTCGGAAGAAGGGCGGAGGCACGGCCCAGGGCAGCGGCGAGGCCAACGACTTGGACGCCGCCCGGGCGCGGAAAGGCGGCGGAAACGTGAAATCGGACGCTGCTCGTTCGGGAAGCGGCGAAGCCGCCGAAGCCGCCAAGGGAGAGATGCATGGCTAGGCCCGGCAAGCCCCTGCCCCCGGCCCGGGGCGTCGCCCTGCGGGCGCTCTCCCAGTGCCTCTGGCGCGGCCAGGACATCCAGGCCGCCTTGGACGCCTCGCTGAGCGCCCAGCGTTTGGACCCGCGCGACGTCGGCCTGGCCACGGAACTGGCCTACGGCTATCTGCGGCTCAAGGGCCGGGTGGACCACGTGCTCTCGCGCTTCCTGGGCAAGCCCGGGGCCATGCCCGAGAACCTGGCCCTGGGGCTGGGCCTGGCGGCCTACGAGATCCTTTTCCTGGACAAGGTTCCGGCCTACGCCTCGGTGTCCTGGGCGGTGGACTGGGCCAAGGGCCAGGGCGAGGGGCGGCTGTCGGGGCTGTTCAACGCGGTGCTGCGCCGGGTTTCGGACCTGGGGGAGGCCCCGCGCGAACCCGCCTTCTACCGCCAGGGCGCGGCCGACGAAGTGGATTTTCTCTGCCGCTGGCACTCCTGCCCGGAGTGGATCGTGCGGCTCTGGCTTTCAACTTACGGCCAGGAGCGCGCCGAAGGCTTCCTGGCGGCCCAGACCCGGGCTCCGGCCCTGGGATTGGTGGTCTCACACGGGCGGCAGGGCCGCGACCTGTCCCGCGCCCTGGAGCACGACCCGGACCTCCTGGCCCGCGACGGCCGGGCCTTCGCCTTTCCGCCCGCCACGGAACTGGACCTGGACGCCGAGGCCGCGCAATACGTGACGCGCCAAAGCTTCGCCGCCCGCGCCGCGCTCACGGTCCTGACTCCCGGGGCCTGGCCCGAGCCCGTGCTGGACGCCTGCGCCGGGCGCGGCAACAAGACCCGGCACCTCCTGGAGCTGGGCAAGAGCGTCATCGCCTCGGACATCCACCAGGGGCGGCTCAAGGCCCTGCGCCGGGACATGCCCGAGGTGCCCTGCTTCCGGGCCCGCGCCGACCTGCCCACGCCGATGCGCCGCGCCCCGGGCAGCGTGCTTCTGGATCTGCCCTGCTCGGGCCTGGGCGTGCTGTCGCGCCGTCCGGACATCAAGTGGAAGCGCGGCCCGCGCGACGTCCGCGACCTGACCCGGCTCCAGGCGGCCATTCTGGACGCCTCCTACGAGAGCCTGCGGCCCGGCGGGCTCATGGCCGTGATCACCTGCACGCTCAACCCGGACGAGAACGAGCTGTTGGTGGAAGGCTTCCGCAAGCGCACGGACAAGGCCCGGGTGGCGCGCACCTGGACCACGCCGCACGACTCGCCGCTGGGCGAATTCTTCTTCAGCGCCCTGATCGAGAAGGGGAAGTAGGGCGCCGTCCTAGGCCCTGTCCATCCGCTCCCGCACCTGCCGAACGAATTCCTGGATGAAGGCCGGAGTGGCCTCGCGGCCGTCCAGCCCCAGGCCCGCCAGCAGGGCCACCTCCACGCCGCTGGGCGAGGTGGCCGCGCTGAAGAGCAGGGCGTGGACCGCGCCGCCCAGATTCAGGGTCAGGACGAAGGACTCGTCCTCGCGGGTCCAGTCGGCCGGGCTTCCGGCCTGGCGCTCCAGCGCGGCGGCGAAGGCGGCCAGGGAGAGACGGCCGGGCACGCCCAGGAACTCGCCGCGATCCGTGCGGATGGCCACGGGCAGGCCGAGCAGGGACTCCGGCGGCAGGTCCGAGGGGGCGGGCGCGGACTCCGGCGCGGGCTCGACGCGCTCCTCGAAGGCATAGGTTTCGGTGCGGCCCTCGGTTCCGCGCACGGCCACGACCTTGCGCGGCCGGGCCGTTCCGGCGGACCACTCCCCGATCTCGGCGGCCAGCCGGGTCATGGCTTCCGCGCCCTGGGCCTGGACCGAGGCCAGATCCTCCAGCGCCCGCTCCAGGCGCGTGAGGCGCTGGTCCGCGCGGGCCTGGGCCGTGGCCAGGGCGGCCATGCCCTGCATCATCTTCCCGGCGGCCTGGAAGAACTCCTGGAACGAGCGTTCGCTGATCCCGGCGGCGAAGGGGTTGCGGACCTCCTCGGCGGGGCGTTCGGCGGCGTTTTCCGGGAACTCCCGGGCCAGGACCGCCCGCACCTGAGCCACGCTGCGGCCCTCTGCGAACAGGGCGCTGATGCGGGCGCAGACGGGCAGGGCCTCGGGCTGGAAGCGGATGGGTTTGGTCCAGGAGGCCACGGGGATGAAGCCCGGAAACTTGGCCCGGTAGCTCTTGATGCTCGTGACCGAGACCCCGGCCCCCCGCGCCAGGTCGGCGTGGGTCAGCGTTTGCTCGTCCATCCCGTCCTCCATCGTCAGTCTTTATTATCAGTGAGTTGTGAAATCGTCGACAGACGATAGCACTGCCCTGGACCAGGGGTCAAGGCGCGGGAAGTGGGACGCGAAGACCCGGGGAGGAGGAGCCCCGGGCCTGCTGGAGGGCCGCGCCGGCGGGTGGCGCGGCGTTGACCGACGGTGTGGTTACAAGAAGAACCCTATGACGTACTTGAGGGCCATCCAGAAGATGACCGCCCCGAGCATCCACTTGATGTACCGGGCGGGCACGAACTTCTGGCAGCGCGCGCCGAGGTACATCCCGGCCATGCCGCCCAGGCCGAAGAGCAGGCCCAGGATCCAGTCCGGGGCCACGGACTGGTTCGGGAACCAGGGCGCGATGACCTGGAAGAAGGTCACGCCCGCCAGGGAGGTGACGCAGGTGCCCATGAGCGCGGCCCCGGCCACGGTGTACACGGGCAGGCCGAAGACCGAGACGAAGAACGGGGCGATGATGGCTCCGCCGCCGATGCCGTAGGTGCCGCCGATGACGCCCACCACGAGGCTCAGGGAGAGGATGCCCGGGGTGGAGATCTCGAAGGCCTCGCCGTAGAACTCGTAGGCGATGCGCGTGGTGGAGAAGCGCGTGACGCGCACGGCCGGGAGCTTCTCGCCCGTGGACTCGGCGCGCCGCCGCCAGGCCTTGACCATCTCCTGGAAGCGCTTCTCGGCGCTCTTCTTGTCCTGGCCCGGGGCGGGCTTCTTGAGCAGGTCGAGGATCATCCGGCCGCCGATGTAGAGCAGGACGAGGCCCACGAAGAACTTGAAGTTCCTCGGGTCGGGCAGGTAGAGTACCCGCAGCAGCGAACCGATGAAGACCCCGGGGAGGGTGCCGATGATCACCACCCAGGTCAGGGGCCAGACCATGCGGCCCTCGCGGATGTAGCGATAGACCCCGGCCGGGATGGCCGTGATGTTGAAGACGTGGTTGGTGGCGCTCACCGAGGGGTTCACGTAGCCCAGGATGTTCATCTGGAAGGGCAGGAGCAGGAAGGCCCCGGACACGCCGCCCATGCTGGTGAAGAAGGACACGCAGAAGGCCGTGAGCGGGGGGATCCAGGGCTGGACTTCGATTCCGGCGACGGAGAAATACATGGCCCGCCTCCTTGTGCCGCCTGGCGGCACTGTCACGTGTTTTTCAGAAATCGTGTGAGTCCAGCCTTACCCAAGCCCGCGCGCCTTGTCACGTGTTTTTTTTATTCCGTGCCGCCCTTGGCATCCGGCCACTCTCCTTGTATCCTGCATGGATGAAGAGCCGTCAACCGTCTCCGGACCAGGAAAACGGACGCCTCAACCCCTCGGCCGTCTTCGCCGTGCCCGAGGGGGTGAAGTACCTGGACACCATCGATCTGGCCCGGCTGACCGAGGCCTTCGCCAAGTGGGCCGAGCAATCCCGCCGCGCGGACACCCGCCGGTCGCGGCTGCGGCTCTGGCTCATCTACCTCCTCCTGCGCCATACGGGCGCGCGCCTGGGCGAGGTTCTGGCCCTGGACGACGCCGAGGATCTGGACCCCGTGGCCGGGGTGGTCCGCTTTCGCGGCCGCAAGGCCACGCGCGAGGTGCGCCTGTCCGACGAGGCCGCCTCGGAATTGCGCCGCCTGCTGGCCGACCCGGCGCTCCTGCCTCTGCGCGGAACGCTTTGCCACATGGACCAGGGCCACATCCGCCGCAAGTTCCAGGAGCGCTCCCGGGCCGCCGGAATCCCCCTGGAGCTGGCCAATCCCACGGTTTTGCGCCGCTCCCGGGCCATCGAGCTGCTGCGCGGCGACATGCCCCTCAAGGTGGTCCAGGACATGCTCGGCCAGTCCTCCGCCGACCTCACCGCCGCCTTCCTGGACTTCTCCGAGGAGGACAAGAAGCGCATCACCGAACACATCCTGGAGCGCGAGTCCCGCCGCAAGACCAGCGCGCGCAACGCCTTCTTCGGCAAGGTCGCCCGCGTGATCCAGGGCGACATCCAGGCCCGCGTGGAGCTTTCCACCCTGGGCGGGCACGCCATATCCTCGGTCATCACCGTGGACAGCGTGCAGTCCCTGGGCATCCGGCCGGGGATGCTCCTCACCGCCGAGATCAAGGCCCCCTGGGTTCTGGTGGAGACCTGCGGGTCCGAGCCCAGCTCGTCGGCCGAAAACCGCCTGCAGGGCGTCATCGACCGCGTGACCGTGGGCAAGCTCACGGCCGAGGTCATCGTGCGCCTGGCCGACGACACCCGCGTCTGTTCCGTGACCACGGCCGAGAGCGCCCTGCGCCTCGAACTGCGCGCCGGAAATCCCGCCTGGGTGACCTTTTCCGCCTATTCCGTGATCCTCAAGGTCGACTAGCAAGCAGGGCGCTGAAAAGCTCCCCGGCTTCGCCGGTCCCTGGAAAGGCGGGAGAGGTTTTTTTGTTGACGCAATCTAGACGACTGGTCTATTAGTTGCCGCATGAAGCGTGACGCGAGGCAGGCCATTCTCGACGCCGGGGCGGATCTCATCCACCGTCAGGGCTTCCACAACACCGGGCTGGCCGACATCCTGGCCGCCGCCGGAGTGCCCAAGGGCTCCTTCTACTTCTATTTCAAGAGCAAGGAGGACTTCGGCCTGGCCCTGGTGGAACACCATGCCCAGCGCATGGCCGGGGTCTCGGCCTCGCTCCTGGACCAGGGCGACGATCCGCCCCTGGTCCGCATGCGCAGCCTGTTCCAGACCTTTCGTGAGTTCCAGGCCGAGGGCGGCTGCGTCCGGGGCTGCCCCCTGGGCAACCTGGCCCAGGAGATGAGCGACCTCTCTCCGGCCATGCGCCAGGCGCTCCAGACCGCCATGGCGGCCATGTCCTCCCGGCTGGCCGGGCTCCTGGCCCAGGCCCGCGATCGCGGCGAGCTGAAACCCGGCCTGGACCCCGAGCGCACGGCGGCCTTCATCCTGGACTCCTGGGAGGGCGCGCTCCTGCGCATGAAGGTGGAGAAGAACCCCGGGCCTCTCCTGCGTTTCGAGGAATTCCTCTTCGATCATCTGTTGGCCTAGGCCGAGTGACATCGGCAAGCGTCGCCCTTGTCCGCGCCTGAAAATAGTTGACCGGTCTATTACGATACAAACCCAAAGGAGAAACACATGATTCTGCTCAAGACGGTGGAACCCGGCCAAGCCACGGGCAATGTGGCTCAGGTGTATTCGGCCTTCGACCAGCTCGGCGAGGTGCCCATGCCCATGCGCCTGCTCTCGGCCAGCCCCGGACTCCAGCAGGTCCAGTTCGGCGGCCTGCGCTACTTCGGCGGCCACAAGACCCTGAACGCGCCGCTCCTGGCCGCCATCCGCTACGCGGCCTCGAATCTGTCCTGCCACGACGCCTGTCTGGCCTTCAACGGCGGCCTGCTCCAGCGCATGGGCATGAGCGGCGCCGACCTGGAAGCCCTGGGACAGGGCCGGGCACCGGAATCCCTGGAGGAGCGCGAGGCCGCCCTGGTGGTCTTCGTGCGCAGGGCCCTGTCCGAACCGGCTTCCGTCAGCGCCGCCGATCTGGACGGCCTGCGGGCCCAGGGCTGGACCGACGCGGACATCCTGGACGCCACGGCCCACGGCGCGAGCCTGATGGCCTCGGCCGCCCTGCAGAAGGCTTTTGTCCGCGGCTCCGCCGCTTCATAGAAAGGCTCTTTCGCCTTTCTTCACCCGCGCCCGGGCCGCCCGACCCCGGCCAATCGCGTGGCGCGGAGCGCCCGGCGGCCTCGGCCGCCGACGCTCCGCGCCACTGTGACGTTTTTTTGAGGAAGGGGTCCGGGGAAACCTCCTTCTTTGCAAAAAAGGGGTTTCCCCGGCGCTTCCCTCAGGCCTTCGGCCGCCGCAACTTCCGGGCCGCCTCGACCATGTTCCGCATGGACGCCTCGGTTTCGGGCCAGTCGCGGGTCTTCAGGCCGCAGTCCGGGTTGACCCAGAGCCGTTCGCGCGGGATCACCCGCAGCGCCTTCTCCAGGAGCCCGACCATCTCCTCCACGCCCGGCACGCGCGGGCTGTGGATGTCCCAGACGCCCGGGCCCACCTCGTTGGGGTAGTGGAAGCGGCCGAAGGCCTCCAGCAGCTCCATGCCGCTGCGGCCGGCCTCGATGCTGATCACGTCCGCGTCCATGGCCGCGATCCATTCGATGATCTCGTTGAATTCCGCGTAGCACATGTGGGTATGGATCTGCGTGGCGTCGGAAACGCCCGTGGAGGCCAGCCGGAAGCATTCCACGGCCCAGTCCAGATACTCCCCGCGATTTTCGGGTTCCAGGGGCAGGCCCTCGCGCAGGGCGGGCTCGTCGATCTGCACCATGGGCGCTCCGGCCCGTTCCAGATCCGCCACCTCGTCGCGGATGGCCAGGGCGATCTGGCGGCAGGTGGCCGAGCGCGGCTGGTCGTCGCGCACGAAGCTCCAGCAGAGAATGGTCACCGGCCCGGTGAGCATGCCCTTCATGGGCTTCTTCGTCATCGCGGCGGCCCGCTCCCACCACTCCACGGTCATGGCCCGGGGCCGGGACACGTCGCCGTAGATCACCGGCGGCTTCACGCAGCGCGTGCCGTAGCTCTGGACCCAGCCGTTCTTCGTGAAGCAGAACCCGTCCAACTGCTCGCCGAAGTACTCCACCATGTCGTTGCGCTCGGGCTCGCCATGCACGAGCACGTCCAGCCCGGCCGCCTCCTGGGCCTCCACGGCCCGGCGGATGAAGCCGGTCATGGCCTGTTCGTAGCCCATCCGGTCCAGCTTCCCGGCCTTGAACGCGGCCCGGGCGGCGCGCACCTCGGTGGTCTGCGGGAAGGAGCCGATGGTCGTGGTGGGCAGCTCCGGCAGGTCCAGGCGCGTGCGTTGTTCCTCGTTGCGCACGGAGTAGGGCGAACGCCGGGCGGTCATCTCCGGCGTCACCGCCGCCGCCCGGTCGCGCACGGCCGGGTTCACGGCCTTGGCGCAGCTCCGGCGGCGCTCCATGATCCGGGTGTTCCCGGCCAGCGCATCCATCACGTCCCGGCCCGCCAGGGCGTCGGCCAGCAGGCGCAGCTCCCCGCACTTCTGCACCGCGAAGGCCATCCACTCCCGCACTTCCGGGTCCAGGGCCGTCTCGGCCGCCAGATCCACGGGCGTGTGCAGCAGGGAGCAGGACGGCGCGACCATGAGCCGCTCCAGGCCCAGCAGTTCCACGGCCTTGCGGCCCAGGTCCAGGGCCCGGGCCAAGTCGGTGCGCCAGACGTTGCGGCCGTCCACCAGCCCCAGGGATAAGGCGCAGGCCTTGGGCAGCCGTTTCGCCATTGGCTCCAACTGCTCCGGCGCGCGCACCAGGTCCAGGTGCAGGCAGTCCGCGGCCAGGCCGTCCAGCAGGTCCGCCTGGGCCGCGACGCCGCCGAAATAGGTGGCCAGCATGAGCCGGGCCTTGCCCGCCGCCCCGCGCAGCCGCTCCAGCACCGGCCGGAAGCGGTCCCGGACCGTCCCGGGCAGGCCCATCACCAGCACGGGCTCGTCGATCTGCAGCCAGCCGCACTCCCGGCCGATCTCGCGCAACAGCGCCTCATACGCCTCGGTGAGCGGTTCCAGCAGGGACCACTTGTCCAGACCCGGCGCGGCCGTCTTGGCCAGGGCCAGGAAGGTGAACGGTCCGGGCAGCACGGCCTTGGCCGCGTATCCGGCCCGGGCCGCCTCGCGCAGCTCCCCGGCCAGCCGACCGGCCGAGGGCCGGAAGGCCTGTCCCGCCGCCAGCTCGGGCACGATGTAGTGGTAGTTCGTGTCGAACCACTTGGTCATCTCCATGGCCCCCACGCCCACGCCGCCCCGGGCCATGAGGAACATCGTCTCCAGGCCGGGCTCCCCGCGACCGGCATAGCGCTCCGGCACGCAGCCGAGCATGAGCGACAGGTCGAGCATCTGGTCGTAGAGCGCGAAGTCGCCCACGGGCAGCAGGTCCACGCCCGCCTCCCGCTGCATCCGCCAGTGCTCGGCCCGCAGCGCGGCGGCCGTGGCGGCCAGGGCCTCCCGGTCCACCTCGCCCTTCCAGTAGCCCTCCACCGCCCGCTTCAATTCGCGGTCGCGCCCGATGCGCGGGAAACCCAAGGTCTGCGTCAACATGAACAAATCCTCCTTCTGCGCGTTGGGATTCTGCTCATATCGGAGCATACAGGCGGACGCGGGAATGGAAAAGAAAAGCCCGCTTTTTCTCAAAAGCGGGCTGAACGGCTGCGCAAGTCCGGGGCGCACGTGTCCCCGGAATATGGCGTATCCATTCCGAACCCGGTTCGCGAGGCCCGAATGAGCGACAGCCCTGGAGCGTCTTCCGGCTTCCGGGCGCGGGCGGGGTTCCGCCTCCGGTTCAAGCGAACCGGCCGGGGCAGCCTTCCCGGACCTCCAAGGTCCAGTGGATGCCCCGCGCGTATCCCGGTCACGGCAGCGCGTCTGCGACGGATTCACACCGTCTTCCGTTTTCCAGGGAATCGTTATGGAAAGAACAGTCCCGCCTGCCTACCGGCGTGGGGGCGTGCTGTCAAGGTGAAGAGCCGGGGGTTCCACCCCCGGACCCCGGCCGGGGCGCGGCCCTGGACCGCGCGGGGGGCATAAAAAAATCAGGGGGCCTGGAGCACGTTCAGGAGCAGGGTGCGGGCCTGATCCGGGTCCAGGTCCAGGCCGGTCCAGAGCTTGAACTGGGCCAGACCCTGGTGCACGAACATTTCCAGACCCGAGATGGTCCGGCAGCCCGCGTCCTTGGCCCGGCGGAGGAGAATGGTTTCCAGCGGGTTGTAGACCAGGTCGAAGACCGTGAGGTCCGAGGGGATGGGCGTTTCCCCGGGCCAGGGGCATTCCCCCACCCGCTCGCCGGACATGCCCAGGGGCGTGGTGTTCACGAGCAGGTCCGCGCCGAGCGTCGTCCGCGACTCCCACGGCGCCGCCGTGGCCCCGAATTCCCGCGCCAGGGCCTCGGCCTTGTCCCGCGTGCGGTTGGCCACGAATATGCCGCCCAGGCCCAGTTCCTTGAGCGCGGCCACAGCCGCCCGGGCCGCTCCACCGGCCCCGAGCACCAGCCCGCGCCGGAACGGCCCCAGCCCCCGCAAGGGCTCCACGATGCCGAGCACGTCCGTGTTTTCGCCCAGCAGCAGGCCGTCCCGCCAGAAGACCGTGTTCACCGCGCCCACGGCCTCGGCCCGGGGCGTCAGGCCGTCCAGGTGGGCCATGACCGCCCGCTTGTGCGGAATGGTCACGGACAGGCCCGCGAAGGCCCCGTCGCGCACCCGCTCCATGAACCCGTCCAGCTCTCCGGGCGTCACCGGCAGGGCCGCGTAGCGCGCGTCCACGCGCCTGTGCTCGAAGCCCCAGTTGTGCAGCAGCGGGCTCAAGGTATGTCCCAGCGGGTGCCCGATCACGGCGTACTGCTCGGTCATGGCGCAGGCCTCCTGGAAAAGAAGAGAATAGCGGGGCTCCTCGCCCCGAACCCCGGCCAGGGGCCGATGGCCCCTGGACCCCTCATGGCGGCGCGGCCCGCACGGCGACCAAAGGTCGCCGTGCGGGCCGCGCCACGGCTGGGCCGGAAAGACTCCTCCGGCGCTGTCGGGTCCAGGGCTCAGCCCTGGCGCGGGGGGCCGGGGGGCGCGGAGCCCCCCGGTTCGTTTCGCTATTCGCCCACGGCCTCGGCCCCGGCTTCCAGGGCCTTGGCGTTCTTGGGGATGAGATCCTTGTAGCTGGCGGAGATGACGTTTTCCAAGCTCTTGATGACCGTGTCCAGGGAGACGATGCCGGTGGCGGCGACGTAGGCTCCCAGGGCGACCATGTTGGCCATGCGCGAATTGCCGAGCTTGTCCGCGATCTCGTTGCAGCGCACGGAACGGCAGTTCAGGCGCTTGGCGTCCATGAGGTGGTCGTCGATGAGCGAGGAGTTGACGATCACGACGCCGCCGTCGAGGACGCGGGACTGGAACTTGTCCAGGGAGGGCCGGTTCATGGCGATGAGGCTCTGGGGGCGGCGCACGATGGGCGAACCGATGTCCTCGGAGGAGAGGATCACGGTGCAGTTGGCGGTGCCGCCGCGCATTTCCGCGCCGTAGACCGGGATGTAGGTGACGTTGAGCCCGGCGTTCATGCCCGCGTAGGCCAGGAGGTTGCCGATGAGCAGCACGCCCTGGCCGCCGAAGCCGGCGATGATCGCGTCCAGGTGCTGGGGTTTCTTGGCGGCCATCAGCAGACGCCTCCTTCGTTGGAGAGGTCCTTGTAGATCCCCAGAGGGAAGTAGGGGATCATCTCGGTCTCGATGCGCTGGTTGGCCTTGACCGGGTTCATCTTCCAGTTGGTGGGGCAGGCCGAGAGGAGCTCCACGAAGCCGAAGCCGAGGCCCTTGGTCTGGACTTCGAAGGCGGTCTTGAGGAACTTCTTGGCCTGGCGGATGTTCTTCACGTTGTTCAGGGCCGCGCGGGCGGAGAACACGACGCCGCCGAGGCCGGCGATGATCTCGGCCATCTTGATGGGCATGCCTTCGTGTTCGCGGCAGCGGCCGCCGGGGCAGGTGGTGGTCTTCTGGCCGATGAGCGTGGTCGGGGCCATCTGGCCGCCGGTCATGCCGTAGACGGTGTTGTTGACGAAGACCACGGAGACGCGCTCGCCGCGGTTGGCGCAGTGCATGATCTCGGCCATGCCGATGGAGGCCAGGTCGCCGTCGCCCTGGTAGGTGAGCACGAAGTTGTCGGGCCGGGCGCGCTTGACGCCGGTGGCCACGGCCGGGGCGCGGCCGTGGGGGGCCTCGACGGAGTCCACCAGGAGGTAGTTGTAGAGGAACACCGAGCAGCCGATGGAGGTGACGCAGATGGTCTTCTCCACCAGCTCCATTTCGGTGAGCAGCTCGGCCACGAGGCGATGGGCCACGCCGTGGTGGCAGCCGGGGCAGTAGTGGGTGGCCCGGTCGGCCATGACCTCGGGCCGCTCGAAGGCCAGGACTTCCTGTTCTTTGGTGGCGGCGCTCATTTCTTCCTCCGCAGGGCCTTCAGGATGGGTTCCTCGAAGTCTTCGGGCGAGGGCATGTCGCCGGGGTAGACGCCGAAGAAGCCGGAGTCGGCGTGCGCCCGGACGGCCAGCCGCACGTCGTCCACCATCTGGCCCAGGTTGTGCTCGATGGTCAGGAATTTCTTGCCCGCCTTGGCCAGCTTGGCCAGGGCCGCGTCCGGGAAGGGGAAGAGGGTGATGGGCCGGAACAGGCCGACCTTCTTGCCCTTGGCCCGCAGCTTGCGCACGGCGGTCTTGGCGATGCGGCCGATGGAGCCGAAGGCCACGACCACCAGTTCGGCGTCCTTGACCTGGAACTCCTCGGCCATGATCTCGGCGCGCATGGCTTCGTACTTCGCCTGGAGCCGCCGGTTCTGGTCGGCCAGGGCGCCGTCGTCCAGGAACAGGGACTTGATGATGCGCGGCTTGCGCGTTCCCTTGCCCTCCAAGCGCCAGGACTTGCCCTCGGCCTTGGAGACCTTCACGGCCGGGCGCATGAGCACGGGCTCCTTCATCTGGCCGACGATGGCGTCGCCCAGGACGAGCACGGGGTTGCGGTATTTGAAGGCCAGGTCGAAGGCCAGCATGGTCAGGTCGAAGGCCTCCTGGACCGTGCCGGGGGCCAGGACCAGGGTGCGGTAGTCGCCGTGGCCGCCGCCGCGCGTGGACTGGTAGTAGTCGCCCTGGCTGGGGCCGATGTCGCCCAGGCCCGGGCCGCCCCGGCTCATGTTCACGATGACCGCCGGGATGTCGCTGCCCGCCATGTAGGAGATGGCCTCCTGCTTGAGCGAGACGCCCGGGCTGGACGAGGAGGTCATGGCCCGGATGCCGCACGCGCCCGCGCCGAGAAGCATGTTGGCCGCGGCCACCTCGCTCTCGGCCTGGACGAACTCGCCGCCAGCGTCCACGATGGCCTTGGACATGAACTCGGGAATGTCGTTCTGGGGGGTGATGGGGTAGCCGAAGAAGCAGCGGCACCCGGCGGCCAACGCGCCGTGGGCCACGGCCTCGTTGCCCTTGAGGAACTTGCGTTCGTTCTTGGCCATCACGCGCCTCCCTTGGCCTTGGCCGGTTTCCTGCTCCGCCAGACCGTGATGGCCAGGTCCGGGCAGATCGTGGCGCAGGACGCGCAGCCGGTGCACTTTCCACGGTCGGCCTCGGGAACCTCGGCCACCTTGTACCCCTGCTGGTTGAACCGCGACGATTGCACGATGATGCCCACGGGACAGACCGTGGTGCACAACAGACAGCCCTTGCACAGGGCTTCGTCGACCTCTATCCGCGACATGCAGACCTCCTGGGCGGGGACGCCGGAAAAGGGCCTGGGATCAGGCTTCGTCCGGGCTTCCCCGCGATTGTCAGCGTATGAGCATGGCGTCGCCGTAGGAGAAGAAGCGGAAGCCGGAGGACAGGGCGTTGCGGTAGGCTTCCAGGATTCTTTCCCGGCCTGCTAGGGCCGAAACCATAATCAGGAGCGATGATTCTGGCAAATGGAAATTGGTCAGGAGCATATCCAGGACATGGAATTCGCGGCCGGGGTAGAGGAAGAGGTCCGTGGGGCCGGTATAGGCTCCCACGCGGCCCAGGGCGGCGTGCATGCCCTCCAGGGAGCGGGCGCTGGTGGTGCCCACGGCCACCACGGGGCGGCCCTCGGCCTTGGCCCGGTTCACGGCCTCGGCCGTGGCGGACGGCACCTCGATCCACTCCTCGTGCATGGTGTGCTCGCGGATGTCCCGGCAACGCACCGGCGAGAAGGTGCCGTAGCCCACGTAGAGCGTGACCTCGGCCCAGGACAGGCCGCGTTCCGTGAGCGTCCGGCGCAGTTCGGGAGTGAAGTGCAGGCCCGCCGTGGGCGCGGCCACGGACCCGGCCTTGCCCGGATCGGCGTAGGTGGTCTGGTAGCGTTCCTGGTCCTCGGGGGTGTCGGGCCGGTGGATGTAGGGCGGCAGGGGCATGTGGCCCAGGCGCTGGAACAGGGCGGCCAGGTCGCCGCGCCAAGCCAGGCGCACGAGGGAGCGGCCGAACTCGCCGCGCGTGAGCACCTCCAGGGAGAGGTCGGAGTCGAAGTCCGCGCGTTCGCCGGGCCGGGGGCCCTTGGTGGCCTTGAGCAGGCATTCGGCCTCGGCGGTCAGGGTTCCGTGCGGCCCGGGTTCGGGCCTGAGCAGGGGCAAGGGGGTCAGGAGCAGGAACTCCACTCGGCCGCCGCTGGGCTTGTGGCCGTAAAGCCGCGCGGGCAGCACCCGGGAATTGTTGGCCACCAGGAGCGCGCCCTCGGGCAGGAGGTCCGGCAGATCGGCGAAGACGCGCCGCTCGTCGCGGCCCTCGGCCCGGTCCAGGAGCAGGAGCTTCGAGCCGCCGCGTTGGGCCGGGGGCTCCTGGGCGATGCGGTCTTGGGGCAGGTCGTAGCGGTAGGAATGCAGGTCGAAATCGGCCGGGATGTGCGTCATGCTGGGGTTCCGGGTTGTTGCATGGTCAGGCAGTGGAGCGTGCCCCGGCCGAAGACGAGGTCCAGGGCGTGGATGCCGATGACCGGCCGGTCGAAGAGTTCGGCCAGGATGCCCAGGGCCACGCGGTCGTTGGGATCGTTGAAGGTCGGCGCGAGCACGCAGGCGTTGGCGATGTAGAAATTGGCGTAGCTGGCGGGCAGGCGGATTCCCCGGAAGACCACGGGCCCGGGCATGGGCAGGGGCACGATCTCGGGCCGGGAGCCGTCCTCCAGGCGCACGTCCTGGAGCCGTTCGCGGTTCTCGGCCAGGGCCGCGTGGTTCACGTCCGAGGGGTCGTCCTCCTGGGCCAGGACCAGGGTGGTCCGGTTCACGAAGCGGCAGAGGTCGTCCACGTGGCCGTGGGTGTCGTCGCCCGCCACGCCCTTGCCCAGCCAGACCACGTTGGAGACGTTGAAGGTCTCGCGGAAGACCTCCTCGTAGTCCCTGGCCGTGAAGCCGGGGTTGCGCACCTGGACCCTGGGGTCCAGCAGGCATTCCTCGGTGGTCAGCAGGGTTCCCGCGCCGTTCACGTCGATGGCGCCGCCTTCGAGCACCACGGGGCGGCCGTTCCTTTTCACGTGAAACAGGGGCAGGCCCAGGGCCCGGGCCGCCACGTCCGGCACCAGGGCGTCCTTCTTGTGCGTCGGATACTTGGCCCAGGCGTTGAAGCGCACGCGGGCCACGGCCGTGTTTCCGGCCTGGTCGCGCACGAAGAGCGGCCCGGAGTCGCGGACCCAGGAGCGGTCCACGGGGCAGTCCACGAACCGTATCCGGTCCAGGTCCGCGCCGCAGTCGCGCAGTCTTCTCGCGGCCTCCGCCCGCACGGCCGGGGAGTGGACCAGGATGCGCACCTCCTCGCCGCCGGAGATGCGGCGGGCCATGTCCGCGAAGGCGAAGCGCGCGCCCTGGAGACGGCCGGGCCAGTCCAGGGTGCTGGGGGGCCAGGCCAACCAGGTCGCCTCGTGCGGCTCCCACTCGGCGGGCAGCCTGTAGCCCAGGGCCGCCGGGGATTTCGTAGCGGTCATTTGCCGTAGCGCTCCAGCAGGGGGTAGTAGGCGTCGATGCGCCGGTCGCGCAGGAAGGGCCAGATGCGGCGCGTCTCGTCCACCCGGCGGGTGTCCACCTCGGCCAGGAGGATTTCCTCCTTCTCGTCCGAGGCCCGGGCCAGAACCTCGCCGCGCGGGTCGGCCACGAAGGAATTGCCGAAGAAATGCACCGCCACGCCCGGGCCGTCGGGCTCCTCCAGGCCGATGCGGTTGGCCGCGGCCACGAACAGGCCGTTGGCCACGGCGTGCCCGCGCTGCACGGTCATCCAGGAATCCATCTGGCGCAGGCCCTCCTTCTCGGACTCGCCGTGCAGCCTGCCGATGGCCGTGGGGTAGAGGATCAGCTCCGCGCCCTGCAGCGCGGCCATGCGCGCGGCTTCCGGGAACCACTGGTCCCAGCAGATGAGCACCGCGACGCGGCCCAGCGGAGTGTCGAAGACCGGAAAGCCCAGGTCGCCGGGCGTGAAGTAGAACTTCTCGTGGAATCCCGGATCCTCGGGAATGTGCATCTTGCGGTACAGACCCAGGGTATCGCCGTCCGGGCCCAGGATTACGGCCGTGTTGTGGTACATGCCCGGCCCCCGGCGCTCGAAGATCGGGACCACGAGGCAGACCCCGGCCTCGCGGGCCGTGGCGCTCATGATCTCCAGGGACGGCCCCGGGATGGTCTCGGCCAGGTCGAAATGCTCGCTGTCCTCGCGCTTGCAGAAATAGGGCGAGGCGAACAGCTCGGGCAGGCAGACCAGATCGGCCCCGCGTTTGGCGGCCTCCAGAACCAGGTCGCGGGCCTTCTCGCGGTTGGCCTCGGGCTCGGGCTGCATGGCGCATTGGATCAGGGCCAGGGTGAATTCCTTGGACATGGCGACTCCTTCGTGCTGCCCTCATCCTATAGTTTTCCCCTTCC
>Ga0228536_1001204_pt1 | contig 28038 bp, 27 predicted proteins | sample SJ1Smetagenome_FD_168611 | JGI IMG/M metagenome (GOLD analysis project Ga0228536, IMG submission 168611) | Enriched culture of PCE-dechlorinating microbial communities from Ithaca, New York, USA - SJ1.S | ecosystem: Engineered > Modeled > Simulated communities (microbial... > Unclassified...
TGACATACCTCCTCGGGGTCGCCCTCCTGTACTCGGCTACCGCGAACCTCGACATGGCGATGTTGCGGGTCGTTCTCGCCGAGGGCGGCCCGGGCGAATCGGGAGCCGCCGTTGGCATCGCGCTCATGGTGGCTGCGCTCCTGCTCAAGACCGCACTGGTGCCGGCCCACTTCTGGCTGCCGTCGGCACACTCAGCCGCCCCGACACCGGTCAGCGCGGCACTGTCGGCCCTGGTCGTGAAAGGCACCTACTTCGCACTGCTGCGGATCGTACTCGGCATGACGCCCCCCGGCTTCGTGCCCGGCCTGAACGTGCTGCTCGGCGTGCTCGGGGCCGTGGCGATCATCTGGGGCTCGATCCAGGCGCTGCTGCAGACCCGGATCAAGCAGTTCGTGGCGTACTCCACGGTCGCGCAAATCGGCTATCTGTTCATAGTCTTCCCCCTGGCGGGAGCTGGCGCCGATGTCATGTCGCTCGCCCTCGGTGGCGTGCTGCTGCATGCCGCAACGCATGGATTGGCGAAGTCAGGACTCTTCATGGCGGCGGGAAGCCTCATGGACCGGTTCGGGACGGATGACCTGAATCGCATGCGGGGTGCCGCCCGCACCGCACCGGTGCTGACGATGACCGTCGCGCTTGCCGGCGTGACGATGATGGGCCTGCCCCCCAGCGGCGGCTTCGGCTCGAAGTTCCAGCTGGCCACGGCCTCCATTTCGACCGGGCAGTGGTGGTGGGCGGTCGCCCTGGGGCTTGGAGGGCTCCTCGCGGCCGCGTACATGTTCCGGGTGCTCGCGATCATGCTGTCAGGCCCCGCTGATGCACTGGCCCCGGCCGATGCGGCCATCCGCCTTGAATGGCTGCCGCTCGGCCTTGCCCTCGCCGCGCTGTTCTTCGTGTTCGCGGCACCGCTGGTGAACGAACTCGCGGCCATCGGGCCGCTGCTTGCCTCGGGCGCGGTGACGCCATGATGATCTGGCTCCCGGTGCTCCTGCCCGCCATCGCCGCGCTGTCGACGTTCCTTCTCGGGGAGCGGCGGCCTCGCGCGCGCAACACCCTCAATCTCATAGCCGCGGCAGCGTCGGTCGGCACCGTCGCCGTCCTTGTCATCCGCGCATACGGCGGCGAGGTCGCGGTCGGAGCGATCCCGATGATGTCCGACCTTGACCTCGGAGTGCACAGCGACCTGACCGGCCTGCTGTTCTCCACGGTGGCGACCGTCCTGTGGATGATCACCCTCGTCTACGCGATCGGTTACATGGAACACGCTGCGGATCAGGCGACGTTCTTCGGCTTCTTCGCCCTGTGCATCGCCGCCGCCAATGGTGTGGCTCTGGCCACCGATCCGGTGAGCCTCTTCGTCTTCTACGAGATCCTCACGCTCACCACCTACCCGCTGGTGGTCCACTCCGGCACTCCCGAGGCGCTGGCGGCCGGACGCAAGTACCTGCTGTACGCGCTCACCGGCGGCACGCTACTGCTCCTGGGGAACGCCTGGCTCTATGCGCTCGCCGGCCCGACACCGTTCACCCCGGGCGGTGCGCTCGCCGGTGTCGAGACCCACACGACCGCCCTCCGCGCCATATTCTTCCTCATGGCGGCGGGCTTTGGCGTCAAGGCCGCGATCATGCCGCTGCATGGCTGGCTGCCGGGCGCGATGGTAGCGCCCGCACCGGTGAGCTCCCTGCTCCATGCGGTTGCTGTCGTGAAAGCGGGAGTGTTCGGCATCATCCGGCTCATCAACGAGCTCTACGGCCCCGCACTCGCATCCTCCCTTGGCGTGGCACAGGTGCTCGCCGCGTTCGCCGCCGCGTCGATCATCGTGGCGAGCGTCATCGCGCTGCGTCAGGACGATCTCAAGAAGCGGCTCGCCTACTCCACCGTGGCGCAGCTCTCGTACATCACGCTCGGCGTGGCGCTCTGCTCACCGCTCGCGGCCGCCGGCGCGCTCGCCCACCTCGCCCACCACGCGTTCATGAAGATCACGATGTTCTTCACCGCGGGCAGTCTCGCCGAGACGCTCCACGTGAAGAAGCTGAGCGAGATGGGCGGCGTGGCCAGGCGCATGCCGGTCACGATGGGATCGTTCGCCGTTGCCGCGTTCGCACTTGCTGGAATCCCCCCGCTTGCCGGGTTCGCCAGCAAGTGGCTGCTCGGCTCGGGCTCGGTCGAGGCCGGTGCGTCCTGGGCGCTCATCGTCTACGTTGCCGCGGGCGCTCTGGCGATGGGCTACATGGTGCCGATACTGCTTGCCGCGATGCGACCCGGCGATCACGGCGCGCCTGAGGGTGTCGAGAGCGACCCGCGCATGCTGTGGCCCATCGTCATCGTCGCTGCGATGTCTATCGTCCTGGGGCTCACCGCCGGTCTGCCGGGCTCGCCTGTCCACTGGGCCCTGACCGCGGTCGCTCCGGCGTTTGGAGGTGTCACGCCGTGACGTCCGCATTCACAGGGACCGGCGCGTTCACGTTCGGTCTTGATGAGACGTCGATCCCGTTCCTGGCGTTGTTCGCCGTGGTGTGGCTCCTCTCGGGGCTGTACACGGCGATCACGACTCCCGCCGCCGATCGCCCCAGGCTCTTTGCGTACTACGTGCCATCGGCAGTAGGCGGGATCGGCGTAGCGGCCGCCTCGGACGCTGTCTCCTTCTATCTGTGCTTCGCGCTCATGGCTCTTCCGGCGTGGGGACTGATCACCCACACGCGCAGCGCGGAGTCACGCCGGGCGGGCGCCATCTACCTCACGCTCACCGTTGTGGGCGAGGCGCTGCTGCTCGCTGCGCTCGTGCTCCTGGTGGTCGAGACCGGCACCACGAGCCTCCCCGGATACCGCGACGCCATCGCCGGACTCCCCTCCGCCGCGCTCATCACGACGCTCGTGCTCGCCACGATCGCTCTCAAGATCGGCATGCTGCCGCTGAGCGGCATCCTTTCGCTCACCTACACATACACGCCCGCGGGTCCCGCCGCCGCGCTCGCGGGCGCCTCGACCAAGGTCGGCGCGCTTGCGATGCTGAGGCTGTTGCCTGCGGGCGGGATGCCACCGGGCTGGGCCGACGCCGTGATGGTTCTGGGCCTGACGACGGCGTTCGGCGCCGCGGTCCTCGGCGTGCTCACCGACCATCCACGCGCGGTTCTCGGCTACTCGAGCGCAAGCCAGATGGGCCTGGTGCTGATCGCGGCGGGCGCCGGACTCTCGGACACGGACGCCGCGACGCTCGCGTATGGTGCCGTTGTGGCGTACGCGCTTCATCATGGGCTGGCGAAGGCCGCACTCGTGCTCGGCGACGACGTTGTGCAGAGGTTCAGCGGACGACGGGCGCGCTCCGTGGCCCTGGCGGCCCTGGCGCTCCCCGCGCTCGCGCTCGTTGGTGCACCGCTCACGAGCGGGTTCGTGGCGAAGTACGCGCTCAAGGACGCGATCCATGCGGTAGGCGGTGACATTTCGGCCGCGGTATACGTGGGGTTGTCATGGGCTGCGGTGGGAACGGCCGCGCTCATGCTGCGTTTCTTCGCGCTCACCCTGCAGCCACGGGAAACCACACCGGGCAACGCGCGTGGTGCCGCGCTGGTCTGGGGCCTGTTGCTGATGCTCGTGGCCACCGCCACGTGGATGTGGCCCTCTGACTGGAACCAGCACGCGATCAGCTCCGCTTTCTCGCTGTCATCGCTGTGGGCGGCGCTGTGGCCGGGCCTGATCGCTCTCGGTGTGTGGGGTGTGATCGCCAGGGTCGTGCCGGGAGGCACCCGCTACCGTGCAGTAGTCGAGCCCGGCGATCTCCTCACCATGGTTGCCCGCGGAGCATCCCGATGGGCAGCACGCGCGGATCGGCCCCGGCCCGTCGCGGCCGGGCGATCGGAGGCACGCTCCTCATCGCTGGCGGAGCCGCTGCTCGGCGCCGAACGCGGCTACCTGCGTTGGACGATAGCGGCCACAACGTTCGTGCTGGTCGCGCTCGCTCTCGCGTGGCTCGCGCTCGGTTGATCGACCGATCGTGAGACGGCGACAGCTATACGCCGTACTTGAGCTGGATGCGCTTGGCCTGATCGAGACGGAAGAGCCCCCGCTCCAGGTCCTTTGGGTCCGCGATGTTCTCGAGCGCCCACTTGAGGATCTCATGCGGCACGAGCGGGTAGCGCTTGCGCGCTTCGGTGATGGTCATGGCCATGACTCCTTCTGCTGCTGCGACGACTGCTACGACGAAGAACTGCTGTGATACGGCCTGACACCCGCATTGTGCGTCCGAGGCGCTAAACCGTCAAGTGATAGTCGAGACTCAGGAGTGCCCACCCCTGCCGAGGAAGTATCCCATCGCCGCAACAACGGCCGCGATCCCCACGCCCTCGTACATCAGCGACACGGGCTCCATGCCCTTGATGACAGCGCCGAGGAACGACACCGCCAGAACAACAGCGACCACACCGACCAGCTTGCTCTTGAGATCGTCGAGCGAGTGGATCTGCAGCCACGCCGGCAGCGGGATGGCGTCGTCGATGAACAGCTCGTACAGACCGAGTGCCATGATGTAAAGCACCGTGGCGAGCAGGAACACGTCCGCAAGCTCGATGAAGTCGAGCACGGCATCCTTCTCGTGCAACGCCCCACTGACGACACGTGAGATCACGCTGACCGTCTCGACCGCCGCCAGGCCGGTCAACGTGACCGCCCCAGCGAAGAGACCGACCACCGGGATCCCGATGAGAAAGCGAGTGTACGTGGGTATTCGCCGGGCAAAGCCCCCTTGGCTCTCTGTTCCCGTGACCTCCTGTGTACTCATGCCAACCCATCCTTTCGCGAAGCGCCGGTCACAGCCCAAGCTCCGCCTCGAGCGAATCCAGGGTCTCGATGGGAACCACGCCGTGGTCCACGTCGAGGCCATGCCGGTCTATCAGAACGGCCTTCATTCCGAGCGCACTGGCGCCGAGGTAGTCGGCGTAGTGATGGTCGCCGACGTGGGCCGCCTCGCCGGGGACGACGCCGATCCGCTCGCACGCGAGCTCGAAGATGCGTGGGTCGGGCTTGTGGAGTTGCACGTCCGCAGATGACACGATATCGGACAGGATATCTCCGAGTCCCAGCCCGGTAAGGATCCGTACCAGCCGCGTGTCCCAGTTCGAGATGATGCCGATGGCGATACCACGCGCCTGCAGCCGTTCGAACGCTGGCCGGACATCGTCGTACGGCGCCCAGCGATCGGGCCGTCCGAACTCGTCGTACACGCGCCGCGCGATCGCCACAGCCTCGGCTTCGATGCCAAGCTTGCGGCACAGCAGCGAGTACATACCGATCCACACCGACGTCGTCCGCCCGTCATCGGTCCAGAACGCGTCGTCTTCGGCGTAGCGCTCCTCGTAGTACGCATCCACGAGCGGCATGTACGACTCGATGAGCGAAAGGTCGAGTTCGTGTCCCGCCTCCCGGAGCACGCCGCGGCAGACTTCCGACACGCTCGGCGAGGGATACACGAGCGTGTTCCCCACATCGAAGAAGACGGCGCGCAGCCCCCGAGCGCTCACGTGAGGTAGGTCACCACATCGGTGTGGCGGTCTCGCTCGGGCGGCTCCTCGGCCCCGTGTCCTAGGACGATGAGCGACACGACCTCCCATCCCTCTTTCAGGTCGAACACGTCGCCCAGCCGATCACGGATCCAGTGCGGAGAGGAGATGCTGCAGCTCGACAGACCCACGTCGTAGCTGGCAAGCAACACGTTTTGAACAGCCGCCCCGACCGAGATCGCGTTGTCACGCGCTTCGTTCCAGTCCTCTGTGATCGTGGATGCCACACCGATGATCACCGGCGCCGCGCCGAGATCGGCGTAGAACCGGGCCGCATGCTCGACGCCTTCAGGTCCAAGCACGTCGATGTACTCCTCAAGGTACGCCGTGGTCATCGCCATGACCTCGGCGACACGCATCCGCGCATCCCCCGATGCGACGTGGAAATGCCATGGCTGGGTGTTCATGCGGGACGGAGCGTACGTTGCCGCATCCAGCACCTGCTCGAGAATCCCCTTATCGACCGGTCGTCCGTCGAAGATACGGATCGAACGACGGCCACGGATCGCATCCATCAACTCCATGACGCTTCCTCCCTCGGATGATCCAGCCCGTCAAGGATACCTAATCGAGCCGCCCCTGGCACGTCACCCGCTCGTAACGTCCAGAGCCGCGAGGTGACGCACCAGCGTCACCGCCGTCCCGCCCCCGGGAAGCGGCGTGAAGTCCACACGGTCCATGAGGGCGCGCATGAACATCACTCCCCGCCCCGAGGACGCGTATGGATCGCCATCGGACGCCGTCTCGCCATCGAAACCCGCCCCATGATCGGCGATGACCAACACGACCCTGTCTTCATACGCCGACACTGACACCGACACCGGGTCATTGGCGCCGCGCGGTGAACCATGCCGGATCGCGTTGGCCAGCGCCTCCCCCACGGCGACGCGGACGTCGAAGAACACGGTCTCTGGCATCCCGAGAGGGTCGAGCAGGTCGCAGACCTCCGCCCGCGCTCTGGCGAGTGAATCCGGGTGTGCGGGAAACTCCAGCTCCCGGGTCCACAACGGCACCGCGGGCGGACCGGTGAGTTCGAACCCCGAGAGCGCGTCCTCCGGGTCGCTCGCGGCGGATATGCGCGGCGCGGCGCTGACGAGCCCGGAGATCTCGAGTATCCGTGACACGTTGCGGTCGGCCCCGGCAAGCACCAGTCGTCCCTCGCGAGGGGCCAGCTTCCAATCCACCCACACGAGCAGGCCGAGGGCCGAACTGTCCATGTAGCTGACGTGCGCGAGATCGAGCACCAGGTTGTCGCATCCGCGGTTCATCGCGGATTCAAGCGCCTCCCGGACTTCAGGGACGGTGACCATGTCGACCTCACCGTGAAGATGCACAACGCACGCGCGCCCGTCGCCATGATGCTCGGTGACGATCTTCATCTGACCTCCCCGGAGCCGCCCTGTGTCCGCGCGTACTCACGCCTCACGGTCATCGGCCTCCACGCTATCATCGTCCGCCGCGTACCGAACGGCAAGGATCGCCGCATCGTCACGTATATCCCCACTGGTGAACCGCTGCACGGCGGCCAGCAGTCGCTCGGCCATGGCAGACGCTGACCCGCCAGTCCGGAGAGATCTCCGGACACGGCCCTCGCCGAAGAACCGCGCACCGCTGCGCGCCTCAGTCACACCGTCCGTGTAGAGCAGCAGCGTCGCTCCGGGATCGAGGGTCACCGTGCGCTCCTCCCATGACGCGTCCTCCACCGCGCCCAGAAGCGCGCCCGTGGTGCCGAGGCGCTCGATCGTGACCCGCCCATCGGAGACCGACCGCAACAGCCCCGCGGGATGACCGCCATCGGCATAGCGCAGTCTGCCCGTGCTCAGGTCAAGCTGCCCGAGCCAGAGGGTCACGATGCTCGTGGCGTCGCCGGATTCGAGCAACATCCGGTTGAGCTCCTCAAGCATCCGCGAAGGACCGGCACCGGCAGCGGCCATGCCACGGATCGCGTACTTGATCATCGACGTCTTGGTGGCCGCAACCACACCCTTCCCGCACACGTCGCCGATGGCGATCGCCACCGACCCCTCCGGTGCGATGAAGAGATCGTAGTAGTCGCCGCCGATATCGGCGTCGGTACCGGCCGGCAGATACACGCTGCCGGCTTCCAGCCCGGGGATATGCGGCAGACGAGAGGGCAGGATGCTCGCCTGGAGCACCGACGACACATGGTGCTCACGACTGAAGAGCTCGGCGGTGTCGATCGCGAGAGCCGCCTGCGCGGCGAAGGTCCGCAGCAGGTCCATCTCTTCGCTGCTGAACGCACCGGCTCCCCTGGCGAAGACCACAAGGACGCCGATGCTTCGTCCGCGTGCCAGCAGCGGCACGGCGAGCAACGACTCGAGCCCCTGTGCGGCTGCGGCGTTCAGCAGTCGGGTATCGGTGCCCGAGATGCGGTCGTACCGCTCCGGCTCCAACGTCTCGAACACGCGCCCCGGAACGTCCTCACCCGGCCGGAAGGTGATGTCCAACATGTCCCGGTGCAGAATGCCACGCGCCATCGGGACGGTGATGATCTTGCGCTTGGAATCAAGCGTCATGAGCATCACGGCGTCGGCCGAAAGGATCTTCTGGACCACATCCAGCACCCGGTTGAGCACCACACGTGTCTGCAACGACGAGCCCACGGCGTGAGAGATGCGGAAAATGGTCTCGAGATTGTCGGCGCGGCTCTTCGCCGCCTGGAACAGATATGCGTTCTCGAGCGCCAACGACGCCTCGGCCCCGATGGTGCGCGCGAGGCTGAGCCGCTTGGCCCCCGACATCCGCGACGGGTGCGACGCCATGCACACCAACAGGCCCACACAGCGGCCCTGACGGACCAGAGGCGTGAGCAAGGCCGAGAGCGCACCATACGCCATCAGCGCGGCCGTGCCTTCAGGGGAGGCGGAATCGATCGTCACATGCACGGGCTCCAGTCGCTCGCCGTCACCGCTCGCCTGACGCCACACATCGGCCCACAGTGAATCGGCGCCGGCATCGGCAACGTCGATCCCGTACGAACCGGGGTCATCGAGCAGCACCACCTCAGACGAGTCGTATCCCAGGAGCTCCGCCTGCGACGACGCGATGTAGCGGAGCGTCTCGCTCACGCCGACAGGTGAGGCCACGCGCTCCGCGATCTCCCTGAGCGACTCCGCATCACGCCGAGAGCGGCGCTCGTCGTCGAACAGCCGCGCGTTCTGCAGCGCCACTGCGGCCTGGGCCACGTACGAGCGCAGGGTCTCGCGCTCTCCGTCGCTGAACGACGCCCCCTCGGTCCGCATGACCGCAACGATGCCGACGCAGTCGCTTCCCGCCCACAGCGGGGCCGCCATTCCTGAGACCACGTCATCACCGTGCAGCGCGAACAGCGCATCGTCGGGGTCGTACGCGGCGGAGACCGACGCCCCGGCTCCGAGACACTCCGCGAGCCAGCCTGAGCGCGGCGCCGGGATGCGGAGGTCCTCACGCGCCTCCAGCGCCCCGTGTGCGACCACCAGGTCGAGGTCGCCCTCCTCGGAGAGCACGAGCACATCCACATCGGCCCCGTCGAACATGTGCGCGACCGACGTAACGATGCGCTCGAAGAGCTCCTCGCGGTCATCGGTCCGTGCGAGCAATTCGACCGAATCTGTCAGCCGGTTGAACCGGGTGACAACGGAGTTGAACGCGTCGAGCAGGCGCGCGACCTCGTCGCTGCCGGTCACCCGCTCGGGTTCCACCCGGTCCCCGGCACCGATGGCGCGGGCTCTGCGCTCGAGCTGCCGCAGCGGACGCGTCGACCGATCGACCACGGACAGTGCGCCCACCAGCGCCACGCCAAGCGCGGCGATCCAGCCGAGCAGCCCCGGCCGCAGTGCCCGCCATGTCTCGCCCCACACCCCGGTCTCGGGCTCCAGGATCGCGACCCGCCACCCCAGGTCGTGCGCGTCCGGTATGCTGGCATACCGTCCCACCATGGTCTGGGTGCTCTCCAGTGAGACGCGTCCGGCCGAGCCACCCTCCTCATCGGGGACGAACCGAGCACGGGCCGACTCGAAAGCCGTGAGCGGCGCGCTGGAAAACACCACGCGCCCCATCGGGTCGAAGACGATGGCAAGTGGACGACCGGGCAGCTCGCTGGTCATCGCAAGTTCGCCCTCGATCAACGATGAACGCACCCTGACCGCCAGCACACGAGGCTCTGACCCGGGCACGGCCACACCATGGACCGCCCACAGACCGCCCCGCGAGCCGGGCGCGGGCGTGACCCACACGACCGTACCCAGGTCATCCGTGCGCTCAAGCGAGTCCAATACGCCGAGCGAAGCGGCGTCGAGCGTCCCTGTGGGCCACGCGACGGGCGTGCTGGTGGGTTCGCGGAGCAGGACCGCGCCTTCGATGAAGCCGGTGTCGTCCAGCGCGACCCGCGCGAGCGCGGCACGGAGTTGCCCCTCGTCGTCGCCCGCCAGATCAGGGTCGAGCGAGGCCGTGCGCATCTCGGCATGGATCGTGGCGAGCCGCCCGCCGATGCGAGAGACCAGCACGTCACCGTATGCGGCATGCCGTGTGGACTCCTGTCGCACCGCCATGTTGTACACGCCCGCTGCGGACGTGCCGATGAGGAGCACCGTGGTGCTCACGACGATGAGCGCCGAGAGCAGCAGCAGTCGATTGGTGAGAGTGAAGCGCTCGCGCGCCTTCATGCGGCCTCCAGGATGCCGATGCCCCGACGACCAATCCTAGAGCACGGCCACCCGCTCGGCAACGCGCGACTCAGCCACCAAGCTTCGGGATGAACATCGACAGCCAGCCGACGACCGGACCGATCCAGCCGGTGAGGATGAGCAGACCGAGGACCATCAGCACAACGCCGGCCACGCGGTTGATGACGAGCGCGTGGCGGTTCAGCCAGTTGAGTATCGGCTTCACGCGGCCGAGCAGAAGCGCGACCAGAACGAACGGCACGCCGAGCCCGAGGGAGTACACCGCGAGCAGGAGCGCGCCTCGCCCCACTTCGGCGCTGTTGGCGGCGACCATGAGGATCGACCCGAGCACCGGCCCCACGCACGGCGACCAACCGAACGCGAACGCCATACCCATGAGCAGGGAGGCGAAGCTGCCGAACCGCTTGGCCTTCTGCATCTCGAACCGCGCCTCACCGTACAGCCAGGGCACCTTTATGATGCCGAGCATGAAGAAGCCGAGCAGCATGATGATGAGGCCCGCCACCTTCTCGAGCACATCGCTGTACTGCTTAAGGAACGAACCCACAGCCGAGGCCGATGCGCCCAGCGCGACGAACACGATGCTGAAACCGAGCACGAACAGCAGCGATGGCACCAGGATGGTCGAGAGCTTGCGGTTCTCCGCGGTGAGCTCCGCCGAGGACATGCCGGTCATGAAGGCGATGTATCCGGGAATCAACGGCAGGACGCACGGAGACAGGAAGGTGATGAAACCGGCTCCGAGGGCAGCGAACAGCGACGCGGTATCACTCACGATGCCGATTCCTCCAAAGACGACGAATGGGTACCACCAACGTTATACCCCGAGGGGGTATTCTGCGTCCAGCTCGCGCCGACTGCTCGCTATGCGTCGGCGGGCTCTGCGCCGTACCCTGCCCGCACCATAGTGGCCACGATCTCATCGGAACCGAGCACGGAGTCGTCGAAGACGACCTCAGTGATGCCCGTGCGATGGTCGGATTCTGCCGCCGTCACGCCGTCCAGCTCGCTCACGACCATCTGGATAAGCATCGAACACGATGGGCAGTGCATGCCCGTGGTCGTGAATCGCTGCGTCTTAGTCGTCATGCCGACACCCCATCATTCTCGGGCACGCGATCGGACTCGACCATCGCGCCACAGTAGGGACACATCCTCCAGGCGCCGTGGACCTCACGCCCACACTCCTTGCACTCACGCCGCTCGAGAGAAGAACGGCCCTGGTCCGCCTCCCGCTGAGCCTGGCTCATGAGCGCTCGGCCAGCGACGATCAGCACGAGCAGCGTAAGGCCGATGACCGCGCCGCCAGCGGGCGACAGGATCGTGCACGCCGCGTGCTGGGCGCTATGGTTCACCACCGCGACCGTCGCCGTTGTGAGAACAGCGAGGACGACCACAGTGACGCCCAGCGTGCTCCGGGCCCTGACGCGCTTCACTCTCAGCTCCGCGGTTCGGCGACATGACACGCTGCGAGATGCAATCCTCGTGCCAATGCATCACGTGCGCAGAGAGCACCTAGAGCCCGTACCGCTCCATCCGTGCTTCCAGCGTCTTGGTCGTGAGCCCGAGCAGCTTGGCCGCCTTGGGTGTACTGGCTCCCGCACGTTCCAGTGCCTGCCTGATCAGGTCGAGCTCGGTCTCCTCGAGGTCGATGCCCGCCTCGGGCAGCACGAAACACCGCGACCCGGCGTCGACGATACCCACGCCCGCACGTACCTCCGCCGGGAGGTCGTCCGCCTCGATGACCTCGCCGTGAGAGAGGATCGTGATCCGCTCGACGGTGTTCTCCAGTTCCCGTACGTTCCCGGGCCACTGGTAGGCCACAAGCGCCTCCATCGCCTGCGATGAGATCGTGCGGCTGCCCGCGCCGAACTTGTCGAGGAAGTGCGCGACGAGCGCCGGGATGTCGGCCGGACGCTTCCGAAGCGGCGGTATGGTGAGCGGCACGACGTTCAGCCGGTAGAACAGGTCCTCGCGGAAGGTACCGTCTGCGATGAGCTGCTGGAGATCGCGGTTGGTGGCCGCCACCACGCGCACGTCCACCTCGATGCTCCGCGTGCCGCCCAGCCGCTCGAACGTACGCTCCTGCAGCACGCGCAACAACTTCACCTGCACCGCCGCAGAGATGTCGCCGATCTCGTCGAGGAACAGCGTGCCGCCGTTGGCCATCTCGAAACGGCCGGGCTTGGCCGTCATCGCTCCGGTGAAGGCGCCCTTCTCGTACCCGAACAGCTCGCTCTCGAGCAGCGTCTCCGGCAGCGCACCGGCGCTGATCGAGATGAACGGCTTCGATGCGCGAGGCGACAGCCGGTGCAGGGCGCGCGCCACCAGCTCTTTGCCTGTGCCGGACTCGCCGTAGACCATGACGGTGGCGCCGGTAGGAGCCACCTTCTCCACGCTGGACAGCAGCTCGAGCATCGCCGGATCGACGGCGACGATCCCCTCCACGTCCCAGTCCCGTTCCAACTCCTCGCGCAGACGGTCCACCTCGGCGGCAAGCGCCTCGACCTTGAGCGCCTTCTCGATGCTGAGCTTCAGCTCATCGAGATCGAACGGCTTCGTGAGGTACTCGTTGGCACCGGCCTTCATCGCCTCAACGGCCGTCTGCACGTTGCCATGGGCGGTCAGCATGATCACCGGGAACCGGTGGCCTTTTGATCGCAGCCGCCGCAGCACCTCCATGCCGTCGGGGGCCGGCATCTTGTGGTCGAGTATGACGACCTCGGGCTCGTGTTCGGCAACCGCCGTCAGGGCCTCCTTGCCGTCCGCTGCCTCGAACACCTCGTAGCCCTCGGCCTCGAGCGCCTGGCTCAGGACCCAGCGCATGTTCTTCTCGTCGTCCGCGATGAGCACGCGACCCTTCATCTGCCGACCCCTCTTCCCTGTGCGGGGAGCACGACCGTGAAGGTCGTGCCGCGCCCCGGTACGCTGTGGACTTCTATTCTGCCGCCGTGCTGGTCGATGATGCGGTGGACGATGGTGAGACCGAGCCCGGTACCATCATCGCGTGTCGAGAAGAACGGGTCGAACACCTTCTCAGCGACCTCGGGCGGCATGCCCGGGCCGGTGTCCTCGACCGCTATCGACACGTACTCGCGATCCCCCCACACGCGCAGGTGTATCGTGCCACCGCTCTCCCCCATCGCCTGGACGGCGTTCGAGACGAGGTTCACCAGCACCTGCTTGAGCTGGTCGGCATCCGCGAACACCGAGAGCCCCTCCTGAGCATACTCGGTGACGATCTTGACCCGCGCCTGCCCCGCGAAGCGGCTGGTGAACAGTACCACATCATCGATCACCGACTTGACATCGGTGGGTCGCAGCGTCGGAGACGAGGGGCGTCCGAAATCGAGAAGGGCCTTGATCACACGATCGAGCCGGTCGATCTCCTGCCTGATGACCCGCATCACTTCTCTCATGCGGGCGGGGTCGTTGCCCGACTCCTCCACCAACTGCACGGAGGCCTTGATGATGCCAAGGGGGTTCCTGACCTCGTGCGCGACACCGGCTGTAAGCTCACCCATCGCAGCCAGGCGATCGGCACGGACCAGCTGGTCGGTGAGCGCCTTGACCTCCGACACGTCCTCCACGCTGACGACGGCGCCGAGGACACGACCACCGTCATCGCGCATGCGCGCGATCGATACGCGCGCGTGAAGCGTCTTGCCGCCACGCGTCACAAGCGTCATCTCGTTCACGCGGCGCTGTGCCACCCCGCGCAGCACCTGCTGAAGCGCCGTCTCCAACCCGCCGTCCTCGCGGAACAGCACACCGAGCGGTCTCGGCACCATCTCGGCCTCACTCATGCCGAGTGCGCGCTCCGCAGCGGTGTTGACGGTGGCGACCGACCCATCCGGGCCCACCGTGATCACGCCTGACGTGATGGACTGGAGGATCGCCTGCGTGTACTGCTGGATGGTGACAAGCTGGATCGCACGTTCTTCGAGCGTGTGGTAGGCGTGTTCGAGCTCGACGCTGACCGTTCGCAGGTCGCGCGCCTTGCGCTCCTCCAGGTCACGCAGCCACCCGAACAGGAAGCCGACGGCGATGAACATCACGATCTCGTAGAGGTTGTCGACGTTAGGGCCGACGAGACCGCCCATCGCCGACTGTGCATGCGGGCCGAACACCAGCGCAGTAGCGAGCGCCGTGACGAGGCCGCCACGCCAGCCGAACACGAACCCCGCGTAAATGATCGGTATGTAGTAGAGCTTGCGGTACAGCAGGTGCATCGCCATCGTCTCGGGCGACGCTGTGGTGAACAGGTGGAGCGCCGTGATCGCCGCGAGCAGGAAGACGATCAGCGCGACATCATTGCGGGAGGCCTCGGATCGCGCGGCACCTGCAGGTCCCGACCGCTCATGCGCGGTCATGTGCGCTTCCTCGCCCAGGAGGGCTCGATGCCGAGCTCCTCGCGGTACTTGGCGACCGTCCGCCTGGCCACGCTCACGCCCTGTTCAGCGAGCGCCTCGGCCAGACGCTGGTCCGACAGCGGCCGGGCGGGGTCCTCGGCCTCCACGAGCTCCCGCAGCCTCTTGCGCACGGTGGTTGACGCCACGTCCATCCCCGTGGACGTGCGATATCCACCCGAGAAGAAGTGCTTGAGCTCGAACAGCCCGTACGGGGTGGCCATGTACTTGCCAGTGACGCCGCGGCTGACCGTGGAGAGGTGCACGCCGAGCTCGACCGCGACGTCCTCAAGCCGCAGCGGGCGCAGATCCCCCTTGCCGTCCTCGAAGAAGTCGCGCTGGACCTCGAGGATGATCTCGGCGATGCGGCTCACGGTGTCCCGGCGACGATCGACGTTGCGCATGAAGCTCTCGGCCTGCCGGATCTTGTCCTTCAGGTAGCGACGCGTCTCATCGTCGGCGGTCGATCCAGAGCGCAGCATAGACCGGTAGCGCGCGTTCACGCGCAGACCCGGCACCGCTTCGCTGTTGGGAATCACAAGCCACTCATCGTCGAACCGCCGCAGCGTCACGTCGGGGACCACATAGGCCGGTGCGGAGCCGGGCGAGAACGCCCCCGCGGGCCGGGGGTTGAGCATCCGCAGCGACTCGACCGCCTCGCGCACCGACTGCTCGTCGGTGCCGAGGGTGCTGGCGATCTTCTTGAAGCGGCTTGCGGCCACGTCGTCGAGGTGCGCGTCGATGATGCCGAGAACGAGCGGCGTGTCGACGCCCACCACCTCGGCCTGGATCCTCAGCGCCTCGGTCACGGTGCGCGCCCCCACGCCGGGAGGATCCAGTTGCTGGACCGCCGCAAGCGCATCCGGCACCACGTCGACCGGCACGTCGGCGATGGCCGCGATCTCCGATTCATCGCCTACGAAGAAGCCGTCCTCGTCGAGCGAGCCGATGATCGCGCGCGCGGCGAGCGCCACCTGCGGAGTGAGGTGGAGCATCGCGAGCTGCTCCAGCAGGTGCTCGGTGAACGAGATCACGCCACCCACGAACTCCTCGGCGTTGGTCTCCTCTGCCCCCGGATCGCGCGGTGCCGCGCTGTCCATGTGCTCGAGCTCTTCGTACTGATCGAGCCACTCGTCCCAGGCGCGCTCGTCGTCGGCCGCGGCCTCACGCTCCTCGGCGTCGGGCTGCTCGTAGTCGTCCTCCTCGACCTCGAGGACGGGGTTCTCCAGGATCTCCGCCTCTATGAGCGCCTGCAGCTCCAGCACGGGCATCGCAAGCATGTTCAACCCCTGGTAGACCTGGGGTGAGAGGGTGACCTTCTGTTTCAGTTCTGGCCGCTGAACGAGGTCCATGGGGGCCTCCGGGAGTCGCCCTACTAGCAAACAACGTACCATTCACATTATGCGCCGGTCGTCTCTCCACCTAACACGTCCGGATCGACCAGCGGCATCTCCGCGGGAACGCGGGTGCTCGCCTGAGAGAGCAGGACGGCGGCCACGACCAGCACGCCTCCCAGAAGCTGCAGGGCGCTCAGATGCTCGCCGAAGATGAACCAGGCCACCACCCCTGCGATGACGGGCTCGACCGTGGAGGTCACCGACGCCTGCGTCGCCTCGATCATGTTCAGCGCCTTGAGAAACGCGCCGAATGGGATGATCGTGCTGACCACGGCAAGCGCGAGCACCGCCGCCGCCGCGCGCCAGTCGGAGAGCAGCGTGATGATCGGCCCGGGACCGCCGAGCACGATCAGCCAGAACATCGAGGCGAACCCAAGCCCGTAGGTAAGGAGCGTCCAGGGCGCGAACCTGCCCGACGCGTACTTCCCCATCAGCGAGTACCCCGCGAAGAAGACCGCCGAAGAGAGGCCCCAGATGAGGCCCTCGCGCGGCACCACCAGACCGTCCGGGCCGAGAGCGCCCACCATCAGGGCACAGCCGGCGACGCTCAGCGTCACCGCGCTCGGCAGCGCGAGGGTGAACCGTTCGCCAAGCAGCGTGACCGAGAAGACCAGCACGATCACCGGAGCGAGGTACTCGAGAAGGATCGCCGTGGCAACGCCGGTGAGGGAGATCGTCTTGAAGTAGGCGAAGTGCACCATCGCCAGGCCAAGAATGCCGAAGACCGCGAGGAACGGCAGATCGCGCCCCCGGACCTTGAGCAGCTCGCGTCGGCGAAGCGTAAGGAACGCGGTCGCGATGAGCGTGGACACCACCGCGCGGGCGGCCGAGAGCACCACCGGATCGACCTCGATGCCTAGAGGAGGAAACGGCCAGCCCGCGGTCGCCGGCCCCGGAGCGGAGAAGAGCCACTTCGCGAGCAGCCCCCCGCCGGCCCAACACAGCGCGGCAAGCAGCACCAGCCCGTACCCCTCCGCGCGGCGCGCAGCGTTGTCGCGTGGCGTGGAGGTCACAGAAGCCCGCTCCTCTCCTGCTCCTCCGTCTTGCGTTGCTGGTACTCGTCGAACGGTTCAAGATGCGCGATGGCGTCGACGACGGCTGGGAACCCTTCCACGACCGCTTTCTCCACGCGCTCGGCGATCGCGTGTCCCGTCGCGACCGTGATCCCCGGGTCAACCTGTACGTGCATGTCAACGTAGATCTCGCTCTCACTGCCCCGGGTCCGCACACCGTGACAGCCGAGGACTCCCTCGAGCGAGCATGCGACCGCACTCACCTCTGCCGGATCGAGACGCGCCGTGTCGGCGAGGGAACCACCCGCGGTCCCGAGCACGCGGAACGCGGTGACCACGATGAATCCCGCCACCAGCAACGCGAGTATTGGATCGGCGATCGGGTAGCCGAGGCGTACCGCGACAAGTCCACCGATGACGCCGAGCGTGACCAGCACGTCGCTTGCGGTGTGGCTTGCGTCGGCACGCAGGATCTCGCTTCCCAGGCGGTCGCCGGCACGTCGCTCGGCGGTCGTGACCACAAGGTTGACGGCAAGCGTGAGAAGCATGACCACGAAGCTCACACCATCCACCGCCGGACCGGCCCCGGGATCCTGGATCCGCACGATGGCCGATGAGCCCACCCGCCACGCGGCGAACAACAGGAGCGCGCCGATCGCCGCTGAAGCGAAGGTCTCGTACTTGCCGTGACCGTACGGATGGCTCTTGTCCGCGGGGCGTGCCGCGAGACCAAGACCGATGAGACCGATTATGTTGGATGTGCCGTCGAACAACGAGTGGAACCCGTCGGCCGTGATGGAGACGGAGTCGATCAGCAGTCCGTAGCCCAGCTTGGCGACGGCCACGCCCACGTTGAGCGCCAGCACCCACCACAAGACGCGACGGACCGCACGACTGCGGTCGACGCTTTGCGTATGCGGTTTGGAGTACCCCATTCGACTCCCCTTGCCGAAGATACCCCCTAGGGGTATATTGTCCATGGACATTCATACGATTTTACGCCTGCCCCGCGTTCGCGCAAGGAGCGTGATGATGAACACCACCACACGTATCGCGAGTATCCCGACCGAGGAAGAGCGACGTAAGATCGTCAATCGGCTGAAACGGCTCGAGGGTCAGATCCGGGGACTCCAGACCATGATCGAGTCGGGCAAAGACTGCGATGCGGTGCTCACGCAGATCATGGCGGCGAAGTCGGCGCTCAACCAAGTCGGGCTCCACATCATCGGCTACTCGATGAAGACCTGCCTGGTCGATGACTCCGTGACCGACCGCGATGAGCTCATCGATGAGGCCATCAAGGTATTCCTGAAGTACTCGAGCTGCGTGCAGTAGGGACCGCCCGCGCTTCAGGTGCCGGACCCGTCCAGCGAACCGCGCATCAGAGGGCGCAGGCGGCGTCTATGAGCTGCGCCACCGAGCGGTCGAGATCCCCGATCTCGCCCTCGCCCACCTCGTCGTCTTCGTTCCAGATCGAGACGGGCCGCACCGCGCTCACCCACACCACATCGCCATCGGCGTAGATGTGCATCTTACAGACATCGTAGAAGCCGCCAGGCATCGCAACGTCCAGGATCACGAGCGGTTGGATGCGGAACCCCTTGGCCTGGAGCGCGGCCTGCAGATCGTGTCGTCTGACGACGTCGAAGCCGTGCGAGCGCACTGCGCGCTCGACGGCCTCGACCATCTGGGGGAATGTCTTGCGACCTTCCCGTCGGTATGTCAGATCCATGACCACCACCATGCCGGACGGGCCACACGGGCCCTGTGGCTAGCCTCAGCCGAATCCCCCGCGGGGCACGCAACCGGTGCTCGTACTCACAGGTCGCGCGGCGAATCCGCCACCGACACCGGCTTCGACGTTCGTGGAGCCACACTCGGGACATACCCGGTCCGACTCCCTCAGCAACCGCATCAGGAACCTGTCGAACCGGTGGCCACACTCCTTGCAGTGCAGTTCGTACGTTGGCATGTCCTAGACCAGCCCGAACTCCCGGCCGAGGGCATCGGCGCCGCGTGCCCCCACCACCTGTGTGACCAGACTACCACCTTCGAACTTGGCGATGGTGGGGATGCTCATGATCCCGTACCGCATGGCCACGTCACGCGCTTCATCGACGTTCACCTTCACGAACTCGACCGAATCGCCAACACGACCTGCGAGCTTCTCAAGCTCCGGAGCCACCATACGGCACGGGCCGCACCACGGTGCCCAGAAGTCGACGATGACAGGCTTTCCAGCCTCGAGGACCTCTGCCTGGAACTGCGCCTCACTGATCTCACGCACTGCGTTGCTCAAGGGGATCTCCTCCTCTTGGGTGACATCTGACAGGTATAAGTATACCCCATGGGGTATCTATGTCAATAGCCTGTGGCGGACGCCACCCACTTCCACTATCGTCTGTGATGACGCAAGGAGGATCGGTGGTCTACTGGCTCGCCCTTCTCGCAGGCAGCCTCCTCTTCGGTGCCTGCATCGTTGGAGCGATGGTGCTCGCCCGGCCGCACTCTACGGTCGCCGTACTTGTGGGTATCGGCGGTTTCCTCGGCGCGCTTTACACCCTTGGCACGATAGCCCAGATCTACTCAACGCCCCTCGCGATCGCCGCCTCCATCCTGTTCGTGGTCGTGGGCATCGTTGGCGGGTACACGGTGGCGGCCGCGGGAGTGCCGCACCTAGCGGCGCTCAGACGCCGAGCAACGGCCACGCGACCCCCCACGCCCGGCGTGACCGGCGTTGTGCTCCTGGGATGCGCGGAGCCCCGCCGGTATGACCCGAGGGCGGTAGCGCACCGGCAGAACCTGCTGGCCGACACTGCAGCGATCGAGCTGCCGCTCAGCGCGGTGCCGTTCGTATTCCTCACCGAGAAGACCCGCTACCGGGCCGTTGGCGGAACAGCGCCGGGTGTCGCCGCGGCAGCCGCGCTCGCGCAGAAGATAGCCGAGCTCTGGGAGCCCCTCGCGCGCCCACAGATCACGCTGGCCACCTGTCAGTACCCCGACGACCTGCGCCGTGCCATCATCGAGCAGGCGGATGCCGGCGCGACGCGCATCGCTGTCGTGATCCTCGGGTCGCCCGAATCGGCAGCGGCCGAACACGCCCTCGCGCTCGCCTCGGACACCGCTAAGCACGATCTGGCGACGCAGGTCCGCGTCGCCTCGTCCATCTGGAACGACCGTCAGCTCGCGCGCCGGCTGGCCGAACGTGTCCTCGCACATGTAGAACACACACCATACGCAAACGTGGGTGTCGCGCTGGTATGTCCGGGCTCGCCTGAGGCATGGGTGCGCCGATACGCCGCTTCCGAGCAGACGGAGAACTACTTCATCCAGCGGGTGCGGATGCTGCTCGTCGAGGCGGGCCTGTCCAGCGAGCATGTGAAGGTCGCGCGGCTCGAATGGCAGACGCCGGATGTGACCGAGACCGTGCGACATCTCGCGGTGCTCGGGTGTCGGCGGATCATCACCATCCCCGCGACGACTGTGCTCCCCACGCTCGAGACGCGGCTCGACCTCGAACGCGCGGTGTCATACGCACGAGTGCCGACGGCGGTCACAACGGTCACGCTTGGGCCATGGGGTGACGACGACGCGCTCGCGGCAGCCGTTGGGGCCGTCGCCTCAGCCGCGCTCGACGACACACAGGGGCGCTAGAAACCACACCCGGGGGTCAGGGACGGGCTCCCCCGTGGGCAACGCACCCGGCGATGTCTGAAGCCGGATCAGGCGCGCTCGGCGGCCATGCTCCGGCGCGAGACCTTGCAGCGCTCCTGGTTGAACGCCTGACGCCGCCTGATCTGCGGGATGCTGCGCATGTAGCGGAATGCGAGCGCCAGACCGCCCCGGTCAGCCTCGGCGTGCGTCTCAAGAGCGTCGATGCTGCGACGAAGGTCCTCGGCGGTGGTACCGCGGAAGACCGTGTAGCCCTTCCCGACGCCACGCAGCACGTGTGCGTCGGAGCCGCCCACAGCCGCCACACCGAGCCCGCCGCTGAACATCTTGGCGGCCACCCGGTTGGCCCAGATCAGGTACGGCACGGAGTTGTAGACCTCAAGCGCGTGGAACGCGAGGTCGCGCGCGGCATCGGCAAGCCGGCTGCGGCCGAATGGGCCGAACACGCCGCGTGCCGAGAAGGGGTGCGGGATGATCGCGATGCCGCCCTGTTCGGTGATTCGCCGCACGGTCTCCAGGGGGGTGAGGCCAGCGGGGATCTCCTCGGTGAGGAAGAGGCCGAGCACGTGCCCTTCGGTGGTGGACATCTCCTCGCCCACAACGACCTCGAGGCCGTAGACGTCCTCCAGATCCTTGGCGAAGAGCGCGCCTTCTATGGTGTTGTGATCGGTGATCGCGATGACCTTGAGATCGGTCTTGGCGGCAACGTACTCCATGATCTCGGGGATGGTGGCGAGTCCGTCGCTATGCGTGGAATGGATATGAAGATCAGCCTTGCTCCAAACGTCTGCGCTCACACTGTCCCCGAATCTGTTGGTGGTCGGCCCCGAAGGTACAGCAAGCACTGTACCGCACAGGTCATTCATCGGCAGCACGTGACAGATACTACACCCACAATCGGTGGACAGCACATCTCACCGTGCGCCCGCCCACTCCGCGAGCCGCGCTACACCCTCGTGCAGCCGCTCCAGAGAGGTCGCGTAACTGAACCGGAGGAACCCTTCGCCACCGGGGCCGAAGTCCCTGCCGGGGGCCACCGCGACCCCCGCTTCCTCGAGCAGACGCGACGCGAGATGAACCGAGTCAGCACCCCAGTGCGTAGCCCCGGCGAACACGTAGAAGGCGCCGAGGGGCTCGGTGGCGACCGTGAGGCCGATCGAACGGAGCGCGGGCACAAGGTACCGGCGGCGTTCGTCATACACCTCACGCATCCGCGCCACGTCGTCCTGCGCGCGCAGCAGTGCGGCGGTGCCCGCCACCTGCACGAAGTTGCTGGCACAAAGGAAGAAGTTCTGCTGGATCTTCTCGGCGGGACGCACGAACTGCGGCGGCGCGATCATGTAGCCGAGGCGCCACCCGGTCATCGCGTACGCCTTTGAGAACCCGTTGAGCACGAACGCGCGGTCGGTGAACTCGAGCGCGCTGTGCGCGCGCCCCTCGAACTGCAGCCCGTGGTAGATCTCGTCGCTCGCGAGCCAGATGCCGCGCTCCTCGGCCAGACGCGCGAGATGCGCAAGGTCGTCCGGGCCGAGCACGCCGCCGGTGGGGTTGGACGGCGAGTTGCACATGATCGCCTTCGTGCGCGGCGTGATCGCACGCTCGACCTCGTCGATGCGATACCTGAAGCCGTCCTCGGCGCGTACACGCACCGGCACCGGCGCCCCGCCGAGGAAGTTCACGTAGTTGGGATACGCCGGGTAGCACGGGTCAGGCATGATGACCTCGTCGCCCGGATCGAGCAATGAGCCGAACAGCAGCAGCATCGCCGGCGAGGTCCCCTGCGTGACGATCACCGAGCCGGGGTCGATGTCCACGCCGTAGTCATCACGAGCCCGGTACGCAACCGCATCACGAAGGTCCGGTAGGCCGAGGGACGGCGTGTAGCCGGTCTCGCCCGCGTCCATGGCGGCCTCGGCGGCCTTCACGATCACCTCGGGCGTTGTGAAGTCGGGATCGCCGATCTCCAGATGCACGATGTCACGACCGGACGCTTCGAGCTCGCGTGCGCGTGCGACCACATCCATCACGATGAACGGGCGGATCGACTCCGCGCGCTTCGAGACGTCGGACATGTCAGTCTCCTTCGATCCTGGCGGCGTACAGGCGGGCGATGTGGATCGAGCGGGCTTCAAGCCTGCGCAGGTCGGCGAAACCGATGTCGCGCGTGGCGACGATCTCATGCGGCGGCTCCGGATCGAACCGCAGGCCCAGCTCGGCGGCGCGGAGGTACAGGTCGGTGCCGGGAAGCACGTGCAGCGTGGAGGTCTGGATCTTGCCGGGATCGAGCGAGAGACAGAACGCCACGCCCCGGAGGAAGTCCTCGGCGGTATCGCCCGGCAGGCCCGCGATAAGGTCGGTTTCGACCAGGATGCCCTGCCGCTTGAGCGCCGCCACTCCCGCGGCAAAGCGCTCCGCGTTGAACGCGCGCCGGCAGGTGGCCAGGGCGTCTGTCCCGATGCTTTGCGGCCCCGTCTCAACGGAGACCACGCCGGCGCGCCGCAGCAGAGCGGCGGCCTCGTCGTCCACGCGCTCGATATCCACCTCGACGGTGTGGAGCATAAGGCCGCGGGCCGCATACGGTGCGAGGGTGTCCGAGAGCCACTGCAGGCGGTCGGGCGTGAGGTTGAACACCGAGTCGATGAACGAGAACTGCCGCACTCCCCGCTCGCCGGCGAGAAGCGCGATCTCCGCCTCGACGCGCCCGCGGCTGAAGGAGCGGATACGCCCGTAGCCCTTGCCCTCGAAGCAGTAGGCGCAGTCGTGCGGGCAACCACGGAACGTCTCCACGTACGCACTGCCCTCGCGGGGCTCGAGCACGCCCGTGATGTAGGGTGAAGGTATCGTGTCCAGGTCGGCGATAAGCGCGCGGTCGGGGGCCGCCACGGGGGCACCTGCAGCATCACGTGCGGTCACCCCGTCGGCGCGGGCGAAGGGCTTGCCACGTCGCGCCAGGTCGATCACATCGGCGAAGGCCGCCTCTCCCTCGCCACGCACCACGGCGTCCACCTCCGGATGCGCGAGCAGCACGTTGGCCGCGATGGGTCCCACCTCGGGCCCACCAAGGACGATGCGCACATCCGGCAGCGCCTGCTTCACGATGCGACAGATGTCGTAGACGGCCAGCGCGTTCCAGCAGAACACCGACGCCGCCAGGACATCGGGCTCAAGCGCGATGATGCGGTACGCGACCCACCACGGATCATCGTCGGTGGTGAGATCGAGGCTCTGGAAGCCGACGCGCCCCTTGAGCCGGTCATCGGCCTGGGCGTACGCCCGGAGATAGCCGAGCGCAAGCGACTGGTAGCCAGGCGAGTTGAGGGCGAGCAGCGCCACCTTCAGGGGAGCGGTCATCGTGCGTCGCCCTCCCGGGGTCCGGAGGCCACTGGGGCCCCGTCGGGCGCTCCATGCAGGCCATGCGTCTCCGGCAGCGGGAGCGTGCCCTCTGTCGACACCCAGATGCGGTTCACCATGCCCGTGTCGCACGCCGCCGCGATGACCGCGGCCGCCTGCGAAGGCACGGGCCCGGCCGACTCCAGACGCACCGCGTCGAAGCCTCGCTGGGCGCAGGAGGCCACGATCGCAGGCAGCTCGCCGAGGGTGTGCCGGCACACCGGTACCACCGCCGTGATGGCCACCGTCGCCCCCATCATCGCAGCAGCCTCGCTGTACGCCGCCACTCCCGCCCTCGACGCGGCCCCGTGCCCCGGGCGACCCGTGAGGCCGTCGTGCGTGGCGTCGTCGGCTCCCAGCACGCGTACCCACAGGTGGCGCACGCCCGCATGGAGGACACCTGCGGCGTTGCCGTGCGCGACAAGCGCTGCTCCATTGGTCTCCATAGCGATGCGCGAGAAGCCGGCACGCCGGCACGCAGCCACGAGAGCCGGGAGTTCCGGATGGGCGAACGGTTCGGGGCCGGTAAGCGCCACCCCGTACGCGGACCCGGCCGCAGTCTCCCCCCGTGTGCCGCCGGCCATCGCGCGCACCCCGGCGAGGTGCGCCTCTACCGCGGCGACCGATGCGTACGACACCTCAGGAGCGGAACCGCAGCGCACACATCCACACGCTGTGCCGGTTCCCACAGGTATCGGGTGGAAATCGATCATCACTCATCTCCCCGCGAGCTCGACGGGCCACAGTGCGCCATCAGTCGACCCTAGCACAGACGCTCATGCATGCGGCTCTCTCGTATCGAAGCCTGCGATGGGACCCGGGCCGCCGAGCACCTCACGGGCGACCCGGAGCGACCCCCGGGCATCGGCGACCACGCGCCAGCGCACGAGCGCGATCGTGCCCTGGGTCAGCTCGATGGCCGTGAGCTTTGTAGGGTACACGCATGAACCGGCGTTGAAGTACGGCTGCTCCCCCTTCCGGGGGAACTTGAACCGATGCGTGTGGCCGCAGATGAGCGCCCGCTTGTGCAGTTGGATCCACTTCGTGTAGTGACGCTCGATCTTGTGCCTCTTGTACGCGTTCTTCGCCGGACTCGCGGGATTCCGGCCGCCCACCGCGTGGACGTGCCTCCAGAAGTACCGCAGCCCCAGCATCGTGGGCCACCAGGCCTGATCGTTCGCGAAGTCGCCTTGATGACCGTGGAGCACTACGATCTCCTGGCCGGTCACCTCATGGCGCAGGACGAGCGCCTCGCACGGCTCGATCCCCGGCAGGAAGTCATGGGTGGTGCCAGCGTACTCGTCCCGGTACACATGCAGGTTCTCGCGCACGTACTCAGGGTCACGAAGGAAGTTGTTGTGGTTCCCCCATATGAGGATGAACCTGTCGTCCAGGTTGAACCGTTTGAGCGCGTCGAACGAATCGTAATGCGCGTCTTTGATGTGCTTGAAGTGCGGGTGCTCCCACAGCTCGTCACCGTCGCCCACCTCCACATACGTGAAGCCGTTGGCGTAGTAGTGGTTGAGCGCGTGCACGTACGAGTTCTCGTTGCGGGTGAATTCGTCGGCCAGACTTCCGATGCCCCGGTGGCAGTCGCTGATGAACACGAAGTTCGAGTCGTCCGTGAACGGGACGACCCGCGCGTTCTCATATGCTTCGGTGAGTCGCTTCTGCGTGCGCATACGATCACCCCGAATCCCGCCGCAAGACCCGAAACCATCGTAGCGCATACGGTCCGGCCGCACGCCGTCAAAGACGTGGAGTCAGCGGACCGATGTGTCGTTACGTCCTGAAATCGGTGAATCCTGACGAGCTGGTCAAGTTCAGGGGTGCATGCTGTCGATAGGATGAGAGGGGATCACAGCGGGGGCGCGACACGGCGGAGCCGCAACTCCTGCCCACGACGGGGTGACGATTCACACCGAGGGGCCCCGGTAGTAGACCTACGGCGATCGGAGGAACAATAAGGGACCGGTGTCAAACCTGCGAATTCCGCGGCAAAACGATCCTAAAGGTGGGTTACTCAGGGCTCGGGCCTGACGAGATCCTGCGGCTGGTGGAGAAAGGCAACCGCGCGGTGGCCAGCGCCGGCACAAGCGGCCAGCGGCTGCTCATCGACATTGTCCGATGGCCAGATGAACAGCGAGGCTTCGGACGCGATGAAGGAGTCCCTCAAGAAGTCCAATGAGCTCGTCTCAAGAGTCGCTGTTGTCGGTGCCCAAAACGGCGTTTCACGGCTTATCGCGAACGTCCTTTCACGGATCGGCGGAATCAACACGCGGCTGTGCCGCACGGTCGACGAGGCGAACAAGTGGCTCGCCGAAAGCGCCTGACACTCTGAGAACCGAACAAAGAATCAGGGCCTCCCCTCTTTCGAAGGAAGGCCCTGGTCGCATCTGGTGTCCGAGGCGAGAGTTGAACTCGCACGCCCTTGCGGGCACTAGGCCCTCAACCTAGCGCGTCTGCCATTCCGCCACTCGGACAGAGCTGCTGCCCTCGGGCAGCGAACGAGAGTATAGCAAGACGTTCCGAGCCTGCCTAGACCGATTCTGCCGAGCCGCTCACGCTCTGCACGCCGAGTGCCTCGGGTATCGGGAACGGAGCCGCGAAGTGGCATGCCGCACTCTGATCCGGGCCCACCTCGCGCAGCTCGGGCTCCTCGATACGGCATCGCTCCTGCGCTATAGGACAGCGCGTGTGGAACCTGCAGCCGCTCGGCGGATCGATCGGGCTGGGCACGTCGCCCTCGAGGATGATCCTGCTGCGCGAACGCTGCTTGTCAGGGTCGGGTACCGGGACAGCCGACAGCAGCGACTGGGTGTACGGGTGGTGCGGTTGATCGTACAGTCCCTGCCAGCCACCGATCTCCACGATCTTGCCAAGGTACATCACCGCGACACGGTCCGAGATGTGGCGTACCACTGAGAGGTCGTGTGCGATGAACACGTACGTGAGGCCGAACTGGTCCTGCAGCTCGTCCAGGAGGTTGATCACCTGCGCCTGGATCGAGACGTCGAGCGCCGAGACCGGCTCGTCGCAGATGATCAGCCGAGGCTGCAGGGCAAGCGATCGAGCGATGCCGATCCGCTGGCGCTGACCGCCCGAGAACTCGTGCGGGTAGCGGTTGATATGCTCGGGGTTGAGACCGACGACGTCGAGCAGCTCTTTGGCGCGTGAGCGCCTCTCCAGCATCGTCCCGATCTTGTGCACCGACAGCGGCTCAGTGACGATCTCGCCGATGGTCATGCGCGGGTTAAGCGACGCGTACGGGTCCTGGAAGATGAACTGCACGTCACGCCGGAACGCCTGCAGTCCTTTGCCGCGCAAGGCACGCACGTCCTGGCCATCGAACTCGATCGTTCCCGCCGTGGGCTCGATGAGACGGATCAGGCAGCGGCCCGTGGTGGACTTGCCGCAGCCAGACTCACCCACGAGCCCGAGGGTCTCACCGCTACGGACCGTGAACGACACGCCGTCGACCGCGTGCACCTTCTTGCTGAGCTTGGAGGCGATGAGCCCCTGCTCCACCGGGAAATGCTTGACAAGGCCTTCGACACGAAGCAGGTCCGCCATCACGCCACCTCCCCGGTCACCGGAACGGCCTCGCCGCGAACGAACCCGTCCTCACCGGCAAAGTGACACGCCGCCTGGTGGCCGGCCGTGATCTCACGCAGCTCGGGACTCTCCTTGACGCAGCGATCCTGCGCGTACGGACAGCGCGGATGGAAGGCGCACCCTGAGGGTACGTCGATAAGGCTCGGCGGCTGACCCTCGATGGGAAGGAGCGTGCCTTTCTCGTCGATGTCGTGCCTCGGCAGGCTGTCGAGCAAGCCCCAGGTGTAGGGATGGAGCGGCTGATAGAACACGTCATGGGCCGAGCCGTACTCCACCTGCTTGCCGGCATACATCACCATCACGTC
>Ga0228536_1001205_pt1 | contig 27955 bp, 30 predicted proteins | sample SJ1Smetagenome_FD_168611 | JGI IMG/M metagenome (GOLD analysis project Ga0228536, IMG submission 168611) | Enriched culture of PCE-dechlorinating microbial communities from Ithaca, New York, USA - SJ1.S | ecosystem: Engineered > Modeled > Simulated communities (microbial... > Unclassified...
TTTCCTGCTGCCTCGGCTTGAAACTGTGCCTCTTGGTTTTCTATTCTCTGACCTACCTCCCGCACCGCCCGACATACGGTGGAGGCGCTCACTGCTTCCTGGCTGATATAACTGTTGATCCGGGCTGTCTTCCGATAACTGACGCTGGAAGCCAAGGCGCACAGCTGTTCTTTCGCTTAATAACTGCGGCGTTGATACTTCTCAAAACCCAGTAACTCGTCTAATGGGCTCCTTACCGATCCATCTGGCATGCGATAGCTCCGCCTTTGATACTCGATGCTGAACCCCTGAAATTGATACCTGCGTGCTTCTGTACGGATGCTCACCCCTGCCCGATATTCCTCCGCTTTCAGTTTTGCCTCAACTCCAGCCAAAACCATTGCTCCCATTACTTCGGTTATCTGTTGGCTGAGCCCTTTCAGGTCTTCCTCTAATCGGTCGGTGCTGATACCTGATTGAAGGTTTTTGCCCTCCCCATTTTCTACTTTGACGTTTATACTAACTGTGACTGTTATAGTCATTGGAAGTTCCTTTCTTTTGTTTTTCAGTAAAAACTAATTGTATTGGAACTTCCTCTTTTTTTCCTTGATCACGGACCTATTGGGCATATGGTTCTTTATTGCACATGATATTGCGGGATTCCAAGTTCCACCGTCAGGACAATCTAAATTATTGAATTAATTGAAAATTATTGGAGGTCCAATAGAAGCAATTGGTCTCCAATTGAGAAGTTGGCAATTTGCTTGGAGTGGAGCTCAACCACGTACTGCGCACGGGTTTTCGGTAAATAAATCGGAACCCACCTTTTTGCAAGCACTTTATCCACAACAACCAAGTCTTTATTTAACCACAGCACGCTAAGATCGAAATTCATAAACATCATATGAATTGAGGTGTTTATTTTGGATTCTTTGTATTCCACCAGGATGATGCCGTGATCCACAGGGATCTGCCTGGAAAACATCAGCCCTCTCAGTTTGCTTAAAAAGCTATCACAATAGGTAACTTGAATTCTTGCAGACCGCGCCGTGGAATTAGTGAGAATGCAAGTTTTCAATGTTTTTCTAATATGGTCTCTATTTTTCAAAAACACTATCTGGGATTTCAATTCCGTTGGCGATAAGTTTTTCCAAGAACTGAGGTCGAAGTCCAGTAGGTTTGAGAACGCCTTTCACTATTCCATTTTGAATACCAGCGAATTGGAACGTAAAAAGATCCTGCATGACGATCGTATCGCCTTCCATGCCCTGAACCTCAGAAACCTTGGTAACCTTTCGGGTGCCATCTTTTAAGCGCTCTTGATGAATAACTAAATCTATGGAAGACGCGACTTGTTCACGGATGGCTTTAAGCGGTAATTCCATACCAGCCATCATCACCATGGTCTCAATTCTTCGCAACACATCGCGTGGGCTGTTTGCATGGACGGTAGTCATAGAGCCATCATGCCCCGTGTTCATCGCCTGAAGCATATCCAAAGCCTCACCTCCGCGGCACTCACCCACAATAATACGGTCTGGGCGCATACGCAGGGCATTTATCAAGAGTTGGCGAATTGTGATCTCACCTTTATCTTCAATATTGGGTGGCCGTTTTTCGAGGCGAACAACATGAGGTTGATGCATCTGCAGCTCGGCTGTATCTTCAATAGTAATCACGCGTTCATCCTCTGGAATGAATGAGGAGAGCACGTTGAGAAACGTCGACTTACCTGTACCTGTTCCACCTGAAACCACAATATTAATCCTGGCTTCTACACAGCTCTTAAGAAAATTCGCCAATGCATACGAGATCGTGTTGTTTGCTATCAAATCCTGAATGGTGAAAGGCTTCGCGGCAAATTTACGAATAGTGAGCACCGGACCAATGAGAGAAAGTGGCGAAATAATGGCATTGACACGGTAACCACTTGGCAATCGGGCATCCACCATCGGGGAAGTCTCATCCACACGTCGACCAATGGGAGAGATAATACGATCAATTACGCGCATTAAATGGGTGTCATTCTCAAATCTAACATCAGTTAACTCAATCTTGCCAAAACGTTCAACATAGATTTGATCACATCCATTAACCATAATCTCTGTGATTTCCTCATCACTCAAAAGTGGTTCAAGTGGACCATATCCAGTAATATCAGCCAGGATCCAGTTAAGCATTCCCTTTCTGGTGGAGAGGTTATATAGCAGATTCTCTTCCGCCAAGACCTGGTTGTAGATGTCTTCGATCTTCTCTCTTAACTTTTGTGGATCAAGATTTTCATTGTGGCTATTATTGTTCAGCAGTACTTGCTGAACTTTGTCACGGACATCATAGAATTCCTTCTTGAGGTCAGAAAATTTTAGTTGCCCAACCGTGTCGGTGGTATCTGTGGTCTTTTTTAGCGCTGGCCGATTTGTAAACATAGTTTTTCCTGTTGGTTTGTCTTAATACTTCGACTAATTCTATTTTTGTATTGAAGGCACTCTCAACACTCTACCAAATGATATCACCATATTAGTGGGAAGTTCATTTGCTTTTATGACAGCATCCAGAGTGGAAAAATTCTCATTCGCAAAAAGAGCCAGGCAAACACCAGAGCTCACTTCAACCTCAGAGAGAGTATATATTATGTCTACTTGCCCTAATAAATCCTGGAAAGTTGTAGATGCGGCTTGATAATCTCCTGCCGCTGCCAATTGTTCAGCCCCCCTGTACTTATTCAGGAGGTCTGAATTTGAGGCTATCTTTTCCTGGAAATTAATGGCGTTAAGAGCATACTGATAGTACGAAACTGCATTCTCATAGTCCCCCACTCTTCCGATTGAATCGCCAAGAAGAATTTGAACCTGGAATATCTTCAAGCGGTTATCGCCATTCTCCCATGCAAGAATCTCCGCTTTTTCCAGAACTTCCCGGGCATCAAGATAAAGACCGGAATTGTAGTGCTTTTTCCCCAACGCGTAATACGCTTCATAAAGCAAGGCGCTTGCATTGCCACCAGCAAAATCCTTATCTGCAGCTACCACTGTTTCGGCCTTAGCCACCGCTTCAGCCCAATCCATATCAATAAAACTATCCAATGTCGCTTGGTAGGAATTAGCATTGTTATATTCTGCCTGCAATCCCGCATTGTCAGGATTTAGGTTCAATGCCTTTCCCAGGTAATAAACGGCTTGATTTACGGAACTGACAGTCTGATTTTTATCTGCAAGATTTGCCCTGGCAAGTTGCGTATATTTTTTTTCGAGAAGATCCCTGCTGATCCTCTGCAAATTCTCGCGCTGAGTGATAAATTCTTTGTTCTGGGGAATAAGGGTCACTGCTTTTCGATAATACTGTTCTGAAAGTGTTATGTCTTCTAAAGAAGTATTATCGTTTTGAAGCTTGCCGATAATGCTATTAAGGTAAGCAAATAACAACTGCTCTTTCATCGTTGTATTGTTCATCTGCTCGTCGAGCGCTAAGGCAGCTTCGTAAGCTTCAATAACCTTCTCCCATTCCTTATTCTGATAAGCAGAATCACCTGCCTTAAGGTATTCAGAAATGTTCTTTTCTTTTTCGATGGTAGCTATCCGTTGAGCGATATCCCACATGCCAGGGTTTTCAGATTCAAGCAGTTTAAGCACTCTCAAGGCTTCATCCTTTTCGCCCTTATCAATCAAATCTGTAGCAGTTTTGTAATGAGCTTCAAATTCCAGAAGTTCGTTAGTTCGTCCGATCAATTCCGGAAGATACTGATAGTCAGGATCAAAAGCCCTGATTTTCAATACAACCTGCAAAGCAGAAGATGGTTGTCCGCTTTGTAAAAGCTGTTCAGCCTGTAAATACAGCGAATCGAGCTGTGAATTTACATTCGGAGTGGGTTCCAGGGGTCTGTTTTTAAGGAAAAGTAGAGATGAAGCTAAAAATACAGCGCCAATCCCAATAATAACGACTAGACTAAAAAGTATCAGCTTTAAGGTAACTTTGCTTTTAGCGAGAGCTTCTTTCTTCCAAATTGAAGAGGTCAAACTATTAACAGACCCCTTCATTTCGAGGTCTTCCCTGATCGTTCGAATTTCAGTTTGTCCCGGGTACCGTAATTCGAGGCTCTCCATCAATTGTTCGCACTCGGTAAACTCCCCTTTTTGATAATGTTCAATCAATTTGAGATATTCAGGATCACTTGAAAACTCAAACTTATCATTTAGATTATCTAATTCTTGAGAATCATTAATGTCAGAATCTTCAGTGGAATTCTGACTGGTTTTTATAGAATTAGTCATCGGTTTACTTTCTGATTTGTTTTTATTTAAAAGCATTCATTATCACAGGAATGATTGGGACCAAGATAACCGCAAGAATGGCAGGAAATATCAACAACGCCATGGGGATGACCATCTTGCCAGGAAGTTTGTTGACATTTTCACGAACACGTTGTTGGCGTAACATCCGCATCTGCAGCGCCTGGCTCTGAAGCACTTCAGCATAACTCATACCAATTTTTTCTGCCTGGGTGATAATGGCAATGAACTGAGAAAGATCTTTCACATCCAAACGATTGCTCATATTTTTTAAAGCGTCCGAGCGGGTTTCACCAAGTTCCATTTCGCCGGTCACTCTCAAAAATTCCCTTCCAAGCTCGGTATCCCAATGCTGACTGATTTTTTGCAGGGATTGATCAAACCCCAAACCAGCGCTGGCACAAACTGAAAGCATGTCCAATACATCCGGCAGACCCCTTTCTATCTGCTCCTGCCTGGCGCGCATTTGCCTGTTCAGCCAGACAACAGGCAGTTCATAAAAAACAAAGATACTCGCCACGCCGTACAGAAGATTGGTTGTGTTTATTGAGCTGATATCACGATTGAGAAAATAAGCAATACCAATGCCGCCAAGCAAAAAAAGGAATTGCAGCGAATAAAATTGCCGGGCGTGTAAATTTTTAGGATGACCAGCAATCTCCAGTTTGTGTTCTAATGCTGCAATGCTCTTTTCGGGTGTGAACCTTCCCAAAAAACCAAGAAATTTGTAAACCCAACTTTCAACAGTCCGGCTAAACAAAGATCCAGTTATCTCACGTCCAATAATTTGCTTTTCGAGAGGATTATTATCGACTTCTGGGATAGGCTCAATCACCTGCTCGAGACGAGCAGACAATCTGCTGCCACCGATCAACAACTTGGCGATGGCATAAAAAACAATTCCCAGGCCCAGAACAGCGATTAATGCTGTGCCAAGAATTAGATATGGACTGGAATGGGCAAGAAAATCTATCATCAGTTACACCTTTGCTCTATACCTTAATATCGGTCATGCGGCGAAGCCAAAGATTGCCCATCAAAACCATAAGCAATGCCATGCCCAACCCTATTTGTGCAATCAGAGAAGTCTTAACAGGTTCAAAATAATCCCTTGAAATAACGTACAAGCCAATAGCCGCAAATATGGGCGTCAGCGTGAGTATGTTTGCGACTAAGCGGGAATATGAGGTCAGTGAGCGGATCTCTGCCATAATCTGCATACGGCTGCGGATGGTACTTATTGTGGATTCCAGAACAACGGAAAGATTGCCGCCGACTTGTGTATTAATGATGATAGCAGTTACCACAATATAAAGGTCGTCATTATCCATTCTTTTGGAAAGATTAGTAAGTGCGTTTTCCAGAGTTAGACCCAGGCGAACTTCTCGAATAACCCGGGAAAACTCCTCCGAAGCTGGAGCCTGGATCTCGTTGACCGCCAGATCTAAAGCCTGCATTAAACCATAACCCGCCTGAACTGCGCCTTTAATCAGAATCAACACGTCCAATAACTGGTTGGAAAACTTACGTTGACGATTGCTTATGGCGAGATCCAATATTATCGGCGGCAACATCAGCGCAAGAGTAGCCAGGAACAAGCCGCCTAATATACTTCCGGTAATGAACAAACCCAGGATAAAGGCGAGAATAGTCCCCACATATCTTGACAGGATGAATTCAGTATCCGTGATTGGCCAATACGCACTGGAAAGCTTTTGTCGCGTTATTTCGGAAGATATTCTGCCCAGAGACTTGTTTAGCTTTTCTCGAAAACCGGAGCTCAGAAGGTTTTCGAATCGGTCTGCTTTTTTTCCAGTCTCTGCTGTCTGGCTGCTATCACTTGATGTGACAAAACGCGATACACGCTCTTTTTCTTTTGACAATCCAAGGTATCTGGAAATCCATTTGACAATGAGGTATAGCCCCATCGTGCTCACTATCAGGATTGCCAATAGAACCAACAAGACAGTGCGTTGTTCCATTACATGACTCCTTGATTGCCTTCCTTATTAGACAAAGAACCGTCTGACACGTTTACCTGATCCATTAACAGGTTTTTGACTTTCCTGGGTATCAATACTCTCATAAGTCTTAAAAAGTCTTTTTGCCACAACTTTATAAGCACGGCTGATAGGACAATTCGGCTTCATAATGACGATAGGAACGCCTTCGTTCAGGCTCTTTCTCATTTGGTCTCCATCAGCAGGTATAATTCCAAAGACCTTCATTTTGAGAATGTTTTCTATCTCTTCTTGCTTGATATCCAATCTTTTACCGGCGCCGTAGAGGATCAGCATTATCTTATCCATCGGATATGACAGTGAGGTGGCAACCTCCATGAACTGCCTGGCGTCGCGCAAAGCAGCAATGTTTGGGTTGGCGACGAGCAGTATTTTATTTGAGGCATCCATGAAGGTTACACTGTTTTCATTCAAATGGTTGCCAGCATCAATGATGATATGGGGAAATTCAAGTTGCAGAGCCTGCAGAACATTAAACAAATCTTCCGGACGAATGCCCTGTCCGTCAAAAATTGACAATGGACTCGGTAAAACATGGATGCCAGAGACATGTTGAACAACCACCTGTCTGATAAGTCTCTTATCAAGCATACCAAGGTGAGGAATAAGATCCATCAATGAATTTCCAGTGCGTATATTCAAATGGAGGGGGACATGTCCAAACAAAAGTTTGCCATCTATCAACAAAACATCTTCTTTTACCTGCTTATGCAAGCTGATGGCGAGGTTTACCGCAAACGTGGTGGTGCCAGCACCTCCCTTTGGGCTGAAGACTGAAAAAACATGACTGTGTTTGGTCGGGGCTTCTGGTGTAGACGGTAGTTCTGAAATTGCCTGTTCTGATTGCTTGTAATCCATGGCACGCTTAACGGTCACACTGAGCGCGTCCTGTTGATAAGGATATTTAACAAAGACGCGCGCTCCCGTGAGCATCACCTGATCTGCATTCGCCATGTGAGCTTCTGTAAGGATGGGTACAAAAGCAATTTGGGGATAAGTACTGATCAATTCTTGAGCAAATTGTAAGGGTTCAGGAGCAAAATCGAAATCCAACAGGATCAGGTTGGGCTGCGCCTCAGCAATGGTATCCGACAGTTTTTCAAGATTTCCCATTTCTGCGATCAGATCATAAAGTTCGTTTGATCCCAGATTGGTTCGCGTCGTTTCTATTAGATCCTGATTGTTTGAAACAAGCAGAATTGTTTTGGGTAGGTTTGTTGTGGGCATTTAGCGTGTTTTTCTCTCAATCAGGGTAAAATTTCTAGTCCGTAAAATTCGATAATGTATTCTTCAGTGACAGGTGTCAGGTCGAACTGGACCGTGGAGGTTGGTGCTCTTAAAACAAAATCAAAAATGGCATTAGTATCCTTCAGATGTTTCAATATCAGCGCGTCCTGAGGGTCCAGCGCAAGGAGATATGCCCTGATTCTTGCTTTGGGTTTGACAATCGTCTCCGCATCGGTTTGACCCGGCAACAGGTTGCTTGATGTGCCGCCCTTTTCCTCGATGACTTCCAGGACCATCGCGGTGACACTAACTTTCTGCATGGTGTCCACTGTAAAGGTTCTGGTCTCTGGTTCTGCTTGCTCTCCAGCCTCAGATGTTGTTTCGCCAACCGTCTTAAGCTCCTGCGTAAAGGTGGCAAAGATATCAATAATGTCCCCTCTCTGGATCATACTTTCCTGGCTCATCAAATCAGTAGCCGGAAAAGCCAGCAATACATGCTCGTCACTCAGGATAAAACTGAGATCCCGATTGTTGTTGGTGGGGTCGGCAAGATTATGCGAAAGTAACATCTCGCCCTGGATAAGATCTGTTTTGATAATCTTACCCACAGCTTCCGTGGGATCAGTCAGCGCGTTGCGAGGGGCTACTTCAACGGGCACAAGCACAAGTTTCAGATCGCTCTCAGTGAGCGTGTCACCCAGGAAAAGATCACGTGTGACCACAACTATCTCAGTCTTGATCGTCTCATCCTGAACAACTGGGGTCTGCTGACCGCCTTGAAAACGCTGGATGAGCAGGTAACTGGCAAAGACACCTACAGCCACAAGTACAATCCCCACAATAATAACAAACATTACTTTAATTTTACTGGACAAAGAAAACCTCCGTGTCAATAGCATCTAATGAGCCTGATTTGCTGAGGAAATCACAAACTTTCATTAGTCAGATAATGAAATCACTTGAAGACCAGCATCGACTCCTTCTGTTCCCCAAAAAAACATGTCAACAGGCAGTCCATCAACAAAATAACCTTCAATTGCATCTTTACCAATGTCTTGTTGGCTTTGTTCAGCGTAATAATAGCCTGGACATTTGCCACCTTGCATCGAAATGCCAAATTCAGCTTTGTGATTCTTCGTAACGCATGTGAGGACGAATGGAGCAAAACCGACAAGACGGTATGCGGATTTATTATTATTCTTCAAATAATAATGAATGCTTCCTAAATCGTAGACGGGATCATCTTGTGGCTGGCATGTACTTCCTTCATCGCAGTACATGTCATAAACGGGCACAATTACAAGGCGAGCCTCCATACCTTCATAGCCGGGTATTGGGTCTAAACCTTCAAAATTGTCAGCTTTAAAAAAAGAAGTAACTTTACCTGATCCTGCGCTAATCCAGGCTGGCAAGTATATGGGTTTGTCTAAGCCATACTTAATGATTTTCTGTAAGTTACTAGTATCTCCTACCGTCGAAAGATCAATCCATGAACGATTTCCACCCGATGCATTTGCACTCAACCCGGCACAAACAATTCCCCCGCTGGTTTTCTCGCAAACTTTGGTAGATTCTGCAACGATATAAATATCATCGAGTGGTAGATTGGCTGCAGATGTCGAACTCAATTCGTTCATCAATGTTGTAAAATTCCAGTTTACTAAAGAACAACTTCCTTCCGTCTCACAATCAATATCACTCGCTTTCTTCGGAGCTGTTTTATACCAGAAGGCGATGGGTAACACACGCTGCCCTGCGGAGGGAGAATAACAACCGGCTGAAGCGCTTGCCCCAGTAGAAAGTGTATCGTCGCCAAATATCCTGGCAAACCATGAGTTTTGCTCGATTTGAGCCACCACCGTCACCAGGCCTGTACCAGAATCGTAGGAAGCCGTCGTCGATGCATCAGCATTATTGAGATCGACCGCGTAATGCCTGGCCTCTTCCACAATTTCGGCTGGGCTTGCATGCAGGCAGCTAAGCCGGGCACCGGCTAACGCGCCGGCATCCGCGGCTGCCTGGGCTGTGCGGCGGTTGGCCATCAGCACGCCGCCATCCAGGAGGATCGCAGCCAAACCGATGATCGCCACCATCCCAATTGCCACAATCGGCAGGATTTGAGCTTTTTCAAATTTCCGCATCTGGAAAACATGTTTTTTCATTTTTTACCTCTCAATCATCACGAGCAAGTGGCTCAATCCGCATAGTCGATTGTGCCTTGATAGGGATACCGTTCCCATCCCCCAGGATCTGCTTGATACCAGGTGTGACAGGAACAAACGGATAAGTCGCGGTAATGGTTATCTTATCACGCGTCTCAGTTTCATTACCCCATTGGTCTAATTGCTTGGTGAAACTGACCGTGACTGCAATATCCGAAGGTGGAATTGAAAAGGCATAATCATAGACCTTTTGCTTCAATGCGGGATAGCCAGCCGCCAACGCTGCCGCGTTAATCGCTTCTTTATGAACGATGGCATAACGCGTGGCTTCCCGAACCGCGGTGGTCAGCGATGCAAAATTGAAGACAGCCCTGCCGATATCAAAAAAACCGAAAAGCAGGAATAAGGCGATGGGCAGGATTAACGCAAATTCCACCAATGACTGTGCCCGAAACTGTTGCTTCTTCATGGTAGCACCACCATCGTTACGGATGAGCTAATAGTTACGGGACCATCGATGATGCCCATCGTGTTTAAAAATCCATCAAAAACCAAATCGACATCCTTTTCAATCGTAACACCTACTGGAAAACCGATCTCACAACAGCCTGTATAGGTAACTTCGCCAGCTGTGATAGTCACACCCGAACTATTTCCCTCAGCCTGAATAGCAGCCAGGGTTCTGTTGTACCCGGCTGTGTCATCTGAGGGATAGCGCGAGAGGGTGTTTGCTCCCTCCCTGGCTGCGTTCGTCAGCACAGTCTTGACGTAGAACACACGCCCCAAATCCATGGCTCCGATGATCAAGACCAGTAAAAGAGGCAGCAATAATGCAAACTCGACCAGTGCCTGAGCCCGTAAGGAATTGGTTTTTTTTATTTCCTCGTCCGATCTGTGCTCCATGCCTTACCTTATTGCGCTTTCCCCCTTAGCATTCTCCTGGTCCTTCAGTTAATGAAACCAATGTTCAATGCAACAAATTTTTGATTACATTGTCTGAATAAACCAAAATCACCGCTAAGGCAGGTTCCTATTTTTGAACAATTAATACACATTTAGGTCAAAATTGACTTATGTGATTATAGTTCATCCAGCTTATTAATACAAGATTTTAGCATTTTTCTGATTACCGGATCATTGATTCGCTGGCGGAAAAATGAGTAGCTTGATGAAGATCTGATGGACGACTGCATCTGCTTTCGCATGGAACCTTCTTATAGTTCAAATGTTACTCCTTGCCTGTCATGCCTGCCTTGAAATGCTTCAAGTCCATCTTTACCCGACACATGACAATAATGCTCAATCCCAAAAAGGAATAATCTCCGGGCTTCTTAAGCAGGCTTACGGGACCGGAATCGAGTTGTGAATAAGCGTATAGGTTTCATTAAGGGTTTCTCCTGTGAGTTTAAGCACACCGATCACGACCATTGCAATCAACAGCAGGATCAAAGCATACTCAACCAGACCCTGACCTTGCTGCAGGCGTAACCTACCGGGGAGATTCACATACCAACGATAAATTCGACTTAACATCTCTTTTCCCTCCAGAACGAATAAGGTCAATTATCTAAACAGCAATACAACAGAATAATTATATCCTTAATTACTCTACATGAAATTAGGTATTTGATCCTTCACAAGAGTGACGTACGAATTCCTATTGTAACCAAACAGAAAGTTCCAGTTCAGAATGTCGCTGGAGTTTCTCATTTTAGTCTCCTGGTCGAGGCGACACTGAAATCCTTAATCTGTCTTTGCGAGGAACGAAGCAATCTAAACTCTCAGCCCAGAGGACCAATAACGAATTCACAAAGATGCCGAACCAATTAATCAAATGTGTAATGAACCAAATCCTGCAATATCCACCGCTTCCTGCTTTCCAAGAGTTTAGATTGCTTCACAAATGAAGGTCGCAATGACAGATTTTTGTTTTAGCATTAGATTACTTGCCTTTGTGAAAGCATTTTACGGTGAGTGCTTAACGAAGTAATAGAATCTGAACCTTGGGATCTGTTTTTACCCGAACGAAGTGAGAAATCAAGTCTGGTGAACGAATTGGCTCTTAACGCTCTGAATTAGAGATTTTTTCCTCATTGAAATAGCCTTTATTTTGCCAAAATGAGAATCTCAGGTACTATGATCAAAAAGATATATCCTGGTCAGGGTGTTGTTCTCAGCATTGGAAAAATGACACGTGGAACACTAAAAAAAAGGCGGTTAAAGTGAGATCTCTTGGTAAATCATACCTAAGGCGGGGGAAAGTTGAATGCCTTGGTCGTGATTTGGTTCGCGTAAGTCAGTCCACGGATGCAAGCTTCACCAGACACATTCGCCGTCACTTCCGACCAGCGCATAGGACCTTCAGTATATTCAAAGGTTTTCACGATCGTATCATACGTGCATTGCGTGCCAGCGTTGTAATTCATCAGGGTCAGCTTCCAAATGGTTGGATAGTCAACTGCCCAACTGGAATGCCAGCCGGTGACGTTATAAACCATTTGCGCGGTCTGAAAACAATACCCCAGCAGCGTTTCCGCCAGGATGTCCACACTGCGGTTTGCCACGTTGAGGTCGATCCCGTATGGGCAGGTGGGGCAGGTGGCCACCAGGGAGTTGAGGATCTCATCTGCCGCACGCCAATCGGTGACGCAGTCGACTCCGGGCGGGCAAAGCTTGGCATACAGGTCAGAGTTCCACTGCATGACATTGCGGATCCCGATGTTGGTAATGTGCCCGTAACCGTGATGAATCTCTTCCTGGATGCCCGGCCAGAACTGGCTTTCGAAGCGGATAAGCTGCTTGAGCAGCACGGGCGGCGTGCCCACATCTCTAAAGGACTGCAGGATCGGCTCGTTGACCAGGTTTTGCACGATGATGACGGTATCCAAAGCGGCTGCCATGCCGCAGGCGTTGGCGTAGCCATCGAGCCCCAAACCGCCCGTGGGGCAGTAGCTGGCATCCACCACCTTGTTGCTGATCAATTGCCCGGCAAGAAAAAACAGGGGGTCATCAGTGTAGAGCGCGTCAGCGCTCTCGGGGACGTAGACCCAATGCAGGTCTTCCTGGGGGATGTTGCGGCGGTTGAGGCAAGCGGAGATTGTCTGGGCGGAGGCATCGCGCGGTGGGGTTTGGAAAACACTAAGTCCGCAACTGGCAACAAATACCGTTACGGTAATCAACAGCCTTGCCGCTGCGGACAAGCGCTTGATTCGGTTTTTCCCCATGCTTACACGCTATCTCATCCCCGCCATGTTGATAGGACTAAATTGCCTGCTCTCAGCCTGCTTTTCAGCGAACAACCTAACTTAAGAGCAAATGATGGGCTAATTTCGCTGGATCATCTCCCTGGCTTATCTTATAAAGTCCCTGCTGCCAGGGACTTTATAAGATAAATTCTTAATTGCTTTGAGCAATTGTTCTACGCGCAGTCGCTACTTTAATGTATTTGTGATACTAGTAAAGACATTGCCGATTTCAGTTCCCAAAGCCGTCAAAACAAGGATCACAGCAATCGAAACAAGAACAATGATCAGAGCGTATTCAACCAGACCCTGACCCTCTTCCCGGCTAAATTTGCCGAGAAAATTTTTCAACCAAAAATAAGCCTGAGACATCATAATAATTCTACCCTCCAGAGATTCTGATTTCTTATCCATTGATAGATAAGTTGATGATCACATTATAGACTCTTTCTTGGAGTTGTCAATAGTTTTTCATCTTCGGTCTTTCGTGCCAAAATCAAGGGTGTTGGCAAAATTACACGAAATGACAGGCGAAATGATATACTCGAACGGAGATTAACCATAGCTGAGACTGGATTGTAGATGAACCTAATCGCTGGTTTACCGATTTCTGTAAATGATCAATGCTTCATTCACTTGGTGTCTGTCCGTAATCCCACCGCATTATCCTTCATTTTCAGCATCGTGATGGGGCTCGTCATTGGTATCCTGGTCAATTATCTGGCAGATGTATTGCCGGCCACGCGGCGCTTAAGCAAACCCGTTTGCGCGGAATGCAGCCAGCCTTATCCGATTAAAGCTACCCTTCTCTCCCTCCCCTGCCCCCATTGCGGGCACAAACGCCCCATCCGGCACTGGCTCGTCCTGAGCTTCAGCGTCATCCTGTGCGTGCTGCTGCAGTTCTTCCCGTTCCACGGGCTTTCCTTTTGGGCGACCATTCCCCTCCTGATCTATTTGGGTGTAATCGTGGTCATCGACCTTGAGCACCGCCTGGTGCTGATTGAAACCAGCCTGTTTGGGCTCATCCTGATGCTGGTCTATGGCATTGCCTTTCATGGCCTGCTGAATGCGCTGAGCGGTGCGCTCGGCGGGATGCTGATCATGCTTGCTTTGTTCTTTTTGGGAATGGGGTTTGGCAAGGTCGTCGGGATCATCCGCCATAAAGCCATCAATGAAGTGCCCTTCGGTTTTGGGGATGTGGTGTTTGGGACGATTTTGGGGCTGCTTTGCGGCTGGCCGTCGATCGCCGCGGGACTCTTTCTTGGTATCCTCATTTTCAGTGCATACTCGGTGCTGTGGTTGATCAGTTTGATCCTCACCAAGCGCTACAAGAGCTTCAGCAACGCCCAGGCGCTCACGCCGTTCCTGATCCTGGGGTCGATTATCCTATTCTATCTGCCATAACCCAAGCAATTCACTTGATTTGTAATCATCCCCGCCAGTCAGAGCGAAAAAAAAAGAAAACCCCCGGCTTTACAACCGGGGGTAACAAAAAATGAGCGCGCAGGGGCTCGAACCCTGAACCAACGGCTTAAAAGGCCGCTGCTCTACCATTGAGCTACGCGCCCATAGAGAAGCCCAATTTTAGCACGCACTTGGAAGCGCGTCAACTGATTTCAGGGGCAATATTCAGAAATCGAAAGCGCAAAACCCGTAATGCGAAGCTTCCCATCAATAAAGGATCGAAACATCCCCTCCCACGAGTATAATTAGCCAAACATTCAATTTCCGAGGTGACGAATGACGAAACAAGCTCTCCCCCACGGTCTTTGGCCCTCCCCCATCTCTCCCGCCATGCTGGCAGGCAGTATCCGCCTGAACGACGTGCAGTGGTCCCCGGATGGCGATTTCCTTGTCTGGTCGCAATCACTGGATGGCAAAACCAGCTTGTTCGCCAAGCCCGCGCGCGACGCGGCTTTTGACCTGAGCGGCGAGCTCAACCCCTCTGGTGGGGTCGGCTACGGCGGCGGCGATTTCTGCGCCGGGCGGCAGGGCGTGGTGTTTGCCGAACGCAACGGGCGGCTGTACTTCAAGCCCTACGGCGAGGGTCTGCCGCGCCCGATCACCCCGGCATTCGGAGGCTGCGCCTCACCCGTGCTCACGCCGGATGAGCGTTTTGTGGTCTTCGTCCACACCTACGAAAACAAAGACGTGCTCGCGATCGTGCCGCTGGATGGCAGCGCCTGGCCTAAGATCCTCAGGCAGGGTGCGGATTTTTACATGCAGCCGGCAGTCAGCCCCGACGGGAAGCTGATCGCTTGGGTGGAGTGGGATCACCCGAACATGCCCTGGGATGGCACCCGGCTCCACCTGGCAAGCCTTGATCTTGAAACAGGTAGCATCTCCAATGTGAAGCTGCTCGATGGGGCTGAGAACACCCCCATCTTCCAACCGATCTTTTCGCCGGATGGCAGCAAGCTCGCCTGGCTGAGCAACGTGGGCGAACCGGACCAACTGAAGCTGCTGCACCTTGCCAGCGGCGAGGTGGAAACGCTGGTACAGGACCGCGTTTTGATGCCCCCTGCGTGGGTGCAGGGAATACGCGCCCTGGCATGGTCCCCCGATAGCCAGCAGATCTTCTTCCTTGAGTATCAACTCGGGCAAACCCATCTTCGCTCAATCAATTTGAGCACACGCGAAATCACCGAAATCAACACCTCCCCCTACACGCTGGTCGAGCAGCCCTGCGTCTCGGCAAAGGGCGAACTGGCGCTGATTGCTCAGTCTGCTGCTAAACCGCCGCGCATTTTGCGCATTTTCGATGGGCAAAAAGAAGTGACCGCCCGCAGTCAGAGCGACGTGCTGCCCGCGGCATTCCTCAGCCAACCCCAGGCGCTTTCCTGGCAGTCCTCGGATGGAGTCACGGTGCACGGGCTCTATTACCAGCCTGCACATCCTGATTTCGAAGCTCCGGGTGCCCCGCCTGTGATCGTTTTTATCCACGGCGGACCCACCTCCCAGGTTTTCGACGCCTTCAATCTCGAAGCGGATTTCTTCACCAGCCGCGGTTACGGCTACTTCGCGGTCAATTACCGCGGCAGCACCGGCTACGGTCGGGCATATCGCGACGCCCTCAGGGGCAGTTGGGGCAGGATCGATCTGCAAGACACGATCGAAGGCAGCCAGGCGCTGATCGCGCGCGGACTGGCAGACCCGGCGAAGTTGATCATCAAAGGCGGCAGCGCCGGTGGATTTACCCTGCTCAACGCGCTAGTGCACCACCCGGGATTCTTCAAAGCCGGGTTGTGTTCTTATGGGGTTTCCAATTTGTTTGATTTGGATACCCACAAATTCGAAGCGCATTACAACACCTCTTTGGTGGGCAAGCTGCCGGAAGCCGCGAAGAAATACCACGCTTGGTCGCCGGTATTTCATGCCGACAAGATCCGGGATGCAATTACGGTCTTCCAGGGTAGTGACGACAAAGTGGTCCCTCCCGAACACTCCGAGTCCATCGTCCGGGTGCTGAAGGCCAACCACATACCCCACATCTACAAGCTTTACGAAGGCGAGGGGCACGGCTTCCGCAAAAAAATAAACCTGATCGATTATTATCAGACGATCGACAGTTTTCTCAAACAGTATGTGATCTTCAGCTTCAAGGAGGAAGCATGATAACTCGGGAATTAACTCTTCAATCATCAAGTGGTGAAAAGCTTTGGGGTCTGGTTGGCGAACCTGAGAAAGAACCACGCGCAGGGATTGTGCTTGTGCATGGTCTTGGCGAGCACATCCAGCGTTATGAGTACGTCGCTGAAAAGGTAAGCGCCAAAGATATTGCCATTCTGGGCTTTGACCAGCAGGGGCACGGTAAAACTGGCGGCAAGCGGGGTGTGATCAATTCTGCGGAAGGCTTGATGGAAGATATCACCCGGGCGGTGACGCTTACTAAGGAAATGTATCCCGGTCTGCCAGTGTTTCTGTATGGGCACAGCATGGGCGCCCTGGAAGTGTTGTATTACGGGTTGAACGGACCTGAAGTGCCCACCGGTATCATCGCCACCAGCCCCGCGCTGGACACAGCCAGCATGTCTAAAGCTCAGCGCAGCCTTGTGGGGCTGCTGAAGAATGTTCTGCCTGACCTCGCAGTCAACAATGGTTTGCCGATCGACGGACTCTCACGGGATGCTGCCAGCAACCAGGCTTACCGCGAGGATCCTTTGGTGCACCCCAAAGCCAGCGTGCGCCTGGCAGCCTTCATGATGGAGGCAGCGGAAGACATCATGAGGAATGCGGATAAATGGGACTTGCCGCTCTACCTGGCGCACGGTAGTGCGGATCCGATCTGCCCGGTGGCTGGTTCGGATCAGTTTGCGCAGCGCCTGGGCAGCAAGGTGACCTACAAACGCTGGGATGGGTTCTATCATGAGACGCACAACGAGCCTGAAAAGGATGTGGTCATCGCGGCGATGCTGGATTGGGTCGAGGCGCAGTTAAGCTAACAAAACCATTTGACCTTGACGGGGTTGGACTCGTCCGGGACTGCGACCGCTTGCAGAGCTGCAAGCATCTTTTCGCATTCTTTCAGGGCAAAGTCCTCATGCTCCGCCCAGGATGCTTCCATGCCAAGCTGATCATAGGCAAGTGCGACTCCACCATAGAGAGCTAACCCGAGCGAGTGCATCGCGCTGTGAATGCTTGAGGCTGCCTGCCCGATCGCCCGGGCGGCTGCCTGTGCAGCAGGGCTTCCCTCGGCTTGGTTGGCAGCTTCATGGCAAGCCAGGATGTATTGCTTAGCTTCGGGCAGCTTGACTTCTTTACGGAGCCATTTGCGGGCGTATACCAGCGCCAGTTGCGATCTTTGATCCTCAGGGTATTGCTTGGCATAGATGGGCAGGAAGTTAGCCTCAGCGTACTCGACAGCCCAGTTGACCAACGTCTCCTTACTTTGGGTTTCGATCAGACGCATCAAGCCTATGATCGGGTCTGCCTGCCAGTTGCTCAGCATTTTTCGGTGCTTCACCTTGGTAATACTCCTTAGTCTGATAAGTGGGATTATACCGAAATAAAACAAGTTTAGAAGATGAATTTACTTCACGGTATCTTCAAATTTCCTCTAACACTCAAGCCATCTTTGACGAAAAAAACCCTCCCTTTCAACAGGGAGGGTGACAAATATCTTCTACGGGGTCTGAAGAAATCAAGGGTTAAGTGATTCTGCCATCAAGATTAGTTGTTGAGGGTCAGGTCCTGTAAAATTGATGCTTTTTCCGTCTTTCACGAAAACGAGTGAGTAAAAAGGAATTGTCGGATCCCAAGCAAAACTATCATTATTCCAACCACCTTTGTAAAGACCTGCCGCGTACATTCCGTTCAAACTAATCTCCTCCAAGGTCTCTGTACCTACGACCATGATACTTGCGCTGTCTGAGACAATCATCGCGATATTTCCATTTCCTGGATTAACCCATGTGACTTCAGCCCAATCCCCCTTACCTTCAGATGAATCCTCGACACGATAAAACAAGTATTGGTCTTGTTCCACATCGAAACCCTCGGGTATATAAGCTGGAAGGATCACACCATTTTCTGCGGCTTGCTCAATTGGGATAGCAACAGGCTGGATTGTTGTTTCTTGATCGGTAAGAGGGTGTTCCTTGCTAATGAGGAAACCTTGATCTCCAATGGTAATAACCAGATCCTGAAGCTTGGCTCGAGCGCTCGGGACCGCCAGAACCATTGAAATGACCACAAGGACCAACACCATCGAGAAGCCGAAAGCCAGGCGTGCCCTTCTTAAGCCAGGCTTTGGTGCCTGTCTTTGATTGAGTTCTTCAAGTCTGTTTTTTAAGTGTGTGCTAAAGTTTTTATTCGGATGCTGCCTTAGCGAGTACATGAAATTGTCATTCATTGTCTACCTCCATTTTTTTGCGTAAAGATTCAACAGTTCTACAGAGACGAGTCCCAACGTTGGATTCGGAGATGTGAAGCAGTTGCGCGATCTCACGGTTATTCAAACCTGCACCATATTTGAGGGCAACCAATTCTTGTTCTTTTTCCGGGAGCATGGCAATCAAGCGCTTGAGCAGAATTTTCGCCTCAAACTTGTCACGATCGAAAAGATCAGTTTGTGAGTCTTCTGTCTCCAATGGAACTAACTTGGAGGTGTATCTTCGATGCTCGCGCAGATACTCTCTAAAAACATTGCGAGCTATGCCAAAAACCCAAGACTGCACCGATGCCAGGTCTGACCGATAACCCAACTTATTTGACCAGGCTCGTTCTACTGTAGTGCTGGACAGATCCTCAGCAATTTTTTCATTTCCTGTTCGATAGAGGAAGTAATTATACAAATTGGGTAGCGTAGATTGGTAGATAAAATCCCAATCTAGATTCTTCTGTAAGGGGCTGAAAAATGTGAGTGCGTTTGTGTTTTTCATCTCACATAAATATTGACAATTTGCATGAATGTATCACAGTTGTGAAAAAAAGCCAGCCTGGTCAGGCTGGCATATGGCGGAGAGGGCGGGATTCGAACCCGCGATACCTTTCGGTATACTCGCTTTCCAAGCGAGCGCACTAGGCCAGCTATGCGACCTCTCCGCGTGAGCCGCTATTATAACAGAATTTTATCGCTGTGAAGGGGTAAGCCAACCACACCTGTAAGCCAACCACACCCTTGCTATTCGCGCACTTTACTTGCAGATCGCAACGATCTTCTCAATCGTTTTCGCAATGAGTACTTCGCGCTTCTCGGGGGATCTCCAATTGACCACACCTGTTGCGCTGAGTGTACCGCCTTTGGCATTCACCAGTTTTTCCATGCCGTTGAGGGACTGGTTACCGCCCATCCAGGGGAATGGGAATGCCTCCGTGACGAAACCAGCCAGCCGTTTGCCTTCGAGCGAAGGCAAGCCCCGCAGGTAGGCCTGCATGGCGAAAGCCAGCCTGAATCCGTTCACAGGTGCGGCAAAAACGAGCAGATCGTAGCCCTGCGTGGATGGTGGGTTTGAGATCACGATCTTGTTGATGTCCATCTCGCCATCATTGCTCGCGACCACTTTTTCCAGCACAACTGTGTGACCCAGAGCCAAAAGTTTCTCTCGAAGTTTTTCTGCAACTGACAGGGTGTTTCCTGTTTTGGAATTTACAAAAATACCAATATTCATTGTGTCCTCACTTACCAGGATTAATCAAAGATTTTGTGCTAATCAAGAATCTTACTACCGATCAGGGTGCCGATGGATAATACTGCATCAAAAGATGCTTACAACAGAGTGGAAAATGGAAAAAATGCTAAAAAAGGACGTTTGAAAGATCGTCGCGGTACTGGCGCACCGTGGGATAGGCATCCCCAAGGACTTCCAGGAGCGCCAGGTAGATCTCATGCAGTTGGCCATTGTGGAAGTGTTTATCCTGCCGCAGGATGTCCAAAAAGCCATCCAAAGCCATCTCAATTTTGCTGCTTTTTGCCAGGCGCAGACTGTTGCGATAAGCCGCTTCGAGCGGGTTGGCGCTGATTTGCGGCAGGGAATCGAAGCCGGCATAAGCCTTCGCCAGGGGCAGGAGGCTCTTGGCGGTCTTGAATTCAGAGCTGGCGGGAAAGTTGTTCAAAATGGCATATGCGTCATGGGCTCTTCCTTGCCAGAGCAAAACACGCGCCAAGGCCAGCAAGCCTGCTGGCTCGCCGTGGCTTTCATAAACATACTGGGCCAGGGCTTCTTCCGCCCCTGCCAGGTCGCCCAGCAGCATCAGGCTCCTGCCTTTTTCAAGCAACAGATTACCAGCCTTGGGCAAAATCCGGTCCACAAGAAGCCGTAAATTTTGTTCGCTGAGCACGCCGGTGACTTCAGCTACAATCCGTCCATCCACAAAGGCTTTCACCGCCGGAACCTGCTGCACTTTCAGGCGGGTCGCCAGTTTGGGTTGATCGTCCACGTTGATACGCGCCAGCCTGAAGCTTCCATCTGCTTCGTGCGCCAGCTTGGCAAGGTCGCGCGACTGCACGCGGCAGGGAATACACCAGGGCGCCCAAAGGTCGAGCACCACGGGCACTTCGGCTGAGTAATTAACCACCTCAAACTCGAACGTGTCTTCACTGATGTCAATAATGTTCGCGGCTGCCATGTCAGTTCACCTGGGTTAATTCTAACAGAATTACTCTTCCTCTCCTGGGGGAGTGATAGCCGGTTGCTTGATCTCGACGACGTCGCCATGGAAATCCACCACGATTCGAAAGCCGGTCATACCAAGATAACTCCGCATATCCTGGGGAAGCCCGGTGGCGCGTAACTGTTCAAAATTGTCCTTGGAATTTTCGAGCTGCTGACGGATGACAGCTTTGGAAAATATATCATCCTGGCCAAGTAACTTCGCGGTCTGTTCGCTCAAAAAGTCCTCATTACCGCTTATGCCGGAGGTCAGCGTATCCCAAACCTGTTGGTCCACCTCCTCAGCGGGTATGTGGCGCAAAAATCCGCCGTCGTCCAATACATAGCTGGGATCATCGCCAACCCAGGTAACAGACAGGGGTTGATCGTTTGTATCAAAAACCAAGCCTTCAAAAAGCGCTTTCTTCACAGTAACCTTCCTCGTTCCTTCAATAGGGTGATTATAGCGAATGACTATATAAGAATAATTAACAAAGTTGGACAACGTTTGTACTATTGGCCTGGTCACAATCCCATACTAGGTCGATCCATTACGAATCCACCAGGTGCCTTGGTAGCGGCGACGCACTGCGTCGCCATTATGATGTTTGGTTGATCAGCGTGTAAAGCGTGGTCAGGTTGCGTTTCTCAATCTGACATCACAAACCTTGGCATGCAATTATTCTTGGCTTACAAAACTCATTACTTTTTGGATAACATTAACCCTCACCGTACTGAGAGAAATCATTACTTGTAGGGGCACGGCAGGCCGTGCCCGCCGTACGGATGGGCCCCTGCCCTGGCAGCGAAGCGGATAGGGTGTGCCCATCCGTTTTATATGTTTCAGCAGAACCTTGACCGTTGGAGGACGGCAGTGCGTAGCCTCCCCTGCGGGATGCCGTGCCCGCCGTAGGGATGGGCCCTTGCCCTGGCAGCGAAGCGGATAGGGTGTGCCCATCCGCTCCACTAATTCATCGAATGGGCATCAACGACAAAATCGATATTGATGAAAAAACCTAAAACCCACCGAAACCGGTCAGGACGTCCACCTGCGTGCCTGTTTCCTCTGTATGGTAATACTCGTCGAACGGCACGATGGGATTGCACCATCGGTAGATCCACTTGGCGTCTTCCGCCCTCATGTTGATACAGCCGTTGCTCATCACGTTGCCCCAGTTGGCGTGCCAGAAAGCGCCATGGAAAGCAACGCCAAACAGGGTAATGTAACTGACCCACGGAACACCCGGCAAATCGTACACATTCGGGTTCGCAGGCTCATTCACCATGCGCCGGCAAGGACGCTTTCGGTTGGTCATCCAGCGCCCTACTGGCGTGGATCCATCCTTCACGCCTGTGGAACAGAGCGTCTGGAACACCTGGCGATCATACTCAAAGGCGCGGATTTCCTGCTTGTAAAGGTCCAGTTCAATACGTTTGGCATCCGGTGCGACCTCCGGACTGAGAGGGGTTATTTCCTCAGGCTTGGTCAGATGCACTGTTCTCGCCGGAACGTAATAGGACATCCCATTCAGATCATCCCATAGTTCATACCAGGGTCTTCCAAACTCATCATATTCCAGCTTGAGCACCCAGAAGTTGTTTTCATAATAAAAGGTCCGGTGAATATTGCGCACATTCGGGCTGAGGTACACCGGAACCTTAGGCACAGTGATCTCCCCGAGCGTTCCGCCTTCAGGAAGTGGTTCTCTGGGTACAGGATTCATGCGATCAAACACTGGCTGTACCCAGGCAGCTTCGATGTACTCTGTATCACTGATCTGATACCAGCCGACTTTTTTCTTATAGATGTTTTCAACGTGGATCAGTTTTGGCAGCGAGATAATGTCATCATACTTGAAGAAACCGCTGTTCTTCGAGAGCGCGTTGGGCTCTTCGTGGATGAGCAATTTATAGCGCAGGATGCGGGCAAGCGGCGGATCGAGATCGATCAGGGCTGCGGATGCATCCGAAATCGGCGCGGGCAGGAGCATGCTTAAGGCGCCTAGACCCATAGTTTTCAAGAAACTTCTACGTGTTAGTCTGATATTTTCCATTAGGTTAATAGTGAATGTGAACTGGTATCCCCACAAAAGCCCAGTCGAATAGCCAGCCTGCCTCGCTGGTTTCCATGTTGACACAACCATGGCTCATGGGATACCCAAAATTGGAGTGCCAATAGGTGCCATGGATGCCGTAACCGCGGTAAAAGTACATGACGTATGGCACGTCAGGCAGGTAGTAGCCCGGTCCAGTCATATCATCATAAAGCAATTTGACCCAGACATAATAAGTGCCAGTGACCGTGGGCGTATCAGGCAAACCGGTGGAAACGAGGAAGGAACCAACCAGGGTATCGCCTTCGAAGGCGTAAAGCATCTGCTGGCTGAGGTTTACATCGATCCATTTGTCGCCGAGGGGCTCAGACACACCCGGATTGTAGTAAGGGTCGGGTTCTTCCGGCTCGTAAACGTAAGGCGTGATCTCCACGGTTGGCAACGGGGTCTCGGTCGGTGTGGCTGTCGCCGTGGGGGTAGCAGTGGGTGTGGGGGTATTGGTGGGGGTCGGTGTCGGCGTGGAGGTGGGCGTATTCGTAGGCGTCGGGGTGTTGGTAGGCGTCAGGCTCGGCTTGAGCGGCACGGCATTGGTCTCAACCAACTGGAACTGCGCTCCCGCGGCAGGTTGGGAACGGATGATCCCAACCGAATACAGACCAAGCAGCACAGCCGCGATCATCAACGCGCCAAAAGCCCAGCCCCAAACCAGGCGGCGCTTTGGTTTTGCTTTCGGTGTCTCGGGGGTGACCACAGGCGGAGCAACAGGGACCACTTCAACAACAGGAGGCTCCTTCTGCCAGTCGGTCGCAGAGTGCTGCCGTAGTTGAGCGCTCACCCACAGCATGCCTTCCCGGGCGGTCTGGTTTTGGGGGTCCTGATCCAGCACTTTTCTCAGCCAGAGCACGCTCTGCTGCGGTTCCGAAAGCCCCGCCATGAGCAGCATCGCAGCCTTGTTTTCCGGATCAGCATCCAGCGCCTTACCGGCAAGTTGGCGGGCAAGCGCGGCATTACCATCCAAGACGGCTTGTTTGGCTTGCGCGATCAGCTCATTAATATTCAGGCTGTGACCTTCCATCAGCTCCAAAATCCAGGCTTAGGGTTGTACTCCCGGATCTGATACTCCTTCATTATTCATGTAACATCTAATACCCGCGACAATGCCATCCGCCAGGAGTTCGGGATTCGAGGTCAGGATCCCCTGATCAAGGTTGAGGAAACCAACCTCAATAATCCCGGCAGTTGTGTTGGGATCAATCTCCGAAAAGGCATGATAACGGGTCATGTCATTCGTAACTGACTGGTAATGATACCTTAATCCAGTGATATTGGCATACCGGTCAGCGACGCATTGCACAAGCCTGTTGGAATTCTCGGATTTCGTTTCCGAGAGTGCGGCAGCCACCTTGAAACCAGTAGCTGAGTCGTTGATGTAATCGCAGGAGTCGGTATGGATCGAAAAGAGCAGGCCGGCTTGGAAATCCTTAAGACGCGGATCAAATTCGTCCAGCAACTCCACGTCATAGCCCATGTCGATCAATTTCATCTGGGCAAAAGTGGCTACATTGCTGTTGACCTCAAGCTCCGTGAGCCCATTGCTGCAGACCGCGCCGGAATCGCTGCCCCGATGACCCACCACAATCCCAATTTTCTTGGCTGGGAAACCCCTCGGGAGGACAACTGCTTCCGGGGTGGTGGTGAGCACTTCTGCCTGGCTGGGGTTGGCAGCCTGCGCCAGGCGACTCTGAAGGCTTCCCGGCATCAGACTTCCCGGCATCCAGAGGGAAAACAAAGTGGCGGTAACAACCCCCACCCCAATTACAGAGGAAATGACCTGCACAAACAGCCTGCCAAAGCCCTGCCCCGGGTGATTCCGCGCCGCTTTATCGGGGATGGCTTCGCGCCGTGAGGATTGCCCGCGATACACTACATCGGAATGGTTGGCGCTTTGGCGAAACCCGGACTGGGAGGAACCCTCGTTCAAAACCTCGTCAGAATCCATGCTGGCTTCCCGGCGTACGTGCTCCGTTTCCGGTTCCAAACTTGGGCTGTCGAATGAAAAGCGCGATTTCCGCGGCTTTGGATCGTCATCTATTTGGTACATTTCTCTTGACATACTGGCTCACCCTGTTCCCTTCGCGCAAAATATGCGGGAAGCTCAAATACTTTGTATAATCACAGTAAGCCCGATTCAGGCTTGAAAGGAATGGTGCAAATCCTATGCCAGCGCAACTCACCCATGATGAACGCACTACCCTGCTGAAAATCGCCCGCCAGTCGTTGATTGATGCCACCAACAATCGCTCTGCAGCCCCGCTACCTGAAAATTTGACTCCCGCGTTGCTCGAAATCGGCGCGAGTTTTGTGACCCTCACAGTGCGTAGGCAGCTTCGCGGCTGCATCGGTACGCTCGAAGCTTATCAGCCGCTTGCAAAAGATGTACGGCAGCGGGCAGCCCAGGCTGCCACGCAGGATTACCGCTTCCCAAAGGTGCGCCCCAGCGAAGTGGACCTAATCCACATCGAAATTTCCCGCCTGACCAAACCCGTGCCTTTGACCTATTCCGATCCAGCGGAACTGCCCAGGCTGCTTCGACCGCATGTGGATGGGGTTGTGCTTTCGGACGGGCTGCACCAGGCGACATTTTTACCCCAGGTTTGGGAGCAGTTGCCAGAGCCGGACCAGTTCCTAAACCACCTCTGCCAAAAGATGGGCACGCAATCCGATCTCTGGCGCCGCCGGGTGCTGCAGGTGGAAACGTACCAGGTGGAGGAATTCGAAGAAGCTAAGTAAGTCATTTCTTTATAGTGTCTCGATTTTTCTCAGGAAAGGAAGATAGAAGGCGAGAAGATCGTTAATCTGCCAGCCACCAGGTAAATTCCGATACAACCGTCTATGTAAGTTGGTATTGCGCTCTAGTGGGTTGACAGCAAGTCTGTACTTGTATTTATTGAACTTTCCAGGTGCTGCTAATCTGGCCCTACAATACTCAATTTTGGATGCGAGAATTATCATCATTGCCAAACAAATCATCCGTAGGGCGAGACGAAGTAATCGTAGGGCGAGATTGAGGACACTACTACGAGATAACTGGAACATCTTCCACGTGTTCTCAATCCGCCAAGCAGAAAGACATCCCCGTTACGGGTACGCACAAGAGTTGGTTTATGTTGTGGCGGATTGACAGCACGTCTGCGCTTCTCTAGACAGCCTTCAAGGTGCTGTCAATCTTGCCCTACATCTTTTGGTACAGATGAAAGCTAAACAACCAAAAACGACCCGCGTCCGGGTCGTTTTTGGTTTGTTCTCTTCTTTTAGTAAAGCGGAGCGCCTTGCCCGCCAGGGGTCTGAGAGTGGGCGTATGCCTGCCCTATCAAATGGACAATGATCAACTGGGAATAAAACCCGGTGATAATTGCGCCGACAGCCAGCAGAATCCCGCCAATCGGTGCAATGATCGCACTACAGAGGATCATACCGCCGATGACAATCAGCCAGGCTTTGAAGTTATTCCCGATCATGCGGAAGACCTCCTTGAACTCGAAAGCCGCGCCAATCCGTTCCTTTACTGCGAGATTTGCATTGACCGCAGGCATCAGAACCGCGAGCGCAACCGTGTACAGTAAGATCGCGAATCCGCTAATAATAGCCAAAAAGATTGCCCACCCCGTTGTGGAACTGCTATTTTGTGTCAGCGCCAAAGGCAGGAACAACAAGGTACTGACAATGATGATCGGAATTGCGTAAACCAGGTTAGCCACAAACACCTTGAATCCTCTGCCCAGATCCGCCCCAAATTCAAGCTCAGGCAAGGGCTCCGCCTGGTGTTCTGCTACGTTATGGGTGACGCGCATAAGGTAGCCGGCAACCACCATCCAGCCAATAACAGGGATCAATGCGACCAAAAGAGGAATAACTAATTTCTCAAGCCAGCGTTGATCGTCAAAAATATAGGTAAAAGCTTTAGTGAAGTTCATACATCTTCCTTTTCTGAAAACTTCCAATCCGTGGTGCTTTTGATGTTGACCGCGCCGTTACACAAGCGAACACGGCGCGTAATGACAAGTAAGAGAGTACGAATGTCCGATTAAAGCTGCGTGAATTCATCCACGTTTAACACGAAGACGGTAGCCTTCTTTTCCTGAGAGCTGCGGACAGCAGTGCAGTTTTCGCGCAGAATCTCCAGCGCCCGCGGGACGCGCTCATCTTCGACGCCGATCAGCAGCGTGCTCCGTCCGCTGCGTAGAAAGCCGCCTGTGGACGCGATCTGGGTTACCCTGAAATCTTCAGCAGTGAGTTTGGCGGACACGCGTTCATTGTCATCATCTTTGATAATAGCGATAATCAGTTTACTCATCCGATTTCCTCGTAATGTTCAATCTCCAGGTTAAAAATGGTTACGCCACCGATCTGAACTTCAGTCGGGATTAGGGACCCCATCGGCAAATTGTCGAGCACTGGTGAGACGTAACCAATCCGGCGTCCAGCAACGTCCTGGAGGATCTGGCAGAGTTGATCCGTTTCCTCCTCAGGGCAGCCTATCAGGAAGGTCACGCTGCGTTCCCGCAGCAACCCACCCACACTGGGCAATTTACCAAACGGATAACCAGTTTTCGCCAATGCGTTTTCAACATTTTCGCTGTCCGGACTCGTAATAATTGCCAGTAACATTCTTTGATTGGTTTGAGCGTTTTCAGTCATGAGTTTGCTCCCGTGAAATCCTATCTAATTTTAGCTTAAATATACACTTCATTCAAACCAATTAACCACCATGTATGCGTTTCAAAAGTTGTTAGTCAAGGGAAAAAGAGGAAGTTCCAATACAATTAGTTTTTGGTGAAAAAACAAAAGAAAGGAACTTCCAATGACCATAACAGTCAAGCTTAGTATACGCGTA
>Ga0228536_1001206_pt1 | contig 27926 bp, 33 predicted proteins | sample SJ1Smetagenome_FD_168611 | JGI IMG/M metagenome (GOLD analysis project Ga0228536, IMG submission 168611) | Enriched culture of PCE-dechlorinating microbial communities from Ithaca, New York, USA - SJ1.S | ecosystem: Engineered > Modeled > Simulated communities (microbial... > Unclassified...
AAGATGATGAGAAAAGATGGGAAATTGGGTGGTGAACCCAGTAAAAATCGAGGGTTTATTTTAGATAGAGTACAAAATATCTTACTAAATTATTTAAATGAGCAAACCCTCTATCAAGCTTACGCTTAAAAGAGGGTTTGTCTAATCTCTGAAACCGACCTAAAAGGTCGGTTACGCTACTGGCTAACGAGGTGTAAAGCGTCCAAATAGCACACCACGGTCATTGCCACCATATGTAAATCTGAAATCATTATGAATAAACGGGTTGTGGTTGGATAATACCCATTATAAAAACATATAGACGAAAATAAATATTAATTATTATTCATGTTATATGTTCTTAACGAAAATGGGTAAAAGGAAATTCCCTTTCCCTTGACTTTTATACTTCCCTGGCATCATAATGTTATTATATTGACAAATATATCACTATTTTGGAGGAGACATGAAAAATAAAGAGTTGAAGGCTAGTTTGCTGCTGCTGTTGACAGCTGCCATATGGGGATTTGCATTTGTAGCTCAAAGAAAGGGAATGGATTACATAGGACCATTCACATATACAGGTATCAGGTTTTTATTGGGAAGTCTGTCGTTGCTGCCGGTGATAAAGCTTCTTGGCGGAAGAGAGGAATCTGGTAATAAAGGCGATACATCGAAGGATATTGTTAAGGCAGGTATTATTGCAGGGACCGTTTTGTTTATTGCAGCCACCTTCCAGCAGGTCGGTCTCCAATACACTACAGCTGGTAAGGCAGGCTTTATAACAAGTCTTTATATAGTCATTGTACCGATCATGGGCCTGTTTATGAAGCAAAGGAGTAATGTCTTCATATGGATAGGAGCTTTAGTTGCAGCCTTTGGACTGTATTTGTTAAGCATCAACGAAGATCTTACTATACAATTTGGAGACCTTCTGCAGTTGATAGGAGCATTTTTCTGGGCAGCGCATATTATCATACTTGGCATCGTTGCAAAAAAACTTGATCCAATAAAATTCTCTGGGATTCAATTTGCTGTTACCGGTACTTGGGCAATAGCTGCTGCTTTTATATTTGAAGATATACAGATGCAAGGGATCATTGATGCATCGATCCCGCTTCTCTATGGAGGAATATTCTCTGCTGGAGTCGCTTATACTATTCAGGCGATCGCTCAAAAGGATGCCAAGACATCACATGCTGCTATAGCCTTAAGTATGGAGGCCGTGTTTGCAGCTATTGGAGGGGCAATAATACTCCATGAAAGGCTGCCTTTGAAAGGATATATAGGTGCAGGCCTTATGCTGGCCGGGATGCTTATTTCCCAGGCTGACAATTTTAGAAAAATTCCTGAGACAAGGTAGTATAATGAAATATATTTCTTCGAATATGATCGGCTGATTACTCAGCCGGTTTTCTTTTTTAAAATTATTGGCTTTGTCATATTTGTGCAATAATTCATAGAGATAATGTAATCAAGAAAAAGAAAAGGAGGCTGGTTAAAATGATGCTTGTTCCTATACTGTTAGTAGTGCTTGTGTATTATCTGCTAACTAGCGACAAGAAAAGTATTTCCATTAAGAGCGAAGATAATGCAGAAATCATATTGAAGGAGCGTTACGTAAACGGTGAGATAGATGAAGAAACCTTCAGAAAAATGAGGTCTGTGATCAAAAAATAAGGGGATGTAAAGGGAGGGTTTATTATGATGTTTGCAAGAGGAGCATATGGGATTGGAAGGTGCCTGGGCGGAGGTTTCTTCGGTCCTTGGCATATGATGATCGGGTTAGGGATTTTAATCGCTGTTGCAGCTGTTATCATATTGCTGGTAAGAAAAAATAAAGCGACAGGAAACGATGATGACCTTTTAGCTATGCTTAAAGAAAGGTACGTTAGAGGCGAAATCAGCGAGGAAGAGTATATAAGCAAAAGAAACACTTTAACCAGGAGGTAATATTGATGAAAAAGACAGCAATTGCAATGTTTATAGTTTCAGGACTGCTGATAGCAGCAGGAATCCTTGGTGGGATAAAAACTGCTAATGCGATGATGGATACAAACTATTTTGAGATCAGGGACAAGAACTCACCGGAATATGAAAACTGGGTAATGCCCGGATGGAGAAACTATGAGGATGAGTCTGGATCATATGGCAGACCGAGAGGAATGATGGGCTGGAGATATAACGAGAATTATTCCGAAGATGGAATTTATAGAGGTATGATGGGAAGAGGAAGCTGGCAGGAGCCGCTTGAAGAAGGGGAAAAGTTCGATAGGGACTCTGCTAAGGAAAGAGCTGAAGAATTTATTGAGTTTCATAACCTGGATCTTGTGGTAGGGGATATATCTGAGGATGAGGATAAATATTACGAAATAGAGCTATTAGATCCAGATACTGGTGAAGTAGAGCTGAAGTTGATAGCAGATATTGACACCGGGCTGGTATTTCCGGAGTATTGCCATGGAAATATGGGTAGATTTAATGGGAGAAGAAACTGGCAATAACAGGACAAGAGGTGAGGGAATGAATCGAAAGGTATTGGTAGTAGAGGACCAAAGAGAGATCAGTAGTATAATAATCAAGTATCTTGAAAACGAGGGCTATGATTATCAGTTGGCTGAGGATGGTTTGTCCGCTCTTGATACTTTTTCTGATGACTTCTTTCACCTTGTTTTATTAGACGTTATGATCCCTGGTATAGATGGCTTCCAGGTGCTTAGCGAGATTAGGAAGGTTTCTAATGTACCTGTGATTATGCTTACTGCCAAAGAACTGGAGCCTGATCGCATAAAGGGCTTTGATCTCGGCGCAGATGATTACGTAATCAAGCCCTTTAGTCCTAAAGAACTTATGAGGCGGATCAAATCCTTGTTTAAGAGAGTATACAATGAAAGCAGTAGTCAGACAATTGAGTTTGGGGAATTGAAATTAAACATGGGGAGTATGACTCTGGAAAAACGAGGACAGACAGTGGAGCTTACATCAGTTGAATTTAGGCTTCTAAAGGCATTTGTTGAAAATAGAGGGATAGTGTTAAGCAGGGAACAAATAATAAACTTAGCCTTTGGTATTGATTATGAGGGCATAGATAGAAACATCGACAGCTATATAAGAAGACTCAGGGCAAAGCTGGAGGATGACCCTGGAAAACCTAAGTATTTAGTGACCAAATATGGTGCAGGCTATGTTTTTGGAGGTGATCAGCAATGAGCATAAAGAGACTGCTGCTGATCATACTCCTTTTGGTTGCACTGATATCAGTAGGTATAAACGCTGCGATTTTAGGGTCTTTGACGGATAAATTCTTCTCAAGCTATTTAAACGAGGTCTATGATAATCACATTGAACAAATAATGGACTATGCTCTCAACGTGCTTAAAGAGAAGACAATTACAAAAGAGCAGCTTAGGGCAGATCTGGAGACTCACTTGGTCGACCCGATATTCAGGATCAGACTATTTGATCCTGATGGCAGACTTTTGGAGGATGTCTCTTCTGATATCCATATGCGCGGGATGATGATGGACGGAAGATCGGCGAGAATGAGATCCAACGGGGATGAGGTTACTGACCAGTTTGTCCTGGAGGATGACAAAGGAACCTGGGGCTCCATATATATTACAAGATATAGTACAGCAGACAATTCTCTTGTTGCAAGATTATTTAAGATGTCTTTGCTTTCCAACAGCTTAAGGGCTGTAATGATTGCAATGGCAATCTCAGCGTCTATTGCACTTCTAATAAGCAGGCTTATGAGCAAAGATCTGAAGGAAACTGCAATATTAGCTTCTGACATTCAGTCAGGAAAGCAGGTAAAGGTGGAAAGGTCTATAGTTTCAGAGATCACAAGCATTAGGAGCAGCCTCCATGATCTTAGTACAAAGCTGAGATTGAAGCAGAAAGGGAGAAAGGAGCTCACAGATAAGCTTATACATGAGACAAGAACACCCTTGACGATCATAAGAACCCACCTTGAGGGTATAGAGGATGGCGTTATTGAAGCCGATCAGGTTGAAATCGAACTTTTGAAAAACCAGGTTGAGATTATAACCTCTCTAATTACAGGCTTGAGCGGAATGATAGAGGCTGATGCGCTGCAGAATGAAATGAACATAGAGGATTTTGAGCTGAATAAGCTTTTGAAGCAGATACTAAGTGGATTAAGCACTCAGTTTTCAAAAAAGGGGTTAAAAATCATACTTGATTCTGACGATAAAGTTGTCATGAGAACAGATAAATTTAAGCTTAGTCAGGTATTTTACAATTTACTCAATAATGCCTGGAAATATACTGACGCCGGGGGTCATGTGAAAATTTCGTACAAGAGGTCCGGTGATTATATCAACATAAGTATAACAGATAACGGATCTGGAATAGACAAGGGCGATCTTAAACATATCTTCGATGCCTATTATCGAGGCAAGGATCAAGCCGGATCAGGTGACGGGATTGGCCTGTATATTGTCAAAGGAAATATGACATTACTTGGAGGGGATGTATCTGTCAGCTCAGCAATAGGTGAGGGAACAGAGTTTGTTCTGAGCTTGCCTATAACCTATAACAATGAGAAAGCAGGGGAGGTATAAGGATGATAAATAAAATCAGGACTAAAATATCCAAGTTCCTTGAATGGCTTTCAGATGGAAGCAAGGAAGCATTTGGAAGTGGCAGATTGGATTGCTGTGAACTTAATAAATCGATCCAAAATAAATAGGCGAATCTATGAACAAATATATTGAATATGGTAATTGCAACTGATAGAATCAGATTGTTGATAACACTATTGAGGCTCCCGGATTTGGGAGTCTTATTGATTTAAGGAGATGCTTTTGTTGAAACAAATTACGAAATACATAGGAATGAGAACATTAAAAACTGCTATAGGTGCAGCGCTGGCAATTTTCATCGCCCAGCTGCTTGGTCTGGATTATGGTGTAAATACAGCCATAGTTGTCATCCTGAGCCTTCAGAACACTAAAAGAAAGTCTCTTAACCTTGCTGGTGTGAGAATAGCTTCATCAGTTATTGCCTTATCCATATCATGGGCTGTTTTTTCAGTAGTTGGCTTTAATCCTGCTGCGTTTGGTTTTTACCTCCTGATATTTATACCAATAGTAGTAAGATTCAGGCTAAATGAAGGCCTTGTTCCAAGCTCGGTTCTAGTGAGCCATCTTCTGGCATCCAATTCAGTTGCAATGGCAAGCCTGATCAACGAATTTGCACAAATGGTAATTGGAGCTTCAATAGCTCTTGTTCTGAATCTTTATATACCTGGTATAGAAAGTCACATTCTCTCTGACCTGGTGAGGATCAAACAGTTAAAATTCGGCATACTTGGGAAAATGGGGAGTATTCTTTGTAAAAATGAAGAAACTGGGGATATTCGTTCTCTTTTGTCAGAGCTAAGTGAAAGGATAAAGCTTGCAAACCAAAGGGTAACCAGTGAGCATGGGGATAATTTTAATAGAAGCATGGATTATTATCTTAGGTATTTGAAAATGGAAACTGATCATCTGGACACATTGAAGTACATGGAACGACAAGTCACTATTTTATCAGAAAGTGATGAGGAATGTGGAATTGCATCCGAATTTACAGAAAAAATCTTGGAACAGCTTAAGAAACAGAGCATCGAAAAGGAAGCAGCTGATACGCTGAAGGAATACCTGGATGCCTACTCTTACAGAGGAAATGCAAAAACCAGGGAAGAATTCAGGAACAAGGCGGCTCTATTTGAGTATTTGACGGATCTTTACAGATTGCTTGAAATTAAATCGGAATTTTTAAAAAGTCTGAATTATAATGATAGAAAGCTTTTTAGAGAAATGCACGAAGAAATATTTACTTCCAAGAACGACTTGGAATAAAAATTGACAAAAAACCTTCAAAATATTGTAAATTATCTCTGATTATAGTATCATTATGTTAAACCTGTTTCATTATTCTGAGAATGGGGCTGAACATATTGATAATACCTAATGCAGCAATGATTATGGAGATGTTTCTGGTAAATGTTTATGCGACTCTTTCATGCTCAGGGAAGAGAAAATCAGCCTTGATCACATGGTCATATCTGGTTTTATTCTCAGCAGCATTATTCGCATTGATTGGCTATTTGATTCCGGAGATAGCTCTGTATGCATTGGAGGACAGATACAGGCTGTTGTCCTTTACAGGTGTAGTTTACCTTATTCCATTGATTTTACTTACTAAGCAGCCATACAAGCATACTATGGTCATATTCAATACGTTCTGGATATATTCCCTGATAATTTTTGCAATATCATACAGGATAGCATGCATTACCTGTATTGCCAGCAGATCCTTAGATTCGTTGGTGATCCAGACAGCAGCTTACTTAATTACTCTCCCTTTATTATTGAAGTTTATGAAGAAAAAAATGACTTATACTCTCCAGAACATAAAGGAAGAGACATTAAATTCGCTTTTATCCTTGTCGGTTTCAGTGATCCTGGTGATCCATACCATAAAATACGCATTGGAGAATGGTGTATCTGATTTAGTTGAAATCAGTATATTCCTGTTGCTGGGAGCATGCTTCGCAATAACCTTCCAGCTTGCATACTCATTCGTAGAGGCAAGCAAGTCAGTTGAAATGCTGGGGATAAAAACAAAGACCGACCCACTGACAAGATTGAAAAACAGGGAAGCGATGATTGAGGATGCTACCGGAAGGCTTCGCAATGGCAATCCATTCTGTTTGATTTTCATAGATCTTGATAATTTTAAAACTATAAATGATAATCATGGTCATAGCATTGGAGACGACTACCTTATAGCCTTTTCAAACTCTGCCAGAAGGCTGCTGGATTCAAAGGATAGGTTTTACAGAATATCCGGAGACGAGTTTGTCGTGTTAAAGGATGGGAGTTTTTGTAAAAAAGCATGTTCTGAATTTGAGAATCTAAGATTCTTGAACGATCCATCAGGGATAAAATTTCTTGGTTTAAGCACTGGCTACGCAAATTATCCTGAAGATGCCAATAGTATTAGTGAATTGTTGGGAATAGCAGACTCAAGGATGTACCAGAATAAGAAGAAAAAGCATAAGAGTGTCTTTGAATAAGTATCTCAGATGCAAGTGAAACGGGGAATGTTTATCTGGTTGTCATAGGGGTATCACTTGAATGTGGTTATGTGGTGATGCAGTTAATTTGAAAGGAGAGTCCCTATGGCTGTGGTAAAGGTGATAGAAATACTTGCAGAATCGACAAAAAGCTGGGAAGACGCTACACAGATTGCAGTTACTGAAGCATCGAAGACAGTTAAGAATATTCAGAGTGTGTATGTAAAGGATTTTCAGGCAGTTGTAAGCGATGGACTTATCACCAGGTATAGAGTAGATGCTAAGATATCCTTCATAGTAGAATGACGAGAAAGAGCCGCCGAGGGAACCCGGTGGCTTTACATAAAATGGAGATGATGATATGGCAAGAAAGGCAGTTTATTATATGGCAGTAAAGGAAGGAATAGACCATGTGGCAGCACCGGTTTATTCAGCACTGAACTCTTTATTGAGCTTTGCTGAAAAAAGTATTGAAGTGGATGGATACCCGGTCCTGGAATACATAGATGATAAAGGCGATCTATTTTGGTTTGTAAGAACCGGGAAGGTTGTTTGCCATGACTATAATAGGTATTTGCCGGTGATGTTGGAGAATTTTTCTGAATTTGACGTTGCAGGACTTATAACGTGGCATGAGGGTGAAAATGCTCCCGATAAGGTATTCTCAGTTCACACTACCGGAGATGTTGATACAGGTAACTTCGGGCCTGCTTCTCCCCAATACATGCATAACCTATTGGTATGGCTGGAAAAAAACAGGCTGAAAGAGGGGCTGGATGAGTTTTCGGTAACTACCGAGGCGACACACTGGTCCGGAATTATGTACGGAGATTCATCTCCTGAGCTTATTCCTGCCTATAAAGTGCCCGTAATGGATATTGAGATTGGCAGCACAGAGAAAAGCTGGGGAGATGAAAAGGCAGCTAAGGTTCTCGCTGCATCACTTCTTAGGATTTTTGATGATAATGGACTTACTCTGAAAAATATTCTTTGTGCCGGTGGTACACATTTCGACAGGGCTTTCTCAGGGGAAATCTTTAGGACATGGGAAGATAAAGCATATGGATTTTCACACATCGTACCAAACCAGTGGCTTGTTACAGGCGGATATGATGGAGAAAGGGGACTGGAAAAATTAAAGGACTGCGTTGAGTCAATAGAGGGAGGGATCCATGGCATCGCAATGCATGACGGGTTAAAGGGAGCATATAAAGAGAAGCTGAGAGAGCTTGGCAAGGAGTATGGAGTGCCAGTTTTCAAGCATCAACAGCTTAGGAAACCGGAAATAATTGAGTGGGCAAAATAAATAGATAAACATGAATATGATTGGGTATATATACCTCAAATATAATAAGGAAAAAGGAGGTATACCATGAGCCCGCATGAAGAGATATTAAGAGACTTAAGATTATTGAAAAGGCAGCTTGATATAGAGTCCATGAGAAAAATCAGGATAGACTTATATGAGAACATAATCATCAGAATGCAGCATCTTTCTGGTGAGGTCCATGAATGCTCAGATTACCTCGACAATTTGAAGATAGTACTTGATGACCTTAAACAATCACGAGGAAGAGTAAAAAGAAGCCAGATAAGGCTCCTAAAAGACATTAGGAAAGATCTTTCCAGGCATTTGAAGGACCACCATAATCTTGTACCCAGGGGACAATATTTATCAAGATCCACTGTAATTGGAATCATCGCAGGCTTGGTATTCGGCTTTATAGCTATGGAATACGCCCTTGTTGGGAGCTTCTTCGGAGCAATAATTGGCATTGCCATAGGGAGCAAGCTTGATTCAGATGCAAGACAAAAAGGAATAGAAATATAGACCATTGGAACATCGAAAATTTAATTCACGTAAAATCCCTGGATAAACTATCCAGGGATTTTTGTTAAACTGATCATTCTAATTGATAGTTAGGGCTGGAACATCTGGTATCCTTCAGGAATGGCAAAAAGGGTTTCGTCTACCTGGTCAGTTAACTCCTCTATGTCGAGAACATTGCTGTTTCCACCAAAGATCATTTCGATCCCATCAAGCATATTGCCATCAAAGTAATACCTTATACTTCCATCTTCTACCGTGTATTCCTCATAAGTTCTCATATTTCCCATAAATTCAGCTTCACCCTTTCCAACATATGTCATTCCTTCCATATCGATATTGGCTGGGCCTTCAGGAGCAGCCTCAGTGGCCTGGTCGGTATCAGCTGGAAATACCATGATCATCTTCTGATCATGCATTATGAGGTACAGCATTTCATCCTTCATTACCGAGGTAGATGAAATATTATCTGATTCAAATACCATTGCAAAGTTATCACCGTCAACAGCCATGGTCATTTTGCCTTCTATCTCTTGTCCTTCAATGTTTGAGATCGTCCTGTACTTCATTGTATAGCTTTTACCCTTCATTATCTCAGCGTAGGTTTCTGAGAGCCTCTCCTCAAGCTCAGGTGGAGCAGATGGCTCCGAAGGTGTTTCAACAGGAGGAGCTTCAGCTGCAGGTGATTCCTGAGGAACTTCAGGAGCTGGAGATTCAGGTGAGCTGCATCCTGTTGATAATAGTCCTACAAGCAGTATCAGTGAAATAAAAGTGAAAAATCTTTTCATAATATCCTCCCTTTCCCAGTCATTAAATCTATGCTTACTTTATACCCAAATATTTTGCATATGGAATAATGGGCTTAAAAACATAAAAATCAAAATGAGGATATCAACATATTATACTAATTGGTATAATCAAAAGAGATAGCGGGAATGTTTAGGGGGGATACTATGAGTACAACGGAAAATATATTACAAAAAATCAATGATCTGAGAACCTTGATTGGTCCTCAGGCTTCCAAGAGATTAGACTTGGATACCTTTGAGCGGATAGCACTGAGACTGGATAGCTATAAAGAAAGCTGTAATACCTGTATGGAATTTCTTGAGCACACGGATAAATATTTTGAAAGTCTTATTAATAAAAACGGTGTTTTGAGTAAGAATGACCTGAAAAGACATCGGGATATAAAGACAGAGTTGATCGTCCACCTTATGAAACAGCATAAGCTGGTTCAGAAGGGTCAATATATGGCATTGTTTATGTCAGTTGGAATGGCCATAGGTGCAGCTCTTGGTTTGACTGTTCTCAATAACCAGGCGATTGGGTTGCCTGCTGGTCTTGTAATGGGTATTGCAGTGGGTAATGCAGTAGATCATGATGCCAAGCGAAAGGGAAGAGTAATATAGCTATACGGGAGGAGAAGGATGAAATCGTCAGAAAATAGCGTTAAAATAATGTGGAAGATGTATCTTGAGAAAATCGGAGAAAATCTGGATAACACAGGATTAAAATATACATCATGGCACTTTTGTGACAACAGGGAGGACGCAGATGAGCTGGTCCAACTTGCTAAGATTGGAACCAAAAGAGCAACTGCCTCATTGTTTATGTTATACGAATTTGAAGGGGAGAGAGTTCCGGAAGCAGGAGATATTAGTATATTGACAGACTGGAACGGAAATGCACAGTGTGTAATAAAGAATGAAAGGGTATCTATTTTACCATTTAAGGATATCACTGAGGATCACGCAGCTATAGAGGGCGAGGGCGATAAAAGTCTTGAATACTGGAGGAAAGCACACAGAGGAATATTCGAGATGGATGCTGAATCTGCAGGCGAGGTGTTCAATGAGGACATGCTCGTTGTATTTGAAGAATTTGAAGTAGTATTTAAATAGGAGACGATCTGAATGGTGGAGGTTGGAGCAAAGTACAGACATTTCAAGGGCAATGATTATCTTGTGTTGAATATTGCAAAGCATTCCGAGACACTTGAGGATTATGTCGTTTATCAAGCACTTTACGGTGACAAAGGTATATGGGTCAGACCGATGAGTATGTTTGAAGAAATGGTTGAAGTTAACGGGATGCCTGTGAACAGGTTTAAAAGAGTAGGATAAAAGAAAATTATTACAAAGCGGTTAAAATATAAGGGAAACCCGATATAAGAAGCAAAAATGGAGTATAATAGGCATATGTATCCTGTTATTCTCCATTTTTGATTTAGGTTCACGTAGATGTACCTTGGGTATAACAATATACGAGATAAAGGAAGACTGGATGGTGTAAAAATGAGAAAAATCATAGCTTTTATTATCATAATTTCAATACTGGCAACTACAGGCATTTCAATAGCTGCACCCAGTACTTGGGCTTCTGATGAAGTGGAAATGGCAAGACAATTAGGACTTGTCCCATCAGGCTTATTAAGCAATTATCAAAACCATATCACAAGAGAGGAATTCTCGGAGATGGTAGTAAAGCTTTACGAAGAGCTTTCAGTAAGTATAGCAGTCCCAATATCTATAAATCCCTTTACCGATACATCAAATCCGGAGGTGCTTAAAGCTTATAAGCTTGGAATAGTTGAGGGAGTAGGTCAGGGGAAGTTTGCCCCATTGGACAAGATAACCAGGGAACAGATTGCTACTATGTATTACCGTACTCTATACGCTGTAGATCCGACTTTGGTCTCAGGATCTTACACATTGGGATTTGCAGACAGGGGCCTTGTGAGCAATTGGGCTGCTGACGAAGTTGCCTTTATGAGTGCTAAGGGTGTGATCCAGGGCAAGGGGAGTAATATTTTTGATCCTAAAGGAAACACTACAAGAGAAGAGGCAATTGCCTTGACTGTGAGAACCTATCAGCAGTTTTCAAAGAATCCTCAAACGCCTGTCACATCATTACCTGGGGGCAAGCTTACTTCAGAACAGATAGGAGCTTTATCAGACAGTGTTGTACAGATATTTATTGAGCAGTATGACGGGACCTACAATACCGGCAGCGCTTTTTTCTATGACAAGGGAAGACTTGCTACAAACTTTCATGTAATCGAAAATGCAAAGTCCATAACCATGGAGTATGAGGACGGATCCACCTACACAGGAGGAATAACCGTGACAGGTTATGACAGAGAGCTGGATCTGGCGACCCTGATGGTATCTGATATAAGCACACCACCCCTAAAACTTGGTGACTCATCAACTGTAGTGAAAGGACAAAGAGTATATGCAATAGGGAGTCCTGTTGGGCTTACAAACTCTTTATCAGACGGATTGGTAAGTGCAGTAAGAAGTGATATGATCCAGGTGACTACAGCAATAAATCCAGGAAACAGCGGAGGAGTTCTGCTGGATGAATATGGCAGAGTAATAGGTATAACCTTTGCAAGGATTACCGATGGCGATAATTTAGGCTTCGCTATCCCGATAAATCTCTTAAAAACCATGGATAAAAATAAGATCCTGACCCTGAAGCAGTTTGGTGATGAGTTGAAGAATTTGTTGTCCCCGCCAAGAAATGTTTATGCTGAGCTTTCAGCAGAAGGTACAGTTCTTTTATCGTGGGATAACATGGCCGCAGATTACTTTGTAGTATTTGAATCACTTGACGATGGGACAACATGGCTGCCTGTTAAGGACAGTAATGGAATAAATAAATGGCAGTGGTATTCCGATTACTCCATAGAAATTGAGGGCTATGAGCCTGGAACCATGGTTTATTACGCAGTTTCTGCAGTTCGAGGAGATAAGACTTCAGAATACGGCTACTCAAACTATGTAGGGATTACAACAGGGATGACTGCATATCAAATAGTAGACCACCTCTATGACAACATGCCGTATATTGTTGCTAATGGAAAGACAATAAGCTTTGACGGATACGATGTTGAAATGTCTGCTGATGGTACCATAACGAGTATCTATGCCTATGTAACAGAAAATAATTACCAGAGATTTCTTGAGGCTGAAAAGCTAGGCATTATTAATATTGCAAAGATTCTCAAGAACCATGCCATTTTTTATGAGGAGATCATTGGAACAAGCATTAGTATATCTATTGTCTATTATGGCTTATATGATGAATATCCTGAGGCCTTCGAGGACAATTTTATGTACAGTGACTCAGTTATATTTAGTGAAGATATTGGCTACTGGGAGGTATGGTATCCTCTAATAGAGGTAGTCAATTACCAGGACAGATTCTTTTCATGGTATTCCTACCACAGCATGTAAAAAAATGCTAATTTGAAATGATCTTAAAAGGTGTTTATCCTGACAATAAGGATAAACACCTTTTGCTTGCGATCCTGTCTTTATGATTGTAACCCATATGTAAATAAAATAAGCTGAAATTCGGGTATAATCATAGTGATAACATTAGTTTATCGAACCTGGAGGTGAGAATATGGGTACTTTTTCAAAGTCTATCATAAAAGTTGCAAAAGGAGCCATGGATGCGTTCGGAACATTTCCCGCAGCTATTGCAAGTGCCCTAGCATTTTCAATAGTCACTGCTATAAGGATACACTTGGATTGGCCGCAGCAGGAGGAGTTTAACTTCCTTTTCAATTGTCTACACTGGGCATTTGGTTTTGGTGCATTGTTTGGCATTGCATCTGTCACATATGTAAGGACAAGAAAAAACAGTACGAAGGATTTTACTATTGCTAATCTCTTCACTGCAGCTGTAATAACAGTCATTTTTCTTTTGCTCTATTTCTTTGGGGGAAAAGAGCCCTTGCCAGATGACTATTTTAGATTTATGAGGCTCACTGATATATCGATCGCTAGAATGACTGCACTTTCATTTGCAGTTGCGGTGGCATTTATAATATTTGCTGGACTTCCAAGAAAGAATCCAAATATGACCAGATCGATTTTCATGACACAAAAAGCATTCATAACAGCAGCTATCTATGGAGGAGTAATGATGGGTGGAACATCAGCGGTTGCAGGTGCAATACAGGCCCTTCTCTATAACGATATGAGCTATAAGGTGTATCAATATCTGGGCACGATAGTTGGATTTTTGACCTTCACAATTTTTGCCGGTTATTTTCCGGATTTCTCCAAAGCTGAGGAGGATGAAAAAAGAAAGTCTGCACAATCTCAGTCGAGATTTATGGAGGTACTCTTTTCATATATAATGGTGCCAATCGCCTTAGCTTTGACGGTTGTTCTGCTTTTGTGGACTGTAAGGACTGTTATGGAGGGCATAGGCTCAAGCTTTGTTAGGATGTCGAGCATTGCTACAAGCTATGCTGTGGGAGGCATTTGGCTTCATATTATGGTTGCCGAGCATAATAACGGTCTTGCGAAATTTTACAGACGAGTATATCCCGTTGCTGCTCTTTTGATACTCGGCTTCGAAGCATGGGCATTGATTGTTCAGCTTGGCAGGTTTGGCATGAAGACAACTGAATATTTCTTTCTGATTACCTGGGTAGTTGCTGTGGTTTCAGTATTGCTGATAATTCTACAGAAAGAGAGAGCGTATATTAAAATATCAATATTGACTGCCCTGGCAGCATTGATAGCGGTCTTACCGTTGGCTGGATATCATACACTGCCAGCAAGACTCCAATCACAGCGGCTTGAAAAGCTGTTAATTAGTGCAAATATGCTCCAGGCAGGAGCAATAGTTCCAGGCAGCGAGTCTCTGGATAAAGAACTGCGTGAACAGATCACTGATTCCGTATCATTCCTTGCCTATCAATATGATGCTGAGCTTCCGGATTGGTTCGACAGAGATTTAGCCAATTACAGGGACTTTAAAGACACCTTTGGCTTTGAACAGGCCTGGCCGCAATACGACGAATATATTCCCCCATCAGAGTATGTCAGTACTTTCCTGACCCTTGAGCCTGTAGCCATAGATGTTAGTGGATATGATTGGGCTTTCAACCTATTGGATTTTTCAAAGAAAGGAGAAGGCGCAGCCGAACTATCAGGGCGTAATGGAGCATATTTGGTCGAATGGATCTTAGATGAAACTAACAGCTCTGCTCCAAGGTTGAGAATTAGTCTTGATGATAAAATCATACTGGATGAAGTTATGCAAAGCTATGTGGACAGGATATCTGAGAAGTACCCACCGGCTGCTTATCAACCCAGAACCGTTGGCTTGGAGGACATGAGTGAAAGGTTTGATAGTGAAAATATTGAAGTATTAGTAGTTTTTAATACTTCAGAGATAAATCTGGATGCTAAGAATGACAGGATAACCTACTGGTTGTCATTGAATTCAATATATCTAAAGGAAAAATAATAGAAGCTCCTCGATGATGAGGAGCTTCTTATTTACCTGAAGGTGACTGCACCATGTGGGCAAACGTGTATACATTTACCGCATCCAATGCACTTTTCATCGTTGACTACTATCTTTCCCATAAAGAAACCTGCTCTTTCGATCGCACCGGTAGGGCAGACTCTCTTGGAAGGGCAGAATGGAGACCTGTCACACTTTGCCTCCATAATAAATGCTTTTTTTCCTTTTTTTGACTTTTTTTCAGTTTTCAATTATGTACCTCCAATTATTATTGAATCAATTATATACCATATGGGGGTATATGTAAACAGTTATTGTATATCAACTCTCAAACAAATATTGTACAATAAGATTAAGAGGAACACAGCTTTTTTCTGATGATCACAGGAGGGATAATATGAGATTTAGTATCGAGGGAGAGTATCCTGTTCTTAGGTGTTACTTAAACAAAGGAGAAACGATCAAAACAAGTGCTGGTGCGATGTCATGGATGGATGGAGAAGGGTTTGACACCGAGGTGACAACAGGTGGAATAATGAAAGGCCTTGGAAGGATGTTGGCGGGTGAAAGCTTGTTTTTCAGCTACTATACAGCCAGATTGGACAACCAGGAAATAGTGTTTGCATCATCCTTACCAGGGAAAATAGTCAACATCAAAATGGGAGGAAAGACCTTTATAGGTCAGAAATCTGCTTTTTTAGCATCGGAAAAAACAGTGGAGATGGAGACCGTATTTACTAAGAGATTTTCTTCAGGGCTGTTAGGTGGAGAAGGATTCATATTACAAAAATTCTCCGGGTTTGGGGAACTTTTTCTTGAGGCAGACGGTGCCTTGTTCGATTATGAGTTAAGATCTGGCGAGAGCTTGCTGGTTGATCAGGGGCATGTATTTTTATTCGAGGAATCAGTAAGATATGAAATTGAAACAGTAAAGGGAATGAAGAATGTTTTATTTGGAGGGGAGGGTCTTTTCCTTGTCAGATTGATCGGTCCAGGCAAGGTGACGCTTCAATCCATGCCTATTGCTAATTTGGCAGGGAAAATAGTTCCGTATGTACCCTCAAAGGGTTGATATTATAATATAAACAATACCAAAGGCCAGTTGATCTGGCCTTTGGTATGCTCTGCTTATTATTTTGCTTTAGAATCCTGAAGAGTAACTACCGTGACTGATGCAATAACAACAGCTGCACCAAATAATTGAAGAAGAGACAGTGTGTCCCCAAATATAAAATAGCTGAAGATAAAGGTAAAGACAGGTATTAAGTTCATAAAAATCGCAGTAGTGGCTACACTAAGGTTGCTGAGAGCATAAATATACATGAAGTTCGCTATAGCTGAACAGCCAATTGCCAGGAAAAGAAAATGGAAAATTATATTTCCGTTAAGCTGGCTCCAGTTGACAGTCTCAAGCCATAAAAAAGGTATAAAAGCCAGTGTACCAAATAATGACTGGTAGAATGTCACTGCAATACCTGAATAACTTCTGAAAAGTGGCTTTGTTATTATCATGAATATTGAAAAGGAAACAATTGCTCCAACCATGTACAGGTAACCCGAAATACTTCCGCCCTCAAGCTTGCCGCCAATGATTATGTAAATTCCAAGGATAGATGCTATTATTGCCGCTAATGAGATAGGCGAAAGCTTCTTCTTCAGGAATATCCGTTCACCTACTGCAGCAGCTACAGGCATTATGGCGATTATTATAGATGCATCATTTGAGCTGATTCTCAGGACTCCATTATTCTCAAAGAAAAAGTATATGGTAATACCAAGTATGCCTGAAAATGCCATAAGTGGGAGGTGTTCTTTCTTCAAGTTTTCTCCCGGACTCATTTTTCTAAGCATTGGGTACAAAATCAAGCATGCTATGAGAAATCTGTAAAATGCCATGCTTAATGGAGGGAACACCTCCATAGAAATCTTTATGCTCACAAATGATAAGCCGAACATAATAGTTGAGCCGACCAGAAAAATGACAGCTGTAATTTTCTTTCTGTCCATACTTAGTTCCTCCTGAATGTGTTAATGAGATTATAACATATTTTGGCAATTAAAGGCTTAGTATCTGATCATGAGACACTTCACAACTCTTAATAAACGATATATGATCAAATAAAACAAAAGAAGCGGGTGAGAACATGAAAATAAATATAAAGTACTTTGGGATAATGGATTATGATCTACCCTCAGAAATCACTCTGGAAGAAGGTAGTAGCATTAAGAGTGTCGCTGATGTTATTTCGTTGGGCAGCACAGACATAGATACATTTACATTTTTACTTAATGACGAACCAGCTAGTTATAATGATGTATTGAAGGATGGTGACACGTTACTAATACTTCAGGTATTAGGTGGAGGTTAGTAATTTTGGATCAAAAAGAAGCCGGCGAATATTTAACACTCACCGGCTTAGTTTAGTTTTAAGATGGCAAAGATTAATAAATGCAGAGGATAAGCAGCATAGAACGATATCTGGAGGATCTTGTTTTTAAGACCCTGCTTATTGTTATACATCATCAATGGTATAAGAGCAATCAGGGAGTATTGCTGCAATCCAGAGGATCCGATCATATTTGTAAGAAACATTATTGCTGCAACAATAACAAGTCTTTTTAGTGATGTTATCCCATGCGTATAGTAAAAGGCAAGTATATAGATAATTCCGATGTATGCATAATCAGTAGAAAGGATCGTTGCAATAAAAGCAGCGCCTAATCCGATAAGAAGCTTAGTGATGTAGCTTCCATCATTGGACTTTTCTAGCAGAATCATTGCTATGAGGCCGATAAATAGTGTGAAGAATATATTTTGATGCCCCCAATAGATACCACCAAAGAATGCATAGTCAAATGGAAACTCAGAAATCAGAGCAAATAAAAGAAGTCTTAGAGAGTATTTTCTAATATCCTTGGTATGAAAGAAACCTTCAACCAGCAGAAAACAGTAAATAGGAAAAGCTAATCGACCAATAAGCCTGAAGGTAAGATTCCCTGGTTGGAATATTGCACCGTAGTGATCGATTATCATTGTAGTTAGTGCGATGAGTTTTAATAGCAGCGAGTTCATATACTCCATCCTGTTCATATTTGATAATGCTAGTATAGCAGATTTTCAACATGTTTGAAACAAAACTATCTTCCTGATATAATAATTAGGCAAAGTAAAAATATGATCATGACGGTTAACAAGGAGGACAATATGGCCGAAATTAAATTTGAAATAACTGAAAAACTGGGTGTTCTAAGCGAGTCATCGAAGGGCTGGAAGAAGGAGCTTAATAAAGTATCCTGGAATGAATATCCCGCTAAATACGACATCAGAGAATGGGATCCGGACCATCAAAAAATGGGCAAAGGCATTACTTTGAGTAAGGAGGAGATGAGGTTGCTGAGGGAGATCATCAACGGCCTCGATTTGGACTAGCAGAGAAAATTTAATGTAAATGCGAATAGAACAAAACACCTTAGGGTAATAAGATAAATAGGAAACGAGGAGGTGTTGTTATGCTTTATTTCGCTTATGCCAGTAACCTAAGCAAGAAATACATGGCTGGAAGGTGTCCGCACGCTGTACCTCTGAAGAAGGTAAAACTAAAAGACCATAAACTGACCTTCAATGAGTTGGCAGATATAATACCATTTAAGGGAGAGGACGTAATTGGAGGTCTGTACCTCATTTCCAAGCAGGATCTTGAAAAGCTTGATGCACTTGAGGGTCATCCTGATCTTTATGAACGGATAATGGTTGAGCTGGAAGACGAAGAAGGGAACCTATATGAGGCTTTTGTATATTCCATGGTAGACAAGAAAGAGCAGGCTCCGCCCGAAAGCTACTACAAGATACTCATTGAAGGTTATAAGGACTGGGAAATTGACATGGAAAGGCTTGAAAGAGCCAAACGATTCGAATAATATTTATCCCCTGGTGTATTCACTGGGGGTAATTCTATGAGTAGGATAAAAAAATATATATTAGGAGAGATGATATGATCAAAAATTTAAAAGATGCAAAACCAAATATCCATTCTGAGGCCTTCATTGCAGAAACAGCAGATGTTATTGGAGACGTCGAAATTGGTGAAGGCTCCAGCATCTGGTACGGAGCTGTATTGAGAGGAGATATCGAGGATATAAAGATAGGAAAGTACTCAAATATACAGGACAATGCCACAGTCCATACTGAGACTCACATACCTACAAGGATTGGCGACTACACTGTAATAGGTCATAATGCGATAATCCATGGATGCACGATAGGAAGCAACACCTTGATAGGGATGGGATCCACAATCCTTAACAGGGCTGTAATTGGAGATAATTGTATAATAGGCGCTGGAACTGTTGTAACTGAAGGGAAAGTAATACCTGATTATTCAATGGTGATAGGGATACCAGGTAAAATAGTCAGACAGGTAACTGAGGAAGAGGTTGAAGCCATTAAAGGAAATGCAATGAGATATAATGAGCTTTGGAAGAAGCATTTGGATTGATTTGATGTATATTTATTAAACCAGGTTTATTTTCCTGGTTTTTTTGTTTGACTGATGTCATATTTATGTTATTATATGTAAGTAAGTACTTACATAAGGAGTTGATATAATGGAGAACCATAGATCTCGATTAGGCAAGGAAGCAAGAAGAAAACAGATAGTTGATTCGGCTTTAAATCTATTTGTTGAAAAGGGTTATAAGGGGACGACTACCCAGGAAATAGCTAAATCGGCAGGAGTATCAGAGGTTACCTTATTCAGAAATTTTGATTCAAAGAAGGATATATTCATGGAGGGAGTAGTTCCTGTTTTGATGGAAACTCTTGAAGAAAACCTCAATGTTGGTGAAGATGAACTCCCAGAGAAAGCCTTGGAAAGATTTCTCGTTTCAAGACTTAATCTGATTTCTGATAAACGGAAAATTGTTAAACTTATATTGATGGAAAATCAGGTTAACAAGGATCTTGAAGATATTGATTTCATTCAGTCCATAAGTGATTTGATCAAGAAAGGGATATCAAAGATGGGATTTCACAAAAGCAAGGAGAGTTTCATCGCTAGACTTATTATGGGGAGTGTGCTTTCCTTTATGTTTTTACCTGAGCAAAATGACGAATCAGTTAAAAAATTTGTTTCAGAGCTTATTAAGGCTGTCATATATGCTAACAATCAGGAAGAGGTGGCGTAATGAACAAAAAGAAAATTATTGTGGCAGTGATAGTAATATGGGGTTTATTACTTATTTCTAAAAATCTTAATTTATTTCCTTCAATTTCGAATAAGTCAAACGCAGATGAACCTCAGCAAGGCATAGTAACTGAGCTATATGAGGTAAAGAAAGTTCCTATGCAGCAGGACTTAAGTTATCTTGGATCGATTGAAAGTGAGGTTTCATCAATCTTGAGCTCTAAAACCATAGGGAATATATTATCTGTAAATGTGTCGGAGGGAGACATAGTTCACGAAGGTGATATACTTTTAGAGATTGACACTGGGCAACTGGAGGCAAAATTAAGTACAACTGAGCAGAAAAGGGCACTATTGGCAGATCAATTGGAATATTTTGAAGTTCAGATCGCAGATTTTTATGTTTCAAATCCTATAGTTTCAAAAATTGGATCTGCAAAGTTGACTTATGAATATAAGAACACTGAAATAGGTAATCTAAGGATTCTTTATGAAGCAGGTGCTATCTCAAAATCAGCACTTGACCAGGCGGAGTATCAACTTGAGAACTTAAATATTCAAATGAAAGAGCTCGAGGCTACGGCAAATGCAAGCTATGATAAATTAGTTCAGGAAAGGGACATGACTATCGGTCAACTGGAAGAAATTGATTTAGCGTTGGATGAGATATCCCTGGCTATAGAAGAAGCGGAAATAAAAGCTCCCTTTGACGGACAGGTTGCTCAGATTATGGTATCTGTTGGCGAACTGGCATCTATTGGCCGTACCCTATTAACGATTGACGATATCCATAGGCTGCAAGTAGTGACACCTGTAGGGGAGACTGACTTAGGCAGGATAAAAACTGGTATGGATGCTGAGATTATTTTTGTAGGATCTGATGAAATAATTAAAGGTGTGGTTTCCTATAAAAGTCCGAGTATTAATCCAAAGACAAGGATTGGAGAAATCAAGATAGCATTGGGTATTCCTGAAGGTAAAACTGTAGTCGGTTCAAGCGCCAAGATCAGAGTACTTCTGGATTCTACAAGGAATGAGATTATGATACCGGCTGCTTCTGTAAAAACCTTAGGCAATGATAAAATCGTTTATGTTTACAATGGTAAGGGAATGGTCTATGAAAGAAAATTGACTATCGGAGAAAATATCGACGGGAAATATCACGTTATAGAAGGTCTTGCGGAAGGAGATATTATTGCTGTAAGGAATATCCAGGATCTAAGTGACGGTGTATACATTTACACACTTGAGCAAGAGGTGATCCAATGAGTTTTGGAAGATTCTCAACAGAGAAGAAATATTCAGTACTGTCGATAATGATAGCAATATTCATTTTTGGGGTATACAGCATGCTTACTATGAACACTCAATTAGCCCCTGATACCAGTCCACCTACTGCAACAGTTATGAGTGTGTATCCAGGTGCAATGGCGTTAGATGTCGCTACTGATGTTTCCAAGCCAATGGAGGAAGCCTTTGCCAAACTAGACGGAATAGAAGAGATAAGCTCCTCAAGCCAGGACAATCTTTCAATTATTCAGTTGACATTCGACTATACTACTGATGTAGATCAAGCATCTATAGATATTCAAAATACGATAAACAGAATCAAGAATGATTTACCTGAAACTCTGCATGATCCACAGGTATTGAAATTCAGCGTAGCTGATCAACCAATTATGACTATTGGATTGAAAAGCGATTCGATATCTATGACCGAATTGAGAAAGCTCACAGATGAAAAGTTAGCTTATGAACTCCAAATGATCGAAGGTGTTGCAGCGGTAAATGTTTTTGGAGGTTATAGTGAAGAGATAACTGTCAGTCTTGACGATGCGACTGTGAGAGCTTATGGATTGAATATAGATCAAATAGTGGGTGCCCTTAATAATTCTAATATTAAAGCACCAGGAGGCAACATTTACTATGAGGACAAAGACCTGCTCTTAAGAATCGAAGAAAGCCTCGCATCTATTGAAGAACTTAAAAATACCGCGATCCCACTTATGGATGGCAATACTGTACCACTTTCTTCTTTAGGAGATATATATGTTGGTTCATCGGTCAAGGAAGGATCCTATAGGCTAAATGGAGAGGAAGCTCTCGCTTTACTTATAACAAAAAAAGCTGACTACAACACAGTCAAGGTAATAGAATCTGTAAATGCAAAACTGGAGGATTTAACGACCTCATATCCTAAGATTGATTTATTAGTTGCATCTGACGACTCTGAGTTTACAAATCAGATGGTATCCAATATGGCTTCCAGTGTAGTTATTGCAATAATCTTTACGATGATTATAATTCTTTTATTTATAGAGAATATATCAAGATCTCTCGTAATATCAATATCGATGCCTTTAGTTTTTTTGAGTACAATTGGCTTGATGAAGCTTTTTGACATGGACCTTGACCTTGTAACATTGTCTGCATTAATTTTGAGTATTGGCTTTGTAGTAGATACGTCAATAATCATAGTAGAAAATATAAATAGTCATGAAATCAATGGTAAGACAATTAAGCTGGCTGCTGTAGAAGGAACAGACGAGATTGCTATGCCGAGTATTGCAGGTGCAACTACGACACTTATAGTTTTAATACCGCTATTATTTGTTTCGGGATTTGTTGGTGAGATGTTCAAGCCTCTTTCTTTAACGCTTATATTTGCAATATCATCATCACTGATCGTAGCACTTGTTATGATACCATTGCTAACGGTGATGCTTCATCCATTCAGCTTTAGAAGAAGTGAGAAACTGGTTTCAGCTTTATCCGTACCCTTTAATAGATATATGGACAAAATTATGGAAAAATATTTGATATTATTCAAAAAAGCATCCGGAATGAAAAAGCAGGTGCTTGCAGTAATGCTTGTTTTGATGCTTTTAAGTGCATTGTTTATTAGATTAAACGGGATGGAAATGCTTCCCAAATTTGACAGTGGTGTTACCTACGTAACTTTGGAAATGGTTCCGGGAACTCAGATATCAAAGACGGAGGAAGCAGTGAGTGCTGTTGAAAGCTATTTGGCCAATAATGCTATGGTAGTTTCTTTTGATTCCAGAATAGGCTACGAGGAAGGTAATATGCAGCAGGGTGATTTTGGGGTTATGGGGAAGGATCAGGCATTGATAACTGTCAATTTAACTTCCAGGAAGGAACGCTCTACCACTATTTGGGAATTTCAGGATGACCTCAGAAGAAAAATTGAAGAAATACCTGACGTCAACAGATATGTAGTTAAGGAAAAGGGAGGGACTGCTGTTACTGGTGCTTCAGCACCTATAGCAGTTCGACTGTCGGGTGAGGATCTTGATGTTTTGTATCATCTGGCAGACCAGGCTGTTAAAAGAATAAATGAGGTTCCGGGCACAACGAACATATTTACAAGCTTCAATGATAAATACCTTCAAATGTCATTAAATTTGGATGGAAACAGGATGGCAGAGCTTGGTCTTACAAGCGCTTCAGTATCTCGCCAGATTTATGGAAGGATGGAGGGGATTGAAGCTTCGCAAATGACTATAGACGGGGACAAGTCAGTTGACATCAAAGTAGGATTCAGTGGAGATATAAACTCTGACCAGGAGTATTTATTGGATACCTACCTCACGACTGCTCATGGTGTCAAGGTGCCCTTAAGCGAAATTGCTAACATAAGCGTCGATAATCGGGCTAATTTAGTGGAACGGGATAATATGTCTTATTCAGTAAATATTAATGGCTTCACTGATGAGAGAGCTTTTAGCCACGTAGTTGCAGATATTCAGGATGAACTTGATAAAATTGAGTTGCCAAAGGGATATAGGATCGAATTTAGTGGTGAACAAAAAACACTTACGGACTCAGTCGGAGATATGGCTTTTCTCCTGTCATTGGCTATAATTTTTGTTTACCTGATACTGGTGCCACAGTTCAAGTCATTCGTTCACCCAATAACAATTATGTCAGCAATACCAATGGTTGTAATAGGTATAGCTCCGGCACTTTTCATAACTGGGAAATATATGTCGATGCCGGTCCTTTTGGGATTGATCCTTTTAGCAGGAACCGTAGTAAACAATTCGATATTATTGGTCGATGCTATCAATTTAAATAGAAAATCTGGGGATTCTATTGAATTAGCAATTGAGAAATCCATTAAATCAAGATTCAGACCGATTATGATGACTGCTTTGTCCGATGTGGTTGGTATGCTTCCACTAGCATTACAGCTTGCGTTAGGCTCTGAAAGGTTTTCTCCTCTTGCGATAGCGGTAATAGGGGGAATGCTTGCAGCAACCTTGTTGACGGTAGTTATAATTCCGATAATTTATATGAGTATGGAAAGCTTAGGATTTCGGATCAAGATGTTTTTTAAGCCAGTTTCGATGAAAGTCGAGGAGAAGCTAATATAGCTAAATTTTAACTAAGCTGGGTATAAAAAATCTTCAGGGGTATAAATTCTCAAGGATTACAAGTACATTACCTATGGAGGGATGACTATGGAATATAGAGAAAGGTATCAGTCATGGCTGGATGATCCTTATTTTGACGAAGCAACCAAGGCTGAACTTAGAGCCATATCCGATGAGAATGAGATTGAAGACAGATTTTATAAGGATTTAGAGTTTGGTACAGCTGGACTTAGAGGAAAGATTGGGGCAGGAACAAACAGGATGAATAACTATACTGTAAGTCTTGCTACACAAGGTCTTGCACAAACAATAATCAACCATGGCGAGGAAACTATGAAGAGAGGTGTAGCCATAGCATTTGATGTCAGACAATACTCCGACAAGTTTGCAGAAATTGCTGCAAGAGTTCTTGCTGGCAATGGAATAAAGGTATATTTATTCGATGATATTCGGCCTACCCCCATGTTGTCGTATACAGTCAGAAGACTTGGTACTATTTCCGGAATCGTCGTAACCGCAAGCCATAATCCTCAAGAGTACAATGGGTATAAGGTTTATTGGGAGGAAGGCAGCCAAATCCTCGATGACATTGCAGATGAGATTCTTGACGAGATCGGTAGAATTGAGCACTTCAGAGACATAAAGGTAATGGAACTAGATGAAGCAAAGTCGATGGGATTGATAGAAATAATTGGCGGTGCCATCGATGACGAATACAACGACAAACTCCTTAATATGGCTATAAATGAAGATATCGACAAGTCTGTCAGGATAGTCTTTACTCCGTTGAACGGCACAGGCAATATTCCGGTGAGAAGAGTTCTGAAGGATAGAGGATTTACAGACATTACTGTTGTACCCGAGCAGGAAAAGCCAGACTGGACCTTTGCAACAGTGGGTTATCCGAACCCTGAGGATACTAAGGCATTTAAATATGCGAGAAATCTTGGCTTGAAGATCAAGGCAGACGTATTGCTTGCTACAGACCCTGATTGTGACAGAGTTGCCATAGGAGTTCTGAATGATAAGGGTGATTACACCTATCTGAATGGAAATCAAACCGGTGCATTGCTCATTTATTATATTCTGTCACAGAGGTTTGAAAAAGGAACACTTCCCGAAAATCCGGCAATCGTTAAGAGTATCGTTACAGGAGATTTGGGCAAGGCAATAGCTAAGAAATTTGGCGTTACTACATTCGAAACCCTAACCGGGTTCAAGCATATTTGCGCAATGGCAAACGAGTGGGATATAACAGAGGCGTTCAGCTTCATATTCGGATATGAGGAGAGTATAGGGTACGTATACCAGGATCTGGTAAGAGATAAGGATGCAGTGGTATCATCCATGATGATTGCAGAGATGGCAGGATTTTATAAGAAGCAGGGACTAAGCCTTTTAAATGTTCTGGAGAAAATTTATGAAGAGTTTGGCTATTACAGCGAGAAACAGATTTCTATAGTTTTGGAGGGAGTTGAAGGACAGCAGAGAATCAAGAGAATGATGGATGACATTCGTCATATGCCTGTTGAATCTATCGGCGAAATGATGCTCCAAAAGACAGTGGACTACTTGAGTGACGAGACGGATGCAGGACGTTCAAATGTTCTGAAATACTATATGGATGACGGATCATGGTATGCTATAAGACCCTCAGGAACTGAGCCAAAGATTAAACTCTATATTTACTCGAAGGGCAAGTCAGAAAAAGACGCCAAAGAGAAAGTGGAACTCATAGAAAAAGTAGTGAGACATAGGATGGAGTCAGTAGAGTAGATGTTAACATGCAATAAATGCATTAGATATTAGTATACTAAAGGGCAGGAAAAATCTCCTGCCCTTTTAATGTGCATGACGGACATACTTTCAGTCATTCAATATTTTTCTTCGTTGTCAATTCGACCTAAGAGTAGGAATCTCGCTATAAGGTTGCCAAAATAATCCCAATGAAATGACGAAAATGACTAAATATGAACATATGTTATATATAGATAAATTGGCATGTGTTATTGACTTAACAAATTCGTTATGATATTATCTTATCAAGTTGAAGAACTGATAAGATTCTCTAATAATATGACAACAGTATCAGTCTTCTATTTTTTTGGACATTAATGAGAAAAAATTAACAAACTACATAACAAGGAGGATTACAATGGCAGAAAACAAACAAATCACCCGAAAAGATTTTATTAAGGGTGTAGGAATGACCGTAGCAGGAGTAGCCGTAACCGGAGGTCTAAGTGGATTATTGGCAGGATGTGCAGCTCCAACAGCATCTGTAGATACTACACAAGCTGTAGTATGGCCACTACCATACAAGAAACTAGATCCTTCAGTTGTCGAAGCAAGAGCATTTACAGGCTACAAAGAGAAGGGTGGCTGAGGTGTCGGTGTTGCCGAAGGGTTCTTCGGTACATTAGCTGATGAAGTAGGTTATCCTTTCAATCAAATTCCACCTGAGGCTTTCACTTCTGCAGCAGGCGGATACGGCCAGGCAAGCCTTTGCGGATGCCTTGGAGTTGCAGCAGCATGTATTGGATCAGTATGTGATGTAGATACGTCAAAGAAAATATTTGGAGATCTTAGTAAGTGGTATAAAACCGCTGAGTTTCCGATGTACCAACCAGAAAACCTAAATCTGCCTACAACTATTGCTGAAAGCACTCTTTGCGAAGAATCTGTTGGAAACTTCATGGAAGTCGCTAAAGTAGAGTATGGCGATCCTTTGAGAAAGAGCAGATGTGCGGGAACTACTGCAGATGTTGCTAAGAAAATGGTTGAAATGCTTAATGAGGTATTAGGGTAATGGGATTTGGTAGAATCGGAGCACCGGAATTAATACTTATTCTTGCGATAGCTCTTGTTATCTTCGGCCCCTCAAAGCTCCCGGAAATTGGAAGATCACTAGGGAAAGCACTAGGTGAATTTAAATCACAAGCAAATAAAGTGACTGAAGAGTTAAAGGACGATTCAAGTAACGATAATGAAGAAAATAACAAATAAATAAAACAAAAAGGGATGATTTTTGATCAAAAATCATCCCTCAGAGTGTAGACAAACCCCAGATTAATAACCTGGGGTTTGAGCTTTTTTTGACCATATTATGAAATTTCATGATTTTATACATTAAGTTGTTCGTTTGAATAGGAGAAGATGGGTTTCTAGGCTCT
>Ga0228536_1001208_pt1 | contig 27907 bp, 27 predicted proteins | sample SJ1Smetagenome_FD_168611 | JGI IMG/M metagenome (GOLD analysis project Ga0228536, IMG submission 168611) | Enriched culture of PCE-dechlorinating microbial communities from Ithaca, New York, USA - SJ1.S | ecosystem: Engineered > Modeled > Simulated communities (microbial... > Unclassified...
GTTCGCCCAGATGACCGAGCCCGCGCTCGCCGAGGACGGCACGTACCTCATCTTCGTACGTTTGATGGACTCCGGCGACTGGAACGAGAGCCAGTACCAGGAGGATTTCGAGATCAAGCTGATCGACGGACGGTACCTCGTGGACTTCATGGGCATGGACGCGTAGACGCCTCGCATGAGCGTCGCGAGTGGCGGACGGCCAGGCGGCCGTCCGCCACTCGCGTTTCCGCCTCCTGCTATCCTTGGACACACCCCCTGCCGAAAGGAGCGCCATGGAGCGGGACGCGGGAGCGTGCGTCACCCCCGGGATGCTCACCGATCTGTACCAGCTCACGATGGCGCACGCCTATCAGGCGGCGGGCGTGGCCGGCACCGAGGCGTGCTTCCACCTCTACTTCAGAGGCAACCCGTTCGACGGTGGCTATTCCGTGGCGTGTGGGCTCGCGCAGGCCGTCGAGTATCTCGAGCACCTCTCGTTCTCGCCCGCGGACGCTGCCTATCTCGCCACGCTCACCGGCAACGACGGTGCGCCGCTCTTCCCGCAGGAGTTCCTCGTGTGGCTGGAGTCCTTCCGTTTCGACGCCGACGTGCTCGCGGTGCCCGAGGGCACGGTGGTGTTCCCCGGCGAGCCGCTGCTGCGTGTGACGGGGCCGATCGCCACGTGTCAGATCGTGGAGACCGCGCTCCTCAACATCATCAACTTCCAGACGCTCGTGGCCACCAAGGCGGCGAGAGTGTGTCGTGCCGCCGAGGGCGATCCGGTGCTCGAGTTCGGGCTCAGGCGCGCGCAGGGACCGGATGGAGGACTCTCGGCCGGTCGAGCGGCGTACGTGGGCGGCTGCGTGGGCACCTCCAACGTGCTCACCGGGCAACGCTATGGGGTCCCGGTGGGCGGCACGCACGCGCACAGCCTCGTGATGCTCTTCGACACGGAGCTCGCGGCGTTCCTGGCGTACGCCGAGGCGATGCCCAACAACGCGGTGCTGCTCGTGGACACGTACGACACGCTCGAAGGGGTGCGCAACGCTATCCGGGCGGGGCAGCGCCTCCGGGAGCTGGGCCACGACCTCGCGGGCATCCGGATCGACTCCGGGGACCTCGCCTGGCTCTCCATCCGCGCCCGCGAGATCCTCGACGAGGCCGGCTTTGGCGCCACCCGTATCTACGCCTCGAACGAACTCGACGAGCACACCATCGAAAGCCTCAAGGAACAGGGCGCCGCGGTCGACGTGTGGGGCGTGGGCACCAAGCTTGTGACCGCGTACGACCAGCCGGCGCTCGGCGGGGTGTACAAGCTCTCCGCGGTGCGCGAGCCGGGCGGCGTGTGGCAACCGCGGGTGAAGGTCTCCGAACAGGCCGCCAAGGTCACCACGCCGGGGCTGCTTCGTGTGCGCCGGTACTTCGATGACGATGGCATGTTCATCGGTGACATGATCTACGACGAGCTCGTCCCGCCGGCCGATGAGTGCGTGATGGTCGACCCCGCCGACGCCACCCGGCGCACCTCGTACTGCGGTATGCACTCCGCCGAGGAGCTGCTGGTGCCGGTCTTCGAGGCAGGGGCATGCGTGTACGAGACCCCGCCGCTCGCGGAGTCACGTGACCGGGCGCTCGCGCAGCTGTCCCGGCTCGATCCCAGCCACCTGCGCCTGCTCAACCCCCACATCTACAAGGTGGGCATGGAGCTCGGGCTCTACGAGCGCAAGACCGCGCTCATCCTGGCCGCTCGCGGGTTCGGTGCCAACGAAGGAGGACGATGACCATGCGCGCGCTGCTGCTGGTGGACCTGCAGAACGACTTCATGCCCCTCGGCGCCCTGCCGGTTGCCGACGGTGACGCCGTGGTGCCGGTGGCCAACGGGCTGATCCCCCGCTTCAGCCTGGTGGTGGCGAGCCAGGACTGGCATCCTCACGATCACGGCAGCTTCGCCTCGGCACACCCCGGAACCAAGCCCGGCGATGTGATCGACCTGGGCGGCGTCAGCCAGGTGCTGTGGCCCGACCATTGCGTGCAGAACACGCCCGGCGCGTCGTTCCACGCTGGCCTGGATATCGGCGGTGTCGACCATGTTGTGCGCAAGGGTACCGATCCGGCTGTGGACAGCTACAGCGCGTTTTTCGACAACGACCGGCGACGCGACACCGGGCTTGCGGCCTACCTTGAGGAGCGCGGTGCCGAGGAACTCGTGATCATGGGGCTCGCGACCGACTACTGCGTGCGGGCGACCGTGCTCGACGCCTGTGGGCTTGGGTTCGGTGTCACGGTCATCGAGGACGGGTGCCGCGGCGTGGATGTGGCGCCGGGTGACAGCGAGCGCGCATTCGCCGACATGCGGTCGGCCGGCGCGCGGGTCATACCTGCCGCGGAACTGACGTGAAGGAGAGACGATGAAGGTCGTTGCGATATCGGGAAGCGCCCGCAAGGGCGGCAATACCGCGATCATGTTGCGCCGCGTGCTGGGCGTGCTCGAGAGCCATGGCATCGAGACGGAGCTCATCGAGCTTGCGGGCAAGAAGGCACAGGGCTGCACGGTGTGCCTCAAGTGCCGCGAGACGAAGGACCGGCAGTGCCATGGCCGCAAGGACGCGATCAACGAGTGCATCGCGGCGGCGGCCGAGGCCGACGGGATCATCATCGGCTCGCCGGTGTACTTCGCCGACGTCACCTCCGAGACCAAGGCGCTCATCGACCGCCTGGGCTACGTAGCCGGGGCAAACCCGGGGATGCTTGAGCGCAAGGTGGGCGCCGCTGTGGTGGTCGAGCGGCGCGGCGGGGCCGTCCACGCGTTCGATTCGATCATGCATCTCTTCATGATCCGGCAGATGATCGTGGCCGGTTCGCGCTACTGGAACCTGGGCTTCGGGGCGGCGCCTGGCGAGGTGGAAGGCGACGAGGAGGCGCTCCTTACGATGGATGTCCTCGGCGAGAACATGGCCTGGTTGCTCGAGCGTACCGCGGGGGCGCGGTAGCGGTTCTTCGGCACCGATGCCGGTCGTCGCCCTGAGGTGTGGGCCGTCACGTTCGGCCATGTTCGCTCGTGCTCGTGCGCGCCATCCGTCGGAAGGCACTTATCGTGCGGCGTGATGCGTACGATACTCAAGACGTAGACATCCAGGGGGGATCGCTGCGTCCGGAGGTGGCACATGAAGCGCGTGATAGCGTCGGCCCTCGTGCTTGCGCTCGCACTCACCCTTGCACTCCCAACCGCCGCTCTTGCGAAGCGGGGAGGGGTTCCCGCAAGTCCGGACGGCAAAGGCGCGGCCGCAGCGCCGGGTGTCAAGGACGAGGCGCCGGCCGAGCGTGGAGGCGGCAAGGGTGCGGCAACGGCTCCCGGTCAGGCCGCTCGCAGCGCCGAGGAGACCGCGACCGAAGACGCCGATGAGCCCGATCGGCTCGGCAACGGACAGGGCAGGAGCTCCAAGTCGCGTGGCGCTGATACCGCCGAGCAGGCGCGCGAGCGCGTCCGCTCCGAAGACGGTTCGGGCACGCCTGCGCCCAAGCGGACCGGCATCGCCAACGCCCTCGACCGCCTGGAGCGGAACCTCGAGCGCATGCAGGCCCAACTGGAGGCGGGGACGCGCTCCTCGCTACCGACCGGGCTGCAGCGCGCCATCGCCAAGTTCATGTCGTGGCTCGGCATCGGAGAGGAATACCCGGTGGACACGCCGCCAGAGGACGATGGTCCTTCCGAGGAGCCCACGGGGACGGTAGAACCCACGGGGACGGTGGAGCCCACAGGCACGATCGAGCCAACAGCCACTCCCGAGGCCGACGCGATCTCGTAGGCCGCGGACTGGGCCGGGAGCGGACTCACCGCAACCACGGGGCACCTGAGCTTCCTCTTCAAGCTCCACGGCGTGCGGGCCGATTGGATCGGCAGACCTCCACCGGGCGCACCCTTCCGCGCGACCGGACATCCTGCGTGCGTGATAGGCTGTGTGTGCAGGACTTGGTCTGCGTTTGGAAGGAGTCGCCCGTGGGCGTGAAAGTGATCACCGATAGCACGTCGTACATCCCGCGCCCCCGTCGTGAGGCGCTCGACATAGGTGTCGCACAGCTTTCATCGCTGCTCGACGGCGTGACATATCCCGACGATCCCGATGATTGCGCCGCGTTCTACGCCGCGCTTGCGGCCACGAGCTCGTGGCCCACAACGTCGCAGCCCTCCGTGCAGGACATCGTCGACCTGATGGAGGAGCGCGTCAGCGCCGGTCATTCGGTCGTAGGCGTCTTCATCTCGGAGCTCATGAGCGGCACGTATTCCACCGCGCTGCTTGCGCGGGACCTGGTGCGCGAGAAGCATCCCGATGCGGTGATCGAGGTCGTCGACGGCAGGAGCAACTCCCTCGAGCTCGGCTTCGCCGTGCTGGCGGCCGCCGAGGCCGCCGCAGAGGGCAAGAGCGTGCCGGAGGTGGTGGCCGCCGCCGAGGAGCGCATACGCCACACCCGGTTCCTCTTCACGCCAGCGACCCTTGAGTATCTGCGCCGGGGAGGCCGGATCGGAAACGCCCAGGCGCTCTTGGCGACTCTGCTGCAGATCAAGCCGATCCTTACCGTTGCGGATGGCGTGACCGACACGTTTGCAAAGGTGCGGACTTTGCAAAAGGCCCACAGCCTCATCATCGAGACGTTCGCCTCCGATATCGAGGCATTCGGAGGCCTGGGTGAGGCCTACGTGCACCACATCAACGATCGCTCCGCCGGGGAGCGCTTCGCCGAGCGCGTTTCCGAGGTGGCGGGCAGGCCGGTGGAGGTGCGCGACATCGGGCCGGTGATCGGCACGCACGTTGGACCGGGCAGCGTCGCCGTCGTCTACTATACGAACGACCGACTCGACAAGTCGTGATAGCCACATGTCGCCGTACGCGGTACCGTACGGCCAACGCATATGGACGCACCGTAGGGAGATCCCGTGCTACTCATTGACACCTGTTCGGACCTTCCCGCCGCGATCGTCGAGGAGCTTGGCGTCGAGGTGTTGAACTTCCCGTACACGCTGGCCGGTTGCGAGCATGTGGATGACTTCGGCCGTACGCAGTCGCATCAGGAGTTCTATGCCGCGATGCGAGCAGGTGAGCACCCAACCACCATGCAGGTGCCCCGGAGCTCGTTCATCGACGTGTTCACGCGATACGCCGCCAAGGGTGAGCCGCTTCTCTACCTTGGCTTCTCCTCCGCGCTCTCCGGCACGTTCGATCTCGCCTGGCTCGCGCGCAAGGAGGTCCTCGAACAGTACCCGGATGCCGACATCAGGCTCGTCGATACCAAGGCCGCTGCTGTGGCCGAGGGACTGCTCGTGTATGAAGCCGCGCGCCGCTGGCGTGACGGCATGTCTCTCGACGACGTTGAGCGTTGGGTCGAGGCCGAGCGGCCGCGGCTCAACGGCTGGTTCATCGTCGACGATCTCGAGACGTTGCGCCGCGGTGGGCGCCTGAACGGCGCCATGGCCGCCGCCGGAACGCTCCTTGAGGTGAAGCCACTGCTGCACATCACCAACGATGGCCGGCTGGATCTCAAGCGATCGATCAGGGGCCGCGCCAAGTCGATGCGGGCGCTGGCCGATCTCGTGGCCGAGCGCGCGAAAGACCCGTCGGCGCAGACGATCGCAGTTGCCCACGGCGATGCGCTGGAAGACGCGGAGGCGCTCAAGGCGATGATCGCCGAGCGCGTGGACGTTGTCGACATCATCACGATGCAGACGGGCCCGGTCATCGGAGCGCATACAGGGCCGGGGATGCTGGCCGTGGTCTTCTGGGGTGAGGCGCAATAGTCATGAGCCACAGGTCGTGGGCGGTAGCAGAGCGGCTGTCGCTGCCCGTGATCTACGCGGAGCTGAAGGCGCGCGGTGCTCGCCCGATGCCCGGAGTTGCCGAGGAGCGCATCGACTACGGATCAGACCCGGCCCAGCACGTGCTCCTTCTCACGCCCGAGGCGCGCCGCTCCGGCGATCCGCTCGTGTACTTCATACACGGCGGCAGTTGGCGGTATGGGTCGCCGGAGCGGTTCCGTGCCATCGGCAGATTCTTCGCGCGACACGGCTACATCGCCGCGCTCGGCGGGTACCGGCTCGTGCCGGGTGCACGATACCCCGCGCAGTTGCATGACGTGCTGGACGGCCTGCGGACAGCACTCGAGTGGAGGGCGTCCGCCGGGCTTCAGGACGGTCCGGTGGTCGTGGCCGGACAGTCGGCGGGCGGGCACCTCGCGGCGTTGGCAGCATTTGCCGAGGAGACGCGGCGCGATCGGGGGCTTGGAGACGTTCCTATCGCGGGAGTCCTGCCGATCAGCGGCGTGTTGGATCTTCACGTGCTGTGCCCGGAAAGGCGCATGTGCCCGCTCGTGTCGGACCTCATGGGCGGCGAGGCCGGGTGGGAGCGTGCCGACCCTGCCCGGTATGTCCACGGGGGACCACGCATCCCGATACTGTGCCTGCACGGATCACAGGACCCGCTCGTACCGGTGGAGGTAGCCGCGTCGTTCGTGCTGCGCGCCAATGGCGCCGAGGGCGATCATGCCACGTTCATCGCCGACCCGCGCGGGCATCACGCCGATCTCACGCGCATCTTCTGGCGGGAGACGCCACTCAAGCGGCCGATGCTCGAGTGGCTGGACGACATCAGCGCCACGTGACGCTCGTATCGCCCAGCCACTGAGTCACCGGTGCGTCACAACCGCGCGCCACCGTCCCGGCCCGCCGCGCCTGACACGTCCTTGCGGCGCATACGGTAGTCGGTGACCTCGGTGAATCCGTACTTCTGCGAGAACATGTCGAGGACCTGCGTGAACCTGATCCCGCTGGACCGCTCTTCGATGTGGTACGTGGCGCGCACCGCTGGCTTGCCGAGCTCGACCAGACGGCTAAGGTCGACCGGCGTGGCTACGAGCACGACATCCGCGTCTGACGCCTGCACGGTCGCTTCCAGATCCGCGAGCTGTTCGGGCGAGTAGCCCATTGCGGGCAGGATCTCGGTGAGGTGGCCGAACTTGTCAAGTGTGTCTTTGATGCTGCCCACGGCAAATGGCCTCGGGTCGATGAGCTCGGCGGCACCTGCGCGTTTCGCGGCGATAGCACCGGCGCCGTAGGGCATTCCGCCGTGGGTCACCGTGGGACCGTCCTCGATGACCAGCACGCGTTTGCCGGCAAGAGCGGACTCGTCCACGTCGATCGCCGAGTCGGTCTGGATCACGAGCGCGGAGGGGTTGTACTCGAGGGCCGCGGCTCGAAGGGCTGCGATGTCCTCGGGGTCAGCGCTGTCGGCCTTGTTGATCACGAGGATGTCGGCGCGCAGGAAGTTCGCTTCGCCCGGGTGGTACAGCCGCTCGTGTCCGGCTCGGTGGGGGTCGAGCGCCACGATCTCCAGGTTCGAACGGATGAACGGCAGGTCGTTGTTCCCGCCGTCCCAGACGATCACGTCGGCTTCCTTCTCAGCCTCGCGAAGGATACGCTCATAGTCCACGCCTGCCATCACCACGGCGCCCGCTTCGATGAGCGGCTCGTACTCTTCGCGCTCCTCGATCGTGCACCCGAGACGATCCAGGTCTTCGAGCGACGCATAGCGCTCGACGGCCATCGCGTTGAGGTCGCGATACGGCATGGGATGGCGGATGTCCACGGCCTTGATGCCGCGCTCGCGGAGCAACCTGAACAGATGGCGGCTGATGCTGCTCTTGCCAACACCGGTGCGCACAGCGCATACGGAGATGACCGGCTTGGTCGACTCGATCATCGTGGGCTCTGCTCCAAGCAGCGTGAAGTCGGCGCCCGCGGCGATCACCGACTGTGCGTGATGCATGACGTAGTCGTGGCTCACGTCGCTGTAGGCGAAGACGACCTCATCCACGTCTTCTTCTGCGATCAGCTCGAGCAGGCGGCTCTCCGGAAGGATCGGGATGCCCTCGGGATACCGAGGGCCGGCCAACTCGGCGGGAAACGTGCGCGAGTCGATACCGGGGATCTGCGTGGCGGTGAACGCCACGACCCGAACCGACTCGTCGTCACGGTAGCGGACCAGGAAGTCGTGGAAGTCGCGTCCCGCGGCCCCCATGATGACGATGCGTCTTTCAGACATACCGGCTCCAATCGTTATACGGAACGACACCAAGATTATGCGCCACGAGCCCCCTCGCGTCACAGCTTGCGCAGCAAACACGCATGCGGTATCCAGGTAGCGTGAATGCCTGCGCTACATGACGACCAACCTCCGTGTTCATGGGAGCGGCACCCTGTGTTCACAGGTTCTTCAAACCCTGTGGCGATACTCATCACTGTACGGCAATCGGAGATGCGATACCGCATCGAAACAGACACCCAGGAGGTGTGTACCGTGAAGAGCAGCAAGTCGATCGCATTGGTCGCGCTCGGCCTCACCGCCGGACTGGTGCTGGGCAGCGTTGGCGTTTCGTTCGCCGCCACCGAGGCCACAAGCACGAACCCGGTCGTGTGTGCCGGCGCAAAGATGGGCCAGTCCATCCGTGACGCGGGCGGCAGGCTCGTGGACATCGTGGCCGATCTCACCGGACTTTCTGCCGAGGAGGTCCAGGCACAGCGCGCGGCCGGCGAGTCGGCCGCCGATATCGCTGAGGCCAATGGTTCTTCGGCTGAGGAGGTCGTGAACGCGGCCCTCGAGGCCCGCAAGGCGCTCCTCGACGAGCGGGTCGCCGATGGCACGCTCACGCAGGAGCAGGCCGATCTGATGTACGAGCAGATGACCGAGCGTCTCACCGAGCGTGTCAACACCGATGAGACCGGTCGTCCGAGCTGGGCCGGCCAGGGTGGCGGTATGGGCGGCGGCCGTGGTGGTCGCGGCGGCATGGGCGGCCAGGGGGCGTGCGGGAACTGCACCGTCACCCAGTAGCACTGACGTCCTGACGTACGTGAGATAGCATCACGAGTGACCCCCGCGGGTGGCCGAAGCCGTCATCCGCGGGGGTATACTTATGCCAGGATCCATCCGTGCCGCCATCGTCCAGTTGGAGTGCGATGAGCCAGGGCCATCGAGTGGCACCCGCGAACACCAGGCTACGCCGTCGGACCGTGCTTCTGGGGGCGGTCGCGTGCGTCCTCGTCCTCGTCGTCGCGGCCGTGTATCTCCGGGAGTCCCGTGAGTCCTTGATCGCCGATGAGTCCGCCGTGCTCGAGATCGCCGCGGATGTGGCCGCCGCGGAAATCGCCGAATGGTGGCGGTCGGGGGTGAGCGACAGCGAAGCGCTCGCACGGACCACAGGGTTCGCCACCCGTGCGCGAAGCCTTGTGTCCGACCCCACGGATAGTGCCGAGCGGGAGCTCGTGAGGGTGCGCTTTCTCTCCGAGATCGAGTATCACGTGTTCGACGAGGTCGTTCTGCTTGCGCCCGATGGTACGCATGTCGAGACCGTGGGGACCGACTCCTTCGACCTCCACAGTGAGACCGTGCGCGCGATGTCGGTGGCCGCTTCGACCGGCCGGGTCGCTGCGGCGGGGCCATACGTCACGTCGGACGGGGTCACGTTGGCCGACTGGGTCGTGCCGTTGTCGGTAGACGGTGACACCGTGGTGGCCACGGTGGTCCTGCGCTCTCACGTCAGCTCGTACTGGTCGCCGGATCTCGACGGTGCCCGTTCGGTCGCTGGTGTCGACGCGGTGATCGTGTACACGGCGGAGTCCGGGAGGGTTCGCGCCCTCGTGGACTCGCGAAGTGACGATTCGGGACTGCATCCAGGCCAGGTGATTCCGTACCTTCAGGCCGGATCGTTCCCGCCGGGAGCGTTCGAGGCGCTGGACGCAGAGGGGCGCGAGATCGTGGCCGCGGTGCAGCCTGTCGAGGGCACTGAACTCGGCGTTGCGGTCGTCAGCGACAAGGCCGCCGTATTGGCTCCGCTGTTGGTGCGCCAGATCGTGGTGGGGGGAGCGGCGGCGTTGGTGTTGGTCGTGCTGGGACTGATCGGGCGGCTGGAGTTCGTGGCCATGCAGGTGGCGGCCGCCGAGGACCGGCAGGCCGAGCTCGAGGGTCTCGTCGCCGAGCGCACAGCCGAACTCGAGCGAACGGTTGCAGAGCCCGCCGAGGCCGGCATGCACAAGGATCGGCTCCTCGCCCGGGTGAGCCATGACTTCCGCACTCCGCTGAATGCCGTCATCGGATTCAGCGATCTGCTTGGCAGGCAGATCGCAGGGCCGCTCGGTCCTGAGCAGATGCGGCAGATCGCGATGATCAACGATGGTGGCCGTCAGCTTCTCGAGTTGGTGAACGACGTCCTGGATCTCTCGACGATCAGTGCGGGCGGCATCACCTTCACCTATGGCGATGTCGTGCTGCAAGACGCGGTGTCGTGCGTGACCGACCTGCTCGAGTCCGAAGCGGCATCCAAGGGCGTGGCGATGCGCACCTTGCTCGACGGCGCCCCGATCCTTGTCCGGACCGACGAGGCCCGGCTGCGGCAAGTCCTGGTCAACATCGTAGGCAACGCGGTGAAGTACACCGACGCGGGGCATGTGCAGGTGACCGCGACGACTGATGAGCACGGCGCGGTGGTGATCGTGCGCGACACCGGATGCGGCATCCCCGCTGAGGACATCCCGTACATCACGAGCGAGTTCTTCCGCTCGCGCGACAACGAACCACGGCCCGGCAGCGGACTCGGCCTGGCGATCTCCGACCAGCTTGTGCGCATGCTGGGCGGCGCCCTGCGCATCGAGAGCGAACCGGGTGTGGGGACCACGGTCACGATCGTGTTGCCGCTGGACAGTGAGATCGCCGTGGGCAGCGTCGATGATCCGCTCACAGGCGAGTCGTCCGAATCCGTCGTAGGTGAGTGAAGCCGCTCTGTGGCATGATGAGGGGCATGGAAAACCGGGAGGGAAGGTCGTGCCTTCATGGCCGATGAATCGCATTCGCTAGCCGTGCTCATTGATTTCGAGAACCTTGCGCTGGGGATCGAGCGCCCGTCGGGAAGGGCGTCCACCGCGCGCTCCGCCAGGGCGAAGGCCGCGAGCGAGACGTTCGATATCAAGCTCGTTCTCGAACGCCTCGTTGAGAAGGGCAAGGTCATCGTCAAGCGAGCGTACGCCGATTGGGGCCGGTTCAATTCCTACCGCGAGGTCATGCACGACTCGGGCATCCAGATGATGGAGATCCCGGAGCGCGGCAAGACCGGGAAGAACCACGCCGACATCCAGCTGTGTGTGGACGCGATGGACCTGTGCTACTCCAAGGAACACATCGACACGTTCGTGGTCGTCTCAGGCGACAGCGACTTCACGCCGCTCGTCTCCAAGCTCAAGGAGAACGGCAAGGCGGTCATCGGCCTCGGCATCAAAGACTCCACGAGCGACCTGCTCGCATCGAGCTGTGACGAGTTCATCTACTACGAGGACATCGTGAAGGGCCCCGCACGACCAGCGGTTCCTGTTGCCGATATCCCCCGGGCCAAGCGTCCCGCGATGAACCTGATGATCGAGGCGGTCCAGGCGTTGCAGCGCGAGAACAAAGACGTGATGCTCGCCTCGATGGTGAAGGACACCATGCGGCGCAAGCAGCCACAGTTCTCGGAGTCCAGCTACGGGTACCGGTCGTTCTCCGACCTGCTGCAGGATGCGGAGCGCCTCGGCATCATCACGCTTCGGGCCGATCAGCGGTCCGGCACATGGGTCGTCGTCGGGTTCGCGGAGAAGCGATGACGATCCTTTCGGGTCCGAGCGCGCACCCCCTGTTCTCGCGATGCCCCGCGATGCGCGAGCAACTGCCGCATGTCCCGCTCGGCGAGTTCCCTACGCCTGTCGAGCGGCATGAGGCGCTGGAGCGGGCGTTGGGGGTAGGCGAGCTGTGGGTCAAGCGTGACGACCGCTCGGGTGAGGTCTACGGCGGCAACAAGGTACGCAAGCTCGAGATCCTGCTGGCCGACGCGCTGCGGTCCGGGGCGCGCGAGATCGTGACGTTCGGCGGCGCTGGCTCCAACCACGCGCTGGCGACCGCGATCTACGGACAGCGTCTTGGCTTTGCGGTCGACCTGTTCCTGACACCGCAGCCCACGTCAGCGCATGTGCGGCGCAATCTGCTGCTCGACGCCGCCTTCGGCGCTCGCCTCCATCACAGCGAGCACGCGGCCGACGCCATGCGGGCCGCCGAGGCGCATGTCGCTGAGCGCGAGGAGGTCACCGGGATAGCACCCTACGTGATCCCGTATGGGGGCACCAACACGCTTTCCGTCACCGGCATGACGGACGCCGGCCTCGAGCTGGTCATGCAAGCCTTCCAGGGCGAACTGCCGGCGCCGGATGTGGTGTATGTGGCCGCCGGCTCGCTCGGCACCGCGGCGGGCATCGCGATCGGTCTGGCGGCGGGCGAGAGCGAGACCGAAGTACGCGCTGTGCGGGTGACGAGCGACAGCGTGGCCTCGCAGGGCGCCCTCGATGCGCTCATCGAGGAGACCCGCGACCTGATCTGCGCGATGGACACCTCGTGTTCATGCGCGATCGAGGTCACCCCGCGCGCTCGTCTGATCGAGGGATACTACGGTGATGGGTACGGCACACCGCTTCCGGCCGCCGAGGAGGCCGTCGCGCTCGCGCGCGGCGAAGGACTCACGCTTGACGGCACGTACACTGGCAGGGCGTTCGCGGCGCTTATGGCCGATGCGGCCGCGGGTGGGCTGGCCGACAAACGCGTGGTGTTCTGGGACACGTTCGACTCGCACGACTTCGGCGCACAGATCGAGGGGCTCGATTCGTCCTCGGTACCACCGGAGTTCGCCCGGTACTTCGAGCCCGACGCCGGCCCGGATGCGGCGCCGCGCGACTGACGGGACATACATGCGCATCGCGATATTCACGGACACGTACCTGCCTGAGGTGAACGGCGTCGTCACGAGCATCGACTCGCACTCGCGGCTCCTCGGCGCGCGTGGTCATCAGCTGTTGATCATCTGCCCGAAGTATCGCAAGCCGATCCTGCACGTGGTGCCGCATGTGCAGATCAAGCGATATCGGAGCCTCAGCGTGTCATCCAATCGGGCCACACGGCTGGCGCTCCCATCGATGGCTTCGGTGGCCGCAACGCTTCGGCGGTTCGGTCCTGACCTCGTGCACATCAACACGCCGCTGTCGGTGGGCGTAGTCGGCCTTGCCACGGCGCGGATGATGCGGCTGCCGATCGTTGAGACCTACCACACGTACATACCTGACTTCATGCAGTACCTGGAGCCGCATCGACTGCTCCGGCTCGACAGCCTGCAGGATCGGATCATCGACTCGATGGTGTACGAGCGGATGTTCGCCTCAGGCATGTTCCATCAGCTTGCGGGGCTGATGCGGGGCGGCAGGAGCGCCATCGATCAGGTCATGGCCGTGGCCGATGATGTGAAGGGCGGGCTTGCCGCCGAGGAACACACGGAGATCACCGCACGGTTCGCCTGGCAGTTCACGAGGACCGTGTACAACCGTGCCGACCTGGTCATCACCCCATCGGTCACCCTCAAGCGAGCGCTTGAGGCGCATGGCGTCACGGCACCCGTGGAGTACCTGAGCAATGGTATCGACTCCACGATCGTAGCGCCGAAGAGTTCGTATGCGCCCACCGGGAAGCTGTTGCATGCCGGTCGCCTCGGCCATGAGAAGAACGTCGATGTCGTGCTCCAGGCGTTCGCGCTGCTCCTGGAGCGTCAGCCGGGGCTCACGCTCGACATCGTTGGCGACGGTCCCGCACGCGAGCATCTTGAGCGCGTGGCCGCGCGGCTTGGCATCGCCGAGCGGGTGCGGATGCGCGGGTTCATGGACCGTCCGGCGCTTGGCCGCATCTACCGCGAGTACGATGCGTTCGTGACTGCAAGCACGATCGAGACGCAGGGGATCGTGCTCCTCGAGGCGATGAGCGCCGGACTCCCGATCGCGGCGGTGCGGGCGCTCGCGATCCCCGAGCTCGTGGAAGACGGACGCACCGGGCTGCTGGTGGAGCCCGGTGACGCGCCGGCGCTCGCGGCTGTGATGGACCGGCTGGTCGCCGACGGCGCGTTGCGTAACGCTCTGGGCGCGGCGGGTCGCGAGGAGGTGCGCCAGCACGCGCTCCCGTCGGTGGTGAGCCGGCTCGAGGAGTTGTACGGGCGGGTCCTCGCGGAGCGGGCCGGAGATCGCGGGTAGCTAAACGGCGCTCACGCTGATGGCGGCAACGGGGCAGAGCTCCACACACGCTTCGACGTCCGGGTAGGTCTCCACAGGCGGATCCTCGTCGATGACCATAGCCAGACCGTCCTCGCCCATGCGGAAGACCTCGGGGCACGTCTGCTCGCACAGCGCACAGCCGATGCAGAGGTCGCGGTCTACGGTCGCCTTCATCGGGCGTCCTCCTCCTTCCGGCAGCCGGGGCTCTCATCATGTGTGTCCCCCGAACCGCTGCCGGTAACGCACCGGTCCTCGATCCGGTACTCCCAGGTCACCACGTCGAGCCACCGGCCGAACTTGCGCCCTACCTCGTGCATGGTGCCTGCCTCGGAGAATCCGATCGAGCGCACCATCGCGATGCTCGCCATGTTCTCCGTGCAGATGCGAGCGAGGAGGACGTGCAGCTCGGCCAGGTGCGCACGCTCGATCAGCGCACGCGTCAGTGCCCGGCCCCCGCCGTTTCCACGGTACGACTCGGCCACATACACCGACACCTCGACGGTCGCGGAGTAGGCGGGGCGCTCCGAGTACGGCGAGAGCGCGCCCCAGCCAACGACGACGCCATCGACCTCGGCGACGATCACGGGGTGGAGCGGTGAGCGACCGGCGAGCCAGCGGGCGCGGTCCTCGACGCTCTTGGGCTCTATGTCAAAGCTCGCGGTCGTAGTGAGCACCGCGTGGTTGTATATCTCCGCGATCGCCGCGGCGTCTGCCGCGCGGGCGTCCCTGATATGCATGTGCATCCCTGGTCCTCCAGCATACGGATATGCGGCATTTGTGTATCACGCGACCTGAACATCGCTCTATTGCGGTTGTGTTACACGCGACTTCTCGCGTGGACGCATGCCGTGACGGTGCCGTACACTATCACTTCCGTTGCGCGCCGTGTTCCTGCCATGGTCGCGCACGGGCGGTCGAGGCGCCAGAGGGTTGCCGCCTCCAAGATGAAGGAGCGATGGTGGAACGCGAGCTCGCCAAGGATTTCCCGGTCGATAGCACACTCGGTGTCACCAGGGTGCGGATCGACGACACAACGCTGCGCGATGGCGAGCAGACCGCCGGCGTGGTCTTCGCGAACAAGGAGAAGATCCGGATCGCGAAGCTGCTCGACGAGATCGGCGTGGACCAGATCGAGGCGGGCATCCCCGCGATGGGCGGTGACGAGCAGGCCACCATCGAGGAGATCGCGCACCTCGGCCTGCGCGCGTCGGTGCTCGGCTGGAACCGTGCGAACACCGGCGACATCAAGACGAGCATCAACTGCGGCGTGGACGCGATCGCGATCTCGCTCGCAACGTCGGACATCCACATCCAGACCAAGCTGATGAAAGACCGCGCGTGGGTGCTCGATACGATCCGCGAGAGCGTGGCGTTCGCCAAGGCCGAGGACCCCGACCTGTACGTGTCGGTGAACGCCGAGGACGCGTCGCGCACGGAGATCGGCTTCCTTGTGGAGTATGCGAAGGCGGCCAAGGCCGAAGGCGCCGACCGCATCCGGTTCTGCGACACCATCGGGCTCATGGAGCCGTTCCGCACCTACGAGGTCGTGCGGCGTCTCCGTGAGGAGAGCGGTCTCGAGGTCGAGATGCACACGCACAACGACTTCGGCATGGCCGTGGCAAACGCCATCGCCGGCATCCACGCCGGTGCGACCTGGGTGAACGTGACCGTGGGCGGCCTCGGTGAGCGTGCCGGTAACGCTGCGCTCGAAGAGGTCGTGATGGCGCTCAAGTACATCGAGGGTTTCGACCTGGAGATGGACACTACGCGCTTCCGCGAGATCGGCGAGTACGTGATGAAGGCCGCTGGGCGCCAGATCCCCGCGTGGAAGTCAGTCATCGGCACGAACATGTTCGCGCACGAAAGCGGCATCCACGCTGATGGCGTTATCAAGAACCCCAAGACGTACGAGGTCTTCGCTCCCGGTGAGGTAGGCCTTGAGCGGCAGATCGTGATCGGCAAGCACTCGGGCTCGCGAGCGCTCGAGCTCAAGTTCCACGAGTACGGCATCGAGGTGACCAAGGACGTGGCACACGAGCTCCTGCCGCGCGTGCGCACGATGGCCATCGAGCTCAAGCGCGCGCTTTTCGACAAAGAGCTGATCTACATCTATAACGACTGGAAGGCCGAGAAGCGCACGACGGGCGAGTAGCGCCTGCGCGCGGTCGAAGGCTCTGACGAGAAGGATGGTGGTTCCGATTCCGGGCAAGACGATCGCCGAGAAGATCTTCTCGGCACACTCAGGCACCGACGCGTATGCCGGCGACATCGTCGTCGCCGATGTCGACTTCGTGATGGGGCAGGACGGCACCACACCGCTCGCCATCCGCGCGCTGGAGAGCATGGGCGTGGAGAAGGTGTTCGATCCGGCCAAGGTGGCGGTGGTCATGGACCACTCGAGCCCGAGCCCGATCGAGGGCGTCTCGGCACTGCACACCATCATGCGCGAGTTCGGCAAGCGGACCGGCGCCACGGTCTACGACGTGGGCTGCGGCGTCTGCCACCAACTCATTCCCGAGGCAGGGCATGTGGTGCCGGGCGACCTCATGGTGGGCTGCGACAGCCACACCTGCACCTACGGCGCCGTGAACGTCTTCTCCACGGGCGTGGGCTCCACCGACGGAGCCGCCGCGATGGCCTCGGGCAAGTTGTGGTTCAAGGTGCCCGACACGATGAAGGTCACCTACACCGGCGAGCTGCAGCCGGGCGTGTTCAGCAAGGACCTCATCCTCGCGCTCGCCGGCAGGATCGGCGCGGACGGCGCTACCTACATGGCGCTCGAGTTCCACGGCCCGGTCATCGATGAACTCTCGGTGGACGCTCGCATGACGATCTCGAATATGGCGATCGAGGTGGGCGCCAAGGCCGGACTGATGAAGGCCGACGAGAAGACGCTCGCCTGGTACGAAGGGCGCGGCGATCGCGCTCCCGTGCCGGTGGATCCTGACGCCGACGCCGTCTACGCGCAGGAGATCGTGCTCGACGCCTCGGCGATCGGTCCGCAGGTGGCCAAGCCGCACGCGGTCGACAACGTCTCGCCGATCGAGGAGGTCGCCGGTACGCCCATCGCGCAGGGCTTCATCGGCACCTGCACCAACGGACGCCTCGAGGATCTCAAGATCGCGGCGAACATCCTTCGCGGCCGAAAGGTGCACCCCGACGTGCGACTCATCGTGGCACCCGCGAGCAAGCAGATCCTGCTCGACGCGATGGAGGCCGGCTACATCCGCGACCTCGTGGAGGCCGGAGCCGCTCTGGTCACGCCGGGCTGCGGTCCGTGCGTGGGCACGCACAACGGTGTGCCGAGCGACGGCGAGAACGTCATCTCCACGGCCAACCGCAACTTCAAGGGCCGCATGGGCAACTCCAACGCGTTCATCTACCTCGGCAGCCCGGCCACGGTCGCCGCGTCCGTCATCGAGGGCGTCATCACCGACCCCCGGAAGTACTTCAAGGGAGGGGAGTAGGCGATGACCATCACCGCGAAGGCGTTCAAGTACGGTGACGACATCAACACCGACTACATCATCAGCGGCAAGTACAAGTTCAAGTCTGCGGACATGGAGGCCATGGCCGTGCACGCCATGGAGGACCTCGACCCTGACTACTACAGCAAGGTGAGCCCGGAGGGCGGTTTCCTGGTAGCAGGCACGAACTTCGGCATGGGTTCGTCGCGTGAGCAGGCGCCGCTCGTGCTCATCCACTCCAACACCAAGGCTGTGCTAGCCAAGAGTTTCGCGCGGATCTTCTACCGCAACGCGATCAACACCGGTCTGCCAGTGGTCGAGTGCGACACCGACCTGATCGAGGATGGCGACGAGCTGTCGCTGGACCTCGAAGCAGGCGTGCTCAAGAATCTCACGCAGGATACCGAGATCCCGTTCGCGCCGCTGCCGCCTGTGATGGCGCAGCTGCTTGCGGATGGCGGCCTGGCCGCGCACTTCCGCAAGTACGGGGGGTTTGCGGTCAAGTGAGCCCCGAACTCCTCATGGGAAACCACGCCATCGCCGCCGGCGCCATCCGCGCCGGCGTCGGTGTTGTCACGGGTTATCCGGGAACGCCCTCGAGCGAGATCCTCGAGACGGTGGTGAAGCGCAACCCCGGTGACATCTACGCCGAATGGTCGGTGAACGAGAAGGTGGCACTCGAGGTGGCCGCGGGCGCCGCCTATGCCGGCGTACGGTCGATGGTGACCATGAAGCAGGTGGGGCTCAACGTGGCCTCCGACCCCCTCATGAGCCTCGCGTACATCGGTGTGAAGGGCGGCATGGTGGTTGTGGTTGCCGACGACCCCGGCCCCATCTCCTCGCAGACCGAGCAGGACACGCGGACGTTTGCGGGCTATGCGAGACTTCCGGTGTTCGATCCGGTCTCGCCTGAAGAGGCGTTCGAGATGATCCAGGACGCCTTCGAGCTCTCGGAGCGGCTCGGTACGCCGGTGCTGTTCAGGCCTACCACGCGCGTGTGCCACGGGTACGCGCCGATCGAGGTTGGCACGCGCACGCGCGAACCGGGTGCCGGGACCTTCGAGAAGGACTCGCGGTGGGTGATCTTCCCGCGACTCTCCTACACCAGCCACAAGGCGATCGAGGAGCGGCTGCCGGTGTTGGCCGGGGAGCTCTCGTCGTATCGCTTCAACGTGGTCGAGGAGGTTCGCGGCGGGACGCTGGAGCACGATCCCGCGCGCGCCGTCACCTGCGGCATCGCTACCGGCGGCGTGACATATGCCTACGCCCGCGAATCGCTCTCGGTGCTCCGTGCGGACTGCCGGGTCCTCAAGGTGGGCACGCCGCACCCGTTTCCCGCCGATCTGGCGGAGCGGTTCCTTGGCGGGATCGATGAGGTGCTCGTGCTGGAGGAGCTCGACCCGGTGATCGAGCGGGAGCTGCTCATGCTCGCCGCCGAGCGCAGGGTCCCGGTCACCATCCTCGGCAAGCGAAGCGGACACGTCGGGCGCGCGGGTGAGAACACCGTGGAGTCGGTTACCGCGGCGATCGCGGCGCTGCTCGGCATCGACGCGCCTGCTGCCCCTACGTGTTCGGGCGCCCCTGAGCCTCCCGCACGGCCGCCGGTGTTGTGCGCCGGCTGCCCGCACCGGGCGTCGTTTTACGCGGTGAAGCGCGCGATGCGCGGGAAGAAGGCCGTGTTCTCGGGAGACATCGGCTGCTACACGCTCGGCAACGCGGCGCCGCTTGAGATGGTGGACACGTGCCTGTGCATGGGCGCCGGCGTCACCATCGCGCAGGGACTCGAGCGTGCCGAGCCCGATGCCACGCACTTCGCGTTCATCGGTGACTCCACGTTCTTCCACTCGGGCATCCCCGGTGTGGTGAACGCCGTCTACAACGGCACCGACATCGTGCTTGTGGTGCTCGACAACTCCACCACCGCGATGACCGGGCACCAGACGCATCCCGGCCTCGGGCGCACCGCTCAGGGCGAGGTGGCCGAGAAGATCGCGATCGCGCCCGTGCTCCAGGCGCTCGGCGTGCGTCACATCGAGTCGTGCGACCCGATGCAGCTGGCCGAGGCCGAGGCGGCGGTGAATCGGGCCGTGGAAGCCGGCGGCGTCTCGGCGATCATCTTCGAATCGCCGTGCATCGCGGTGACGGCCCCCGGGCCGATGTACGCCGTCGACCAGGAGCTGTGCACCGACTGCCAGGTGTGCATCCAGCGCCTCGGCTGCCCGGCGATCGTGCGCTCCGGTGGCGTTGTGAGCATCGACACGACGCTGTGCTACGGCTGTTCGATCTGCGCGCAGGTGTGTCCCACGGGGGCGATCGGGGTGGCGCGATGAGCAACCACGGCAAAGGCGTCACCATGAACGACGCGCGGGCCGCCGCGTTCGACCGTGCGGTTCACGACCTCATCTTCTGCGGCGTGGGCGGCCAGGGCATCGTGCTCGCCTCCAAGATCGTGGCGGCCACCGCGCTGGCGGCAGGCTGTCCCGTGAAGACCGCCGAGACCATCGGTATGGCCCAGCGAGGCGGTTCGGTCACAAGCCATGTGCGCATCGGGCGCGCGGCGCACTCGCCGCTCGTGCCGCTCGGCTCGGCGAGTGCGATCATAGCGTTCGAGCCCGCCGAGGCGGTGCGCTGCCTGCCGTACCTTGCGCCGGGTCGGGGCGCCGTGGTGGTGAGCAAGCGCGCGGTGCCGCCGGTCACGGCGGCGCTCACGCGCTCGGAGTACGACGGCAGCGAGATGCTCGGCTACCTGCGGGAGTGCGGCGAGCGCGTGATCGTCGTGGACGGCGATGTCGTGTGCGCCGCGTGCGGCTCGCCAAAGGTGCTCAACACCGCGCTCCTGGGCGCGGCGGCCGAGGCGGGTGTGCTCGGCTTCTCAGCAGACGAGATCGAGGCGACCATCCGCGGCATGCTGCCGGAGCGGTTCGTGGAGATGAACGTGCAGGCGCTTGCGCTCGGCGCGGGCTACACGCGAGGGGACTCCCAATGAAGTCAGCGGCGGCGTTCGACGCGATCACACGGGTGCTTGACGGCCTTACTCGCCGGAGCCCCTTCTATCGCGAGAAGTACGATGGTCTTGATCTCGACCTGGTGAGTGACTGGGAGAGCTTCGAGCGGCTCCCCTTCACCGAGAAGGCCGATCTTCGCGACGCCTACCCGCTCGGGCTTGCGGCGGTCCCCGAGGAGGAGATCGTCCGCATCCACTCGTCGTCGGGTACCACGGGAACGCCGATCATCATCCCGTACACCGCGGGCGACGTTGAGGACTGGGCGATCCAGTTCGCGCGATGCTACGAGCTGGCGGGCGTGACCAACCTCGACCGCATCCACGTGACCCCCGGCTATGGCCTCTGGACGGCCGGCATCGGCTTCCAGGCCGGCGCCGAGCGCGTCGGCGCGATGGTGATCCCCATGGGACCGGGCAACACCGACAAGCAGATCCAGATGATGATCGATCTCAAGAGCACGGTGCTGTGCGCCACGTCGTCATACGCGCTGCTCCTCGCCGAGGAGATCGAGAAGCGCGGCGTGGGGGACAAGATCCACCTGCGTAAGGGCATCATCGGCTCCGAGCGCTGGGGCGAGAAGATGCGCCGCCGCATCGCCGACGAGCTCGGCGTGCAGCTCTACGACATCTACGGTCTCACCGAGATCTACGGGCCGGGCATCGGTATCAGCTGCGATCACGAGTGCGGCATGCACTACTGGGACGACTACGTGTACTTCGAGATCGTCGACCAGCACACCGGCGAGCAGGTGCCCGAGGGCGAGATCGGGGAGCTCGTGGTCACCACGCTGCGCAAGCAGGGGGCCCCGCTCGTCCGGTATCGCACGCACGATCTCACCCGCTTCATGCCCGGCGAGTGTGCGTGCGGCTCGCGCTACCCGCGCATCGATACCATCCTCGGCCGGACCGACGACATGGTGAAGGTCAAAGGGGTGAACATCTTCCCCGCCCAGATCGACGAGTGTCTGCGCGAGGTGGAGGGTGCGTCGAGCGAGTTCCAGATCATGATCGACCACCTCGAGGGCAAGGACGTGATGACGGTCTTCTTCGAGGCGCTCGAGGGCAAGCATCGCGAGGGCGTCGAGGCGGCGGTACGGCAGAAGATCAAGGACAAGATCGGGCTCACGATCGTACCGATGGCCGTTACGGTGGGCGAGCTGCCGAGAAGCGAGAAGAAGACGCCGAGGGTGTTCGACAACCGGTACTGATGGGTGCCCCGGTGAGCGAGGAGGTACGCGCTCGAGCTTCGCAAATGGAGCGCTTTACCTCCTCGCTCACCGGGGCAGTCAGTGCCGATGATCGACGAGCTCGGGCTGAGCGGGTGAAGGGCCTGACCCCACCACCTGCCAGCCCTGTCAGGAACGGTGAAGAACGTGCTTGAGCCCGAGATCAACGGCTGGGACGGCATCGAGCGGCGGGTCGCCAAGCGTCGTCGCCATCGCAGGTACCGCTTCATCGATAGGCGCCACGGGTTCGACCGTCGCAAGCGGTACCCGGTGCTTGGCACGATGCGGGACCACCCCTGGATCGTGGTCTGCACGATCCTGCTGATCAACGTTCTGTCGCTTGCCGACGGCTGGTTCACGGCGGCCGAGCTCGGGTTGGGCATCGCCCGTGAGGGGAACCCTGTGCTTGCGGCGGCCAACCGGCAGGGACCGCTGGTCGCCATCGCGGTGAAGCTTGGCGCCATGGCGGTGGTGAGCACGGTGATCTGGCACGGACGGCGCAGGCGCTCGATACTCGCGCTCGCGCTCGTGGCGGTGCCGGTCTTCGGTGCGCTGGTGGCGTACCATGCGGGGATGCTGAGAGGGATGGGCTGGCTGTAAGGACCTACTCCTCAAACGCCGCGGAGTTATCGCGGAACGCGGCGGCAAGCGCCTTCTTGGTGACGGTGCCCTCGCAGACGCCGATCACGAGGTCGTACATCTCATCGGGGGAGAGCGTGAGCCTGTGTCTGTTGAGCCTGAGAAACACGTCTGCAGCGTTCGTGGCGGTTCGCTTGTTGCCATCGATGAGCGGGTGTTTCATCGCGATGTGGTAGAGGTACGCTGCGGCCATCTCGAAGACATCCTTGTGCAGATATGAATCGCCGAATCCAGCCTGTGGCATGGCGAGAGCAGAGTCGAGGAGGCCCTGTTCTCGTATCCCATGGGACCCGCCGTACATCTCGATCTGGACGATGTGGATCCGTACGACCTCGTCGTACGTGAGGAATGATGGCTCGAGTGTCATTCGGCAAGCCTACGGTAGGTGTCGCCGTACGCCTCCAGGGACTCCCGAACAGCCTCCTCGAACCGCTTGGCCCTCTCGGCTTCATCCGTTACAGGAGTCACGATCAGGCTGTCACCGCGCATCTGGATATCGAACGCGGTGTCATCGTCGGCACGCATCAGCTCCAGGATCGCCTTGTCGATGACAAGCGCCCTGCTGTTGCCGTGCTTCACAAGTTTCTTGCGCATCGTTGCTGCACATCCCATCGGCCTCACCTCCACGCACGAACGTAGAGGAATGTACTTACCGTGAGTATACCAAGATGCTAACGTAGGTATAACGGTCGGCAGTTCACGGGGTGCTCCCATGCCTCCCGCACCGGCACCGCTCTCCCGGCAGCGCCCGCACTGCCGTACAATCACCGGGCACACATGTGGCGGCTTCTCGTCACACCGTCCGAGGGCGCGCCGCGTGAGCCGCCCGCGAACACTGGAGGTATGTCTGTATGGCCAAGCACCCCGTTACCCTCATCCCCGGCGACGGCATCGGGCCGGAGCTCACCACCGCGATGACGCGCGTGGTGGACGCGACCGGCGTGGACATCGAGTGGGAGATCGCCGAGGCAGGAGCCGGCGTGATGGAGAAGTACGGCACGCCGCTCCCGGAGCACGTGCTCGACTCCATCCGTAAGAACAAGGTCGCCATCAAGGGTCCGATCACCACACCCGTAGGCACCGGTTTCCGCAGCGTGAACGTGTCGATCCGCAAGGAGCTCGACCTGTACGCCTGCCTGCGCCCCGCGTTCTCCATCAAGGGCAATGGCGCCCGCTACGACGACATCGACCTCGTGATCGTGCGCGAGAACACCGAGGACCTGTACGCCGGCATCGAGTTCGAGCAGGGGAGCGAGGGTGCCCGCAAGCTCATCGAGTTCGCCGCTGCCGAGGGCGCGGGCATCATCCGCCCCGACTCGGGCATCTCACTCAAGCCGATCAGCATCGAGCGCAGCCGCCGCATCGTGAAGTATGCGTTCGACTACGCGATCGCCAACGGTCGCACGAAGGTCACCGCGGTCCACAAGGCCAACATCCTCAAGTACTCCGACGGCCTCTTCCTCAAGGTCGCGCGAGAGGTGGCCGCCGAGTACAAGGACTCGGGCATCCAGTTCGAGGACTACATCGTGGACGCCACCTGCATGCAGCTCGTGCTGCACCCCGAATGGTGGGACGTGCTCGTGCTCCCCAACCTGTACGGCGACATCCTCTCGGACCTTGCGGCGGGCCTCATCGGTGGCCTCGGTATCGCGCCGGGCGCCAACATCGGGGCCGACTGCGCCGTCTTCGAGCCCACGCACGGCTCGGCGCCCAAGTACGCCGGCAAGGACATGGCCAACCCCACCGCCGAGATCCTCTCGGCGGTGCTCATGCTCAACCATCTCGGCGAACGCGACGCCGCGGACCGGATTCTGAATGCCGTGCGCGCGGTCATCGGCGAGGGCGAGAAGGTCACGTACGATATCAAGCGATCGGTCACAGGCAGCACGGAGGGCTCCGTGGGCACACAGGCGTACGCCGATGCCCTCATCGAGCGCTTGTAGCGCGACCGGAAGGCGGGATCGTGATGGGCGAGAGCTCATCGCAGTCGTACTGGGACAGCATCGACCGTCGGCACCGGGCGCTCATCGCGCTCGGTGCCGGTGCGCTTGCGGTCGTAGCGATCGTCATCGTCTTCCTGCTCACGGGCGAGCCAGGGCCAGACGCGACGCCTGAGACGGCGCCGGTCATCACGCCTGCCGAGCAGACCGAAGAGCCCACAGCCGTGATCCCGTCGTACCCCCTCACGCCCACTGCGGACGCATCCGCCGCGGCCACGCCCGGCGGGCCCGGGACGGGCGCGTCCGCGGCAGGCCCGGGGGAGACCACGTCGCAGCCGGCGGCGCTTATCGCCTACCGGCGCGCTGGCGCACTGTGCGTGGCGGGCGAAGACGGCAGCGGCGAGCGCGCGGTGGTCCCCTTGGGAAGCGGGGTGTTCGCCCTCTCGCCTGACCGTACGATGATCGCGGCTGTTGATGACAGCGGGGTGCTCTGGCTGCACACGCTGGAAGACGGGCAGTCGCTCCGTATCGGTCAGGCAGAGCCCGATGCGCCCGTGTGGGCCCCCGACTCGTCGTGGCTTGTGTACACGGCGCCGGGGCCGAAGGTGATGCGGGTGAACCGCGGCGGCACTGATGTGCGGGCGTTGATGACGGGCCGCATGCCCTCCGTTGCCGCCGACGGGAGGAGCGTTGTCGCTGTCTCGCCGGCATCGCGGGAGCCCGCGGTGCTCGTGTGGCGTGGCACGGGCGTGGCGCGACATGCCGTTTCCGTGCCGATCACAGCGGTGGCGTGCGACGGAGAGCGCATCTACCTCGGCACGGCGCCTTCAGGTGCGAGCGGCGCCACGCTGCGCTCCATCACGCTCGCGGGAACGGGCGACCGGGTCCTCGTGGGCGGCTCGCAGGAGATGAGAGACGCATCGTTCGTCTCGATCAGCGAGTCACCGGATGGCAACTGGCTCGCGTACGCGTGTCACGGAGACGACGGCCGGTCCGAGCTGTACGCGCTGCGACTCGGCGAGACCGACCCGATCCGCATTTCGGGGCGCCGGGACTCCTACCCGCTGCAGTGGGCGGCCTCCGGCGAGGTGTTCTACCTGATCGAGGGCAATGAGCTGCAGGGAGAGGCGACCTCTCTCGTCTCGGTGGCGCTTCCTTCCGGGACCCGGCGGCTCGTGGTGTCTGGCGCGTCACGCTAGGCCGAGGTCGTCCCGGAGCCGGTCGACCACGTGCGCAGTGTCGTGCATCACGAGGGCGCTCGTATCGCGGTCGAGCGGCGGCGCCGCGTCGTCCCGCAGAGAGTCTGGCGGCTCGGCGCGGTACAGGCGCACCCGCTCTCGCCAGGCATGCGGCAGTTCATCCCGAAGCGTCACACCCAGAAGCGACGCGCCCAGAAGCGCCCACGCGCGAGGCACGACCGTCTGCCACGAGTACCCGCCGCCGCCGAGCGCGAGCATGCGGCCGTGCGTGACCTCTTCGGCGAGTGTCACGAGGCGGGCGAAGAGCGACTCGTATCCGGGGATGGTCATGCCGAGGGTGGTGAGGGGGTCGCTCCAGTGTGCGTCGGCGCCGTTCTGGGTGACAAGGACATCCGGGGCGAACGCCCGCACAGCGGGTGCGACGACCCGGTCGAATGCCAGCAGATAGCACTCGGGTGTGGCGTATGGCGGCAGCGGGATGTTGAGCGCGGTGCCGGCGCCGGGCCCTTCCCCGCGCTCGCGGTAGGAGCCGGTGCCGGGGTAGAGGTACCGCCCATCCTCATGGATGGACACGGTCAGGACCCGTGGTTCGGTGTAGAAGGTTTCCTGCACGCCGTCGCCGTGATGGGCGTCGATGTCGATATAGGCGATGCGGATGCGGGAGTTGTGCGCGAGCGCGAGGGCGATCGCGGCCGCGGCGTCGTTGTAGACGCAGAATCCGGCGGCGCGGTCACGGTGCGCGTGGTGCAGGCCGCCCGCAGGGGCCAGGACCCGATGTTCGTCCCCTGCAAGCAGGGAGCGCATCCCCGCGCATGAACCGCCGGCGACCAGTGCGGCCGCCTCGTGCATGCCGCGGAAGGCCGGGGTGTCCCCCGGGCTGATGCCGTGTCCGGCGGGAGCGCCCGGATACGCCGAGGCCCGCATCACCGCCTCGACATACGAGGAGTCATGCACGCGGAGGAGGTCGGCGGGGTCGGCGGGCTCCACGGGAAGGGGGCGCAGGCCGTACGTTGCCCGGTGGTCAGGGGAGGACACAAGGCCGTAGGCGGAGAGAAGGCTCACCGCGAGCGACACGCGCTCGGGCCTGAGCGGATGCCCGGGCCCGAAATCGTACGAGTCGAGCGCGGGCGTGTAGGCGAGAGCGGTATCCACCGGCCCTCCGAAGGCAGACGCACACTGATATGAGTGTTCCCGTCCGGGGTGCGTGTCGAGCACATAGCCGTGCGAGAATCACCAATCAATTCTTGAATGTGATGAATGTCACGGAAAGCCTTGACCCGTCCGCGGAGCCCGCTCATAATTCACAGATGTTCGGGGGTAAGGTTCGAGGGGCCCCCGTACCGATCTTCAGCGATGAACCGTCACCTACGACTGGGCGCCTGGGTGGCGGGGAGCAAGTGGCGCAACCGGCTGATCGTGTTCGGCCGGTTGTTCGTTTCCCGTCAATGGGGCAGACGGGGGATGCGGCCGGACCGCCTTCGGTGTCTCTTTCGACATGGCAGTGCCGAAGAAGAGGTGGCGATCCGTATGCGTCCTCGCATCATGCCCGTGGTAGTTCTCGCGCTCGTTGCCGTCGCGCTCCTTGGGGGAGCCGCGTACGGCGAGGAGTCGGTGACCTACTCCACACCCGGCGAGTGCTACACCTGTCATGGTGTGGCCGGAACCGGCGCTGTTGGGAAGGTCGACTTCCAGGTGGAGCCGGTCGATTACGCCAAATGCGCCACCTGCCACGCGGCGATCAGCACGGCGCAGCACTGGCATAACCCGGGGTCGTTCTTCAGTCGCTGCTCCACGTGCCACAACACCACCTTGCCGATTGTGACCGACTCCACCTACCGTTTCACATCGGTGTTCCTGTCGGCCGAGTACGGCACCTTCAAGACCTCCGCCTCGCTTGCCAGCACGCCGCAGACGCTGCACGGGGCACACTCTGGGGCTGGCTGGGTGAACTCTCTGACGTTCAAGGCCGGCAGCACCGCCGACTGCGCCAACTGCCACGGCGCGGTGGCATGCTCGGCCTGTCACGGCAGCGCGGTCGGCCACACCGACCACTCGATCGCCGATTACCTCGCGGTTACGTTCACGCAGTCGACCGGGACCGGCACGATCACTGCCCCGTCCACGTGCGTGAATGCCGCGTGCCACGACCTGTCCAAGGCCGCTACGGCGGACTTCGTGCCCTGGTGCGGCAGCTGCCATCCCGCTCGCGTGCAGGAGCATGGCTACGATACGATCGACCATGTGGCGGACGATTCGGAGATCGAGGGCATGGCGTGCTCCGCATGCCACTCGCTGGACCTCGCC
>Ga0228536_1001211_pt1 | contig 27870 bp, 27 predicted proteins | sample SJ1Smetagenome_FD_168611 | JGI IMG/M metagenome (GOLD analysis project Ga0228536, IMG submission 168611) | Enriched culture of PCE-dechlorinating microbial communities from Ithaca, New York, USA - SJ1.S | ecosystem: Engineered > Modeled > Simulated communities (microbial... > Unclassified...
TACCATTGCTCGAGCGCGACCAGGTTCGCGAGATACACCACGTTGTTCCGTACCATGCGCGCAAGGTTGCGGTAGGTGTGCGGCTTACGCTCGTGGGTGAAGCTCTGTGGAGGAGAGGCGAACACGAGCTGGTTCTCCTCGGTCACATCGTGTCGCAGCACGGAGCCCGCGGCAACGACGGTGCCGTACTCGACACGCACCGGACCGACCGCGCCGCCTTGTCCGCCGAGGAAGATCGGCGGCCGGTCAAGCATGACACCCCTCGGCACATCGCCAAAGAGCGACGGCGTCGTCTTGTCGCCATCCGGCGTGTAGTTGAAATGGATGTATGAGCTGCCCACCTCGCTGTGGTCCTTGCGGCTCGTCCCGCCAGACATGAGGCAGTCGCACAGGTTGATGAGGCTGCCGAGGGTCACGAAGGGAAGAAGGATCGTCTGCTTCAGCCCCACGCAGTGGGCGCCGTTGGCTTCCTCCTCGAGCAGGCATGCCTCCCGCACTTGCGCACCAAGGCCCATGTTGGCCTTCTCAAGGAAGACGGAACGCTTGAAGTACCCGCCCTTGAGCTCGACCCGGGGGCCAAGCCAGCAGTCGTCCAGTGTGACGGGTCCCTCGGCACCCAGAGCGCACCCTGCGGAGATGACCGTCTTGGCGCCACGGATGCGGCACCCCGCATGGATGACGACGCCATCTCCCGAGATGCGATCGATGTCCACCTCGTCGCCGATGTCGAGACTGAGCGGATTGGGTATGTCGACCCCCTTCGCCATCAGCCGGACAATCTTCTCATGACCGCGTGGCTGCAGATCCATTGGGGCCTCCTCACGGGCGGGCTTTGGCGCAGCATCATCCATCACAGCATGTGCGAACCGTCGGGTTCGCGCTAGATTGGCGCGCTGCACACTCGGGTGTCAAGGTTGCGCAACCGCCCCGTGAAGCGCCACTTCCGTGCTGGCGAAGCGGCGTGTAAGGTGGTGCGCACACATGGATCCGGGCTGGCGGCGCCAGATCGCGCCGCCGCCTCACCGACCGATCGTGGAGTGATGATGACCGAAGACCGCCCGGCGATCACCGGACTCGGCGTGGACATCGTCGAGATCGCGCGCATGCGCGCTGCTCTCGAGCGCCGTCCGCGGATGAAGGAGCGGCTCTTCTCCGAGGAGGAGCGCGCGTACTGTGAGAGCCGCAACAAGCCCGAGATCCACTACGCGATGCGCTTCGCCGCCAAAGAGGCCGTCCTGAAGGCGCTTGGCACCGGCTTCTCCGGTATGCGCTTCCGCGATGTGGAGGTCGTGCATGATGAGCGTGGACGGCCAGCACCGAAGCTCTCGGGCAGAGCGGTCGAGGTGGCGGAGGCGGCCGGCGTGGTCGAGGTGCATCTGTCCTTGTCGTTCACGCACGAGAACGCCGTGGCGTCGGCGGTGGCGATCACCGAGCGAATGCGTCCGCGGGCCGAGGAGGTCGCCGAGACGCCGCAGCAGCGCCTTGCGGCGTCGTTCAAAGACGCGCGGTCGATGCTCGATGAGGTGGGGAACGAACAGGGCTAGAGGCCATCGGATCACCACGAGGTGGGGGAAGGCCCGATGCGATACGCGCTCACAGCCACACAGATGCGCACGGCCGAAGCGACGGCGGTGGCGCGCGGTTCCGTCACCATCGGCGGGCTCATGGACCGTGCGGGGCATGCCCTTGCGGCGGAGGTCTCGCGACGCACGCCTGTGGGGGATGTCGTAGCGGTCTGCGGGCCTGGCAACAACGGCGGTGACGGGTGGGTCGCCGCACGGGTGCTCGCTCGGGCGGGCCGTGCGGTGAGGGTGCTCAGCGTGCGAGCGCCGGATGAGCTTGGGGCGGACGCTCGCGCGGCCGCTGCTGACGCGATCGCGTCTGGCGTGCCGTGGCACCTGGCCGCTGACCCGGATGCGGCGGAGCACCTCGCCACAGCGGCGGTGATCATCGATGCCCTGTTCGGCTTCGGGCTGCACGGCCCCGTTCGAGAGCCGTACGCTGCTCTCGTCTCGCGGGTGAACGGATCCGATGGGTTCGTGGTCTCCGCCGACGTTCCGTCGGGCATCGACTCGGACTCCGGCGAGGTCGGTGGCGTCGCCATCACAGCCGACGTGACGGTGACCTTCTCCGCGCTCAAGCCGGGGCTGCTCCTAGGCGATGGTGCGGCATGCGCGGGAGACGTTGTCGTGGCCGATCTCGGTATCGACCCCGTGTTGCTGTGCGGCGAAGGAGCGCTGGAGCTCCCGGGCATGGTGGACATCCGGGGGATCATCCCGTTCCCCCGGCGAGCCGATCACAAGGGAAGCCGCGGCAGGGTCGCTGTGGTGGCGGGCTCGGTGCGGTACGCCGGAGCCGCGGTGCTCGCGACGGGCGGTGCGATGCGCATGGGGGCGGGGTACGTGTACGCCGTCACGTCCGGCGAGGTCGCGGGTCCGGTGCTGGCGGCGTGGCCGAGCGCCATCGTGCGGCGTGTCGCACCCGGACCCGATGGTTCGCCGGGAGACGCCGCCGGGGTGGTCTCCGCAGTGGAGGACGCCGACGCGGTCGTGGCGGGCCCCGGCCTCGGCACGGGGGACGCGGTACCGGCAACCGTGCGGGCGCTGCTCGACGCATTCGCCGGCCCACTGCTTCTGGACGCCGACGCGCTGAACGTCCTTGCGGGCGACACCGGACCGCTTCGATCGCGCGTGCACCCGACTGTGATCACGCCACACGCCGGCGAGGCCGCACGGCTGCTCGGCATGCCCGTTGCGGAAGTCATCCGCGCTCCGCTGCGCGCCGCGGAGCTCTTGTCAGGCCCGGATCTGGTCTGTCTTCTCAAAGGGCCGGTCACCATCGTGGCGGGCGACGGGAGAGCCGCGCTTGTCAGCAGCGGCGGGCCCGAGCTCGCCAGGGCTGGCACGGGAGACGTGCTTAGCGGCATGATCGGCACACTGCTGGCGCAGGGAGTCCGTCCGTTCGACGCGGCGGTGGCAGGCGCGTACCTGCATGGCAGGGCCGGCGCCCACGGTGCGGCACGGCTGACGGCGACGTCGGTGGTGGCCTCCGACCTGCCCCGTTTCATCCCTGATGCTGTTCGTGAGGTCGCGGGCGGGTAGAATCATGGTAATGACGCGAGCAGAAGCCGACGACCGGAGGAACCATGACTGAGCGTACGATACGAGAGATCATGACCAAAGACCCTGTCACGGTGGAGCGCGACCTCACCGTCACCGACGCTGCCCGCATGATGGTGGAGCACAGGATCGGGGCCCTGCCGGTACTCGAGGGCGATCGTCTTGTGGGTCTGGTGACCGAGGGCGACCTGATCATGCGCGACGTGAAGGTCGAGTTCCCGACCTATCTGCATCTGCTTGACGGATTCATCATGTATCCACCGGCGACGGCGAGATTCGAGTCGGAGCTGAAGAAGGCCGTGGGCGCGACCGTTGAAGACGTGATGACGCCCGATCCGGTCACCGTGCAGGCGGACACCGCGGTGAGCGATGCTGCGACCCTTATGGTCGAGCGCGACGTGAGCCGTCTGCCCGTGCTCGACGGCGACCGGCTTGTCGGCATCATCAGCAAGTCGGACATCGTCCGCTCGCTCATCGCTGAGGATTAGCCGATGTCGTACCGCCGTCCCGCGTGGGTCGAGGTCGACGCTTCCGCGATCACGCACAACGTGCGGACGTTGAAGGCGCTCACACCACAGACGGCCCGCTTCATGGCGGTGGTCAAGGCCGACGGTTATGGGCACGGTGCGGTCGCGGTGGCGCGAGCCGCGCTCGCTGGTGGTGCGGATCGGCTTGGTGTGGCCACGGTCGAGGAGGCCGTCGAGCTCCGGGAGGCTGGTATACGGGTGCCCGTCCTGGTGTTGGCGGAGCCGCCCGCTGACAGTGCGGATATCCTCGTGCGCGAGGGCATCACGGTGACGGTGACGTCACGCGAGATGGCAGCCGCGCTCTCGCATGCGGCTTCAGCGGCGGGCGGCCAGGCCGTCTGCCACCTCAAGGTGGACACGGGCATGCACCGCATCGGCGTTCGCGCTGAGGAGGCAGGTGACTTCGCACAGTGGCTGAAGGCACTTCCAGGTGTCTTGGTCGAGGGCGTCTTCACCCACTTCGCCACGGCCGATGTGCCGGGAGACTGGGAGTTCGACAGGCAGGTCACGCGCTTCCGGAACGCCGTGGAAGAGATCAGGGGCGCGGGGCTGCGCCCAGCGATCGTGCATGCCGCCAACAGCGCCGCCACGATGCTGCACCCCCAGACGCACCTCGACATGGTGCGCTGCGGCATCGCGATCTACGGTCTCGAAGCCGCTCCGTCCACACGCGGCGTAGTGCAGTTGCGTCCTGCCATGAGCGTGCGAGCGCGCGTCTCATTCGTGAAGCGCATCGGTCTTGGTGACGGCGTCAGCTACGGCCTTACCTGGCATGCGAGCGGGCCGACCACGATCGCCACGCTCCCGATCGGATATGCCGACGGCGTGCACCGCATGCTGTCGAACTCCATGGAGGTCCTCATCGCCGGAAGACGCTGCCAGCAGGTCGGCCGCATCTGTATGGACCAACTGATGGTCGAGGTTCCGGGGAACCTCGATGTGCGCCCCGGAGATCAGGCCGTGCTCGTAGGCACGCAGGGCGGCGAGTCGATCCTCATGCGTGAGTTGGCCGAGCGGGCCGGTACGATCGACTACGAGCTCGCGTGCGGGTTCGCCTTGCGGATGGAGCGCCGTACGCCGTCCTGGTGACGATGCGAGGCTCCTGGTCTGTGCGGGCCCGTCGGCGCGTTTGACCACCGTGTCAGCATCCGGTGTGTGCGCACATGACCCCCCGCAAGATTCTTCCTGATCCGTGCAGGAGTTCATCCTCGCATTGGCGAATCACGCTATCAGACAGACATGGGCGGATCGCCTTGTCCGCGCGCCGTGAAGCAGTCGTGGCACGTGAACCGGACGACCCGCCCCGCATGTGAAGCGCTGACCGATTGCGCAACAAGGAGAGTTCGATGGACGAGAAGGTTCTGGAAGAGATCAGGTTCCATCAGGACGTCACCAGCAAGGACGCCTCGTCTCCGCTGTTCCAGATCCGCGAGAAGGAGATGGAGATCTCCGGACGTGTGTTCGCTGCGCGGAACCAGGCCGACAAGATGATCAGTGATGCGCGGCAGCGCGCGGTCGAGATCGTCAGGACCGCGCAGGCCGACGCTGACCGTCTCGCCAAGGAGCATTCGGAGAAGGTGTTGGCGGGTATCGAGGACACCATCGCTCAGATCAAGGCGGAAGGCGTCGCCGAGGTGGAGCGACAGACTCAGGAATTGGCGAAACGTCAGAGCGCCGCGGCGGAGTATCTCGTGAAGGTCGTCACGGCTGTCTGATGTTCGCAGCAGCTCGAGAATCCCGATGAATCGGGGGGGAGGGCGCGTATGTTGGTCCCAATGGCACGACTGGAGCTGATCGGTCCGAAGAACATCTTCCTGGATGTTCTGACGGCGCTCCATGAGGCCGGCACGCTGCATATCGAGGACCTCACAAAGAAGATCGACGCCGGCGAGCTCCCACTGGAGCACATGGAAGTCGTGGAGAACCAGGCCATCGAGCAGGAGCGCCTGGAGGAGTTGCTGATCCGCCTGCGCTCGATCATCAAGGCGTTGCATCTACCTCCCGGTGAGGTTGACGAAGTCGAGCGGCAGAAGCACTACCTCGAGTTGTGGCAGATGGATGCCAAGGAGCTTGCCGCTGAGGTGACGAACGTCATCGAACAGGTCGAGGACCGCACGTCCAGCCTCGCGCAGGCACAGTTCTCCATGGAGGCCGAGATGGCCCTCCTGGCGCGTTACGAGCCGATCCTTGAGAAGATCCAACCGCTCGCGAAGCAGATCGTCACGACCGGCGCGTACGATTCGGTCGCGCTGCTCGTGGAGCGCCGCTACAAGGGCGCGCTTGATGGTCTGAAGAAGGAACTGGACTCTATCACGAGCAATCAGTGCGAGATCGTATCCACCGACGTCGACGAGGATACGACAGCGGTCATCATCGTCTTCGGCAAGAAGTACTCAGAGGCGGTGCACAAGTTCCTGGCTATGGAGAACGTCAACCAGGTGCGGCTGCCCTCGGAGTTCCAGGACATGCCATTCGATGTGGCCTACGACCAGCTGCGCCAGCGCCGCGAAGAGCTGCCGATCCAGATGGAGCAGGTGAAAGCCGAGCTCGAGTCGATGTCCACCATGTGGTATACGAAGCTGGCCACCGTGCGTGACGTGCTCGTCGACAAGATCGATGAAGGATCGGCCATTCCCAAGTTCGGCGCCACCGAGTATGCGTTCGTGATCACAGGCTGGCTGCCCGTGGATGGCGTGAAGGACTTCCGGAAGTACATCTCGGACAAGTTCGGGCCGGATGTCATCGTGAACCAGCTCGAGATCGACGAGAAGGACTACGAGGACACGCCGGTGGCTATGAAGAACCCCAAGTGGGTGCAGCCATCCGAGGCGGTCATGAGCTACCTCATGGGCGGGCGTCCGATGTACGGAACGCTCGACCCTTCGATCGTGTGGGCGTTCAGCTACCCGCTGATCTTCGGCATGATCGTCGGCGACGCGGGCTACGGGCTTGTCATGCTGGCGATCATCATCTGGCTGCGATTCAAGTACAAGGATAGCCCCGCTATCCAGCTGGGTACCGGTCTTCTCGGCCCAGCCGCCACCTCTGCCACGCTGTTCGGCATCCTGTATGCCGAGTTCTTCGGGAACATACCATGGGCGCAGGGCTGGGTCAGCATAGATAAACCGTGGATCGAGATGGGCGCGTTCAGCATCCCGTTCTACCGCGAGCACTACGTTCAGGAACTGATGATCATCGCGCTTGGTATCGGTGTGCTGCAGATGCTCACCGGTCTCATCATGGGCATGATCAATGCGATGCGCACGAAGCACAAGAAGCACGCCTGGATCAAGGGCGGCCTCGCGGGAATGCTGGTCGGCCTGATCCTGCTGGTCGTCGCGATCGTGATAGCCGGCTCGAACCTGGCTCCCGGCATGCAGGCGCTCGCAGCGATCGCATTGGGCGGCGGCTTCCTCGTGGCGATGTGGTTCGGCGGAATGTCCGGATTCGTCGAGACGATCGAGCTCATCGGTACCACAGCGAGTTACCTGCGTATCATGGCCGTCGGTCTCTCGGACGCGATCTTCGCGACTGCTATCAACTCGATGAGCTCCGCCATGCCCAGGGGTGTCAACATAGTAGTGGCTATTCTCTTCCACGCTATCCATCTCGTTCTGGCGTTGTTCACGCCGACCATCCATGCACTACGTCTCAACTTCTACGAGTTCGGTCAGAAGTACTACGAGGCGAGCAAGGCAGAGTACAAGCCGTTCCAGAAAACCGGAGGTGAAAAGAGCGCATGATCAAGAACAAGCTCGCGAAGGTGGTTTTCGGCAGTACGTTCTTTACTGCAATGATCGTCCCGGCGATGGCGCTGGCACAGGAAGGCGGCGCCGCCGAGCTCGAGACACCCGCGCAGATCGCCAAGTACGCAGCGGCTGGTGCGTCGATGTGCATCGCGGCCATGAGCGCGGCCTACGCGCAGGCCAAGATCGGCTCGGCAGCAGCCGGCACGCTCGCCGAGCGTCCCGAGGTCGGCATGAACATGATCATCATGATGGCCCTGCCTGAGATGATCGTGCTCCTTGGCTTCGTTATCGCGTTCATGATCGGCACGATGTAACGCAGCCGGGCAACGCGCACGGTATTCACGGAGGGACTGGGGCATGGCGATCGAGGACATCTTCAGAGCGCTTGAAGAGCAGGCTGACGAAGAGGTGAACCGCATTCTCCACGCCGCAACGGTGCAGGCCGACGCGGTGGAGCACGAGGCTCGCGAGGAGGCCGAGCGGATCACGAGTGCGAAGATCCAGGCCGCTGACACAGCGGTGCAGGCCAAGGCAGCCAAGGCGGTCAACGCCGCACGGTTGCAGGTGAAGCGCGATCTTGCCCAGGTGCGGGACAACGCGGTGGAAGCCTCTTTCGAAGAGGCGGCCAAGCGCCTGGCGGCCATGCGCGGCACGCCGGAGTACGAGCGTGTCTTCGCGGCTCTGGCGAGGGAGGCGTGTGAGGGTCTGGATACCGAGTGCGAGTTCCAGGTCGCGCCGGAGGATGCGGCATTGGCTGAGAAGGTTGCGACCGACCTCGGCCTGAGCTTCACCATCTCCCCAACGCTTGAGACCATCGGCGGGCTCGTCGTCTCGACGCACAACGGCCGGGTCGTCCGCCGCAACACGTTCGAGACGCGTCTGCAAAAGGCGCGTGCCGTGGTCGGTACGAAGGTTGCCGAGGTCCTGGCTTCATGAAGACGCGCAAGCCGCCAGTACCTGCGGTCCAGAGAGGCTACCGGCCCTCGGGACGAGACTACGGGTATACGAACGCCCGCATCCGCGGCATGCGTTCCCGCCTTCTGCGGCAGTCGTTCTTCGATGAGTTGATGACGTCGGTCGACATCGGTGGAGTGATCTCAACGCTGATGCAGACCGAGTACGGGCCGGATCTTGAGACGCGGATCCTGCACGGCCGCACGGCCACGCAGGTAGACGAGGCCCTCAGGGACAACATGGTGCGGACCTTCAACAGGGTGCTGAGCTTCTCCAACAAGGAAGCGACGTCGCTGGTGAACACTCTGCTCGGACGATGGGACCTGTTCAATATCAAGACCATCATCCGTGGCAAGCACATGGATCTGCCGGTTGAAGACATCACCGATAGTCTCATCACGGTGGGTCAGCTGTCGCAGGTCGACGCGGATGAACTGGCGAAACAGGAGGACATCCGCAGCGTGGTCGACACGCTCGGCACATGGGGGCTGCCGTTCGCGGTGCCCCTGCGCGAGGTGCTCCCGGAGTACACGGAGAGTGAGGACCTCTCGTTGCTCGAGCTCGCACTTGACCGCTACTACTACCAGTGGGCATCGAAGCGGCTTCGCGGCTGGCGCGAGAACAAGCGCATCGCGCGCGACTTCCTCAGCGCACAGGTCGACACCATGAACCTGCTCACGGCGATCCGGTTGCTCAGCGCCGATCTGCCCCCGGAGGAGGCGACACGCTTCTTCGTCCCGGGTGGGAAGGTCGTTGACGAGCAGTTGTTCCTCGAGTTGTCGGCGATGTCGGATGTGGACGAGGTCTTCGCCAGGATCAAGAAGACGCCGTTCGGGAAGCCGCTCGATCGGGCCGCGCTCCAGTACATGGAGAAGGGCTCGGTCTCTGTGTTCGAGCGGGCGCTGGAAGACTACCTTTTCCGCATAGCCTTCGAGGCCAGCAAGGAAGACCCGCTCGGCATCGGTCTCACGATCAGTTACCTGTGGACCAAGGCCAACGAGGTCACGAACCTCCGGATCGTGGTCAAGGGCGTTTCTGTCGGTATGCCTGAGGGCCGGATGAGAGAGGAGCTCATCGTTGTATAAGCTCATCGTTCTCACCGACCCCGATACTGCCGATGGGTTCGGCCTTGCTGGAGTCACCGTCCATGTCGCGGAGTCGCCTGAGGATGCGCGCAGAAAGCTGTCGGCGCTCATCGACGATGACGAGAGCGGCATCATTGCGGTCAACGAGGCGTACATGGCCGAGATCGATGAGCGCATACAACAGAAGATCAACCAGTCGTATCGGCCTATCGTGATCTCGTTACCGATCCGCGAGAAGCTGGTGACTGAAGAAGACCATCGGGCGTATCTCTCTCGCCTGATCAGACGGGCCATCGGATTCGATATCACTCTGAGGCGAGGCTGATGATTGTCGGAACGCTTTCAAAGATCACCGGTCCTGTCGTCGTCGCCGACGGCATGACCGGGACCAAGATGTACGACGTCGTCCGGGTCGGCGAGGCCGGCCTCATGGGCGAGGTCATCAGGCTCGAGGGCGAACTCGCCACGATCCAGGTCTACGAGGACACCTCGGGCCTGCTGATCGGCGAGCCGGTCGAGTCGACAGAAGGGCCGCTCAAGCTGGAGCTCGGCCCTGGGTTGCTGGCCTCCATCTACGATGGTATCCAGCGGCCGCTGCCGGTCATCGCTGACGACACCAATAGCGATTTCATCGCTCGAGGTACCGTTGCAAGCGCGCTCGATCGGACGAAGCAATGGGACTTCACCCCGGTCGCCACAGTAGGGCAGCAGGTGTTGGGTGGAGACGTGCTTGGCACGACTCCCGAGGGCGGCACGGTACTGCACCGGATCATGGTCCCACCGGATATCTCGGGAACCGTCGCGGAGATCGTGCCGGCCGGTTTGTACACGATCGACGATGTCATCGCCAGGCTCGAGGATGGCACGGAGATCAAGATGAGCCAGTGGTGGCCGGTGCGTTACGGGCGTCCCTACAAGCGGAAGCTCGACCCGACGACTCCGTTCATGACAGGCATGCGTATCCTGGACACGTTCTTCCCGGTCGCCCTTGGTGGCAATGCGATCATCCCTGGAGGGTTCGGAACGGGCAAGACGGTAACCCAGCAGTCTCTGGCGAAGTGGGCCGATGTCGACATCATCATCTACGTCGGCTGTGGCGAGCGCGGTAATGAGATGACCGAGGTGCTCGCCGAGTTCCCGGAGCTGGACGATCCGCGCACGGGCTACAAGCTCATGGACCGTACCGTGCTTGTGGCCAACACGTCGAACATGCCAGTGGCCGCCCGAGAGGCATCGATCTACACGGGCGTCACGCTGGCGGAGTACTACCGCGACATGGGTTACAACGTCGCGATGATGGCCGACTCCACCTCTCGTTGGGGCGAGGCGCTCCGCGAGGTCTCCGGCCGTCTCGAAGAGATGCCTGGCGAGGAAGGCTATCCCGCGTACCTCGCCACCCGGCTTGCCAGCTTCTACGAGCGCTCAGGCCGTGTCGAAGCGCTCGGTGATGGCGACCGTGTCGGCTCGGTCACGATGGTCGGTGCTGTGTCACCGGCCGGCGGCGATATGTCCGAGCCGATGACCCAGAACTCCCTGCGGGTCACCGGTGCGTTCTGGGCGCTCGATACCGCCCTGGCCCATCGTCGGCACTTCCCAGCTATCTCGTGGACGAAGTCCTACACCCTGTACCTCGGTCAGGTGCAGGACTGGTTCGAGGCAGAGGTCGCCGACGACTGGCGCGCGGTGCGCGAGCGTGCGATGTTCATCCTGCAGAAAGAGACAGAGCTCCAAGAGATCGTGCAGCTCGTCGGCCCTGATGCGCTGCCGGAGACAGAGAAGATCATCCTTGAGGTCGCCCGTATGATCCGCGAGGACTTCTTGCAGCAGTTCGCGTTCGATGCGATCGACGCGTACTGCCCGCCTCAGAAGGGCTACTGGATCCTCAAGACCGTGCTCGCGTTCAACGATGCCGCCACCCAGGCGATGTCACGTGGCGTATCACTCCGGCAGGTCATGCAGTTGCCACTGCGGGACGAGATCTCCACGCTGAAGACCACGCCACACGAGGAGGCGCTCGAGCGGATGCCGGCGCTCGTGCATGAGATCAATGAACAGATCGCCGGAATCGAGGTGCTGTAGATGTCCGTGGAGGCAACTATCGACCGTTCGCTGCTCTCCACCGAGTACCGGACGCTGACGTACGTCACCGGGCCTCTGATCTACGTGGAGAACGTCCACGGGGTCGCTTACAATGAGATGGTGGCCGTGCTCATGCCGGACGGCTCCGAGCGCAGTGGCCAGGTGCTCGAGGTCTCGGGCAGCACGGCGGTCATCCAGGTGTTCGAGGGCACGCAGGGCGTCGACATCGACCGTACCCGCGTCCGCTTCCTCGAAGAGGTCGCGATGATCGATGTGGCGCCGGAGCTGCTCGGCCGCATCATGAACGGCACCGGCAAGCCGATCGATGGCGGGGCGCCGATCATCCCTGAGAAGCGCCTGGACATCAACGGTGCGCCGATCAACCCGTATCGACGGGCGCAGCCGGCAGACTTCATCGAGACCGGGATCTCCGCAATCGATGGTCTGAACACGCTCGTTCGGGGACAGAAGCTGCCGATCTTCTCGGGTTCGGGCCTTCCGGCCAACGAGCTCGCTGCACAGATCATCCGTCAGGCACGGGTCAAGTCGGGTGAGGAGTTCGCGATTGTCTTCGGCGCGATGGGCATCACGCACCGCGAGGCCGCCTACTTCATGAACCAGTTCGAGTCCACCGGGGCGCTCGAGCGAGTCGTGTTCTTCCTGAACCTCGCCGATGACCCGACTGTCGAGCGTCTGCTGACCCCGAAGTGCGCACTCACCGTGGCCGAGTACCTTGCGTTCGAGAAGGACCTTCAGGTCCTCGTGATCCTTTCGGACATGACGAACTACTGCGAGGCGCTCCGCGAGGTCTCGACCGCGCGCGAAGAGGTGCCGGGCCGCCGTGGGTATCCCGGATACATGTACACCGACCTTTCGACCATCTATGAGCGTGCCGGTCGTATCAAGGGCCAGAAGGGCTCGGTCACGCAGCTCCCGATCCTCACGATGCCCGATGACGACATCACGCATCCGATCCCCGACCTCACCGGATACATCACCGAGGGTCAAATCGTGCTCTCGCGCCAACTGCACCGCCGTGGTTTGTTCCCGCCGATCGACGTCCTTCCGTGCCTGTCGCGCCTGATGAACCTCGGTATCGGCGATGAAAAGACCCGGGACGACCACCGTGCCGTGGCGAACCAGCTCTACGCCGCATACGCGCAGGGCCGCGACCTCCGCCGTCTGGTGGCGATCGTTGGCGAGGAGGCGCTGTCCGACTCGGATCGGCGGTTCCTGCACTTCGCCGATGGATTCGAGGCACAGTTCATCGGGCAGGGCGACAAGGGTCGGACGATCGAAGAGACCCTGACGGTCGGCTGGGAGCTCATGAGCGAGCTTCCGATGAACGAACTGAAGCGCGTGCGCGATTTCATCGACAAGTACCACCCGACCGCAGTCGCCAACAAGGCGGCCGAGCTGGGCGACCTGTAGGAGTGGTGGGCCGTCTGTCTCGTGAGGCGGGGAGGTGACACGTGGAGGAAGTTCGACCAACCAGATCCGAGCTGCTCGAGCGCAAGCAGCAGATCACGCTTGCCGAGCAGGGCATGGATCTGCTCAAACAGAAGCGCGACGCATTGCTCATCGAGTTCATGTCCGTGATGGACGAGACGCTTCGGCTGAGCAACGATCTGCAGCGCACAACCAATGAGGCGCAGTACAGCCTAGCGATTGCGAAGGCCGTTGACGGCACTGTGTCAGTGCGGTCAGCCGCGTTCGCCACACGCGGAGAGGTCACCATCGACATGACCGGTACCAAGATCATGGGTATCGCGGTGCCGGTCGTGACAAAGGGTGAAAGCCCGCTGCGCACGTCGTTCACACGAGGGTACGCGATCACCGGGGTATCCTCACGTATCGATGAGACGGCGGACAAGTTCGAACGGATCCTCGATGTGATCATCGAGTATGCCGACATCGAGACGCGGCTGAAGCGGCTCGGCGAGGAGATACAGAAGACCAACCGCCGCGTGAACGCGCTCGAACAGATCACGGTGCCTCAACTCAAGGAGCAGGTGTCCTACATCAGGCAGGCGTTGGACGAGCGTGCCCGTGAGGAACTGTTCAGGCTGAAGAAGGTCAAGAAGAAGATCGAGCTGAAGAAGGCGACGCACGCTTCGTAGTCGCCTGGCGCTGCACGGCACGGACTGTGAGGCGACGCGCCCCGCCGGGGGGTTTGGCGTGTCGCCTCACCGCATGTCCAGGGGCGTGCGATCCGTCTGAGCGGTGACCCTTTCAGCAGCCGGTGGGGTAGAAGTCGCTGTACTGTGACACCGGATACACAGACAAGCGACCCACCCATGTCTGGGTGGGTCGCTTGTCTGTGTGGGTACGTCCGGGTACGGCGGGAGTTGCCGCTAGACGCTGCGTGAGCGGATGAGTGCTCCGACTCTTGTCAGCGTCTCGACGGTGTTGTGCGAACCCTCCTGCCGCATCTCCCGGCTGTCCTCGATCATGCTCTTGATGTCATCGGCTGTGAGCTTGCTGAAGTGCAGATCGTTCCAGTCGGCACGCTTCTCGTATGCCCACAGCTCGCCCAGCAGCCAGTCCAGGTCAGCGAGGTCGCGCTGCGTGAACATGCCCCAGTCGGCCTGAAGGCCCTGCCGTATCCGTTCGGTCGCGCGTTCTACCGCCTGTGCCTTGCGCATCTGGAACGCTCGCATCCCGATGTCTTCATCGGTCACGTCGGGCCGGTTTCCGTTCATGTGCGCCACCTCCTCGCTGCTACTGTTCGCCGCCGTGTGGTCGTTGTCCTGCCTCAAGATGTGTCCATCGTCGGAGATAGTTCGCCTCGGCTACAATATTCCCGTTCATTCCACAGAAGCGGAGAGAGGCCCCATGGAGTACCGCGACGTCATCGCGAAGAGAAGAAGCGTCAGGCGGTTCAACACCAAGCTCGTGGTGAGCGACTCCGACATCGATGCCCTGCTGGAAGCGGCGATCACCGCACCGTCCGCGGGGAACATCCAACCGTGGCGGTTCTTCGTGGTCAGGTCGGTAGAGGCGCGTGAGCGGCTGGCGGGCGCCCTGGGACAGCGCTGGGCTGCCGCCGCTCCCGTTGTGATCGTAGTCGCCGTCGATCCGCGGCCGAGTTCGGCACGGTACGGAGATCGTGGCGAGTACTTGTACTGCATCCAGGACACGGCGGCGGCAGTGGAGCATATCCTGTTGACGGCGGTCGATCGCGGCCTGGCGTCGTGCTGGATCGGTGCGTTCGACGACAGGGCGGTGGCCGCGGCCATCGGAGCGGTGGCGCCGGTCACCCCGGTTGCGGTGCTGCCAGTAGGGCATCCGGCAGAGTCGGGCGGCAGACCCGCCCGTCGCCCGCTCAACGAGATCACCACCTGGCTGTGACAGGCCCCGCCGACACATCCGGGCCAGCCGCGCCCGCGATCAAGGCCGCGGACAGCCTCGTGGCGCTTCGCGAGCATATCGGCGACTGCCACCGCTGTGCGCTTGGAGATACGCGCACAACGCTCGTGTTCGGCGTAGGCGACCCCAAGGCGCGCCTGATGTTCATCGGCGAGGCTCCCGGGCGCAATGAAGACCTCAAAGGGGAGCCGTTCGTGGGTGCCGCGGGCCACCTGCTCGATGAGTTGCTCGCGGAGATCGGCATGACCCGGGGTGACGTGTACATCGCGAACATCCTGAAATGCCGACCGCCGGCTAACAGGGACCCGCAGCCCGGCGAGACGCAGACGTGCACGCCGTTTCTCGAGGAGCAGGTTCGTCTGATCGACCCGGCGGTGATAGCCACTCTCGGCAATCACGCCACACGATTCATTCTCAAGACCGATCGCCCGATCGGCGCGCTCCGTGGACGCCTGTTCCACCGTGGAGGCCGCTGCGTGGTCCCCATCTACCATCCCGCGGCCGCGCTGTACGATCGCTCCAAGGCGGAGGTCCTCTCGGACGACTTCCGGCGGCTGCGCACCGTGCTTGACCGGGTCGCCTCCGGCCAGATGCCGGATGAGTCGGGCGATCAGCCGACGTTGTTCTGAGGAGCGGCAATGGGTGACACATTCACGACGCAGAGTGTTGGCGAGACAGAGCGCGCTGGCCGTCTCCTGGCGCGGCACCTTCAGGCGGGAGACGTGATCGCGCTCGCGGGGGACCTCGGCGCGGGCAAGACGCATCTCGTGCAGGGGGTCGCGGGCGGACTGGGTGTTGAGGGCGCCGTCACGAGCCCCACGTTCAGTATCCTCCTCGTGCACGCGGGGAGTCTGCCGCTCTACCACCTGGACCTCTACCGGCTCGATGACCCGGCGCAGCTTGAGGATATCGACTTCTATGCGACGCTCGAGGGTGACGGTGTCTCGCTCATCGAGTGGGGCGACCGGTTCCCGGACGAGCTTCCCGTGGATCACCTGCTCGTGGAGATCTCGCGCCTGGGCGAGACCGCGCGGGGATTCCGGCTCACGCCGGGCGGGCCGAGGTCCGCGGTGCTCGCTGCCGCATGGAGCCGTTCGATGCGGGAAGGGGCGGCCCGATGAGACCGTTCGTCGCGTTCGATACCGCGACAGACCATCTGGCGGTCGGCGTCGGCGACCTCGACCGCCCGGGTGAGCTTCTCGCCGGCGTTGACATGCCTGCGCCGCGCGCTGCCAACACCGTGCTGTTGTCGACCGTCGAGCGTGTGCTGGCCCAAGCGGGGTTGTCGCCCGGTGACCTGTCGGCTGTCGCCTGCGGACGCGGTCCGGGCTCGTTCACCGGCGTGCGCATCGGCGTCGCCACCGCCAAGGGCCTCGCGCACGGAGCATCCATCCCGCTCGCCGGATTCGGCACGCTCGATGCGGTGGCATGGCGCGCGTGGCGTGACGGAGCCGGTGAGGAGGGGCCGCTCCTGGGCGTGCTCGGTGATGCCATGCGTGGCGAGGTGTATCCGGCGCTCTTTAACGTTACCGCTTCGGGGCCCGAGCGGCTCACCGCCGATCGGGTGGCGAAGCCGGGCGATGTGGCCGCGGAATGGTCCGACTCAGCTGCACGGCTCGTTCTCGCCGGAAACGCGCTTGCCAAGCACAGGGCCGCGTTCGAGTCGGCGTTCGGCAGCGTTCGAGTGGCGGCGGAGCGCGCGTGGGCGGCCGATGCGCAGGCGCTCATCGACGCCGCGTGGGCCGAGGAGGCAGCTGCGGGGGTATCGGCTATCGCCGCTGCTGCGGACATCACGGACGCGTACGCGGATGCCCACCCCGGGACGCTGCTCCCGATCTACACGCGGCTCTCGGACGCCGAGGAGGCGGAGCGCGCCCGGACAGCGGGCGGGGGTGTCGCGCCGACGCCGCGCACCGGCGTGCGCGGGCCGTCATCGGCGCCCTCCGGAGGCGGCCGATGATCGACATCAGACCGATGCTCGAGAGCGACGTTCCCGGGGTCCTCGCGATCGAACAGGCGAGCTTCCCCGACCCGTGGACCGAAGGGCTGTTCCGCGATGAGCTCGGGCGCGAAGACCGCATCTGGAAGGTCGCGCTGGAAGATGGGCGGCTTGCGGGTTATGGCGGCGTGATGATCGTGGACGTTGAGGCCCACCTGATGGATGTGGCGGTCGCACCGGAGGCGCGGGGCCGCGGCATCGGGCGGGCGCTCCTGTGGGAGTTGGCCGCTGACGCGGTGGCCGCAGGCGCTTTGCGTATGACGCTCGAGGTGGCCTCGAGCAACGAGACCGCGCTTCGCTTCTACCGCTCGGCAGGGTTCGATGTGGCCGGCAGGCGACCCGCGTACTACCCGTCGGGGGATGACGCGCTGCTGCTGTGGTCCCGGCCGCTCGCCCCGCATGTCAGCGCCAAGCGTGTCGCTTTGAAGCGGCGAGACCTCATCCTGGCGATCGAGAGCTCGTGCGACGAAACGGCCGCGTCGGTCATGCGCGGGGGCCGCGAGGAGCTGTCGAGCGTTGTCGCGAGCCAGGTCGACTTCCATGCCCGGTTCGGCGGCGTGGTACCCGAGATCGCATCGCGCAAGCACACCGAGGCCATCGTGGGCGTGGTCGACCAGACACTGGAGACCGCCGGGGTCACGTTCGCCGATCTCGATGCTATCGCGGTGACCGCCGGTCCGGGACTCGTGGGCGCGCTCGTTGTCGGCCTTGCGTACGCAAAGGGCGTGGCGTGTTCCACGGGGCTCCCGCTGATCGGCGTGAACCACCTCGAAGGGCATATATACGCGGCCCGTCTGCTCGATCCGGACCTCGAGCCGCCGCTCGTGGCGCTGCTAGTGTCCGGCGGCCACACCATGCTCGTGTCGGTTCCCGAGTGGGGCCGGTACGAGGTGCTCGGCGGAACGCTCGATGATGCGGCGGGCGAGGCCTTCGACAAGGTGGCCAAGCTGCTCGGTCTCGGGTATCCGGGAGGCCCGGTCATCTCGCGGCTTGCCGCGGAGGGTGACCCGAAGGCCATCCCGTTCCCCCGGCCGATGCTGCGCACCGACGATCTCGATGTGTCGCTTTCCGGACTCAAGACCGCGGTGATCCAGTACGTCGAACGCGAACGCAGGGAGGGACGCGAGCTGAGGCCCAACGACATCGCGGCGTCGTTCCAGGCCGCGGTGACGGAGGTCCAGGTAGCCAAGACGCTCAAAGCTGTGCGCGCACATGACGCGAAGGCCGTGGTGCTCGCTGGTGGCGTGGCCGCCAACCTCGTGCTCCGCGGATCGCTCAGAAGCGCGCTTGCCACTGAAGGGGTGGCGCTCAGCGTGCCGCCACTCGAGCTCTGCACCGATAACGCCTCGATGATCGCCGCGGCGGCGCACGACGCGCTGCGAGCGGGCCGGTTCCTGGGTCTCGACGCCGATGCGAACCCCGCAATGCGGCTTGGCAGAGGGGCATGAGGGATACGCGTCTCGCTCGGGGACGTGGTGCTGGAGGCGCGTTGTGCGGTCGACGATATGAAGCAGGCGAAGCGCACGCTGGTGTCGGATGCGGGGCGATAAATCTAAGCGCCTTACACTCAAACAATCTGCCATGAACGCCTGAAGGGGGGTTGAAACCCCCGCGCAAGGGTACTATGATTCGATAGTGTTGGCACTCGGGGGTTCAGAGTGCCAACTCCCCGGAAGGGGACGACCGGTAACCACCGCCTAGAGCGCGGTACCCGCATGTCCGGAACGCGAACGAAACAGGAGGGTAGAGCATGAATCTGAAGCCGCTGTTCGACAACGTCGTTGTCAAGCCGGCCAAGGCCGAGGAGCAGACCAAGAGCGGTCTTGTCATCCCGGACTCCGCCAAGGAGAAGCCACAGAAGGGCGAGATCGTCGCCGTTGGTGACGGCCGCTGGGACGATGAGGGCGAGAAGCGCGTCCCGATGGACGTCAAGGTCGGCGACGTCGTCATCTACAAGGAGTGGGGCAAGACCTCGATCAAGGTCGAGGGCGAGGAGTTCTTCATCATGTCGCAGGGCGACATCCTCGCAGTCGTGAACGCCTAACACGTCAACCATCTGTATCTGACACTGAAGAAGGAGGGGAATCACTGAATGGCAAAGGACATCCGTTTCGATGAAGAGGCCCGTCGCGGCCTCGAGGCCGGCGTCAACAAGCTGGCCAACGCTGTCAAGGTGACCCTCGGCCCCCGCGGCCGTTACGTTGTGCTCGAGAAGAAGTTCGGCGCTCCCACGATCACCAACGACGGTGTGACCATCGCCAAGGAGATCGAGCTCGAGGATCCCATCGAGAACATGGGCGCCCAGCTCGTGAAGGAAGTCGCCACCAAGACGAACGACGTCGCCGGTGACGGTACCACCACCGCGACGCTGCTCGCCCAGGTCATCGTGCGTGAGGGTCTGCGCAACGTGGCCGCTGGCGCCAACCCGCTTGCCGTCAAGCGCGGCATCGAGAAGGCCGTGGACACGGTCGTCGAGACCATCAAGGGCCACGCCAAGGAGATCGAGGACAAGGAAGAGATCGCGCACGTCGGTTCGATCTCGGCCGCCGATGACACCATCGGCGCCAAGATCGCTGAGGCGATGGAGGTCGTCGGCAAGGACGGCGTCATCACCGTCGAGGAGTCGCAGACCTTCGGCATCGACATCGAGACCGTCGAGGGCATGCAGTTCGACAAGGGTTACGTGTCGCCGTACATGATCACCGACCCCGATCGCATGGAGGCCGTGATCGACGATCCGGTCATCCTCATCGCCAACTCCAAGATCGGCAACATCCAGGATCTCCTGCCGGTGCTTGAGAAGGTCATGCAGGCCGGTCGCCAGCTGTTGATCATCGCCGAAGACGTTGAGGGCGAGGCGCTTGCCACGCTCATCGTCAACAAGCTCCGCGGCACGTTCACCTCGGTCGCCGTCAAGGCGCCGGGCTTCGGTGACCGCCGCAAGCGCATGCTTGAGGACATCGCCATCGTCACCGGTGGCCAGGTCATCAGCGAGGAGCTCGGGCACAAGCTCGAGAACGTCACGCTCGACATGCTCGGTCGTGCCGAGAAGGTCAAGATCACCAAGGACGACACCACCATCATCGGTGGCAAGGGTGCCGAGGATCAGATCAAGGCCCGCATCAACCAGATCAAGGCCGAGATCGAGAATTCCGACTCGGACTTCGACCGTGAGAAGCTCCAGGAGCGCCTGGCCAAGCTCTCCGGCGGCGTGGCCATCATCAAGGTCGGCGCGGCGACCGAGGTCGAGCTCAAGGAGAAGAAGCACCGCATCGAGGACGCGCTTCAGGCGACCCGCGCGGCTGTTGAAGAGGGTATCGTCGCCGGTGGCGGCGTGGCGCTCACCGACGCGGTCCCGGCTCTCGAGGCGCTCGAGCTCGAGGGTGACGAGCAGATCGGTGTCAACATCATCAAGAAGGCACTCGATGAGCCGCTGAAGCAGATCGCTGCCAACGCAGGCTTCGAGGGTTCGGTCGTGGTCGAGAAGGTCAAGGCGCTCGACGCGGGCCAGGGCCTCAACGCCGCTACCGGCGAATACGGCGACCTGCTCAAGATGGGCGTCATCGACCCGGTGAAGGTCACCCGCACCGCGCTGCAGAACGCGGCGTCGATCGCGGCCCTGATCCTCATCACCGAGACCACCGTCTCCGACATCCCTGCCAAGGACGACGCGGCTGCTGCCGCGATGGCCGGCATGGGTGGCGGCATGGGCATGATGTAGGGGCGACCCTGCAGAGTGTGCTCCGAGGGCCCCGGCATTGCGCCGGGGCCCTCGTGCGTATGGGTGGTGCTTTTGTCATACAGCCCCGCAAGTCGTCGACCGGTCTGGAGTACAATGACCGCACTACCTCACGACCCGGGAGCCTGGCATGACTCAGAACGTGCACTTCCTTGCAGAGTGGAACCGCCTCAAGAGCGAACACACCCACGACCGTGACGGCTCCAACAACTACGGCTGCTTCAACGTCGAGGCGTCCCGGAACTGCAACTACGTCTACAACTCGCGCGGCTGCATCAGCTGCCACAACTCGGACAGCCTCGTGGAGTGCGTGCAGTGCGTGGACTGCCGCGACTGCGCGTACTGCGTGGGTCTCAACGGCGCCCGCTTCCACATCCTCAACAAGGAGTACACGGAAGAGGAGTACTACGCGAAGCTCCGCGCCTTTGGCATCGAGTGGAAGGTCGAGGCGTTCGACCCGCTCGATCCGTACGCCTCGCTCTAGCCGGAGAACCCGCTACAGCACGCCGATGCCATCGAGGCCGAACCGCGCTCCCAGGTAGAGCAGGAACACCCCGCACGCCCCCAGAACGACTCGGAACGCCGAGGGCGGGAGTGCGCGCTTTCCGCGAGCGGTGGCGCCTATGACCAGGCCGTACCAGGCGATGTCGGCGAGTTCGTGACCGATGAAGAACGCGGCGACACCGATCGGCCCGATAACCAGGCCGTCGGCGGCGAGCTTCACTCCCACAGTGGCCCACCAGAGCGTCCAGTACGGGTTGGAGAGGCTCACCGTGATGCCCTGCAGCACCGGCCCCATGCGCGGCTCGGAGCGCGGTTCCTGGGTGTTCTCGGTGGCTGCACCGCGGAGCGCGTCGGATACCAGGCGATACCCGAGCCACAGCAGGATGACTCCTCCCACTACGCCCAGAACGCTGCCTACGCGCGGGTCGGCGAGGACCTTCTGCAGGCCGAAGGCAAACCCCACGAGCAGAGCGCCTTCGAGAAGCGCGTGGCCCACAAGCATGAGAGCGGCGGAGCCGGGGCCACGGGTGAGCGTGCGGCTGATGATCACGGTGAGAAGCGAGCCAGGAGCCATGGCGCCCGAGAGTCCCACCACGAACGCCGACCCGCCGAGCGTGAGGGCGGCGAGCAGCTCCGGACTCATGAGTGGCGTCCGTGCTGCCGGGCTGAGGGTCGGCTCGCGCCGCTCGATGGATTCATGATGGTATAGTATCGCAGCGCACGGCCCGGAAGCGGCTGTGCGGTCCACTCGGAAGGGGCTTCACGTGGCGCTCTCGATCGGTATCGTCGGTCTTCCCAACGTCGGCAAGTCGACGCTGTTCACCGCGCTTACGCGCCGACAGGTCGACGCGGCCAACTATCCTTTCGCGACCATCGAGCCCAATGTCGGCCTGGTGCCGGTGCCCGATGCACGCCTCGATCGACTCGCTGAACTCGTCTCACCACAGCGTATCGTGCCCGCGACCGTCGAGTTCGTGGATATCGCCGGACTCGTGAAGGGCGCGAGCGAGGGGGAGGGTCTCGGCAACCAGTTCCTCGCCAACATCCGCGAGTGCGATGCGATCGCCGAGGTCGTACGGTACTTCGCGGATCCCAACGTCATCCATGTCGATGGCAAGGTCGACCCCGCCTCTGACGTCGAGACCATCAAGACAGAGCTCATCCTGGCCGACCTCGGCACACTCGAGCGTGCGCTGCCCAGGCTCGAGAGGGAAGCGAAGCGCGATGCTGCGGTCGCGGCCAGGGTGCCCCTCGCCCGACGACTTGAGGCGTGGATGAGCCAGGGGCACCGCGCCCGGACCATGGAGATGACCGCCGACGAGCGTGAGCTCGTGCGTGATCTGCACCTGCTCACTATGAAGCCGATGCTCTACATCGCCAACGTCGACGAGGGAGAGATCGGTGCGCCACTCGCCGAGATCGACGGAATAGCACCGGTGCCGATCTGCGCCAAGATCGAGGCGGAGATGTCCGAGCTGGAGCCGGACGAACTGGCCGAGTACCTCGAGATGGAGGGCCTGCAGGAGCCGGGACTGAACGCACTGGTGCGCGAGGCGTACCGCCTGCTCGGGCTGCAGTCGTTCTTCACGGCAGGCGTGCAGGAAGTCCGCGCCTGGACCGTCCGCGTGGGTGCGAAAGCGCCCGAGGCGGCCGGTGTCATCCACACGGACTTCGAGCGTGGGTTCATCAAGGCAGAGGTCATCGCCTATGCAGACTACGATGAACTCGGGACCGAAGCGGCGGCCAAGGCGGCAGGCAGGCTGCGCATCGAAGGCAAGGAGTACACCATGGCCGACGGTGACGTGGTGCACTTCCGCTTCAACGTCTAGGTGATCTCTAGCGGAGCGCCTTGTCGATCATCCACTCGTGGATGATCGGGAGCACGCGGGTTCCTCCGACCATCCGGATCGCCCGGACGCGAGTCTCGTGGTTCTCGATGTAGAGCCGTTGGTAGTTGCCGAGCGTCCGGGGTTGCACCAGCATGACGGCACCGGCGCTCTTGGCCCCACGGACCCCCGCGGTCAGGCAGTCGGGATATGCCTCGCCGTTCGCGACGTAGTGCAGGCCTGCCGCGGTGTGGAGTTGCTGGAGGACGGCAGCGTTGGTGGCGTAGCGGTCAGGGCCGGCGATGCGTCTGCGTGAGGGGAGCGCTGAGACCACCGCATCCGGCACGACGGCGGTTCCGCCGATGATGAGCGTCGACCGCCAGGTGCTCGCATTGGCGGCTTTGAAGTCCGCGGTCGCGGTCGAGAGACGTGTCGTTTCCGTGAGCAGGATCGGGATGGAGTTCGCGCCGGCATACGCGGAGATGCTCACCGCATCCGCTGGTGACTCGCCGCCCACTACCGCGACTCTGCCATCGGTCGGCACACCGACTTCGGTCGCGATGAGCGCCGCCGTCTCGTAGCGGTTCGCGCCCGCGATCCTGCGCACATCTCGGGGAGCGACTCCCGCAGCTGACGCTGCCGCGGTGACTACGGCGTCGGAGACCGCTCCGGTACCTCCGAGGACCACGATGTTGTCGGGAGCTAGCCGAGCGAGCTCCTCGGCCGTGTCCGTCGGCAGCGTCGATGGGGTGCTGAGCAGCAGGGGAGCGTCGAGCTTGCGCGAGAGCGGCGCGCTTGCCAGGGCATCGGGCCAGTTCTCACCCGTGGCGAGCAGCACGGTCCGGGCGCCCGTCGGCCACCCGTCGAGGGAGAGTGCCGCTGCGGTTCCGTAGCGGGTCGTCCCCGAGATCCTCGGCCACAACTGCCGGTAGGGCTCGCTTGCGAGGAACGCGTCGACGCCGTCGGCCATAGCGCGCGCGAGGGTGCTCTGCCCACTGGCCGATGTCACATAGGCGCGGTCGGTCGGGTTGGAGATGAAGCCGCACTCGGCCAGTATCGCTGGCATGTGTGACCAGCGGATGACGTAGAACTGTTCGGTCTTAGTGCCTCGGTCTCTGAACGGCGTGGACGCGATGACCTCGCGCTGCACATACGATGCGAGTAGCGCGCCGAGCCGGTCCTCGGCTGTCAGCCATGTCTCGTATCCGGTGGCCGATGTGGCGTCCGCCGCGTTCAGGTGGACCGAGATAAAGAGGTCTGCCCCGGAAGCGTTTGCCTCGTCGCACCGCGCTTGCAGCGAGTCGCCCTTGGTGATCGTCTCACTGCGCTGCCACGTGGCCGAGTCAGCAGGATCGCTGGCTCCCAGCCAGGTCATGCGGTCCACTGGCGTCGCGGTGACGTCGCCCGTCCGGTACAGCTGGACCTCGTGCCCACGCTTCCCAAGCTCGGTTGCGAGGCGCTGCGCGATCTGCAGCGCGAGGTCCTTCTCCTTGGCTATGACTGTCCCGGCACTGTCCTTCGCGACCGCACCGGGATCCACTCCACCGCCGGGCGTGATGATGCTGCCGTGGCCGGGATCGATGAAGATGCGGGCGGCGTGGGCGGGCTGTGCGCAGAGCAGGAAGGCGAGCGACGCCGCGAACAGGGCGCACGACGCCGCAAGGGGCCGAGGTCTACGATTCATGGCTGCGGTCGGCCTTTCGTGTCGGGCAGCGGTGCTCTGGACCGCCGTGGGGGTCACGAATTCCCGCTATTATAGCGCGGAGTGTTCAACAAGCGCCGACGAACCCCTACAATACGTCTACCGGGGCGGCGGCGGTCGCGCTATCCTATACACTCACTCAGTCACAGCATCCATCAGGCCAGGAGTCGCCCGTTTCGTTCGCAGGGCGGGACCCTGGTCTTTGTCACATCGGCGAGCGGTGTCCGCGAGGACATCGAACAGGAGAGGCGGCGCACAGTATGGAGATCGAGATCGGACGCGGCAAGACGGCACGCCGGGCCTACGGATTCGACGACATCGCGATCGTGCCGAGCAGGCGCACGCGTGACCCGCGGGACGTGAACATCTCGTGGGAGTTCTCGTACAAGGGCCGCGACTATGCCTTCCCGCTGCCCGTGCTCGCCTCTGCGATGGACGGCGTCGTCGACCCGGCCTTCGCCATCACCCTCGGCAAGCTGGGCGGTCTTGCGGTCCTCAACCTGGAGGGTATACAGACCCGTTACGCGGATCCCGCGCCGCAGCTCGACGCGATCGCGTCGTTCTCGCGTGAAGAGGCGACCCGCAAGATGCAGGAGATCTACGCTGCCGAGGACGTGAAAGCCGAACTCGTGAAGCAGCGTGTTGCGGAGATCAAGGCCGGTGGCGTGCTTGCGGCGGCCTCGCTCACACCGCAGAACGTGGAGCGGTTCATCGGCCCCGCGCTTGAAGGCGGGCTCGATATCCTCATCATCCAGGGAACCGTGGTCTCGGCTGAGCACGTGTCGAGCTATGACAAGCCGCTGGACCTCAACGGGTTCATCGCCTCGCTCGACATCCCGGTGATCGTGGGCGGTTGCTGCAGCTATCAGGGCGCACTGCACCTGATGCGGACCGGTGCCGTGGGCGTGCTCGTAGGCGTTGGCCCCGGCCATGCCTGCACGTCACGTCGCGTGCTTGGCATCGGCGTTCCGCAGTGCACCGCCATCGCTGATGCGGCGGCGGCCCGCATGCGCCACCTCGACGAGACCGGCACGTACTGCCACGTCATCGCCGACGGCGGCATGCGCACCGGCGGCGATCTGGCCAAGGCGATCGCCTGCGGCGCAGACAGCATCATGATCGGTTCCCCGCTTGCGGCGGCCGCGGAGGCTCCCGGCCGTGGGTATCACTGGGGCATGGCGACCTTCCACCCGGACCTGCCGCGCGGTACGCGCGTCTTCGCCGGTCAGAAGGGCACGCTCGAGGAGATCATGACCGGTCCCGCGCATGAGAACGACGGTACGCTCAACCTGTGCGGCGGCCTTCGCACCTCGATGGCAACCTGCGGGTACGAGAATCTCAAGGCCTTCCAGAAGGCCGAGGTCATGGTCGCGCCCGCGCTGCAGACCGAGGGCAAGACCCTCCAGCAGGCGCAGGGCGTGGGCATGGGCCGGTAGGGGCGACGAGTGACTGACTATCACGACCAGCAGCCGACCGTCCTCGTCCTCGACTTCGGCGCGCAGTACGCGCAGCTGATCGCGAGGCGCGTACGCGAAGCGCGTGTGTACTCTGAGATCGTCCCGCACGACATCAGCGCTGATGAGATCGAGCGTCGCCGTCCGGCGGCGCTCATCTTGTCGGGGGGTCCGGCAAGCGTCTACGCGCCCGGGGCCCCGACGATGGACACGCGCATCTACGACCTCGGCATCCCGATGCTCGGGTTCTGCTACGGCATGCAGCTCATGGCCCGCGACCTCGGTGGCGACCTGCCGCACACCGATGCGGGCGAGTACGGGTTCGCGGAGCTCACGGTGTTGGAGTCCGAGTGTCGGCTGCTCGAGGGCGTGCCAGAGAGCTCGCAGTGCTGGATGAGCCATCGCGACAGCGTGGGCACGCCTCCTCCTGGGTTCCTCGTGACTGCTCGCACGGCGCTCACGGCGGTCGCCGCGATGGAAGATCCCGAACGCAAGCTCTACGCGACGCAGTTCCACCCCGAGGTTGCGCATACCACCTTCGGACAGCAGGTCATCAAGACGTTCCTGCATGAGATCGCGGGCATCCCACCGGTTTGGACGATGCTCAACATCATCGATGACACCGTTGCCAAAGTGCGCGAGCAGGTAGGGACCGACCGCGTGATCTGCGCGCTTTCCGGCGGTGTCGATTCGAGCGTGGTGGCAGCCCTGCTCCACCGCGCCATCGGTGACCAGCTTACGTGCGTCTTCGTCGACCACGGGCTGTTGCGCTTGAACGAAGCGGAACAGGTGGTGCGCACGTTCCGCGACCAGTTCCATATCGACCTCGTGCACGTGGAGGCCGAGGAGCGCTACCTGTCCCTCCTGAAAGGCGTCACCGATCCCGAACAGAAGCGCCGCATCATCGGCGAGGAGTTCTGGAAGGTCTTCTTCGAGGAGGCCACCAAGCTCGAGGGTGTGAGGTGGCTCGCACAAGGCACGCTCTATCCCGATGTGATCGAAAGCGGGAACAAGACGGCGGCCAAGATCAAGAGCCACCACAACCTGATCCCGTTCCCGGAGGGCGTGCATTTCGACCTGATCGAGCCCCTGAAGGCGCTCTTCAAGGACGAGGTGCGTGCGGTGGGAAGCGAGTTGGGGCTTCCTGACGAGATCGTGCACCGTCAGCCGTTCCCGGGTCCCGGACTCGCCGTTCGGATCATCGGCGAGATCACACACGAGAAGCTGGAGACGCTCCGGAAGGCGGACGCGATCATCCGCGAGGAGATCGGCGAGTGGGACACCGAGCGCAGCGTCTGGCAGTACTTTGGCGTGCTGCCCGACATCCGCAGCGTGGGTGTGATGGGCGATGAACGTACGTATGGCCACCCGATCATCGTTCGCGCGGTGGCCTCGGCCGACGCGATGACGGCCGACTGGGCGCGGCTTCCGCATGACTTGCTCGCCAAGATGAGCAACCGCATCATCAACGAGGTGGATGGCATCAACCGTGTGGCGTACGACATCACGAGCAAGCCACCCGGAACCATCGAGTGGGAATAAGCTAGGCATCAGCGGGACACATGCGGCGCCGGGAGACCGGCGCCGCATGGCACGCGGGGTACGACCGCAGGCGAGCGAGTAGGGAGGCCATCGTGGGAGACGAGAACACGGTCCGGGACGAGGCGCGGGCGCAGGCTGAGATCGCGAGCCACAGGGCGCGCATCGACGAGATCGACTGCGAGCTCGTGCGGCTGCTGAACGAGCGGGCGACCGAACCGCTCG
>Ga0228536_1001212_pt1 | contig 27837 bp, 20 predicted proteins | sample SJ1Smetagenome_FD_168611 | JGI IMG/M metagenome (GOLD analysis project Ga0228536, IMG submission 168611) | Enriched culture of PCE-dechlorinating microbial communities from Ithaca, New York, USA - SJ1.S | ecosystem: Engineered > Modeled > Simulated communities (microbial... > Unclassified...
ACCACGTGGCCGGTCTCCAGGACGTAGCCCCGGGAGGCCGTCTGGAGCGCCAGGTTGGCGTTCTGCTCCACGAGGAGCACGGTGACGCCCTCCTCGCGGTTGATGGTCTTGATGATCTCGAAGATGCGCTGGACGATGAGCGGGGCCAGACCGAGCGAGGGCTCGTCCAGGAGCAGGACCTTGGGCCGGGTCATGAGGGCCCGGCCGATGGCCAGCATCTGCTGCTCGCCGCCGGAGAGGGTGCCGCCGGGCTGGTGCTTGCGCTCCTTGAGCACGGGGAAGAAGCCGAAGACCTTGTCCAGGTCGAAGGCCACGCGGTCCTTGTCCGTGCGCAGGAACGCGCCCATCTCCAGGTTTTCGATCACGGTCAGGCGGGGGAAGATGCGGCGACCCTCGGGCACCTGGCAGAGCCCCTTGGCGGGCAGGCGGTCGGGCGACACGGCGGCCACGGGCGCGCCCTGGTAGAGGACTTCGCCCTCGGTGGCGGGCACGATGTTGCAGATGGTCATGAGCGTGGTGCTCTTGCCCGCGCCGTTGGCCCCGATGATGGTCACGATCTCGCCGGGCATGACGGCCAGGGAGACGCCCTTGAGGGCCTTGATGTTGCCGTATCCGGCGTGGACGTCGCGCAGTTCCAGGATGGCGTCGCTCATGCGTGGCCCCTCTCCTCGGAACGGCCGCCCACGCGCTTGGCGGGCCAGAGTCCCTTGGGCTTGAGGATCATCATCACGGCCATGACTCCGCCGAAGACGAGCATGCGGTAGAGCTCGAAGCCCCGGAAGACCTCGGGCAGGGCGATGAGCGCCAGGGCCCCGAGGATCACGCCGGGGATGGAGCCCATGCCGCCCAGGACCACCATGGCCAGAACCATGGCCGACTCCATGAAGGTGAAGGACTCCGGGGAGACGAAACGCATCCGGGCGGCGAAGAAGCAGCCCGCGAGGCCGCCGAAGACCGCGCCCATGGCGTAGGCCAGGAGCTTGAGGGCGAAGGTGTTCACGCCCATGAGCTGGGCGGCGGTCTCGTCCTCGCGGATGGCCTCCCAGGCCCGGCCGATGCGCGAGTAGTTCAGGCGATGCACGGCGATGATGGTGACCACGGCCAGGAAAAGAATGACGAAGTAGAGCCCGCTGAGGTTGCGCAGGGACACCAGGGTCCAGTGCCCGGCGTCCATCCACCAGACCGAGGGGGCCTTCACGCCGAGGATGCCGTTGGGGCCGTTGGTCAGGCTCATCCAGTTGTTGAGCACGATGCGCACGATCTCGCCGAAGCCCAGGGTGACGATGGCCAGGTAGTCGCCGCGCATCCGCAGCGTGGGATAGCCGATGATGCACCCGGCCACGGCCGCGAAGGCGGCGGCGATGGGCAGGCAGAGCCAGAAGGACAGGCCGAAGTGCACGGACAGCAGGGCGTAGGTGTAGGCCCCCACGCCGTAGAAGGCGATGTAGCCCAGGTCCAGCAGTCCGGCCAGGCCGACCACGATGTTCAACCCCAGTCCGAGGCAGATGTAGACCATGACGTTGATGGCCACGTCGATGGCGTAACGCTCGTTGAGGAACGGGAAGGCGAGGGCGCAGGCGGCCACGGCGAGGATGAGCGCCCAGCGCGGCAGGACGCGCACCGGGGCGGCCAGGGACTGGGCCAGCCGCGCGGCCGGGACGCCGATGAAGTCGAGCGAGCCCTGGCGCTTGAGGCCCCAGAGCACGAACAGGACCAGGGCGGCCGCCGCGACGTAGGACCAGACCTCCAGGGCGGGTCCGAACTCCAGGCCCTCGGGCTTGATGCCCATGAGCGGCCAGAGGATGAAGAAGAACCAGACCAGGCCGATGGCGAAGGACGCCCAGTGGCGCTTAGACGCGAGTGTCGTCAACGTTCTCCCCCATGATGCCGGTGGGCATGAAGTAGAGCACGGCGATGAGGATGATGAAGGCGAACACGTCCTTGTACTCGCTGGAGAGGTAGCCCGCGGCCATGATCTCCACCATGCCGATGATGAAGCCGCCGAGCATGGCCCCGGTGATGTTGCCGATGCCCCCGAGAACCGCGGCGGCGAAGGCCTTGATGCCCGGCACGAAGCCCATGTCGTAGCGCACGGAGCCGTAGTACAGGCCGACCATGATGCCCGCGGCGGCGGCCAGTCCCGCGCCGATGGCGAAGGTGATCGTGATGATGCGCCCGGAGTTGATGCCCACCAGGGCGCTCATGGTCTTGTCCTGGGCCGTGGCGCGCATGGCCTTGCCGATGCGGGTGCGGAAGACCAGGGCGTTCAGGCCCACCAGGAGCACGGCGGTCACGACCACGATGAGGATCTGCATGTAGGAGAGCGTGACCATGCCGAAGTGCAGGCCGCCCTGGGTCATCTCCGTGGGGTAGGCCTTGTCGTAGACGCCCTGGGTGAGCATGAGGCCGTTCTGGAGAAAGATGGACATGCCGAGGGCCGAGAGGAGCACGGAGAGACGCGAGGAGTTGCGCAGGGGCTTGTAGGCCACCTTCTCCACGGCCGTGGCCAGCAGCGCGCAGTAGCCCATGGTCAGGATCAGCGAAAGCGCCAGGCAGAGGGTCGGGGGCACTCCCTGGGCCGAAAGCCAGGTGAGCATGATCACGCCCATGTACCCGCCGGCGGCGAAGAACTCGCCGTGGGCGAAGTTGATGAGCTGGATGATGCCGTAGACCATGGTGTAGCCCAGGGCCACCAGGGCGTAGACTCCGCCCAGGGTGATCCCGTTGATGAGCTGCTGAACGAAATATTCCATCGGGGTTCCGGGTCGCCGGGCCGGAAACGGGCCCGCCCGAAGGCGGGCCCGTCCGGTCGACGGTTCAGGCTAGTAGAGCTTGTTGGTCTCGGGATTCCAGTAGTTGGTGAACTTCCCGCCCTTGACCATCTGGATGATGTAGTTGGAACCGGAGTCGCCGCTCTCCAGGTAGTTGATCTTCTTGGAGGCGCCCTGGAACTTGTTCTTGAGCATGGCCTCGCGGATCTTGGCCGGGTCGGTGGAGCCCACGGCCTTCACGGCCATGAGGTAGGCCATGGCCGAGTCGTAGGAATAGGCCGAATACGCGCCGGGCTCGCCGTACTTGGGCTGGTACTTGGCGTAGAAGGTCTTGTAGGCCGGGGTCTCCCGGTCGATGAAGCCGAAGGTCAGGAAGACGCCCTCGGCGGCGTCCTTGGCGATCTCCATGAGCTGGGGATGGTACACGGCGTCCTGGGCCAGGATCTTGGCGGTGATGCCCATGCGCTTGGCCTGGATGAGCATGAGCGCGCCGGAGGCGGAGTTCTGGAGGCTGACGTAGAACACGGCGGGATTGGCGGCCTTGACCTTGGTCAGCACGGCCGAGAAGTCCTTGTCGCCCTGGTTCACGTGCTCATGCCCGAGAACCTTCACGCCCTGGGCGTTCGCCAGTTTCTCCAGGTTGTCGGCCAAGCCCTGGGAGTAGGTGGTCTTGTCGTCCACGATGTAGACGGTGCCGCCCTTGAGGAATTCCTTGATGAACTTGATGGCCACCTTGGACTGGTCGTCGTCGCGGCCGCAGGTGCGGAACATGTACTTCAGCCCGCGCTCGGTGACCTTCTCGCTGGTGGAGGCCGGGGTGATCATGACGATGTCGACTTCGGCCAGGGCCTCGGAGGCCGGGATGGTGGCGCTGGAGCAGTAGGCGCCGACCACGGCCGGAACCTTCTCGTTGATGAGCTTGTTGGCGGCGGCCACGGCCTGGCGGGGATCGCAGATGGAGTCCTCGGCCTGGACCACGATGTCCTTGTAGCCGGGGATGCCGCCCTGGTCCTTGACGACCTCGACGGCGGCGCGCACGCCGTTGGCGATGTCGTTGCCGTCGGCGGCGTAGGGTCCGGTGAGCGGGCTCAGGGTGCCGATCTTGAGCGCGTCGGCGGCCAGGGCCGCGGCGGGGGCGGCCAGAAGGACCGCCAGGGCCAGGGACAGGACTTTCAGCACAATGCGATTCATCCGACATCTCCCTTGTGTTGTGGTTCGTCAGGCGTGACCCAAATATGCCTCGATCACCGCGGGGTCGCTGCGGATTTCCGCCGGGGTTCCCTTGGCGATCAACACACCATGATCCAGCACCACGATGCTGTCGCAGATGCCCATGACCACCTTCATGTCGTGCTCGACCATGAGCACGTTCACACCGAGACCCGCGATCCGGCCGATGGTCTCCATGAGTTCCTTGCTCTCGGCGGGATTCAGGCCCGCGGCGGGTTCGTCGAGCAGGATGGTCTTGGGCTCGGAGGCCAGCGCCCGGGCGATCTCCAGGCGGCGCTGCAGGCCGTAGGCCAGATTGCTGGCCACCTCGTGGGCCTTGGGGGCGAGCCCCATGAACTCCAGGGACTCCATGGCCTTGTCGCGGATGCGGGCCTCCTCCCGGCGCTGGGAGGGGCTGCGCAGGATGGCCCCGAGCACCTTGGCCTTGCTGCGGCAGTGCTGGGCCACCATGACGTTTTCCAGGGCGGTCATGTTCTGGAAGAGGCGGATGTTCTGGAACGTCCGGGCGATGCCCCGGGCCAGGATCTGATGCGGCCTCAGGCCCAGGATGGACGTCCCGTCGTAGGTCGCCGCGCCCGCGCAGGTGGCGTAGACGCCGGTGATGACGTTGAAGACCGTGGTCTTGCCCGCGCCGTTGGGACCGATGAGGCCGACGACCTGCCCGGGCCGCACCTCGAAGCTGACCTCGGTGAGGGCCTGGAGTCCGCCGAACCGGACGCTGATGTCGGAGAGGACGAGTTCAGCCATGAGCTTGGCACCGTACTCGAACCAAGGAAAAAGATCAAGAGAGACGGGCCTTTTTTGACAATTATGTCGAGTTGAAAATCGATCTTTTCCCCACTGGGCCCATAGGCCGCAAAACCCGGGCGGACATTTGTGAAAAATGTAGCAAACGCAACAGCGGGCCGAAACGCTTTCTCCTATGGTCGCATTACGACCCAGGACGCGGGGGTGGCGGGATCCCCCTCGCGGCCGTGACGCACCGTCCGGGCCGGTTTTTTTACAGGGAGGATCATGGAGTCAGGGAAGGAAACACCGAACCAAGGAGACTCGACATGATCCAGAGACGAGGCAAGCTGCTGCCGCTGGCCGCCCTGGCGCTGGCCATCTGCGCCCTGGCCGTCCCGGCCCAGGCCTATGAGGCCCACCAGGGCCCCACGGGCGTGGTCAAGTACGTGAAGGGCGCGGCCTTCGAAGGCTACACGCTCTTCGCCCCCACCGTGAAATGCACGAGCACCTATCTCATCGACATGGAAGGCGACGTGGTCCACGAGTGGAAGTCCGCCTATCCCCCGGGCCTCTACGCCGTGATCCTGCCCAACGGCAACCTCCTGCGCTCCAACGCCCCCAAGGAGCAGCCGGTGAAGATCGGCGGCGCGGGCGGCATCCTCCAGGAACTGGACTGGAACGGCAAGGTGGTCTGGGAGTACAAGATGCTCTCGGACAACGAGATCCAGCACCACGCCTTCGACCGCATGCCCAACGGCAACACCCTGATCCTGGGCTGGGAGCGCAAGACCAAGGAAGAGGCGCTCAAGAAGGGCCGCACCCCCGGCACCTTCCCCGACGAAGTGACCATCAAGGGCCAGCCCGTGCGCGACTTCTGGGTCGACTTCGTGCGTGAAGTGGACAAGAAGGGCAAGACCGTCTGGGAATGGCACGCCTGGGACCACATCGGCGCCGGCCCGGACCAGCTGGACATCAACTTCCGTCTGCCCAGCCACGTGGGCGTGGGCTACGACAGCTTCGACTGGTCGCACTTCAACACCGTGGAGTACCTTCCGGCCACCAACCAGGTGCTGCTCAACTCGCGCAACCTGAGCGAAGTCTACATCGTGGACAAGAAGAGCGGCAAGATCGTCCAGCGCTGGGGCAACCCCACGGCCTACGGCCAGGGCAAGAAGCCGGGCTGGTATGACTCCGGCGACCAGCAGATCTTCGGCTCGCATCACGCCCACATGATCGAGAACGGCCACGTCACGGTCTTCGACAACGGTTCCGAACGGCCCGAGGGCAGCCGCTCCCGGGTCATCGAGGTCGACCTCAAGACCGGCAAGATCGTCTGGGAATACGCCGCCAACGGCCGCAACAGCTTCTTCAGCTACCGCCAGGGCGCGGCCCAGCGCCTGCCCAACGGCAACACCCTGGTGACCTCCACCCAGCAGGGCCACCTCTTCGAGGTCACGCCCGAGGGCAAGGTGGTCTGGGAATTCGTCAACCCGATCATGTCCGGTCAGCCCAAGGCCGTGTTCTCGGATGAGGACGACGCCCTGAAGAACTCCGGCCACGACATGTTCACCAACATGGTCCACCGGGCCTACCGCTATGCTCCGGACTATCCCGGCCTCAAGGGCCGCGACCTGAGCGTGAAGCGGCCCCTGGTGGAAGGCGCGCCCAAGATCTTCAAGATCCTGGCGCCCAAGCAGTAACCGTATCACGTGGCGCGCGCCCATGCGGGCGCGCGCCCCTCATTCCGCCTCCGGGCCCGCCTCCGGCCCGGAGGCGTATCGCGTTCAACCCGAATCGAGAGGATCACCGTCCATGCTCACGACCATCATCGTCATCGTCATCGCGGCCGCCCTTCTGGCCCTTGCGCGACCCGCCTCGGCCTATGAAGTCCACCGCGGCCCCACGGGCGTCATCACCTACGACGCCAAGGCCGCCGCCGAGGGCTACATCCTGCTGTCGCCCACCGTGAAGTGCAACGTCACCTACCTCATCAACCGGGAAGGCGACGTGGTCCACCAGTGGAACTGCGCCTACCCCCCCGGCCTGTACGCCATGTTCCTGCCCGACGGCCGGCTCCTGCGCGGGGCCTCCCTGCCGGACGTCCCGATCAAGATCGGCGGCGCGGCGGGCATGGTCCAGGAACTGGACTGGGACGGCAACGTGCTTTGGGAGTATCGGATGTGCTCCCCGGACGAGGTCCAGCACCACTGCTTCGACCGCATGCCCAACGGCAACACCCTGATCCTGGGCTGGGAGCGCAAAACCAAGCAGGAGGCCCTGGACAAGGGCCGCATCCCCGGCACCTTCCCCGAGGAGACGCTGGCCCAGGGCTTCCCCATCAGCGATTTCTGGTCCGACTTCGTGCGCGAGGTGGACCGCCAGGGCCGCACGGTCTGGGAGTGGCGCGTCTGGGACCACATCGGCGTCGGCCCGGACCAGTTCGACCTCAACTACCGCCTGCCCCTGAACGTGGGCGAGGACTACGCCAGCTTCGACTGGACGCACTTCAACACCGTGGAGTACCTCCCGGCCACGGACCAGATCCTGCTCAACTCCCGCAACTTCAGCGAGGTCTACATCCTGGACCACAAGAGCGGCGAGATCGTCCGGCGCTGGGGCAATCCCTCGGCCTACGGCCAGGGCAAGAAGCCGGGCTGGTACGACTCCGGCGACCAGCGGATCTTCGGCGCGCACCACGCCCACATGCTCGAGAACGGCCACGTGACGATCTTCGACAACGGCTCCGAGCGGCCCGAAGGCAGCCGCTCCCGAGTCGTCGAAGTGGACCTGGAGAACGGCGAAGTCGTCTGGGAGTACGCCGCTCATGGCCGCAACAGCTTCTTCAGCTACCGCCAGGGAGCGGCCCAGCGTCTGGAGAACGGCAACACCCTGGTGACCTCCACCCAGCAGGGCCACCTCTTCGAGGTCACGCCCGAGGGCAAGGTGGTCTGGGAGTTCGTCAACCCGATCATGTGCGGCGAGGGCAAAACCCTGTTCTGCGACGCGGCCGACTACCTGGAGCCCCTGGGGCACGACATGTTCACCAACATGGTCCACCGGGCCTACTTCTACACCCCGGACCATCCCGCCCTGGCAGGCCGCGACCTGAGCGTGAAGCACCCCCTGGTCGAGGGCGCGCCCAAGTTCTTCCGGCTCTGGCCGGGAGCGGCCTGACACCCCTCCGGCGGCTCTTCGGAAACGCCCCGGAGAGCCGCCGGACGATCTGTTGCCCGCGCAGGCGGCCGCATGTACACTGACGGCATGTCCGACGTGTCACGCCCGCGCGACCCGCGACCTTCCGGGGAACCGGAAGGACGCGAATTCGCCCGCATCCCAAAAGACAACAAACCCTGGCGAAGCGTCCTGCACTTGGCGACGGCCTTGGAATTCGCCAAGGACGAGGCCGTGATCCCCGAAAACGCGCCGCCGGACTTCCTCTATTTCCTGGAGCGCGGCGAGGTGCGCATGTTGCGCGGCGATCCCGGCGGCCAGGAAAAGACCCTCTGGTACGTGGACCCGGATCACCTCTTCGGCGAAACGCCCCTGCTCTGCGGCGGCACGTCGCGCAACCGCCACGTCTGCACCCGGCCCTCGCGGGTCCACGCCTTCCGGCGCGAAACCGTGCTGGAGGACATCTTCCCGGCCCGGCCGGATCTCATGGTCAACCTCATGAAGACCCTGGCCTGCAAGGTGCGCATCCTGAGCAATCAGGTGGCGGACATGAGCCTGGACGACCTCCGGGCCCGCGTCTGCCGCTACCTCCATCTGCACGCCGGGCGCCTCGGCGAACACGACGGCGAGACCATCCTCGATCCCCGTCTGAACCAGCAGGAACTGGCCCAGCTCCTCGGCGTGCATCGCGTGACCCTGAACAAGACCCTGCGCGACCTGGAGCACGAGGGCGTGCTCGGCGGCTACCGCCGGGACGAGGTCCGGGTTCTGGACCTGGCGCGTTTCCTGACTCACGCCCTGAGCTGACCCCGACTCCGCATGGACGGAAAAAGCCCCCCGCGCGGGCGCGGGGGGCTTGGGGCTCATTCTCGGGCCGGACTCGACCCGTATCAGGGAGGCGTCGCGTGGACTACCAGTTGGAGTCCGCGAAGGGGTTGGAGCCGAAGCCGAAGTCGGCCTCGGGCTCGCCGCCCGTGGAGGGAGCGCCGGAGGCGTCGCCACCGGCAGCGGCGGCGTCACCAGCGGGGGCTCCGGCGGCCGCGCCGCCGGCGACGCCGGCCACGACCACGCCCTGCTTCTTGACCTTGTCGACCTCGGCCATGAGGTCTTCCAGCTTCTTGATGTGCTCGTCCATCTTCTTGGAGGAGACCGAGAGCTTCACGTCGCCCTGGGCGGCCTGATCCTCGAAGGTCTTCAGCTTGGCCTTGACGCCGGCCAGCTCGGCCTTCAGGGTCTCGACCTCGGCGGTCAGGGCGGCCTTGTCGGCGGTGAGACCGGCGTTGGCGGCCTTCAGCTCGGCCAGCTTGGCCAGCACGCCCTGGGCCTGGGCGGCGGTTTCCTCGGGCAGGGGCATGAGGGAGACCTTCTGGCCCAGGCCCTCGATGTCGCCGGAGGCGGCCTTGGTCAGCTGGGGCTCCTGCTCATAGATCCAGGCCTTGGTCAGGGAGCAGGCCACGGGCGCGAAGTCGGCGTCCACGTCGGCCTGGGTGACGAAGGCCAGCATGTCGATGAGGTTCTGGTCGGCCAGATCCCCGCCGCGCAGGCAGGACACGAAGGTGTTCATGGGGAAAACTTTCGCTTCAGCCATTGTCTATGCCTCCTTGAGAGTCCGAAGACTTTCCTTTCGTTGTGGTTCCCGTCTCACGTTCAGTGCTGCACGGGCTGCATGGGAATACGGCCGATCTTGCGCGCGTAGGCCAGGGCCACCGTGCGGTAGACCAGGTGCGCGAGCTTGGACCAGGGCAGGTAGGCCACCAGCATGAACACCGCCACGATGTGCACGAAGTACGTCGGGTAGGCGATGGTGGCCAGGCCGGCCAGGCGGAAGATCTCCGAACCCAGGCCGGACAGGGCGATGACCCAGATCACGGAGAGCAGGTACCAGTCGTCGAAGCTGGAGCCCTGCTTGGCCTTGTCCAGGGAGGCCCGGCGCGAGGTCAGGAAGGTCAGGCCGATGACGAGCATGATCGCGCCCACGTTGGCCAGGATCTTGACCGGGCTGTACAGCGGCATGGGGGTGGACCCGGCCACGGTGATGAGCTGGGTCAGCGGGTCGGTGAGGCCCATGACCTTCTGCATCAGGAAGGCTCCGCCCCAGTGGCCCACGGCCACGATGGTGGTCACGACGAACAGGCAGATGAAGGCGTACATGGTCAGCAGGTGGCCCTTGAAGCGCTTCTGGGACTTCTCGTCCGCGCCGCAGTCCTGGAACTGGGTGTGCTTGGCCACCTCGTTCTTCAGGGTCTCGATGAAGGCGCACAGGAAGGACGGCTCCTTGCCCCGGCCCACGATGAAGGTCCTGGGCATGGAGGCGAAGCTCTTCAGCAGGTTGGTCACCCCGGAATAGAAGCCGTAGAGCATGAAAACGGCCAGCAGGGCGAAGATCGGGTCGATGGTGTAGTCGCCCGGGAACAGCCCGCCGTAGATGATCTGGCCGGTCTTGGAGACCACCAGGTCATGACCGTTCATTTCGAAGAGCGGGAAGGCCGTGCCCAGGGCCGCGGCGCGGATCGCCCAGATGATCAGGTAGATGACCGCCGGGATGAGGATGAGCACGGGCAGGCCCTTGGAGCTCATGAGCTTGCCGATGAAGTTCGGCTGGGCCAGGTTCTTGTAGGCCATGTTCCGCAGCGCGCCGAGCAGGTCGCCCGGCTTGGCGCCGCGCGGACACAGGTCGGAGCAGGTGCCGCAGTTGTGGCACAGCCAGATGTCGATGTCGTTGAGCAGGCGGTCCTTCAACCCCCACTGGGCCCAGACCATCTCCTTGCGGGGATAGGGATTGTCGGCCGGGGAAAGGGGGCAGACCACGCTGCAGGTGGCGCACTGATAGCACTTTTTCAAGGACTCCCCGCCGAACTGCTGGAGCTCCTTGACGAATTTCAGGTCCGGTTGAACCCTGACGCTGTTCGACATGGTTCGAAACCTCCTCTCCTAGTAACCCTTGAAGGGGTTGGGGCCGAACTTGGCGACGACCTCGTTCATGAACTTCTCGATGAGGTCGGGAATCTTGTCATAGTCATCGATGGCGACCTCGTACTGCTCCACGCGCTCGGCCTCGACGCCCAGGCGCTGGAGCGACTCGGCGATGTTCTCCTTGCGGCGGCTGCACAGCTCCGAGCCCTTGACGAAGTGGCACTGGTAGTCGTCGCCGTACTTGCAGCCGAGCAGCATGACGCCGTCGATGCCCTTGCTCATGGCGTCGGCGACCCAGATGGCGTTCACCGAGCCCAGGCAGCGCACCGGGATGAAGCGGACGTAGGGGCTCCACTTCTTGCCCCGGAAGGCGGCCATGTCCAGGGCCGGATAGGCGTCGTTCTCACAGACCAGCACGATGACGCGCGGGCCCCCGGCCACGATGTCGTCCGGAACCTTCACTTCCTTGATGGTCGAACCGATCTGGTCGACGTTGTAGCTGTCGAACTTGATCACGCGCTCGGGGCAGGCGCCCATGCAGGTGCCGCAGCGGCGGCAGCGCGTGGGGTTCGGCTTCGGCGTGCCCTTCTCGTCGTCGTCCAGGGCGCCGAAGGGGCATTCCTCGGTGCAGCGCTTGCACTGGGTGCAACGCACGAAGTTGAACACCGGGAAGGAGAGGTCGCCGGAGCGGGGATGCACGGCCACGCCGCGGTTGATGCTCTCGATGCACTGCACGGCCTTGAGCACGGCTCCGGCCGCGTCGTCGCGGGCGTTGGCCATGGTCATGGGCTGGTGCGCGCAACCCGCCGCGTAGACGCCGGTGCGCCGGGTCTCGTAGGGGAAGCAGATGTAGTTGGAGTCCACGAAGCCGTCGAACAGCTTGAGGTCCGGGAAGTGCGGGCCCTGTCGGTAGACGAAGTTCATGGTCGGGTCGTGGGCGGTCACCGGAACCACGGCCGTGGGCAGGACCACCAGGTCGGCCATGATCTCGACGTTCTCACCGAGCAGGGTGTCCTTGGCCGCGACGGAGAGGGTGCCGTCGCCGGATTCGGTCACGCCGGTGACCGTGGCCTTGGAGAGCATGATCGAGGAGTTGTCCTGGGCGGCCTTGTAGTACTTCTCGTTGATGCCCGGGACCATCATGTGGTCGTAGAGCACCATGGCCACCGCGCCGGGAACCTTCTCGGCCACGTAGCCGGCCTGCTTCAGGGCCACCAGGCTGGAGATCTCCGAGCTGTAGGCCAGATGCTTGGCCGACTCGGTGTTCTCGTAGACGAAGGCGTCTTCCTTGGCCTCACCCTCGGCCGGGGCGGCCTGTTCGGGCAGCTCGGCCGGGGGCTCGCAGGCCGCGCCGGCGGCGTAGGACGCGCCCTTCATCGGCAGGTCCATGTCCAGGACGAAGGCCACGGAGGTCACGGGCTTGCCGTCCGAGGGGCGGACGATCTTGCCGTTCTTGGCCATCTCCTCGAACTGCGAGGAGGTGATCACATTCTTCATCGTGCCGTAGCCCAGGGGCTCAAGGTACTTGCCGTCGCCGGGCACCCAGCCGGTGGCCAGGATCACGGCGCCGACGTCGTACTGGGCTCCGCCGATGGCGGCCTTGTAAAGGCCGGGAGCTCCTTCGAGGGACTCCAGGGTGGCGTTCAGCAGAACCTTGATCTTGGGATTGGACTCCACGGCCGAGACGAGCTTCTCGATGCCGGTGTCCACGGCCTTGTCGAAGGGGGCCGAGAGCGGGAAGGTCTTGTACATGTTCAAGGCCTTGCCGCCGAGCTTCTCGGCCTTCTCGACCAGGAGCACGTCGCGGTTCATGGCCGCGGCGTTGAGCGCGGCGGTGAGGCCGGTGAAGCCGCCGCCGAGCACCATGATCGTCTTGCTCGTCTCGGGGATCTCCGGGACCGGAATGGCGCTCTTGGACAGGCGGGTGACACCCATGCGCACGTAGTCCTCGGCCATGCCCTTGAGCAGGCCGGGAACCTTCGGATCGTCCTGGAAGGACCAGACGCACTGTTCGCGCAGATTCACGCGCTCGACCTGGATCGCGTCGCCGAAGCGGAAAATGTCCCACTTGCTGCGCGGGGAGCAGGCGCAGACCACCACGCCGTCCAGCCCTTCGGCCTTGATGTCGGCCTCGATCTCGGCCACGCCCTCGGGGCTGCAGAGCACCGGGTTGGTCTTGATCACCTTGCAGAGCGGGGCGACCTTGCTCTTGCCGACGTGCTCGGCGAGCCCGGCGAGATCGAGGGATTTGGCGATCTCGCAGCCACCGCAGATGTATACTCCGAGCTTTTCAGCCATGACTTACCTCCCCACCACGTTTTGAATGGCCTTGAGCGCCGCGCCCGTGCCGGACTGGGCGGACTTCATCACGTCCAGCGGCGACTTGGCGCAACCGGCGGCCACCACGCCCTTGTCCTCGGCGGCGAGCACGAAACCGTCCTCGTCCACACCGGCGAAGGGCTGCTTCTGGCCGGACATCGTGGGCTGCATGCCCGTGGCCAGGACCACCATGTCAAAGGTTTCGTCGCTCTTGATGCCGGTGACGGCGTTCTCCACCGTGACGACCGGGTTCTTGTGCTTGTCCTCGACGATCTTGGCCACCTTGCCCTTGACCAGCAGGAGCTTGTCGTCCTCGAGGATGCGCTTCTTGAACTTGTCGTAGCGGCCCGGGGTGCGCAGGTCGATGTAGTAGATCACGACCTTGGCGTCCGGGTAATTCTTGCGGATGTAGGAAACGTGCTTCAGCGAGGCCATGCAGCAGATGTAGGAGCAGTAGTTCAGGTGGTTCTGGTCGCGGGATCCGGCGCACTGCACGAAGGCGATGCTCTTGGGAGCCTTGCCGTCGGAGGGACGCAGGATCTTGCCGGAGGTGGGGCCGTTGGGCGCGGCCAGACGCTCCAACTGCATGTTCGAAACCACGTTCTTCAGCTTGCCGGAGCCCAGGTTGTCCAGGTTCTTCAGGTCGTAGGGCTTCCAGCCGGTGGCGTAGACGATGCTGCCGACGTTCAGGTCGAAGGTCTTCTCCGCGTCGTTCAGGTCGATGGCCTCGTAGGGGCAGGCGGCCTGAATGGCCGAAAGCTCATCGGCCGGGATGTCCTTCGGGTCGAGCACGTAGCGGTGGGGGAAAGCGAAGGAGTGCGTCTTGAAGACGGCCTTGCGCTTGCAGAGCCCGAACTCGAACTCGTTGTCCACCGTGGTGCGGGCGGCCTTCTCGCAGTCGCCGCAGGCCGTGCAGCGCTCGTTCACGAAGCGGGGGCGCTGCTTGATCTTCACATCGTAGGCGCCCGGGCCGCCGCTGACGGAAACCACTTCGGCCATGGTGTAGAAATGCACCAGGGGGTTGTTCTTGATGCGCTGGAACTGGATCTCCAGTCCGCAGGAAGGCGGGCACAGCTTGGGGAAATATTGGTTCAGTTGCGCCACCCTGCCACCGAGGTATGGATTGGTCTCCACGATGAAGACCTCGTATCCGACCTCGGCGGCCTCCAAGGCGGCGGTAATCCCCGCGAACCCGCCGCCCACTACGAGAATACTGTTGTTCGCCATTCTCACAATCCTCCCTGAGTATACGCTCCGCGCGCGTTTGCGCGGCGGAGCCGTCCGGCCGCCCGGAGCCCCCCGGGCGGTCCTAGGTCCCAAACGTAGAGTCGAGAAGCGAAGTGAAGGTATCCGACAAAATGGCCTAAACCCGGACTGCGCCCTCATCCAGCCCCGGTTCAGACCACTTCATCCATGGAAAAAGCGGCCGCGGGCTCGAGGCCCGCGGCCGCGGTGGTCACTCCCTACTAGTCAGGGATGATCTGCCAGTAAGCCCGCTTGAAGATCTTGATCTCCTTCTTGGCGGGATCGTACTTGGAGTTCACGAAGCACTTCCACTTGGAGTCGTCCAGGCCCATGAAGTCGCCGCGGTAGTAGAAGCCCGGGTAACGGGACTCTTCACGGAACTCGATGTGCTGCATGTGCAGGCGCACGGTCCACAGGCGGTGGAACTGCTCCCAGCAGCGCATGAGTTCGTGCAGGTCGCGGGCGGCCAGCTTCTTGGAATCCTCTTCCATCATGCCCATGAGCCAGAAGCCCGTGTTCAGCAGGGCCTTGGAGGTCATGTACAGGGTGGAGCAACCCCCGCCGTATTCATCGGTGCACTTGGTGAGGCGCATCATGAAGTTCTTGGGGGTGATGTAGTTGGGGTTGATCTCGGGAGCCGTGGAGGCCTTCTTGAACTGCTCGAAGGTGTACCAGGGCTGGTAGATCTCCTTGGCCAGGTCGGCGGCCTTCACAGCCAGGGTCGGCTTGAAGTCCTTGTGGTCGACGGCCCAGCGGACCATCGCCTTGCCGGCGATACGACCCTCGGCGTGCGAGCCCGAGGAGAACTTGTGGCCGGAGGCGCCCACGCCGTCGGCGCAGGTGAACAGACCCATGACGGTGGTCATGCGGTTGTAGACCTTGCCGTTCTCGGCACGGACCTTGTAGTCCTCGGGCACCCACTCCTCGTCCGGACCGGAAACCCAGATGCCGCAGCAGCCGGAGTGCGAACCGAGCAGGTAGGGCTCGGTGGGCATGATCTCGGAGCCGCGCTCCTCGGGGGCGCAGTTGGTGGCGGCCCACAGGTTGGCCTGACCGACGCACATGTCGAGGAAGTCTTCCCAGGCCTCGGACTCGAGGTGCTTCCAGAGGGGGTTCTTGAAGTCGTTGTTGATGGTGGTCAGCAGCGCGGACTTGGTGTCCATGAAGATGGGGCCGCGGCCTTCACGCATCTCGCGGAGCATCATGTGGTTGCGCAGGCAGGTCGGAATGACGTGACCCTTGGCGTAACCGCGATCCTCGTAGGGCTTCAGCATGGCGCGGTTGGTGGCGCAGTAGTCCTCGCCCTTGTAGTTCGTGGCCTTGGCCTTGAACAGCAGGAACCAGGCGCCGACCGGGCCGTAACCGTCCTTGAAGCGGGCGGGCACGAAGCGGTTTTCCATCATGGTCATCTCGGCGCCGACCTGAGCGCACATGGTGTAGGTGGAACCAGCGTTCCACACCGGGTACCAGGCGCGACCCATGCCCTCACCGGTGGAACGGGGGCGGTACACGTTGACCGCGCCGCCGCAGGCCACGAGGCAGGCGTTGCAGGTGAACACGTAGACTTTGTTCTCGCGGGTGGAGAAGCCCACGGCGCCGGCGATGCGGTTGGGGGTGTTGGCATCGAGAAGCAGCTTCACGATGAACACGCGCTCCAGGTAACGGCCTTCGCCCAGGGCGTTCTTCGCGGCCTCGGCCACGATGACCTTGTAGGACTCACCGTTGATCATCATCTGCCAACGGCCGGAACGCACGGGGGCGTCGCCCTTGCGCAGGGACAGACCGGCGGCCTTGGCGGCGGCGCCGTCGAGGTTGTGGCCGTCCTTCTTGATCCAGCAGGGAAGGCCCCACTCCTCGAACAGATGGACGGAGTCGTCCACGTGGCGGCCCAGGTCGAAGATCAGGTCTTCGCGGACCAGGCCCATGAGGTCGGTGCGGACCATGCGGACGTAGTCGTCGGCATCGTTCTCACCCAGGTAGGTGTTGATGGCGGACAGGCCCTGGGCCACGGCGCCGGAGCGCTCGAGGGCGGCCTTGTCCAGCAGCATCACGGAGAGATCCTTGTACTTGGCGTCGACCCAGCGGCACACCTCGAAGGCGGCGCCGCAGCAGCCCATGCCGCCGCCGACCATGAGGATGTCAGCGTGCTGTTCGACGACCTGCGGTTCGGCCAACGGGACACCCTTGACGACGTCTTTAGCGGGAATCTGAGGCATAGCTACCTCCCTAGCAGCTCTAAAGTTCTCTTTTTCTCAAAGCCACTCTCAAACCAGGCGACGAGGTCGTCGACTAGCCGTTGACCGGCTCGCAGACGCCGTCCTGCCAGCACTGGCTGATGTCGGCGTCGGACACTTCGAACTTCTTCATCAGCACGGCCTTGGGGGCCTTCAGCGCGGTCTCGGTGAAGAGCAGCTCGTTGTTGATGTCGCCGGGCTCGGGCTTGCCATCGAAAGGCTTGATGGAACCTTCGGGAGTGGTGCGGATGGGGAACTTGAACCGCTTCACGGAACCATTGCGGAACTTGATGGTCCACATGATGTCTTCGGCCGAACGCATCGGGATGGAGGTGCCGCCGAGGGGGGCGAAGTCAGCGTAGGGGCGGGCTTCGATGGCGCCCTGGGGGCAGATCTTCACGCAGGAGTAGCACTCCCAGCAGGCTTCGGGCTCCTGGTTGTAGGCCTTCATCTCGGCCGGATCCAGGATCATGAGGTCGTTCGGACAAATGTACATGCAAGCGGTCTTTTCGCCACCCTTGCAGCCGTCACATTTTTCCGGGTTCACAAAGGTCGGCATAACATCTCCTCCTAACTTGTTGAATTTATGATACCAGAATACCGACGGTCCACTGCCAATATGCAAAAGTGCCTAGCGTGCAGGCGGAGCACTCGGGATACCAGCCCAAACGCCAGGAGTCAAGCCAAAAGTGAATTTTTGAACAAGCGTCTGTTCCGCAGGCGGAGGAAAAACGGACGGGGAACCCGCCTCGGAAGCCTATTCCAGGGTGCACCGTGTTTTTACAGCATTCAAGCCGTTTCCCGCAAGCTTTTTTTCCCTGTCGCGGTCCCTCGCGAGCCTCGGCGCAATCAACCGGAATCACAGCCCTTCCCTCGGGACGCGCGGCCCCCGTCTTTCTAGACATTGTTACGATAACATCTCGAAATTACCGGAGGATCATCCCTCCCGTTTCGGGAGGCGATCCTCCCCCGGGATATGCCCAGCTCCGCGATCACCCCCAGCGCAATCTGGCGGCCCGAGGGACGCCCACACGCCCCTCCCATGAGCCGGGTGAAAAGCATCGCAAAATCAACACAGTAAACGAATACCTGGCGAAAACGCGCTGCCCTCCGGCCCCTGAAGCCTACTTTTCCGCTTGACACAACTTTCACAATGCAGGAGATAACACATCCGTGCGGTGCTGAAGAAGGCTCGCCGAAACGCTTCCGGCCTTGACGCCGGAACGCGGCCCGGCTAGCCTCGCGGTGCACCGTCAGGAATCTCCGCCGGACCGGCGGCCTTCTCCGTCGGAAGGTCGCCTCGGGAGATCCGGCGCGTCGAGAGTGTGACTTCGGGAACAATCATTAAGGAGGAAACTATGTCCAAGCTCGTCCCCCCTCATGGTGGCAAAGGTCTGGTCATCCGCCTTCTGGCCGGTGCGGAGCGTGAAGCCGAATTGAAGAAGGCCGCCGGCCTGAAGAAGATCCAGATCACCTCCCAGGAGAAGGGTGACCTGATCATGATCGGCATCGGCGGCTTCAGCCCGCTGGACGGCTTCATGACCAAGGCCGACTGGAAGAGCGTCTGCGAAAACATGACGCTGGCCAACGGCACCTTCTGGCCCATCCCGGTCATGCTCTCCTGCACCAAGGAAGACGCCGACGGCATCAAGGTCGGCGACGAAGTGGCCCTGGAGCGCAACGGCCTCATGATGGCCACCATCAAAGTCTCCGAGAAGTTCGAACTCTCCGACGCCGACAAGGCGTGGGAGTCCGAGAAGATCTACAAGGGCGCCGGCGACGACTCCCAGGGCGACTTCCTGGCCAAGGCGAAAGCCGAGCACCCGGGCGTCCAGATGGTCTTCAACCGCAAGCCCTGCTACCTCGCCGGCCAGGTGAAGGTCCTCTCCGAGGGCGACTTCCCCGAGAAGTTCCCCGGCGTGTACAAGACCCCGGCCCAGCTCCGCGCCGAGATGGACGAGCATGGCTGGCGGAATGTGGCCGCCCTGCAGCTGCGCAACCCCATGCACCGTTCCCATGAATACCTCTGCAAGATCGCGGTGGAAGTCATGGACGGCGTGGTCATCCACTCCCTGGTGGGCGCCCTGAAGCCCGGCGACATCCCGGCCGAAGTGCGCGTGAAGTGCATCGACACCCTGGTGAAGAAGTACTTCGTCGAGAAGAACGTGATCCAGGCCGGTTACCCCCTGGACATGCGTTACGCCGGTCCCCGCGAGGCCCTGCTGCACGCCACGTTCCGTCAGAACTACGGCATGAACTACCTGATCGTCGGCCGTGACCACGCCGGCGTCGGCGACTTCTACGGCATGTTCGAAGCCCAGACCATCTTCGACACCATCCCGCAGTCCAAGGAGCCCGGCAAGGCCCTGCTCACCCAGCCGCTGAAGATCGACTGGACCTTCTACTGCTTCAAGTGCGACGGCATGGCCTCCCTGCGCACCTGCCCGCACAGCAAGGAAGACCGCGTCATCCTCTCCGGCACCAAGCTGCGCAAGATGCTCTCCGAAAACGCTCCGGTTCCGGATCACTTCGGCCGCGAGGAAGTCCTCGACATCCTGCGCGAGTACTACGCCAGCCTGACCGAAAAGGTCGAGATCAAGATGCAGAAGGCCGCCGCCGGCTCCAGCATGAAGTAGGCGACGACACGACCGCATGCTCACGGGGCGCCCTTCGGGGCGCCCCTTTTTTTTCTTCGGCGCGGGACGGCGTCACGGCGTGACGGAAGAAACGCCTCCTCCCCCGGGCGGGGAAGGAGGCGGCGCATTCGAGGGAAAAGGTGGGGAAAGGGACGGCGCGCCGCGAAGGCGGCGCGCCGGGAAATCACTTCTTCTTGCCCTGCGGGCGGGTTTCGCGGATCTCCGCGTAGCCCTGGCCCATGGAGCGGACGTGCTGCTGGCGTTTCAGCTCCGCCTCGCGGGGATCCTCGGTGACGAAGACCACCTCTTCCTTGGCGCCGTTGACGATGACCAATTCATACATGGATTCACACCTCGCCATCACATTGTTTTTTCACCGGCCGGCAGGGGCTCGATGAGATGGGCGTCCTCATCCTCCACCGGCAAGGCCCCGGCGGGCAGCACGGCGGAATGATCGAGCGCCGCGGCTGTCCGCGCGGACAGCACGGCCGCCTCGCCCTGCATGGAGACCTGGCCCTCGACCCGGGCGCCCTCCTCGATGACCAGGGCCTTGGAGTGCAGGCTGCCCACGAGCACGGCGGAGCCGTGCAGCACGGTCTTGACCTGGGCCTCCACGTCGCCCTGGATGCTCCCCGAGGAAAACAGGCTGCCCACGCGGATCTGCCCGTGGACCTCGGCGTCGCGCCCCAGAACGAGGGTGCCGGGCGAGACGATCTCGCCATGAAAACGGCCGTCGATGCGCACGGTGCCGACGAATTCCAGGCGGCCCCGGTATTCGATGCCCGCGCCCAGGAACGCGTTCAGCTCGTCCCCGCGCACGCCTTCGCCGTCATCGGATCTCTTGCCAAACATCTTCATGCTCCTGGCCTCGCTTACCCCCGATTGACCGAAAGAAAAATTTCTAACATGAAGCCCGGGGACATGGGAAGCCCCTCGATTCGCTCAGAGTGGACAACCCGACGTCGCTTCCCGTTCTTTTCGGCGCACGCGGGAAGAGACTTGAGGCCCCGGCGTCACAAACCGGCGACGACGATCTCGCGACGCTCGGCATTCCAGAAGAACTGCCCGCGCTCCAGGGGCCGATCCACGTGCAGGGACCGGCCGCCCATCTTGATGACCACCCCGGGATGGGCCACGCCCCGGATCACGATCCGCGCACCCTCGCCGCGGCCCAGCTCGGATTGGGCCTGCTCGGCCAGGGTGCGGCGCACCTCCTTGAGACGGCCCAGGGCCTTCTCCCGATCGGCCAGCAGGGACAGAGCCTCCTCCCTCCGTTCGGCGGGCACGCGCTCCAGGGCTGCCTCCGGCGGGCCCTCCCCGAACTGGGTGTTCACCCGGTCCACCAGGGCCCGCAGCCGTCGCTTCTCCTGCATCAACTCCCGCAGTTCGGGATTTTCGCGGCTCACGGCCAGGACCGTGGTCACACCCATGGGCGACCCGGCCTCAAAGACTTCCAGGCCCTCTGCGCAGATGACCAGCCCGCCCATGATCTTGCCCTTGGCGTCGGTCACTCGCACCCGCCCCCCGGCATGCACGCGGTAGCCCGCCTGCACCGTGCCGCAGGTGATGTAGTGGGCGATGGTCACGTCGCCCCCGGCCATGATCCGGGCGTTGTGGGTGTAGGCCGCGCTCACGCCGCCCCCCGCCCGGATGAAGGCCGGGGTTTCACCGGACATGAAGATCCCCCCGCGCACGGCCACATCGCCTCCGGCCTCCACGCGGGCGTCCTCCACCACGCCGTCCACCAGCACGCTGCCTGGGGCCGCGACCTCGAAGCCGGAGCGCACCGTGCCCTTGACCCGCACCGAGCCGTGGGCCAGCCTGATGTTGCCCGTGGCGTAGTCCACGTCCCCGCCCACGTCCAGGAGCTCGGACACGTCCAAGGCGCCCTTGCCCGCCAGAACCACGCCGGTGATCCGGGAGCGGAAGAGCATGCCGGCCTCGGCCACCTCCACGTTCCGCCCGGGACGCACCACCAGCGGCTTGCCGGGACGCGGCGGGACCGGGTCGCCGAACACGTCCTGGCCGGGAACGCCCTCGGTGGGCGGATGCAGGCGGGCGATGTCCGAGCCCTCCTCCACCACCGGGGAAAAACCGCGGTCGCGCCAGTCGATGCGCCCGCCCTCGGACACGGTGCCCACGTTCTCGCGCTCGGTGTAGTAGAGTTCCAGATATCCGTCGCGGCCATGCTCGGGCGGACGCCCGCGGGCCACGACCACGCCCTCCACCGCCGCGCCCGCCTCCCGGGCCCGGGACAGGGATTCCTCCACCCGGCCCAGGCGCACGCCCACGGCCACGCCCATGCGCGACAGCTCTTCCTGCACCCGCCGGGCCGTGAGCGCCAGCCCCAGCGCGTCGTGAGGATAGAGCGCGGCCGTGACCGAAAGCAGGTCGTCAGCCACCCGGAAAACCGGCTCCAGCCGCACCTGGGTGTCGCTCACGCGCACCAGACCGCAGGCCGTGGCCGTGAGCAGGCCGTCCTCGGTCAGGACGCAACCAGCATCCGGGGGGATGTCGATGTTCCGGGGCCTGCGCTGGTCCGTGGGCGGCACGGCCTCGCCGGTGACGTCGCGACCCGGGAGAGCGGGCTCCGGGGGATGGAGGCGGCCGAACGTCTGGCCGGGAAAGACGGGAAAGTTGAGATCGCCCAGGGGTTCCACCCAGGCGTCGCGGGAGGGCAGAGGCCGCAGGCCCCGGGCGATGGCCACGGAGCGGGCGTCCCGGCCGGCCAGGAGCAGGGCCACGGCCCGGGCGGCGGCCTCGCGGTCCAGCTCGGCCCGCACCCCGGCCAGGAGAAGCAGTTCCGCCAGCCGCTCCAGGCTCAGGGGCGCTCCCGCTCCCCGCGCCGGGGAGTAGCAGCTCACGCAGAGCTTCATGCGGTCGCGGGTGGCCCCGAACCGAACCACTGCGTCCGCGTCGGCGACGTCCTGGTTTCCTCCCTCGCACAGCGGCGGCTGGAGGCTCTCTTCTTCAGCCATGGCGCAACCGGCGGAACGGCCCGTCACGTGCCGGCGACCGGTCTCCTCATGCACAAGGCGTTACTGAAAGAGCGCCACCTGTCAAGCCGAAGGCGGCCCGGAATCAGGCGGTCGCGTCCCGGGCCTTCTCCAGCGGCAGGACGAGGTAGAAATTGTTGCCCTCGGGCAGGGGTTCGTAGCCGACCATGCCGCCGTGCAGCTCGACCACCTGGCGCACGAAGTACAGGCCGTGGCCCGTGCCGTACTCGCTCTCCACGTTGCCGGCGCGGAATCCCGGGGTGAAGAGGCGCTCGCGCTCGGCGGCCGGGATCACCGGGCCGGAGCTGAAGACGTTCAGCTTGATCCCTTCGCGGCCCGTGCCGAAGTATCCGGGCAAGACCTGCCAGCCGTAGGCCATCCATTTGGAGCGGCCACGGCCCCAGCGTTCCACCTCGCGGGTGTACTTGACCGCGTTGGAGAAGAGGTTCGAGTAGACCTGGGCCAGCAGGCCGATGTCCGCCAGGAGCGTGACCTCGCGATCCGGCACCCCGCCCAGGGAGAGATCGATCTCGATGCCCCGCTCCTCCAGGCGCGGGCGGTAGCGCTCCAGCTGCGGCTCGATGACCTGCTTGCGCAGGTTGCAGGCGCGCTTCTCCAGGACGTAGCGGCCCTCCTGGAAATGGCGGCGGCGTAGAAGCGTCTCCAGGAACAGGCTGGTTTGCTCGTAGTGGCGGAATATCTCGTTGAACTGCGTCAGGATGCCGGAGTGCAGATACTCCAGCTTGGCCCGGAGCTCCCCCGTGAACCCGGGGTGGCCCTCCTCGTCCCGGGCCATCTCCCGGGCGAGTTCCTCCAGCCCGTCGATCTTGCCCTTGAGCCGATTGAAGAAGAGCCGGAAGTACATGTTCGGCACGATGACGTTGTGGCCGATGTCCTCCACGAGATTCTTGATGAACTCCAGGTGCTCGCGGTTGCGCGTGCGAATGAGCCGGATGTGGTACTGGTAGCCCAGGCGGTTGGCGAACTTCTGGAAGAAGAGCCGCTCCTTCTCGCCCAGGCCCTCGGTCGGACGCAGGGAGAGCACCCCGATGACGTCGTCGATGGGTTCGAAAGGCAGGAGGTCGCGAAGGGACGGATTGATCTTCACCGGCAGGAGCAGGCGGCCCCGGACTTCGACGGCGGCCCGGGGCAACTCCTCGGGGGTCGCGGGGAACCCGTCGCCGGGGCTGGGCGACGCGCCCGAACTGCGCCGCAGGCGCAGGACGCCCGGGTCGACCAGCAGGGCCAGATCCGCTTCGAGATTGAAGAAGGCTTCCGGCAGAAGCACGCAGACCGCGAAGAAGTCGCCGTCGTCCTCGAACTCCTGGGCCAGATCGAAGAAGACGTTGAACATGCGGACCTCGGCCCGGGAAAAGCCGTAGGACTCGTAGTCGTCGATCTTCTCGTGGATGCGCCGCAGGATCTTGCGCTCACGCCCGGCCTCGTCCCCGCATCCGGCGGGGACGTCCGCGCGGGGTCCGCTCCCGCCTTCGAAGGAATCCATGCCGCCTCCCTTCGGACGTCCGCCTCTGGGCCCGACAGGATGACTTATACTCCCTCGGGAAGCGGGAGACAAGCCGAAACGGCGCGGCTCAGGCCGCCGGGATGGGCCTCAGGCCGCTTTCCGTCGGAGCGCGACGGGCGAAACGGGCCATGTGCCAGGCGTCCGGCGCGCTGCGCAACGAGAAATTCCCACAGGCGCGGGAGTAGCGCAGGTCGTCCAGCCAGGCCCGGGCCAGCTCCCGGTCGCGCAGCAGCCGCCAGACCCCGGCCAGGGGGCGCATGGCCAGCTCCAGCAGGGGCCCGGCCAGCGTCGAGGGGTCGCGGAAGCACTCCCAGTCGCAGGCCGAGCAGGAGGCCCGGCGCGAAAGCCGGGACACGTCCAGGTCCGGGAACGGCCCCAGGGGCTCGCCGCCCCGGTAGCCGCAGGGGAAGGCCGTGAGGCCCCCGGCCTGGACGAAGAAGAAGTCCACCCCGCCCCGGCAGGGGAAGGCCGCCTCGCCGCCCTCGTGCTCGCGGATGAGGCTGAGCAGCGCGCTGCGCGGGGTGAACACGCGCAGGCGGTGGCGGAAGGACTCCACGGCCGCCAGCAGGGCCCGGTAGAGCAGAGGCCGCTCCAGGCCGCTGAAGCGGACCATGTCGTCGGCCGAGGTGGCCGCGTACACGGCCTGCTCCCGGGCGCGGTCCTCGGGCAGGCTCATGGGATAGCAGGCGTTCACCGTGGTGAAGCCCAGGGATTCGGCGAAGGAGTAGAAGCGCAGGAAGGCGGCCAGGAAGTGTTCGCGAAAGCCGTCCGGGTCCTCGGCCGCCGGGGGCGGAGGCGTCCCGCCGCCGACGAGGCGGTTCACGCCCAGGTTGGCCGCCGGGTAGAGCCCGAATTCGCGGAACACGGGCAGGGCCTTCTCCACGCCCCTGACGACGCCGGGCAGGCCCCGGTTGCGCTCGTGCACGGCCGGGTCGGCGGAGTCCAGGCTGATCCAGAAATTGTTCAGCCCGGATTCGGCCACGGTCTCGGCCAGACGGCGCATGCGGTCGGGAAAGTCCGGCTTCTCGTGTCCCCGGAAGAGGAAGCCGTTGGTGCCGGTGCGCACCAGGGGGATGCCCTTGGTCCGGGCCCGGCGCGACAGCTCGGCGATCTCGCCCAGATGCAGGAGGGGTTCGCCCCCGGTGAAGGAAAGGGCCAGAAAACCCTTCTCGGCGGCCGCGTCCACCAGAGCCGCGGCCTTGTCCGCGCCGAGCACGGAGCGCGGAATGCCCGAACGGGCGTTCATGCCGCACTGGGCGCAGAGGGCGTTGCAGTGGTCGGTGTACTGGATGACCAGCTGGCCGGGAACCCGGCCGCGCAGCAGGGCGCCGAGGGTCCGGCGCCAGGGAAGCGATGTGGCGGTCATGGCCTGCCTCGGTTGTTCGCCTCAATCTAGCAAACCCGTGTGGCGGAAGCGTTGCGGAACGGTGACGGTTGGGGAACGGGCGGAGTCCCCGTTCGGGCGTGATTTTTTTCGACGTTGCCTTCGCGGCGGAAATGAAGGATTGAAATAAGAGGAACCCAGAACCCAGGAGGCCGCCATGCCAGCCAAGCGCCCCAGGACCAGGACGCCGTCGTCCGAAAAGGCCGTCGGCGGAAAGCAGGCCGCGCCGCTCAAGGCCGACATCGAACGTCACATCCTTTCCTTCCTCGGCAACGACGCGGCCCTGGCCTCGAAACACGACTATTTCAAGGCCCTGGCCTACACCGTGCGGGAGCGCATGGCCGAACGCTGGATCAAGACCCAGCGGGCCTACTACCTGCGCGGGGCCAAACGCGTGTACTACCTCTCCCTGGAGTTCCTGCCCGGCCGCTCGCTCTGGAACAACATCCTCTGCCTGGGGCTGGAGCGGGAGTGCGTCCGGACCCTGGAGGAGTTCGGCGTCAACCCGGAGGACATCGTGGAACTGGAGTGGGACGCGGGCCTGGGCAACGGCGGCCTGGGCCGCCTGGCGTCCTGCTACCTCGACTCCATGGCCACCATGGGCATCCCGGCCTACGGCTACGGCATCCGCTACGACTACGGCATCTTCTACCAGCTCATCCAGGACGGCTGGCAGCTGGAGCGGCCCGACAACTGGCTGCGCTTCGGCAACCCCTGGGAGTTCGAGCGGCCCCAGCATCTCTATCCCGTGGAGTTCTTCGGCGAGGTGCGCACCTACTACGACTCGCACAACCGCCTGCGCCACCAGTGGGTCTCCGGCGAACACGTCATGGCCATGGCCTGCGACATGCTCGTGCCCGGCTACCAAAACGGCAACGTCATCAACATGCGCCTCTGGGCGGCCAAGTCCAGCCGCGAGTTCGACCTGGATTTCTTCAACAACGGCGAATACATCAAGGCCATCGAACACAAGACCAGCAGCGAGAACATCTCCAAGGTCCTCTACCCCAGCGACGCCGTGGCCGAAAACCAGGAACTGCGGCTCAAGCAGCAGTACTTCTTCGTCTCGGCCACCTTCCAGGACATCATGCGCCGCCACCGCAAGGACCATCCCAGCATGGAGAACCTGCACCGCTACGTGGCCGTGCAGCTCAACGACACCCACCCGGCCATCGCCATCCCCGAGCTGATGCGCCTGCTCCTGGACCAGGAACTCATGGACTGGGATCAGGCCTGGGAGATCACCCGCAAGACCTTCGCCTACACCAACCACACGGTCATGCCCGAGGCCCTGGAGCGCTGGCCCGTGGATCTGCTCACCCGCGTCCTGCCCCGGCACATGCAGATCATCTACGAGATCAACCACCGCTTCCTGGAGGAGGTGGCCGCGCACTCCCCCGGCGACGAGGGGCGGCTGCGGCGCATGTCGCTCATCGAGGAGGGCCGGAACCGCCGGGTGCGCATGGCCCACCTGGCCATCGTGGGCTCGCACGCGGTCAACGGCGTCTCGGTCCTGCACTCGGACATCATCCGCAACCAGGTCTTCCGCGACTTCTCGGACCTGGACCCCGGGCTTTTCCAGAACAAGACCAACGGCGTGACCCCCAGGCGCTGGCTGCGGCTCTGCAATCCCGGACTTTCGGGCCTGCTGGCCGAGACCCTGGGGCCGGACTTCCTCACCGACCTGGACCGGCTGGAGCGGCTGGCCCCCCTGGCCGCCGACGCGGCCTTCCGCGAACGCTGGGAAGACGTCCGGCGGCGCAACAAGAAGCGCCTGGCCGACTACGTGCTGCACAAGGTCGGCGCGCGTCTGGACTGGGACGGGCTGTTCGACGTGCAGGTCAAGCGCATCCACGAATACAAGCGGCAGTTCCTGAACATCCTGCACGTGGTCGTGCTGCTCAACCGCCTGCGCGACGGCGTGCCGGGGCCGAACGTGCCCCGGGCGCACATTTTCGGCGGCAAGGCCGCGCCCGGCTACCGCGTGGCCAAGCTGATCATCAAGCTCATCAACTCCGTGGCCGAACGGGTGAACGCCGAACCCGCGGCCCAGGAGCTGCTCAAGGTGGTCTTCCTGCCCAACTACTGCGTCTCCACGGCCGAACGGATCATCCCGGGCGCGGACATCTCGGAGCAGATCAGCCTGGCGGGCACCGAGGCCTCGGGCACGAGCAACATGAAGTTCGCCCTCAACGGCGCGCTCACCGTGGGCACCCTGGACGGGGCCAACGTGGAGATCCGCGAGGCCGTGGGCCCGGAGAACTTCTTCCACTTCGGGCTCGACGCCGTGGAGGTCTCCGAGGTCAAGGCCCGGGGGCACAACCCCTGGGAGCACTATTCCCGCGACCCGGAGCTGAAGCGGGCCATCGACATGATCGCCGGGGGCCACTTCTCGCCCCTGGAGCCGGACCTCTTCCGGCCCCTGGTGGACGGGCTCCTGCGCCAGGGCGATCCATTCCTGGTGCTGGCCGACTTCCGCTCCTACGCCGACTGCCAGGAGCGCGCGGCCCGGGCCTTCCTGCGCAAGGACCGCTGGACGGCCATGAGCATCCGCAACACGGCGGGCATGGGGCGGTTCTCCTCGGACCGGGCGGTCATGGAATACGCCCGCGACATCTGGGGCGTGACTCCGCAGCGGCCCGAGGACTAGGCGACGAGAAACGGCGACAGGGCCCGCTCCCGCA